>Ga0315549_1000020_pt1 | contig 154130 bp, 96 predicted proteins | sample SalMarSW160200MG_FD_203101 | JGI IMG/M metagenome (GOLD analysis project Ga0315549, IMG submission 203101) | Salt marsh sediment microbial communities from the Plum Island Ecosystem LTER, Massachusetts, United States - Salt Marsh Sediment SW1601-200 ... | reverse complement strand
AATCCTGACGACCCCAACGATCCAGGTGTTTGGGATTTTTGGGATCAACTGGATCAGGAAGCAGATTGGGCTCCGGCGGATGGGGATGCACCAATAAACTTTACCTATGACTACTCTACGACTCTTGACCAGATTGATTTTGAAAACCTCGAATATTTAAATCTTATCTTGTGCCCGAACTGGGGTGGATATGATCCAGGTGGTATTTATTATATCGACAATATACAAATGTTCGGCGGCGGACCTGCTTACGACCCAAGACCGGCCGATGGAGATAGAAAAACTCCCAGGGATATTACTCTTGGCTGGACCTCAGGAGTATATGCCGATAAACATGATGTATATTTTGGGACAAGTTTTAGCGATGTAAGCAACGCAGGCAGAGAAAATCCATTAAATGTATTGGTTAGACAGGATTATAATCTTAACACTTTTAATCCCGGTGGCCTCGTATCCGGGAAGAATTACTACTGGCGGATTGATGAGGTTAACGGTACCGACATTTGGAAAGGCCCCGTCTGGACTTTTACGACCGAATATGGCGGGGTAGGAGTTATCATTGGTGACTGGGAAGATAGTATGGACGGATGGGTCGCCGAACAGGGCAATCCTGAATTTAGTTACAGCACCAGCGGAGCGACATTGAACGATAAGAGCCTTCAAATTAATGTCCAAAACGGCTGGTTCTTTATTATGACACTGGCGCTGTCACCCGAACAGCTTGAAGATTTGAAGGCCAACGATATCATCTCGTTAGATGTGACATGGATTACTTCCGAATGGGAAGGCGCTACCTGGGGCCAGGTACAGGAGCTCTCGATAAATGCCGATGGAATTGGATGGAACCAGATAAGTCAGCCGATTAACGACACCAGCAATCCTGACGCTCCGGGGCAATGGAATCCGGTCGAATTCGGAGAAACCGATACAAGGACGATAACCTGGGACTACTCCGGAGTCGATGTAGGCAGAATTCCCGACGGTGGGTGGTGCTTCCTGCAATTCCAGACGGGACATGATGCAAATCCCGCGACTTATTATTTCGACAATGCACGATTACTGAGCGTCAGACGTGCTTCGGATCCCAGTCCCGCCGACAAGCAGACGGATGTGGGGATCGAGCCGGTGCTGAGATGGCTGCCGGGCAGATATGCAGTTACGCACGATATATATATCGGCACAGACTTTAACGATATAAAGGATGTAAATACAGCCAATTTGGCGGACTTTCCCAACATTACCTATGGAACCTCCGATGTCACCAGCTTTCAGTGCGACAAACTTGAATTCAACTCGGAATATTACTGGCGGATCGATGAAGTCAATAATGCTCATCCGGACGGATTTTGGAAAGGTTATGTCTGGAGCTTTACTACAGGCAACTATATTGTTGTGGATGATTTCGAGGCATATAACGATCTTAATGTTGACGAGGAAGGCTCTAACAGGATTTATCTGACCTGGACGGATGGATACGATAATACCTCGGTCAACGGCTCGACGATAGGTTATCCTGAGCCATTTTTCCCCGACGGCGAGCATTTTGTAGAAGTTGAGATCGTTCATGGCGGAGATCAATCCGGTCCGTTGTTTTACGACAACAGTACGGCCGGTTATTCCGAAGTCACGGTTAATCCGAATAATCTGACAGTCGGACAGGATTGGACAAGAGGCGGTGTTCAGACTCTGAGCTTATGGTTCTACGGTGATCCGAACAATGCCGCAACCGAGCAATTGTATGTAAAACTCAATGACACAAAGATCATGTATGACGGTGACGCAGCTAACCTTGCAAAACCTCAATGGACACAGTGGTCTATAGAACTTTCTACTATCGGTATAGATCTTACGAATGTGACACAGTTCGGTATCGGTCTGGAGAGAATCGATGCGTCACGAGGTTCGGGCGTGTTGTTCTTTGATGATGTTCGATTGTGTCTTCTGGAGCAATAACCGGAAAGATAATATTTAAACAACAAGGTTTTTTCAATTGACTGTGTAGAGGTTCCTTATCCACTCATTCGAAGTAAGTGGCGCTTGGAACACAATTTTATGATGTGTCGTTAAAAAAACATATATAGTAAGATTCATTATATGAAGGAGAGTATTATGTTTAGAAGAATGGCATTTTTAATCCTGTTATTAATTATGATATTGACCGTTCATAATGCTTGTGGTCAATCTTCGGTAAAGGTCAACTTTCAACCGAGTACGGCAGCAGTACCGGAGGGGTACCTGCCGGATTACGGCGACGTTTTCGGCGACCGTGACAACGGCTTCAGCTATGGCTGGACCGCCGATAGAACTGGTCGTGCGCGGGACCGTGATATCAATCCCGACCAGCGATATGACACACTGAACCATTTAGCCACTTGGGGTATAGCCCCGGCCTCTTGGGAGATCGAGCTACCAAACGCTACGTATGATGTGTATATCGTCGGTGGAGACCCTGGTTATCTCGACCAGACGAATAGTTATGTTGTTGAGGGTGTGGAAATCATTGACGAGACGCCATCTATGACACCCGGGAATAATTTTGACGAATATATCGTGACCGTGGCTGTGAACGATGGGCGTTTGACGATTGCTCCTGTTGAAGGAGTCAGCACTGTCAAGATTTGCTTCGTACATATTGTAGATATACGTGTGGCTCTGCCTGTAAGCCCGGCCAATGACAGCATCTGGCCGAGCACATCTGTAACTCTTGAATGGCTTGCAGGTGTGGATGCTCTCCAGCACGATGTGTACTTCGGCGAGGATTTCAATGATGTCAGTGAAGCGACAACTGACACGTCTGAAATCTATAAAGGCCGCCAGAGCGAGGTAGTTTATCCGGTCGCCGGATCGTTAACGGTTGAGCCGGGCAAGACCTACTATTGGCGCATTGATGAATTCGATGGTACGAATATTATAAAAGGAGGTATCTCAAGTTTTACAGTTCAGGTCATAACTGCCTTTGCTCCTGAGCCGGTTGACGGCGGCCTCTTTGTTGATCCCAATGTCGTCCTGAGCTGGTCACCGGGTGCAGGTGCAGCGTATCATCTTGTTTTCTTCGGGGATAATTATGATAATCTCAGCAATGCCGATTACGATTCAGCGGAGTATAAGGGGACTCAGTCTGTGGATGTTACTACGTGGACTCCGCCGGAACCGATGAGACTTAATAAAACCTATTTTTGGCGCATTGATGAACAGACCTCCGATGATACCATTCATGAAGGTGCTGTCTGGAGCTTCACATTGGCTCCCCGTACGAGCGGTGGTCTGAAAGCGCAGTACTATGCCAGCGAAAATTTGACCGGAGATCCTGTTCTGACTCGGATAGATCATGAGATTAACTTTGACTGGGGAGCCGATGCACCTGATCCAAATGTTCCGGCCGAAGGTTTCTCAATCCGATGGACCGGTGCTATTGATATACCAGCCGACGGAGAATGGACCTTCTGGACACATGCGGATGATGGTGTCAGGTTGTCTGTCAATGATCAACTACTTATTGAGGTCTGGGGAGCCTCCAGGCCGCTTACATGGGACAGCAGTACGATTACTCTCAATGCCGGTATATATCCCATTGTGATGGAATTCTATGATGATGTAGATGAAAGTGCTATTGCCATCGTTAGCTTATCCTGGCAGGGTCCGGTCGTCCCTGTCCGACAGATTGTCCCGACAGGAGCATTACAACCGCCCCTGTGGGCCATTGCTGTCAGTCCGGCCAATGGGGCTGTCGATGTTAGCCAAACACCGACACTTCAGTGGACCGCCGGAGACCAGGCTTTAGAGCATGATATCTATTTTGGAACGGATTACGATGATGTAGCCAACGCCGACATAACTACTCCGGATGTTTATCGGGGAAGACAGGTATTGGATCAGACTACTTACACTGTCCCCGAAACGCCTCTCGATTTGAGCCGGACATACTACTGGAGAATCGATGAAGTCAACGGCGCCGATGCGTGGAAAGGTAATATCTGGAGCTTTACAACGGCCGGTTTTCTGATTGTAGATGATTTCGAATCCTATAATGACATTGTTTCCGGACAGCAGGGCAGTAAACTGGTCTATGAGACCTGGACGGATGGATACGACAATCAATCGATTAACGGCTCAGCTATAGGTTATGTTGAAGGTACATCTATGGAAACCGCCATTGTACACGGCGGTAGTCAGTCGGTTCCGTTGTCATATAATAACAGCACGGCAAGCTATTCGGAGGTTACAGTCAGTACAAGCGATCTGGACGTCGGTTCGGATTGGACCAGGGGCGATGTTAAAGTAATGACCCTTTGGTTTTATGGCGATCCGAATAATGCTGTTACTGAACAATTGTACGTTAAAATCGACGGTGTGAAGGTTTTATATGACGGCGAAAACGCCGATGTAGCGATAAGTCGGTGGGCGCAATGGAATATCGAGCTTGAGTCGCTTGGTCTGGAATTAAATAATATAACAACACTTGCAATTGGTTTGGAAAGAACCGGCGCTACCGGAGGCTCAGGTACACTGTTGATTGATGATATTCGGTTATACAAAACGCCTCCTCCGAATGTAGAAGCTCTGATAGCACACTATGGCTTCTAATATAACGCCGAGGATGATTCCGGCAATGGTTATCACGGCACTATAAATGGTAATCCGACCTATGTCCAGTCTCTGACAGGTTACGGAGCGGCACTTCAGTTCGACGGCGTTGATGACTTCGTGGAAGTGCCGGACAATGACGCGATAACCTTTACCGCCTCGGACAGCTATACAATCGCTGCATGGGCTTACGTACCGGATATAAGCGGCACCTGGCGCGGAATAGCATTCAAGGGTCGCGAATCGGGCGGTAGTGCCAATTACTATAGTATCTGTATTGGCAGTAATGGTGGAGTGGCCACATGGTATTATGGTCCGTGGCCGACATGGGGCAGTGCTATCCCCGAGCCGGGCTGGTATCATGTCGCTGTCGTTCAGAATGGAGCGGCTGGTACCAAGCAGTTATATATCAACGGTGTGTTGGATTCCTCGACTACAGCTCAGGCCGCTAATGCCGCCGGTTCTTTAATCATCGGTGCCTCGTTTCAAACCGGGGAATTCTTTAACGGTATTGTTGATGAAGTCAGGCTTTATAACATTGCCTTATCCGAAGCTGAAGTTCTTTTCCTTGCGGGTCAGTAAATTCATTAGGGTAATGTAGTGATTATTATCGCCGCATAGACTATAAAATCGTTCCGTTTCAGATTATTTAGGGGTTTATATTGATTTATTCGGTATAAGCCCCTTTTGTTTTAATTTTGCTCTTTGGAATGAAAACACATAGAATTGGAGGTAAAGAATGTGATAACCATCTTATCTCGAATGAAAGGAATCGTCGATGCGCTACGTAAAACTCATATTTGTTCTTTTGATTATTCTAAGTGGTTGTGCTGCGTCCGGACCGCCTCAAAGTCCTCGGATACCGGTTGTAAACGAATACCATGGTGTTAAAGTTGTCGATCCGTATCAATGGCTCGAAAACTGGGATGATAGTCGTGTGCAATCCTGGAATGAAAAACAGAATGATTATGCTCGAAATGTGCTGAACAATTTGCCCGATTTAAAAAAGCTTCGTGAGCGTATTACTCAAATATTGACCGCGGAATCCATCAGCTATTCATCGCTTTGTTGTCGCAAAGGGAGATTTTTTGCTGTAAAAAGACAGCCTCCTGTTGAGCAGCCGTTTCTCGTAGTTATGCCCTCGATACAGGAACCGGAGTCCGAGAAGGTCATTGTTGATCCGGCGAAGATAGAACCAAGCGGCCAAACCTCCATCGACTGGTACGTGCCCTCTCCGGACGGTAATCTTGTAGCCGTTTCACTCTCGTCCGGAGGTTCGGAAAGCGGGGACGTACACATCTATGAGACACAAACCGGTAAAGAAATTGAAGAAACCATCCTTCGTGTCAACGGAGGTACGGCGGGTGGTGATATTGCGTGGACACCGGACGGATCTGGTTTTTATTATACCAGATATCCACGCAAGGATGAAAGACCGCCTGCCGATATGGATTTCTATCAGCAGGTATGGTTCCACAGAATGGGAACACCTCCCGAGAAGGACAGTTACGAAATTGGAAAAGATTTTCCCCGTATAGCGGAGGTCATTCTCGAATCGGACATGGATTCCGGTGGGGTATTGGCGACGGTCCAATATGGTGACAGCGGTCGTTTCGCATATTATCTCCGTATGCCGACGGGAGACTGGAAGCAGATAATCGACTATGATGAACAGATAGTCCAGGCGACATTTGGCGCTGATAACATATTGATTCTCATATCCCGTAAGGATGCACCCCGGGGGAAATTGATGAAGCTGTCTCTGATGGATATTTCTCTCAATAAGGCGAAAGTGATTGTTCCCGAGGGCGATGACACCATTGTATCCGATTTCTATGATGATGCGCCAATAGTGGCTACTCCATCTCGCATATATGTTACATATCAACTCGGCGGCCCTTCAGAGATTCGGGTTTTTGATTATCAGGGACAGCGACAATCCGGACCGGAAACTCTTCCCGTATCCAGTATCGGCCGGATCGTTGCCGTGCAGGATGATATTGTCTTTCAGAATTCATCTTATCTTGATCCGGCTGCATGGTATTTATTCGATCTGGACGAGAATACAACCGGCAAAACGGCCCTTGTCACTCAGTCGCCTGTCGATTTTTCAGGCTGTGAGGTCGTCCGTGAATATGCCACTTCCAGGGACGGGACAAAAGTGCCCGTTAATATAATCCGTCGTAAAGGGATCAAACTTGATGGATCTAATCCGGTCTTGCTTACCGGTTACGGCGGTTACGGGGTAAATAGAGTGCCCCGCTACAATGCTTTGCGACGTATCTGGATTGATCAGGGCGGCGTTTATGCGGAAGCGAATCTCCGCGGCGGCGGCGAATTCGGTGAGCAGTGGCACAGGGAAGGTATGCTTACAAGCAAGCAGAACGTTTTCGATGATTTTGCCGCCGTCATGCAGCACATGATTGACACCGGCTATACGTCTCCTGACAAACTGGCAATCATCGGCGGCAGCAACGGAGGGCTGCTTATGGGTGCAATGATTACTCAACATCCGCAACTATGCAGGGCCGTAGTTTCGTTCGTCGGCATCTACGACATGCTGCGGGTCGAGCTGGCGCCCAACGGCGAGTTCAACATTCCTGAATTCGGAACCGTGAAAAATCCCGAGCAATTTCGCGCGCTATATGCGTATTCACCTTACCATAATGTCCGGGACGGCACCGCCTGTCCCGCCGTTTTGTTTCTGACCGGGGCGAACGACCCCCGTGTCGATCCGATGCATTCCCGGAAAATGGCCGCTCGCCTTCAGGCGGCGACTTCTTCCGGCAGGCCCGTCTTATTGAGAACAAGCTCGACAACAGGTCACGGTCTGGCAACTCCGCTGAGCGAGCAGATTGAAGAAAGTGTGGATTACTATGCTTTTCTGTTTCACGAGCTTGGAATAAAATATTGTTCTCCAAAGCCACAGTGACACCGGCTTCTGGTTGTTATTAACTATCATTGTGATTAATTTGTACTTTGTTTTATTGCGGTTTATATTTTCCTCGTCTCGAAGCTGGGTATTATTCATCTTCTTTTTTGTCACCTCCCAACAGGCCGCCGAGTCCTTTCTTAAGGATTTCATCGGGTTTTTTCAGGACGTCTTTTACCTCGTCCGGGACTTCCTCGCCTAATTGTTCATCAATCTGTTCTCCGAGCTGTTTGTCGATCTCGTTAGCCAGTTTTTCCTTGCCGGCCTTGACCAGTGCCTGTTTGAATTCTTCGGTCAGCCCCTTAACGTCAAAGACCAGTCGCGGCTCAGCGACGGGACCGACGATGCGAATTGTTGTTTTAAGATTTTGAAGTGCTTTAAGCGCTTCCGTTGTTGCCTCCGAACCCATGCCCAGGACACCGTCTCCCTGGCCTTCGGCCTTTAGATTTTGTATGTCGATATCCAATTTCAGATTGAGAGCTTCTTTTGTAGCTGTCCCGCTGAACTGCCCCGAAACAGTACCTGAGTTGAAGGCCAGACCGGCGTCGCTGCTGAGGCTTGATTGTATTTTCGACATATCGAGGGCCTCGAAAGAGCCGGTAAGTTCCGGAGTATCCATACTGTAGTCGATTGTGGCATTTATCTTTGCCGGAGTCTCGAGCGAGTTCATCTCGAATGTAACCGGCAGGCCCGCCGCCTTAGGGGAATCACTTAGGTTTGTAAGCTGGATTTTACTGTTTCCGAAGATCGCCGAGGGTATCTGGACTTTATCCAGTATGGCCATTTTTGCCATGATACGCGCTGAGACAGGTGCCATTGCGTGGGCGGTCAGATATTCGAGATATTTTTGCGGAATCTGTTCCGGTTCGGCTGCGGCTTCTTCGCCTTCGCCGCTCGGCAGATACTGACGAAGTTTTTCGAGCTTTTGCTTTAGAGCTTTTGCGTCCTTGAAATACTTTTCAAGCTTTGCAATATCGGCCGGATCGAATTTGTATTCGTTCGGCTCGAAGGCAGGCTCGTCTTTGACCGGGCGTTCGATTACCTTGCCCGGAGTCGTACGCTGCTGGTTGAACCGGACATTGGAGATTTCCACCTGCTCCATTACTACTTTACCGAGTAACAAGTCATAGATGCTTGCATCGGCGGCCACCTGTTCGATGGCAACCTGATTGTTGGCAGGGTTCTCCGGATCGGTGACCTGTATCCCGGATGCCTTAACGGCTCCTTTGAGCAGAGAGATGTTTATATTTTCGAGGTTTACTTCCGCTCCGTTCGCTCGTGTCAGTGCACCTACGGCATATTCCTTAGCTTTTTTATCTTTTAGATAAGCTCCGACGATAAATGCTGCGACAAGGACAATAACGGCCAGTACCGCACCGACCTTGCGGACATACTTTGTCTTTTTGGTGAAAAGCGACTTTGCGTCCTTGGTACGTTTGCCGATGAGGATTCTGTCAAGCAGGCGCACCCATGTTTTTGAGTACCATTTTCTGAAAGCTTCCGAACCTTCTTCAAGTTTCAACATCATTCTGCGGAAGCCGATGACGGAGCGAACCATAAGTAATCCGACGATGATCCCGACGATCGGGCCGAGAATAAATCCGCCCGAGACAGAGTATATACTAAAATCTGTCAACCCGATTATAGGCAGAGATTCTAAAAACCGGAATACAAAAGGCATGTGCGCCTGCATCCACATTCCCACGTGGTATAAGACCGGTGCCGCCGCATAGCACAAAGCCCTGCCAAGCACCCCCCAGAAAATTAGCATTCCGATGGGAATATTTATCAGAAGCATTAAAATAATCAACACTACGTGGAATCCTGTAAAGCCCGGAACCATGCCGAACCAGAATCCTAACAAGATCGAGAGAAAAATAAGCGAGGGAGCAAGACCGCCGCGAAACGCCACGAGAATTTTTTTGATGAATCCCGGAAGTAACATATCAACACTCCTTTCTGATATTTTAATGTGTACACAATTCCATTTTTACTCGCCTGTAAATTATACCAAATCAGGCAATTGCATAATAAATAAAAGTTTCTAAAAGAATTCCTTACAGTAAATGAATGTGCTCCCTAAAGGATTTAAAGCCCACCCATTGAAATTTGTTTTCCCCCCAGGCAGGCCTGAGGGCTAAATAAGATTGGGTTTGTTTTTCAACCGCAGATTTCGCGGATTGACGCGGATTTGCCATATTATGTTATTTTCAAAGAACTTATACTGTATTACCTATTTTAACATTAGCTTTGTTTTTTCAAATTTGCTTATAACTTCGTACGTATTGTTTCGTAGAGTCAAATTTCGCCTGTTATTACGTATGCTATTAATCTAAAAAGACTTACGTTGCTGCAATCGTCATTTTCCCCCATTTACGCGATTGTTATTCAATTAAGAGCCGCCTGTCTCCGTTGCCATCTGCGAACCATCCATAGTTCATTAACTATTTTATGGAATACCCCTTATAAGACAAGGAGATTCCGCATCTTTCCAAAAAAATGTCCATGACATATTGCTGTCATTGCGAGGAGGCTGTTAGGCCGACGCGGCAATCTTCCATCAATAAAAGAAAAAATTTCGAGCAATAACGGGCATAAATTTCATCCACTTCGCTGGGCTCCCATTTTGCTGTTTGATTGCAAAATGGGGACCCTTTCACTACGTTCGCTTAGTGGCCGCAACCCGCCGTTTATTTTTCTTAAACAGTTTTTTGAAGTCAGAAGGTATATGGATTGAGAGAGCAACATCAATTCCTCATGACGTAAATTCATTTAATAAATCCGCTTTGAAATTGTATTCAGCTATTAGGCAACCTTCCGGAGGCATAACAGCAATGTCCAAATAAATTTGTTGAATATCCTTATTTTCTTCAATTAATTTTGTTAAACGATGTTTCACTGGTAAAATTTTACTGAGTATTTTCTTTAACTTCGTATCGAATCGCAACTTCGATGAACCGCCTTCCAAACCCCAGAATCCTTGTTTGGTTTTTTTATTTTTTCCAAAGTGGTCACCACGTTTTGCCCAGCTATCAGGTTTAACTTCCAGCTCTCGGGTAATTTTTTGGGGATCGAGATTCTTACCACTAATAGTAAGAGATGCATATCTCCATTCGTATTCCTTAATACTTTTTAATTTCTTTTTAGAAGCCACCGTGATACCTCTCATATTCTGTCATTTTGCTTTTCTCATGAGAATAACAATAACAGATAATGATTAAATAGTCTATATGAAAACAAGAGACAGTAGAGCTATCGATAGAGTAAATGTCTTTTATATTTCAATTGTCGTTAGCTGATTTTCGTTTGGTGAAAGACAGGAATTTTTCGGCGAGTAATTTTGTATATTTGCCGGGCTTGCCGTTTCCGATTATGCAATCGTCGAATTTTACAACGGGAACGATATCTTTCGTAGTTACGGCGATAAAAAGCTCGTCCGAGTTTTTTGCCTGCTGTGGGGTCAGCGATTTTTCGATTATTTCCAATCCGATATCTGTGCCGGCCTGGATTACGTATTTACGTGTGATCGAAGGCAGGATATTGGCGGAAAGAGGAGCGGTTTGGAGTTTTTCCCCGATAATAGCAAAAAATGCCGAACCGGCGCCTTCGGTAATCAGGCCGGCTTCATCGACGAGAATCGCCTCGTCACAGCCTTTCTGCGAGGCATCACACCGGGCGAGAACGTTAGGCAGGAGATTGAGCGATTTGATATCGCATCTTTTCCACCGCCAATCAGGATGAGTTGATACGGCGATTCCTTTGTTCATAGCCTGTGTATCCTCTTCCAGCTCCGTGACGGCCAGGAAGAAATTCGGCTCCAAGGAATCGTCCCAGACATGACTTCGCGGGGCCGAACCGCGGGTTATATGAAAATATATCTTGGCATTGGAAATGCCGGCCGCATCGAAAGCCTTGAGGATTCTGGAACGTATCTGATTAATATCGATCCCTGTTATATTAATCGCGGCGAGGCTTTCGGCGAATCTTTGCAAATGCTCCTCAAGGGCGAAAATCCTGCCGTTGTAGCTGCGTATCACTTCATAAACTCCGTCGCCGAAAAACAGACCGCGGTCGAGGTATGTCGAATCAAGCTTCTCTAAAGGGATGATTTTGTCCTGTACCAAAGCTATCTGCATGGAATTAGTCCTCTATAGTAAGTCTTTTATATAAAATTAGTTATATCAGTTCTTGTGAGGCGATTCCAAATCCGGTTGCCCTTAATTATACTTACACTGGTACTATTTTATAATGTGTTGATTCCTGTAAGGCAATAGAATACAAAAATATGTGATAATTTGCTTTACAAAAATCAATGAGTATGTAAAATGCACGCTTTATCCTGAATTTAATTCGTGTGGATGCCAGGAGTTTTCCAGATGTATGCTGTGATTGAACAAGGTTCGAAGCAATATAAGGTCGCCGAAGGCGATTGTATAAATATTGAGCTGGTTGATGTGTCGCCGGATGCTAAGAAAATCGAGCTGGACAAGGTGCTGCTCGTAAGTGATGGTAAAGATGTCAAGGTAGGCACTCCGTTCTTAAAAGGGGCGAAAGTGATTGCCTCCTTCAAAACTACGGCTGAAGAAGCTGTTGTCAAAGGCAAAAAGCTTTATCCGATGCACTTTAGAAAGCGAAAAAACAGCAAACGGCGAATAGGGCATCGCCAGAAATATATCCAGGTAGTAATCGATAAAATCAAGGCCTGAAAAAAAAGTATTTCTTATCCCTACTTACAAACCGAGCCTTTAATAATTTCTTCGGTGCGAACTCGCCATTGCTCCGGACCGTTCCGGACAAAATATTCGAACGATTCGTCATCCACCAACAGTCCTAATACGGTTTTACGTTCGGCCGGTTCCGGAACTTCATCGATGATTTTTTGTCGAATCGCCTGAAGCTCGACAAGAAATCGGCCGTGTTCCTCGGTGAAAATCTTTTCCAGTTTTTTTCTTATATGGCCTGCGTATGCCGGACAATGGCCTTCGGTGCCGATGGCAATTTGCAGGTCGCTACGTCTGACAACAGCCGGTACATAAAAATCGCAGAACTCCGGCTCATCGACAATATTACACAGAACTTCCAGTTCCTGACAATCTTTGTATATCTGTTTGTTTAGCTCGTGATTGTTTGTTGCGGCGATAGCAAGCACTGCTTCTGCGAGATACTCTTTGGAGTATTTTGATTTGATCAGTTCGGCATTTTTACTCTTACACAAAGCAGTCATCATTTTATCAATGCGTTCGGCCACAACAACTAAACGGGCTTTCGCGGCCAACAAAGATTGGGCCTTGCGTACAGCCACCGTTCCGCCGCCTATCACGACTACACGACGACCGCTGAGTTCGAGAAATATAGGATATTTGGCCATGAAATTATTATACACGTCTTTGAAAGATAACAACATTAAATTAAAGTTAATTTATAAAACAGGCTGATTATTACCGGAGCAGGCGGCTTTTGCCCTATTTTCCATTACGAATGGAGTTTTTTTAAGCCTTTTCAACCGGCAATTACGCTGGTATATTATGGAATAGTATAGGTTGCAGCTAATGGTTTATGGGATAAAGTCAGTATCGTGAGTGAAATCAGGAAATTGCAGGCCCCTCTTTCTGAAGCGGATGTGCGTTCGCTGAAAGCCGGTGACGAAGTCCTTGTCAACGGCGTAGTTTATACCGCCCGTGACATGGCACATAAGAGATTGTGTGAGGTAATCGAAGCCGGAAAGAAATTACCCTTCGAACTTGCGGGGGCGATTATTTATTTTGTCGGCCCGACGCCCGCGCGTCCCGGCAGGGTCATCGGAGCGGCCGGTCCGACAACTTCATCGAGGATGGATAAGTTCAGTCCGATTCTTATCGCCAACGGCCTGAAAGCGATGATCGGAAAGGGTTATAGGGACGGTCAGGTCAGGCAGGCTCTAAAAAAATACGGTGCCGTGCATCTTGCGACAATCGGCGGAGCAGGGGCACTTTTAAGCAAACATATTACCTCGGCCGAAATAATTGCATACGAAGACCTGGGGACCGAAGCGATTAGAAAGCTGAAGGTGGTTGATTTTCCCGCGGTTGTAGCGTATGACTGTCACGGCAATAGTGTTTATAAATTATAAGGAGTTTCTTCATTGAAGGTAGCACTGGTAGGTTTATTACAGTCGGGCAAAAGCACTCTGCTGGCAAGTATAAGCGGCAAAGCGATTCCCCCGATAGGTTCGACGGCGATTGAGGAAGCGATCGTGTCTATCCCGGATGAAAGATTCGATTTACTTATCGAATACTACAATCCCAAAAAAACTACCCATGCGACAATCGATTGTCTCGATTTGCCGGGCTTTAATTTTACCGATGAGCACGGCAGGGCGGCCGCCCGGAGGTTAATCAACAAGGTACGGACCGTCGATATGCTCGTTCTGGTTGTGCGGGCTTTTGAAAATCCTGCCGTACCGCCTTATCGCAATACCGTTAATCCTGCCAGGGACCTGGCCGAATTGCAGACTGAACTGTTGCTTGCTGATTTAGAGCTTGTTGCTACGCGGATCGAAAGACTTGAAAAACAAATCCATAAACCCACCAAAACGCAGGCACAGGACAAGGCGGAGCTGGCCTTATATGTAAAGTTGCAGGATGCAATCGAATCGGAAAAACCGATCAGCTCGGCTATTGAAACCGAAGCAGAATTCGATATGATTAAATCTATTGGTTTTTTAACCTTAAAACCGATTACCGTCGCAGTCAATGTTGGAGAAAATCATATCGATGAAAAGTTCGATTTCAGCGATCGCTTGGACAGCTCGGTACCGGTCACGACAATATGTGCCAAGCTGGAGTACGAGCTGACACAATTAGATGCTCAGAGTCGTGTGGAATTCATGGACGACTTGGGTATTACTGAATCAGCAGCGGGTAAATTCTGCAATAGCTGTTATACAGCACTGGGCTTGATAAGTTTTTTAACGGTCGCTTCCAACGAAGTGCGCGCCTGGCCGATTAAGAAAGGCACCGTTGCAGTTGACGCCGCCGGTAAGGTCCATACCGATATCAAGCGAGGTTTTATTAGAGCTGAGACTTTTAGTTTTGATGAGCTCAAAGAGCACGGTAGTGAAAAAGCCCTCAAAGCCGCCGGCAAAATTCGGCTCGAGGGCAAAGAGTACGTCGTTCAGGACGGAGACATTATCATTTTCAGGTTTAATGTATAGATCAATAAGACACGGAAGCAACATTTGTGAACAAGTCCCTTAAGATTTTCGTTCCGATATTTATTCTTTTGGTTTTGGGATGCGTACTTGTATTGTACCCCCTGATTTCAATAAATTCTCCTGATACTGGTCTCTATGATTATAAAATCGTTAATACTTTCGCGCACGATCCGAACGCATTCACACAGGGACTTCTCTGGGACAACGGGCATTTGTACGAAGGGACAGGACGCTTCGGACACTCCTCACTGCGCAAGGTCGAGCTGGAAACCGGAAAGGTCGTACAAAGTATTAATCTGCCCGTCAAATACTTCGGGGAAGGTATTACAATTTTCGAGAATAATATTATTCAACTGACGTATCAATCGAACGTCGGTTTTGTCTATGACAAAGATTCTTTTGAGTTACAGCAGGAATTCAGCTATCCGAACGAAGGCTGGGGTATCACTAATGACGGCAAAAGGCTGATTATGAGTGACGGCACGCCGACTTTGTATTTTTTGGATCCGCAAACATTCGAGAAAATCTCCAGCATCGATGTCTATCACAACAATAACCTGCTGTGGGAACTAAATGAGCTGGAATTCGTCGATGGCCAAATCTACGCCAATATCTGGCCGACCGACCGTATCGCTATAATTGAACCGCAGACAGGCCATGTCACCGCCCTTGTAGAATTGAAAGGATTGCTTGCCGGGCAGGACCGAACCCGAAAGGTGGATGTTCTTAACGGTATTGCGTACGACCCGATAAGTCACCGGCTTTTTGTCACCGGCAAGTTTTGGCCGAAACTCTTTGAGATAAAGCTAATCCTTAAGAAGTAATAAAAAATTAATTTCAGGCACAGGCTCTTGTAGATATCAAAATGAGCTAAGCTGTTTTGTGTTCCTGCTCTACGAGAGCATCAATGATGCAGTATAACATCAGGCCGTAAAAAATTGTTAATACTGCCACTGCAACTCCCGCAGGAAGCTGTGCAGGATTAGTGTAGTTACTACACATTTGGATAATGCCGATTATACAACCGATTACTCCGGAAGGAATTGAATATTTTTTCAGGTTTGTAATAAAGCTTAATTTTCCATTGCCTTTTTGATATTTCATCATTGCCAATCCACTACTTAAAATTATTACAAATCCTATACTCGGCAAGTGTATGAACTGGAGTAAATGACTGCCGAGCCATATTGAGGCAATGATGATAAACAGAAAAATTGACAGGCCGATGATTTTTGTTACCATTGCAAATCCCTTTCTTTCTTGCAGATTTCAATATAAACGTAGTGTGCCGCAATTGATATAGTATCGGCATAGTCAAAGGAAATTCATTAAACTGCAAACAAATTAAAATAATCCGCTTTTATAATATTATGGGATTATCTCTGGAAGAAACCTTACTTTTCTGCTATAAAATTATGTTCTCATTATGTAATAAACCAAAGACGAATGTCGATTTTTCTTATCAATACAGGAGCTAAGGTTGTGTAATGAAAGCAATTGTATTAACCGGTTTACAAAAAATGGAGCTTAGGGAGGTTCCTGAGCCGACCGTTGAAAAAGATACGGACGTGCTGCTGAAAATCGAGAAGATCGGCGTCTGCGGTTCGGACGTGCATTACCACGAAACCGGCAGAATCGGCTCGCAGGTTGTCCAATATCCCTTTATCGTCGGTCACGAATGTTCCGCGACGGTCAAGGCCGTCGGTAACGCGGTGACCCGGGTCAAAACGGGCGATGAGATTGTTGTTGATCCGGCGGTTTCGTGTCATAATTGCGACCAGTGCCGACAGGGCCGGGAAAACACTTGCGAGAACCTGAGGTTTCTCGGCGCGCCGGGACAGGGTAGCGGTTGTTTATGCGAATATATTATCATGCCGCAGGACAGTTGCTACCCGACCCATCAAAAAATTACGCTCGAACAAGCGGCTTTGTGTGAGCCGTTAACTATCGGGATTTATTCCGTCCGGCAGTCGAAAGTTTCCCACAATGCTAAAATTGCCATCTTAGGCTCCGGCCCGATTGGCTTGAGTTGTATGGTTGCCGCGCAGGCTCAGAACGTAAAAAAAATCTATATGACCGATAGGCTTGATTACCGCGTCCGGACGGCTAAAAATGCCGGTGCTGTATGGGCGGGAAATCCGGACAAGGAAAATATCGTAAAGGCAATCCTCGAGCAGGAGCCGCCGGGAATGGATATCGTCTATGAATGCGCAGGTCAGCAGGAGGCGCTCGATGAAGCCGTGGAGCTGCTCAAGCCCGGCGGAAAATTGATGCTGATTGGTATTCCCCGCCTCGAACGTGTTTCGTTTTTCATTGATAAAATACGCAGGAAAGAGCTGACGCTGATAAATGTCAGGCGGCAGAACGGCTGCGCACAGGCGGCGATAGATTTAATTGCTTCCGGAAGAATCAATGTGGATTTTATGATAACGCACCGGTTTAAATTCGAAGATACTCCGGCCGCCTTTGAGATGGTCGGAGCCTATCGTGACGGTGTGGTCAAAGCTATGATAAGTGTTTAAGTTATAAAAACCGATGTTGAGCAGGAGAAAGATCGTATGAGCTGGCTTAACCTGGAAGGAAAAGTTGCCATCGTAACCGGCGGAGCATGTGGAATCGGCAAAGCTGTGTGTGAAGGATTGGCCGAGGTTGGAGTTAATACAGTCGTAGCCGATATAGATTTGGAAAGTGCCTCTAAGACCGCTGCTAATCTCAAAAAAAAGTTCGACGGAAATCATATTGCCACAGCCACTGACGTGACAAATAAAATGAATGTCGAAATAATGGTAAAGGCGGCACTCGATGCCTTCGGTAAAATTGACATACTGGTAAATAATGCCGGGATACTGATTCCACGTTTGCTTGTTGACCCGGCAGGGAAAGAAGAAATCACCGAACAGATTTTAGACAAGATGATAGCCATCAATCAAAAGGGGTATTTTTTATGTGCACAGGCGGCTGCACGGGTGATGATTCAATCAGGCAAAGGCGGAGTAATTATCAATATGACGTCCGAATCCGGTTTGGAAGGCTCGGAAGGCCAAAGCGTTTATGCCGCAACAAAAGCCGCCATCTATTCCATGACACGCTCATGGGCCAAGGAACTGGGCAAACATAATATTCGTGTAGTCGGTATCGCCCCGGGCATTGTCGAAGCGACTGCTTTGCGTTCGGAAGAATACGAACGTGCCGTGGCTTACACGCGAGGAATCACGGTCGAAAGATTCCGCGAAAAATACAAACAAATATCCATCCCGTTGGGAAGAAGCTGCAAACTCAGCGAGATTGCCGACACCGTCTGCTTTTTGGCCTCCGAGCGCAGCAGCTATATTCACGGTACCGTCATCAATGTCTCCGGCGGAAAATCCAGGGCTTGAGCTTCAAAAGCATTAATTTCAAATCTTTGTGTGGATAACGGGACATAGATATATGGGAACAACAATATGATGGAGAAATATGGAAACCATACCATTACTCAATGCAAAATAATCCCTAATCAAATGACAGAATTTGTAGTGATTTGTTTAGGACTACTGGTGCCACTGTTCATTGCCGATTGCCACAGTCAGACAACGGCGAATCAAAGACCCGCCCGTATCGTCGTTTCCTTCCCCGCAGAAGTTCATCCTGAACCTGTCACGGCACGTGTTCTTTTATTTATCTCTCGCTCCGGAGGCAGGGAGCCGCGATATGCTCCTAATTATTTCGATTTGCAGCCGGTTTATGCAATCGATGTGGCCAATCTTCAACCGGATGAGGAAGTGGTTTTTTCTCGTGAAAAGTTCAGCGATCCCGATGCCCTTGCCTTCCCCGGGCCGCTCGACCGGCTCGAGCAGGGAAAATATTATGCCCAGGCGCTGATTGACCTGGACAATACGCGTCCTGAATTCAATTCGGGACCGGGAAATCTCTACAGCCAGGTGGTGGAATGCAATTTGCCCAGATCGACCATTGACACGATAGAATTAATTACAGACCGCATCATCGAGGCCAGACCGCCGCAGCAGGACACCGACCTGGTGAAACTTGTCGAGATCCGCAGTGAACTTATGAGCGATTTTCACGGCCGGGAATTCAAGCTTCGAGCGGGAGTTGTTCTGCCGGAAGAGTATAACGAGATGCCGGAGCGACAATTTCCCGTCTTGTACAGCGTCCCCGGTTTCGGCGGGGATCATTCCGCTGCGTGGTGGATGTCGCGGCGAGGACGAAACAGACAACAGGGAGAACCGGCTCTGCAAATGATCCGGGTGTATCTGGACCCGAAAGTTCCACTGGGACATTCGGTCTTCGCCGACTCGGCAAACAACGGCCCATGCGGCGAAGCCCTTATCAAAGAATTAATCCCTGAGATTGAGAAGCGCTTCCGAGCGATTCCACATGCTTACGGCCGCTTCGTTACCGGTCATTCCTCCGGCGGCTGGTCGTCACTCTGGCTGCAGGTGACTTATCCGGATTTTTTCGGGGGCTGCTGGAGCACCGCGCCTGACCCTGTTGATTTCCGCGCTTTCCAGACCATGAATATCTATGAGGATCGCAGCGGGCACTGGACACGCGAAGGCTATCCGCGACCGCTGGCACGGGACAGTGAAAAGGTACGAGTGACATTTTTACAGCTAAACCGGTGGGAGTACGTCGTCGGTTACGGCTCTCAGCTCGATTCGTTCGATGCCGTATTCAGCCCGCGCGGAGCGGACGGCAAGCCGAGACAGATGGTAAACAAATTGACCGGGGCCGTTGACCCGGAAGTTGCGGAGTATTGGAGGCGTTACGATATCCGGCTCATACTTCAAGAGAACTGGCCGAGCCTCGGCCCGAAACTCAAGAGCAAGATCCACGTCATTGCTGGTGCATGGGACACCTTCTATCTCAAAAATGCGGTGGAGTACCTCAACGATTTTCTCAAGACGACCGATTATGGAGGGTATGTGGAAATTCATCCCGGTAGTCACAGTTCGTTTATGACAAGGCAGGTGCAGAAAAGAATCGAAAAAGAAATGGCCGAACAGTTTACCGCCGGGCAAAAGGAATTCGAACGGACACAATAAATTTCGAATGCTCAATAGTCTGATATCCGCGGCAGTCGAGATAGTTGAGTATGACCTAAAAACATAACGATGATTTTTTGGGAAAAAAGATTATGACAAGCTTAAAGCCAATATCGATTTGTGTTTTTGTCCTGACTGGATTAGCCGCAGCGAATGCCGAACCTGTTAAGTTATGGGAAACAAGTGAAATATATAATGCACCCGAATCGGTTGCCTATGACGGTACAAGAGGATTTTTATATATATCCAATTGTAACGGCAGTTTGAAGAACGGATCGCCGTACGCAGAGCAATCCATATCGAAGGCCAATCTCAAAGGTGAAATAATTAAATTCGACTGGATCGAAAATCTTACCAAACCGACAGGAATATGTATCAATGATGACAAGCTTTACATTGTCGATAGATTCGGGATTGTTGTGTACGATTTAAAAACGGACAAAGTGTCAGACAAATTTTATATCAAGACCTCGAATTTTCTCAACGATATCACTGTCGATTCGGACGGCGGCATATACGTATCGGAAAGTGACACTAACGTGATATACAGAATAAAAGGCAGGAACGTTGAGAAATGGCTGGACAGTGAAGAAATTTCCCGGCCGAACGGCATTTTGTTCGACGACGGTAAATTAATCGTCGGAGTCAACAGTGATAACTTTCTAAAGGCCGTAAACGTTTCGAGTAAGCAAATCACTAAAATCGCCCAGCTTGGACCCGGTATCATAGACGGCATAAAAAAATGCGGCGATGGATATCTGGTTTCTCATTTTTTAGGGAACCTGTACCTGGTAAAACCATCGGGGCAGGTTACGGAATTAATCAACACAAGGGATGCAGAAATTAATATCGCGGATTTCGAATATATCGCGGAAAAGGACATGGTCGTAGTGCCGGCAATGAGAAAGAACAAACTAATCTGTTACCGGCTCGGGCAGGCAGAAAAAACCGATTAACTTTTTTGCAGGAAAGTTAGCATTACTGCGCCATAACGGCTCGAGAATTTGAGTTGTCGATAAATCCAGCAAAACCAATTTTTTGGAGGATTATCGGTATGGACATATAAAGTTCTTCAATTACTAAGACACGAGGGTTAATTTCAATTTTCGGAATAATTTAACGATTTGAAAGGATTTTTAATATGCAGTATCGCCGAGATTATCTGTGGAGTATCTTCACATGGTCCGGCATTATGTTATTTCTCATGCCAATAGTGCAGATTAAGGGGGAACTTGCTACGCCTGAAGGATGGACGCCAACAGAAACAAAACTCTTGGTAACTGACAACTTAGCTACCAAAGATAAAGAGATCATTATTGAAACCGATGAATGGAAAGTGATTATGAGCCTTTTCTACAACGGCGGAATTTACAGGATGTTCGACAAGGTACACGATCCGAACATGGAAGACAATCTTGTTACGGGACCTGAGTACAGCCAGGGCGGGATATTCGATTATGATGTTTATTTGCAGGGTGACCAAGAGTTCATGACAACCTTAGGCAGGAACAGCGATCCAAGTCGTGCAACACTTGAAATACTCGAAAATACGCCGGTACGACTGCGTGTTCGGCAAAAATGTCACCCTCGGTTGAACAACGGCAACGGTCCCCCGGAGGATATATTCCTTGAACTCGATATGGTGGAGGCTACAACAGAGTGGACTTTTTACCCTACCGGTAGGGTAAATATCAAATTCGATGCTGTTGTGGCAGAAGGCTGGGATGGAATTCTTACTCGAGGAACCGGTGGACCAGGAAAAGGTATAAACGCTAAAGGTAATACAATTACATCAGCAAACGGCACGGACTTTTTACATCCATGGATAACACAGGGTGATATGATTGAAAGTGCCTCTGGAGGATGGGGGCCTGTGCAAATTACCGAGCGCATTGATAAAGATACGCTTCGATTGGAAACAGAAGTTGATTCAGGGACTAATCTGGATTTCATTATTCGCAGAACAAATATTCTCGATGAAACTTTCTCTATTCACGCAGACGGTGACTCGGGCCGGGCACCTCGCACAAGCTATTGGCAGGGAGGAAGTAACGGCGATACCCTTTACAATAACGGAACGGATGGTGATTTTTTCAGGAACAGAACACCGCCTGTCGGAAATGATTACGTTTATGCTCTCTGGACGCGGCCGCCAAGAGGATTCGGAAGTCTTCTGGCCTTTTATGAACCTTTCACTGGGGCGAGTTACGCAGTCTTCAATGACCTTTCATGGAATGACTTATCCTACACACAGGTTGCTCGAAGGGGATGGCGTCGGTTTGAAGAACACCATCGTTATTTCATGGCCCAGATCGGAACAGAAAATGGAAAAATTCTGCCAAGAATTAAAAGTGTTGCCGACAGTCTTCCTTTTGCGGATGATTACAGACACCCCTATGCAGAAGCGCGGGTGGGGACTTTACCGGCCGGAGATGGAATATCGGCCCATGGTTATCACGTATCGACCGGAGCCTACCATATCAAGGCGGATAAAAATAAAACTGGCGCAATAGCATTTGATACAAGTCGCGGCAGAACTGTTGAGTCACCGCTTGCATATTTCCAGCCGGCAATACTTGTATCCGGTCTCGATGTCACCGATGATAACCTGCTTATGGAATTATCACAAGACAACGGAAACACATTCAAGGAATTGCCGAACTTGTGGTATAATATGACAACTGCAGCCGATTCTGAGCAATTAGGTGCCACTGATCTACGTCTTTTGCAGCTACTTTGCCCAATTCCTGCAACGGCCACTGCCGAGAATGCATGGATTCTTCGCCTGAGTGAACAATAGCACCTCAATCTCCAAGTAAAAAATTTATTTTGTTGAAAATCCTTCACGAATATATTAAGCTCACCACAGATTAGCGAGCAAGAGAATGCAAATTGGACTGTTTTTCCGGTAAATTTAAATGTGGCCTTGTTTAAAGTAAAAGCGATATTATTATAGATAAAAATAAGGATCAGATTATTTAGAAAAAGCTCTTACGATATTGTAAAAAACATATTGACCGAACTGTTCATATACACGCTCAATACTCCCGGTCAAAGTAACTTTCGGTTTCTAAAAAATTTCAAATCTGGTTCTCATTTTTATTTTTAATCATCGTAGAGAACGTCGAAAAGAATTTTCCTTGTCTCGATTTGCGAGTAAAGCTACAATCCGGCGTTCTCATGCTTCGTAGCAAAGCGTAACTTCGCAGAGTAGTAATATGAAAAAGGCAAGCATTATAACAATCGGCAACGAAATTCTCGCCGGCAAGACGGTCGATACCAATGCGGCATATTTAGCCGTCGAGTTACAAAATATCGGCATACCTGTCGTTAGTACATATACCGTTCCGGATGAAATAGGGGCGATTGTAAGGGCGTTGAATTTAGCCGGTGATAATGCCGATGTGATAATAGCAACTGGCGGACTTGGGCCGACCGACGACGATTTGACTCGACAGGCCTTCGCCGAATTTCTCGGTGTCGAACTAAAATTCCGGGAAAATCTTTTAGAAAAAATTCGCGAATGCTTCGCTCAGCGGAATCTCGATATGCCTGAGATTAACAAAATCCAGGCTTATATCCCCGCCGGTGCTAAAGCCTTAAAAAACATCGGTACGGCGCCGGGAATTTTGGCTGGACACAAGGGGAAATTATTTATCGCTCTGCCGGGAGTGCCCACGGAGATGGAGCAGATGTTCGAAGAATCGGTCCTGCCGGAGTTAAAAGAATTTGCCGGAGGACAGGCTGTGATCGTGCGAAAACTCAAATGCTTCGGAGCAGGCGAATCAACCATTGCCGAGATGGTTGGCGATATGATGCAGCGAGGCAGAAATCCGCTGATTAACTGCACAGCAAGCAGCGGCATCATTACCCTTCACATCATCGCAACGGCAGAAGAGCAAAACGAAGCACAAAAAATGGTAGAAAAAGACGAAAAATTCCTTCGGGATATTCTCGGAGAGCTTGTTTACGGTCTCGGAGAGCAAACGTTGGCCGAGGTGGTCGGTGAAAAATTAGCCCGTCAGAATCAATCCATCGCCGTCGCCGAATCCTGCACCGGCGGGTCTCTGGCCAAATTAATTACCGATGCTCCCGGGGCCAGCGGATACTTCACTTATGGCTGGATTACATACAGCAATGAGGCTAAGATCAGCGAACTTGGCGTACCCACCGAACTGATTGAAAAACACGGAGCCGTCAGCGAGCAGGTGGCGGAAGCGATGGCACGTGGAGCCAGACGTAAAGCCGGAACAGATTTTGCAATCGGCATAACCGGCATAGCCGGTCCGACCGGTGGAACCGAACAAAAACCCGTCGGATTGGTATATATCAGTATAGATTCCAACAGCGGTTGCCAGACAAAATGCTGTCATTTTATTAATAAAAGACAGCTCACCAGGCAGCGTGCAGCACAAACAGCCTTGAATATGCTTCGTTTAAAATTGAACATTTGACTAACCTAAATACAGATGTTATAATAGTATAATTGGGGTTATCAGAATATTGAGGAGACTATGGCAAAACAACGCAGGCATTTGGGCGAAATACTTTATAAGGCCGGTCTGGTCGAAAAACAAGTCCTTATTAATGCTATTAAAACGTCCAAGAGCAGTAATAAAAGGCTTGGGCAGGTCCTGCTCGAACTTGGTCTGGTCAATGAAGATACCCTCACCAAGGTTATCGCCAAACAATTTGACATGGAATATGTCAATCTGGATAAAATTACGATCCCGCCTGATTCGATGAATCTTATTCCGGAGGAAATTGTCAAAAAGCATAATATTTTACCTTTGGGGATGGATAACGGCAGACTGAGGGTTCTTATCAGCGACCCGACGGACCTGGAGACAATGGATGCGATTCGTTTCCGCCTCAATACCGAGCCGGACTGTTGTGTCGGGAATCCAACGAAAATTCGTAACTTCATCCAGGAATCGTTTAATCATGCGCGACAGGTCGAAGATGACAGACTCAAGCACAGTATCGATGCGACCGCCGCTGAACTTGCCGATATCGGTCATGAGCTTCAGGAAGAAGCGATGCGTGCCCAGGCCGCCGGCGAGGACGATGATGCTCCCATTATCAGACTGGTAAATTTGATTATTGACAACGCCTATTTTATGCGGGCAAGCGATATACATATCGAGCCGATGGAGGACAGGGTTCGAGTAAGATACCGTGTTGACGGTGTTTGTATGGAAAGGGACAATATTCCCAAGAGCATGCAGGCTCCGCTTGTTACCCGTTTTAAGATTCTCTCCGGCATGGATATCGCCGAGAAAAGGCTGCCGCAGGACGGCCGTATTAAACGTGAGATCGGGGGCCAGGATATCGATTTTCGTGTTTCATCCCTGCCCGGTGTCCACGGACCGAGTGTTGTGCTTCGTATTTTACGTCCCGATGCGGTCAATATCGGTATTGAGTCACTCGGTTTCGAACACGATAATTACGAAGAGTTCCAGAAGATAATCACACGACCTAACGGCATATTTCTGGTTACGGGTCCTACCGGTAGCGGCAAAACCACAACATTGTATGCGGCTTTGCAGGAGCTTAACAAGCCGGACAAAAAAATCATTACCGCCGAAGATCCGGTCGAATATAACTTCACCGGAATGAATCAGTGTCAGGTCAGAGATGAAATCAACTTAGGCTTTGACAGGATTCTAAGGTCGATGTTACGACAGGCTCCGAATATCATACTCATCGGTGAAATCCGCGACGGCGTCGTGGCCGATATCGCCATTCAGGCTGCACTGACAGGACACTTAGTTTTCAGCACGTTGCATACGAATGACGCCCCCAGTGCTATAACACGTTTGATTGATATGGGTGTAAAGCCGTTCCTCGTCGCAAGTTCAATACAGGCCATCATGGCCCAGAGACTTGTGAGAATCATTTGTAAAAGGTGCAAGACGGTCGATGAAAATCCCGATCCGAAGCTTTTAAAGTCGCTTGATATTACGCCGGAACAGCTTAAAAAGACCCCCGTCTATAAAGGGGCCGGATGTAGTCAATGTCAGAAAACCGGCTATAAGGGCCGTATCGCCATATTTGAAATGTTTGAAATGAATACTGAAATAAGAGAGCTGGCTTTTTCGAAAGCTCCGACTACGGAGCTTAGAAAAGCGGCAAGGGCGAGCGGCATGAGAACCTTGAGGGACGATGGAATACTCAAGATATTTAACGGTGTTACCACACCTGCCGAAGTGGTCAGAATAACACAAACCGAAGGTATGGTTGTGGATTAAGTGAGAATTAGTTTTTGAGGATTGTTAGATGGCAACAGTTAATATGGACAGGTTGCTTAATGCCTGTGTCACACAAGGTGCTTCAGATATACATTTGGTCACAAACCGTCCTCCGGTATTGCGAATAGACGGCAGGTTGAGGTCTCTCGAGACCAAAGTTCTCGAACCTGATGATACGACGGCTTTAATGAAAAGCATCACCCCCGACCGAAACCAACAGGAACTTCAGGAAGAAGGTGGGACCGACTTCGGTTTCGCCTTTGCCGATAAAGGCAGATTCCGAGTCTCTGTTTTTAAACAAAGAGGAGATATTTCAATAGTCCTTCGTCTTATTCCTTCGAAGATTCTTACCTTTGAGGAATTGGGCTTACCGAAGATTTGTGCCGCTTTGTGCCGAAGGCCAAGAGGGCTGTTCCTGGTTACAGGCCCAACCGGATGTGGCAAAACGACCACCCTCGCTACCATGATAAACTATATTAACGAAAACTTCGACCGCCACATAATAACCATTGAAGAGCCGATAGAATACTATCATAACCATAAAAAATCAATTATTAACCAGCGGTCCGTCGGCGTTGATGTCCCGAGCTTCTCCGAGGCGTTGAAACGCATTTTAAGAATGGATCCCGACGTGATTCTGGTCGGTGAAATGCGAGACCTCGAGACCATCGAATCGGCGGTCAGAGCCGCTGAAACCGGCCACTTAGTCTTCAGCACTGTTCACACGACAAGTGCCGCCGGCACGATTACAAGACTTATTGACGTTTTTCCCGTGACCCAGCAGGAGCAAATTCGCATCCAGTTAAGCAGCAATTTGATAGCGGTACTTAGCCAGGCTCTTTGTCCTTTGGCTACCGGCAGAGGCAGAATTGCCGCTTATGAGTTTATGGTTGTAACTCCTGCTATTGCCAACCTTATCCGTGAAAACAAGACATACCGAATCGATTCCAGCATTCAGACCGGTAAAAAGCTGGGAATGCAGCTTCTTGATGAGCATCTCTGGAACCTCTATGACACTGGCGTAATCACCTTAGAGGAAATGCTGGATAAGAGCCGTCAGCCGGGTGCATTACAGGATAAAGCTATGGCAAAATTTGAAGCTTTGAGGGGCAAACATAAACACAGGAAAAAAGCCGCACAGAAGGAAATGGAAGAACTGGGCCCGATTATCAGGACCGATTGAGCGAATTCTCACCGCTTGATGGCATCGGATTTCGAGCGGACGGTTTTCATGTTTTTCTTCCGGAAGTCGGGCTATTTGTCTTAAATATTCGTTTTTCTGCATGCCCTGATGAAATGATTGGCTATTTTCCCTTTGGATTATCTTAGACCATCCTACCCGTTCAAACGGCAATCATCCCTGATAGTTATAAGGTATTTAATACAGAAAAAATCCTTGTATTTTGTATCTGTTGTATTGTATAAATGACGGTTTGTTGATTTTTAGGTATGTCGTAATGGAAACCATCTTTTAATGGAGGCTTAAGAAGTGGCCAATATTGACCAAATTCGTAATATCGTGCTCTTAGGACATGGTGGAGCCGGTAAAACATCCCTGGCTGAGGCGATCCTGCATAAAACCGGCGCAACGAACAGGCTCGGAAGCGTTGACGATAAGACCAGTATATGTGACTATTATGACGAAGAAAAGGAACATCAGCATTCAATCCTCTCGGCTCTGGTTCATACAAATCATGCCGGGATGTTAATCAATATTATCGATACTCCGGGTTATCCCGATTTCATCGGTCCTGCTATTACGGCCATACCCGCTGCAGAAACAGCGATTATTGTAATCAGCGCGGCCGCCGGTATAGAGACTAATACGCGCAAAATGTTCGAGCTGGCCGCGAAATCAGATATGCCGAAAGTCATTGTCATCAATAAAATGGACGCCGAAAACGTCGTTTTTCCTGAGTTGATAAAGAATATTCAGGACACTTTCGGTACGCAATGCCGGTGCGCTAATCTTCCCGGTTCGGACAAGGGTTCCGTAATAGATTGCATCGAGAACGAATCCGGAGATTCTCCCGTTATGGATGTCGCCCAGGCCCATACTGAGCTGATCGAAAGCGTAATAGAGGCCGATGACGAGCTGATGGAAAGTTACTTAGCCTCCGAAGAAATATCCAAGGAGAAAGTATCAGCCGTATTTGTCGAGGCAATGAAAGCCGGGACGATTATTCCGATAGTTTTTACCGATGCACGTAAAGAAACAGGCATACAGGAGCTGTTGGATCTGATTGTCAGGTTCACGCCGTCGCCACATCAGGCAAGGGCTGTAAAAATCGAGGATGGTGAAAATTCGAAAGAAATAGAGGCAAATGCCGATGGCCCGCTTGCGGGTCTTGTATTTCGCGTATGTTTCGATCCTCGCTCGAATATGAAATACTCTTCCATCCGGATTTTCAGCGGCATTCTAAAGTCTGATACGAACTTACTGCGAAATGATGAGAAAAAGGGAATCCGTCCCGGACATATCCTTAAGTCACAGGGCGGCGATAATAACGAATTCGAGTCGGGTCCGGCCGGGGACATTGTCACTTTGGCTAAGATTGATGAGCTTGAAGTCGGCGATCTCATCCATGACGGCAAAGTCTCCGGTAAGTTCATTATGCCGGTGGTGCCCGAGCCTATGTATTCTTTGGCGCTGGAACCGGCTTCGAGAGGAGACGAGCAGAAAATCAGTTCCGCATTGGACAGACTATGCGAAGAGGACCCGTGCTTTAAGGTCAGCAGAGATATGCAGACGAGAGAGTTGGTTGCCAGCGGACTCGGTGACCTTCATCTGCGTGTTATTCTCGAAAAGATGCAGAACCGATTTAAGCTTTCGATTAACACCAAAGAGCCGAAAATTCCTTACCGAGAGACGATTACCACCAAAGCCGAGGGACATTACCGCCATAAAAAACAGACCGGCGGTGCAGGGCAGTTCGGCGAAGTTTATCTTCGTGTCGAGCCGACCGAGCGTAATTCCGATCCTTCCCTGGAGTACAACTGGGATATCTTCGGAGGTTCCGTTCCCGGTCAGTACGAACCCGCTATTCTCAAGGGAATCAATGATGTCATGCAGGCCGGTTTTGTGGCCGGTTTCCCTTTACAGGATATAAAAGTTTCCGTGTATGACGGTAAATATCATCCGGTTGATTCGAAGGAAGTGGCTTTCCGGGCCGCCGGAAAGGGCGCGTTCCTCGACGCTCTCGAAAAGGCGAAACCCGTGCTGCTTGAGCCGATTGTGGATATGGAAGTCACCGTCCCGTCGGAGAATGTCGGTGACATAACCGGCGATCTGGCTTCGAGGCGAGGGAGAATCTCCGGTCAGGATATCCTGCCGGGCAACCTGATTGTAATCAAGGCTCTGGTTCCGCTCTCGGAGGTCGCCCAGTATAACAGTCAGCTTAAAAGCGTGACCGGTGGACGCGGCAGCTATTCAATGACGCTGAGTCATTATGAGCTGGTCCCGCCAAATGTTCAGCAGCAAATCGTCGCCCAATACGCCAGGAAAAAAGAAGAAGGCTGACGATTTACCCAAAAATAGCATCCATAGCTCCTGCCGGTGAAATTTACTGTAGGGGCTTTTTTTTCGAAAGAGAATGCTATATTCAAACTAAAGATTGCACGAACTTGCACAAGGTAGGCGGATTTAAAGTTGAAATACAATTTGGTAACGGTTATTATTTCTGCAAAAAGAAACAAAGACCAAAAACCACAAATACGGCACTATTTCAGGAGAGGTGTCGGAGTGGCTTATCGAGCAGCCTTGGAAAGGCTGTGTAAGGCTTGTCCTTACCGCGGGTTCGAATCCCGCCCTCTCCGCCATTTTTAAAATCCAGACGATTTTAAAAATGGCGAGACCTCGCCAAATAATTTAAGAGTCGATAAAGTTTGCCGTTAACGGACCCAAATTAGGCTGATATTTTCTTTTATTCTCAACTCTAATTATACATTAACTTTCCCTTGCTATTTATCTCCAATTCAATATACTTGTTCACCATAACCACTCGTGTTTGTGGCTAATGTGATTTGTTTTGTGTAACCATATAATATATAAGGACTTGTAAAATCCCAACTGGGGGATTTCTATACGATATTTCAACCGGTAGGGCTCCCAAGCGAAATCTTTTGCGTTTGAGAACCCGATTAGATGTCTGTAAGGAGAATACAAATGATAGATCTTAATCAATTCGAAGTTTGGTTCGTAACAGGAAGCCAGCACCTTTACGGCCCCGAAGTACTGAAACAGGTAGATAAAGATTCCGCCGAAATAGCAGCGGCACTCGATAAATCTGCTATCATTCCATGCAAGATTGTTTTTAAACCTGTCTTGACGGGACCCGACGCAATAACAAAATTATGCGCCGAGGCGAGCACCGCCCCTAAATGTATCGGTTTGATAACCTGGATGCATACGTTCTCACCTGCCAAGATGTGGATAGCGGGTCTTAAAGCGCTCACCAAACCTATAGTTCATCTTCATACCCAGTTTAACCGTGACATTCCCTGGGCCTCTATCGATATGGATTTCATGAACCTGAACCAGTCTGCCCACGGCGGTCGCGAGTACGGATTTATTTTGAGCCGTATGCGCAAAGACAGAAAAGTTGTAGTCGGCCACTGGCAAGAAGAAAGCGTCCAGAAAAAACTTGCCGTATGGATGCGGGCGGCGGCTGCATGGAACGACTGGCAGGGCGGGAAGGTTGCCAGGTTCGGTGACAATATGCGGGAAGTCGCTGTTACCGAAGGTGACAAAGTCGAAGCGCAGATAAGATTAGGTTTTTCCGTTTCGGGCTACGGTGTAGGCGACCTTGTCGCGAAGGTTAAGGAAGTCACTGATGCCCAGAGCGATGCCCTTGTGAAGGAATATAACGAACAATACGAAGTGATAAGGTCGGAAGCAAAAGCCATTCGTGAAGCGGCGAGAATTGAGCTTGGTATGCGTGCGTTCCTCGAAGAAGGCGGATTCAATGCTTTTACCACTACGTTTGAAGACCTGCATGGTCTGGTTCAGCTTCCCGGCCTGGCGGTACAGCGTCTTATGGCCGACGGATACGGATTCGGCGCAGAAGGTGACTGGAAAACCTCTGCTCTGGTTCGTGCAATGAAGGTCATGGCTTCAGGTCTTAAGGGCGGAACTTCGTTTATGGAAGATTATACATATCATCTGAATCCCGCCAAGAAAATGGTTCTCGGAGCACACATGCTGGAAGTGTGTCCCTCAATTGCAGACGGAGACGTCAAGCTGGAAGTTCATCCACTCGGTATCGGTGGAAAGGCTGACCCCGGGCGTCTTGTGTTCAATACTGCGACGGGAGACGGTGTCAATGCATCTCTTCTGGATATGGGCAACCGATTCCGTCTTTTGGTCAATCCGTGCGATGTTGTTCCTCCGGAAGCGGATTTGCCGAAGCTTCCTGTCGCGCGTGTTGTCTGGATACCGAAACCCAATCTCGAAATTGCCGCGGGTGCATGGATACATGCCGGTGGTGCTCATCACACCGGTTTCAGTATGGCAATAACAGACGAATATCTTGAGGATTTCGCCGCGATGGCGGGCATCGAATGTCTGCTTATAGATGATAAAACCACGATCCGTGAATTTAAGAACGAAATTCGCTGGAATGATGTGTATTACATGATCGCCAACAGTGCTTTTTAACCGATTACTTAGATAATCTCTGATTGAGTGACAACAGGATTTCTCCCTGTATCCGGATTTTTTCATAGAGCAAAAAGGGAAAGGGCGGAATAATGAAACTAAAGGTATTCAATAAAGTTTTGTTTAGCGGGATTATTTTTGTTTCCTTAATTCTAATAGCCGGTTGCGGGCGGACTTATGCCGCTGTTCAGGATGAATCGGCGGTAAACCGGATGATTATTCACACGGATAAAGGGACCGAACGAATCAATAAGGATATTTACGGACACTTTGCCGAGCATTTAGGTCGATGTGTCTATGAGGGATTTTGGGTCGGTGAGAATTCGGCGATTCCAAATACGCGTGGTATCCGCAATGATGTCGTGAAGGCTCTGAAAGAGATAAAAATACCGGTGCTTCGCTGGCCCGGAGGATGTTTTGCCGATGAGTATCACTGGAAGGAGGGTATCGGTCCGCGAGATAAAAGACCTAAAATGCTCAATACTCACTGGGGGATGGTCACTGAAACCAACGCCTTCGGTACTCACGAGTTTATGGATTTGTGCGAACAACTCGGATGTGATGCTTATATTGCGGGAAATGTCGGCTCCGGCACGGTCGAAGAGATGCAGGACTGGATCGAGTATATGACTTTCGACGGTGACAGCGGCATGGCGAATCTTCGCCGAAAGAACGGTCGTGACAAACCGTGGAAAGTTCAGTATTTCGGTGTCGGTAATGAGAACTGGGGCTGTGGCGGGAATATGACACCCGAATCTTATGCCGAACTTTACAATCGTTTTCAGACTTATGTACGTAACTATTCCGGCAACCAGATTGTTAAAGTGGCATGCGGGCCCGGTAGTGATGATTACCGCTGGTTGCGAACAGTTTTAGAACGTTGCCATCGAAACATGGATGCCATTAGTTTGCACCATTATGTCCGGGGTTCGGGCACCTGGGGCCAAAACGAAAAGGGTAGCGCCACGAAGTTCGACGAAAAAGAGTGGTTTGCATTGATGAAGAACACACTCACGGTTTATCCATTGCTGAAAAACAGTATTGAAATCATGGATCGAGTCGATCCGGACAAACGTATCGGATTGTTTGTGGACGAGTGGGGTACGTGGTGGGACGCCGAGCCCGGTACGAATCCAGCCTTTTTATATCAGCAGAGCACTTTAAGAGATGCCGTATCATGCGGCATATTTCTAAATGCATTCAACGAGCATTGCAATCGCGTGAAGATGGCCAATATTGCTCAGACCAACAACGTTCTGCAGGCGATGATACTGACTGATGCTGAAAAGATGATTCTTACACCGACGTATCACGTCTTCGAGATGTACAAAGTCCATCAGGATGCCACAATGCTTCCTGTTGATTTACAGAGCAGCGACTACCGGTTTGGGAATGAAACTATTCCGGGATTGAGCGTTTCGGCGTCCAAAGATGATTCCGGCAGGATTCATATATCGTTCTGTAATCTGAACCCGGGTAAGACCGCCGAAGTCCGCTGTGCACTCGAAGGTGCCGAGCCTGAAAAAATCTCCGGGCGAGTTTTAACGGCAAAGACTATGACTGCTCATAATACCTTTGAGAATCCTGATGTGGTCAAACCGGGGAATTTCAGCGACTTCAAGCTCGAAGGCAACGTATTAACTACGACATTACCGGCGAAATCTGTTGTGGTTTTGGAAATTCAGTAAAAACGAGCATTGTGCAGCGCTGTTGTGGTTAATTTTTTCGAGTTTTAGCCGGAAGTTTTACTCTTGCTTATTTCAAAAATGACCGTACCACCTCCCGTATGCTCGACGGGATCTGGGCACTGAACGTAAGCTTTATCTTTGTCGGTTATGCCGTCAAGACCCAAAACGCATGGCGGTGAAACTGTCAGAGCATTATAAAAAGGCATAATCGATGAGAGGGCGTGCATACAAACCGGGCCCTCGGAAACAAGCTGATAACCCGCCTTAAGCACGAAAGAATCACCGACTTTGAACGTCGGGCAGTTACCCTTGACTTCTTTGACTTTCACAATTATATCCATCTTGTTTTATCCTTTATTGAGTTTACTTCTTGGGTGAATCATAAACGAATAAACTCGACAAGGCAAGCAGTATTGTATCTGGTTATGAAATGTATTTCTGTAAGATTATAACCTATGTTATTGCCGTTTTGACGGATTGCGACTTTTCGGATTGTTTTTGCCGGTCTTGGGCTTGTTTGAGTTATTCCAACAAGTTAATCAGCAAAGCAGCGGATAGATTTCTATTAATGAATAGTCGCGGATGAAACAAGTCCTGTATCTTATTAAAATCCCAGAAGGATTCCCGCTCCGAATGCATCAGCCGCCCCTGTAAATTGGTACTCGATATTCATATAACAGTTTTTGCCGATTTCCACCTGGGTTCCGAGGTAGCCGCCGTACAACGAATCCTGTTCGATATCCCATGATGATTCTATAACTTGAAAAGTGCCCGTTTTTGCTTCTTGAATTAATGTGTTATCAAACTCACCTTTAAGAAAGTGAATTAGCGGTCCGCCATAAATCCAGATGCTATCGATTAACATATAGTTAGCACCTAATGCTATTTGTATTTCTTTAATATTAGTTTCAACGAATTGGGGCAAGGGCCGCTGTGGAGAACTTAGTCGTCCATTATAATGAGCCCAATTGGCTTGTATCAACCCACCTATTTTAAAATACCTTCCATCGTATAAGGTTGCTTTAATTCCCCCTCCCAAAGCAGGCGTAGAATCACTCTCAAATTTTTCTCCTTCTCTTAACAGTGAGTCACCAAACTTAGCTTTTGTAGTACTCAGACGAAGAAAAACTTCCCAGTTGCGATCAATGCCGTATCCAAAATTTACAAAGCTGTTGGTTTGCTCAAATTCTTTTAGTGTAAGGTCGATAGATTTTCCAGAATCATTAAGTGAGCCATCAACAGAGTCAATAAACGTCCCATTAATCAGTTTTAAATCCATACTGCTGCGGCAATATTCTAATCCTAACTGAAACTGTCCCGGTTCCAGGTTGGTTATCGTAGTTCCAAGAGGGCCCAGTGCAAAAGTAACCGGGCCGCTCAATAAGACCAATATGCACACAAAGCAAGATAACCGGATTCTTTTAATATTTTTGCCCTTTGGCAAAGAAGAGTCTCTTTTCATAATCCGCCTCCACAATTTTTATTCTTCCGGCACAAAAAGTTTTATCTGCAAAAATATGGTAAATCAGAATTTTTTTTTGCCCGCCTTGTCTTGCGAATATTCTCTTTTATACCGGTTTCTAACTCGTTCTTAAGTGATAAAATCACGACCCAATTTGTTTGAAAGCTTCTTCATGCGCTGAAATGTTTTTCAGGCATATACGAATCACATATTATAGGCCTTTTTCCCTAACATAGAGCACATGACGTAATATACTTAGAGCAGTAAAAGAGTCCCTTCAGCCCGGTATATATTATATCTTATTCTGGATTCTAATTCAAGTATATATCCGTAATTGTGACGGGATTTTAAACGGCCGGCAGGGGGATACTGTCGTTATCGGGACGTTTTATCCTTTAGTAACATTGATAAATATGCTCAATTATGGGCTAAATCGATGGAAAAGAATTGCCTTGAATTTTTCAGATGTTATTCTCGGACCTGTTGTTAGTCTTGAATCTTAATAGTTTGGATCGACAGCGGGGACGTACAGTACTAAAATCTCCAAATAATTCCCGCGCCGAAAGCATCGGCCGCCGCCGTATGCTGAAATTCCATGTTCAGAGAACAGTTTTCTGAGAGCTCCATCTGTGTGCCGAGGTAACCTCCGAAGGCGGAATCTTCTTCGATGTCCCATAGATATCGAGAGGTCAAAAGGCCTCCTGTTTCACTGTCAATTGCACTGAAGGTATCATCCAGTTCTCCGTCAATGAAGTGAGCGAACGGTCCGCAATAAATTGACACACTATCCGACAATATAAGTGTTATGCCGGCGGCAATTTGAACTTCCACCATATCGACTTCGACGAAGTCGGATGCAGCCCAGTGCGGTGCATTGAGTTTTCCGTCAAATCCTGCCCGGTTGGTCTGGAGCAATCCGCCTAACTTAAAATTGCCTCCGTCAAAGAAGGTTGCCTTGACACCGAATCCAAGAGCAGGTTCGGCCTTGCTGTCGAATTTTTCCGAATCTTCCCAGATAGAGTCACCGAACTCCGCGCTCGAGCCTCCTATGCGGAAAAATGCCTCGCAATTATCGGAGATCCCGTATCCGAGGCGGACATATCCTCTGTTTATCTCGAAGTCTTTAAGTTTCAGGTCAACAGCTTCGCCCCAGTCATAAAAAACACCGTCAAGATACTCAGTCCATACTCCGTTGTTTAACTCAAGATCGGTATTGCTATGGGAAAAATCAGCTCCGATGATGAATTGTCTATGCTCTATATTGGCTGATGGAGGCCCCATTGAATCCAGAGCCACGGCGGTCGCTCCGCCCAAACCAACAATAAAGAATATAAAACCTGATAACAAAACTTCTTTGAATGTATTGACCTTTGATGGTTTTATTAGGGTTTTCATAATTCTACTCCTTTGTCATTTTGTAATGACGATATAAAACTTTCTAGAATTTATCCGACAGTCGAGAGTGTGAAGCTTCTGTAGTAATCCTATGGACTAATATGCGGCTCGTATTACGGCTGCTTCAATAACATAAGGCTTTTTTTTGTTTGTAAGTAACGGTTTTTTTGAGAGTTTTTTCCTTATCGTATCTTAGAATAGTTTTACAGGTGTGGTTTATATTAGGAACATGTATTTCGGCTTATTTCCTGTGTGTCACCTTTTCATGTTCGGATATTCTCAGTATGATATTTCTCTTTACTATTAGTGTCAGAAAAGATACTATTATTTTTATATGGTTTAGGAATTTTATAGTTCTGCCGTAATTAAGTTTGAGATTAGGCATAAGCAAGGACAAAAGTATGAAAAAGTGGGTATCATTAATATTAGTGACTATTGTTTTAGCGGCAACAGGTGGTTGCAAAAAGGGTGGGTGAGGTCACGCTCAATGCGATGCACATGTTGTGCATTCTAATAAGACCTGCCGGAACTACGGCACAAAAGGACACCAATATATCGCCGGGCATGAAGACAGGGAATCCAAAAAGGTAATAACAGAAGATTTATTGGTGTAAATCAATATATAGTCGATAACAAATAGTTCGTCCTCCATATATCCGGTATCAGTGTCTTTAAAAAGAGGGGAGTCCCAAAATACCTTAAATTCCGATCTTTCAATATCCGGGGTCCGGCTGCATTTATGCAAAGAGACACGACTTACCTATAAAAAAAATTTACGATTAAAACAGGTCCGTGACGACATAATACATGAGTCTATGTTATTTACAGGAGAAATCATGGATTCCATTAAAAAGAATATGAACCTTCATTCTTGGCGAAAAAAATCGTTCGAGATAATATTCGAGGCAGACACTCCGGCGGGTAAGTGGTTTGACATAGTATTGATTATATGTATTCTTCTGAGCGTTATTGTGGTCATGCTCGACAGCGTAAGCTCCATTGGAACAAAGTATGGCAAATTCCTGTATGCTTTGGAATGGTTTTTCACGATTCTTTTTACCGCCGAGTATATCATGAGACTGATTTGTGTCGGCAGGCCTATTCGGTATGCGGTCAGCTTTTTCGGCATCGTTGACTTATTGGCGATACTACCGACATATATGAGCCTGATATTTTTCGGCAGCCGTTATCTTGCAGTCGTAAGGGTGTTGAGGGTCCTTCGTATTTTCAGGGTCCTGAAGCTCGGCCATCATACGAAGGAAGCCACCGTGCTCAGGAGAGCTTTGTATGCGAGCCGCCGGAGAATTCTTGTTTTTCTTTTTGTGGTATTAACCTTAGTTGTGATTATAGGCTCGTTGATCTATGTGATCGAAGGCAAGGAAAGCGGTTTTACGAGCATACCCAGGAGTGTATATTGGGCTATCGTCACCCTTACCACGGTCGGATACGGTGATATATCACCACAGACCGGTCCGGGACAACTTCTTGCGGCTATAGTGATGATTTTAGGATATTCAATAATTGCGGTGCCGACGGGTATAGTGACGGTGGAGTTGTCCCATGCACATAAGGAACAGCTAAGCACACAAGTCTGTCCCGGTTGCAGTGCCGAAGGTCATGACGCAGATGCCGGATATTGTAAGTTCTGCGGAACAAAACTATAATTAATTACATGTCGGGACATCTGCCGTCGGGGATTATTCGTAAAAGAGAGCAGTAAATGACTATAGTAAAATATATTATAATAGCAATTGTTTTAATTCCGGCCTTTTTTATCGGGAAAAAACTGTCCCGTCGGGCAAAGCGAAAACGTCTGTTATCTATGCCCTTTCCCGAGCATTGGGAGCATATCATCCGGGAGAATGTGCCTCTTTACAATCGCCTGCCGGATTCGTTAAAGGAGCAGCTTCGCGGACTTATACATGTTTTTCTCTCAGAAAAGAATTTCGAGGGCTGCGGCGGTTTGAAAATAACCGATGAGATTAAGGTTACCATCGCGGCTCAGGCATGTATGTTATTATTGAACAGGGAAACATCCCATTTCAAAAAACTTCGTACTATTCTTGTTTACCCGCATACTTATGTCGCCAAAACGAAATCGTCGGACGGCGTAATTACAATCGACGGGCACAGTGTCCGTTTGGGAGAATCGTGGCAGTACGGGCCGGTTGTTCTTGCATGGGACAGTGTTACAGGTGGAACATCTAATGTTACCGACGCCGGGAATGTCGTGCTCCACGAATTCGCTCATCAGTTGGATCAGGAAGACGGGGCCGCCGATGGGGCTCCGATCCTGGAACGTCGGTCAAGCTACCTGACCTGGGCTCGCGTTTTGAGCAGGGAATACGAGGCATTAAGAAAAAGAAGAGGCCCAAGGTCGGTCATTGATGATTATGGAGCCACGAATCCCGCCGAGTTCTTCGCGGTAGCGACGGAAACATTTTTCGAGAAGCCGAAACAGTTGAAGAAGAAACATCCGGAGCTTTACGATGAGCTTAAAAATTACTTCAAGCTTGATCCGGTCGAGTGGATACATAATGACCGATGAAAAATGTCAAGTTTTTAATGCGAATCGGTCGGATTACGCTTGTTATTTCCCCTGGTAAAATTCGTTGGCTTTTTGAAGGAATAAGTTCGGTGTCGGTGTATATTCATTTGGGATAAATATTCCCAGTTTTGTCAATTTTTCGATATGGTCGTCTGGAAATTTTGTCGTATCGTCACTATGCTCGTCGGATAATGATGCTTTCATACGTATTGCCTGGGTAATAATTTTACACATTTCGTCGTTGTATTTTAGGTTTGACATTTCTCGTTCGATAACGTGCTTGTTTGTTGAAAAAAAATCCCTGGCGTGAGGATCCGCCGGTTTTTGGCAAAACAGTTCGTTAACTATTGCCGCAGCGAGAGAATCGGCTGTCTCCTGCCCGTATATGCCCTTGTATCTTACGGCGAGACGGTCGAGGACTCCCATTTTTATCATTTCCACTCCGGAAAGCATCTTCCTGGAGTATCTTTTATAAAACAGCTTTTTCATGGATGAAGTCTTTTACACTCTGATTATTTTGCGTGGTAACAAGTTTGTATCTATCCGCAATCATGCCAGACCGCCCTCAATTTGACGTATGGCCTTTCTGTGACTTATTATTATAGATTCTTTGCCTTTGTTATTCAATAAATTTCTGTACTTTATTTATCTATTTATTACGGAACAAATTTTAGATTCGGAATTTATCATTTTTATGTTAATCCTAACAAAAGGGATTCCCGAGAAGAGGGTAAAATGGGTAACTGTGCGCATCCCTGTGCTGTGGGATTTAAGTAAAAAAGGCCTGTATGTTTATATACAGGCCTTTTTACATACGTGAAAACTCAAATTAGATAGGTTTAACGTATATTTTCAAATCAGCGATATGCTGGTTCGGACCGGAGGGAAATTGAGTCAGATCTATATTAGTTCCCTGAATATGGATAGTCATAGAAACACTTCCCGGTCCGACAACTCCGGGGTCCGGATCCAGCCAGGCACTCCAGTTGCCGCCTGCCGGTGATGCCGGTTCGATCCAAAGCTTTATGTTTCCCTGGATTGGAATAGGCAAGGTAACCGTAACTGTATTTGAGAGCGAGGCCGAGGGATTTTCCTGAATTTTAGTGTGAGTTATGTTAATTGTGTAGAGATATTGCCAGCTCGGGTCCGGTTGTTGGGGAATAGTCGCACCGGATTTTTCATAAGCTCCCATATCGACTGTGCCGTCTGATATTCGAGTCAAATAGTCGAGGTCCAAAGGCAGTTGTTCACTTATATTACCATCCTCGTCCAAATCGCCTTCATCGTTGGGCAGGAGTAAATTTTTCCCTTGATTGATGCAAGGAGAGATAGACTGGAGATGCATGTCACCCTCCATATACTGTCCCTCAATAGTCCAGCCGCCGGGTGTGACAATCAGTGGAGCTGTATTGATATTTCCCGTTCCCGTTCCGGTCCAGCCACCTTTTATATCGGTGTAAGAAACCGTGGTTGTATCTAAATGGTTTGATAAAATTTCATTGCCGTTGTTATATACAATACTGTTATATATAGTAAGGCTGTTACCGGCCGGAGATTCCCATGTTAAGCTTGTTATCACCATCTCGCCTATATTATCCATTATCGTACAATTCGAAATTGTCAAGCTGCCACCGAGATTAAGAACAGCAGAGCCTCCGATATTCTCCGCCTGATAAGCCGAATTTCCCGCTATTAAGCAATTTGTCAGGTTTATATTATTGGAATAGCAATACAAGCCCCCACCGGAGATTCGGGCACTATTGCCGATAATTTTACAATTCACAATAGAAGGTTCAGCGTCATTGAGGGAAGCGATACCACCGCCGAAACCGGCGATATTGCCGGTGATATTACAATTTATCAGCATCGGATTTGTTCCGTCAATATATACGCCTGCGCCTGTATTATACGGGATGGGACCGTCTGCCTGTCCGCCTGTGATGACAAAACCGTCCAATACAGAATCGCACGATGTGCAGCCGGTGGCACTGACTACGTGGTAGCTGTTGTCATCCTTGAAGAGTATTCCCCATAGATCGTTACCTAAAAGATCGCCGCTCAGAACCGTTGTATATGTGCTAATGTCACGGGCGTTGGGATTAGGCTGGCCGTAACCGGCATAACTTCCGAGAAGAATAACACCGTTTTGAAGCTGGAAGCTGGCTGTTCGATCGCCGAGTGTCGCTGAACCGCCCTCGTCCGGCTTGTACGTTCCTTCGGCGACCAGAATCGTGTCACCTGAGACGGCAACAGCCAGGGCATCCTGAAGATTAGTGAACGCCCATTTCCAACTGCTTCCGTTATGAAGCGGTCCCGGTGCGTCCGTGTCAACGTAATAAGTTGCATTCGACATAGCTCCGCCGACGGTAAATGATATTTCAAAAGCAATGGATGGTTTCGTACATTTGAAGGTCCAGTTACCCGGTATTAGGGGCCCAAAGGTACCCTGCAAACCGCAGACAGGCTGGTAAATGAGAATACATTGAGTGGGTGCCGGTTCCTGGAACCACAACTCAATGATTTTGTTTGTGCTATCGACCGAAATCATGGGAGTACCACCGAGGTAGGCTTCGGCCATACAACTATTACCAAGAAACGAAATCAATCCCAACGGTCCGGAATACGAAATTATATCGGTTCCGCCGGGATTGGGAGGATTAATCGTCCAGCCGCTTGGACCGGTTTCACCGTAAATCCATGAAGGAGACGCAGCGGATACCAAAGATGAAAAACACAAACTGATTAAGATGAATAAAAGTTTATTTCTGGTTTTCATGTCCCTGTCCTTTCAATTTGCCGCAGTGAATATGATTGAAAAATTAGCAGGTGTTTTAAAGGAGGCGTATGCTATAAGAAACGAACGGCCGCACAGTAAATCTCCCAGACCTTTCGCGTTATTATTATACGGTAAAGGCATTCACACCTCCTTACATTTCGAGGCTCTCTAAAACCTCTCCAATTATATTATATATACCTGATTGACTCGGATTTTGTCAAGGTTAATCTTTGCGACGATTCAGTAAATATTTACCTGTTTTTCTGATCTTTGGTATGCTAATCCGTTTATCACCGATATTTGTGTTGTCAGCGATGAATTTGGGATTGTTTTAAGTCATAATGCAGTTTTGAATTATCTTTAAATTTCCCCTTATGGCCGGCCTGTAACGTTCTCTGCCCATTATTCCGGTCTTCTTCGTAATTTTTCTCCAGCATCTGCTGCATGTGTAGGTACGTGTATGTCTGAGGTGTGAAACTCCGGCGATATCACTTGTTTGAATTAATTTTGCCCCCTTTGCCTGCATCTTGCGCAAAGCCAGTTTAGCCTCTTTTTCTGTATGCGAACCGACTGCGTCGGCGATTACCCTGACATTCCTGCCCCGGTGCAGAAGTCCCAGTGCAGTTGCTTTGACGGCATCTTCTGTGCAGGCACCAATTAAAATAAACTCGTCGGCCTTGATTTCGCTAAGCAGTCTTTCTATTCGGGGCTCTTCGAAAGGATCGGCGCAGCGTTTGTGCAGAATTATCTGCCTGTATGACAATAACAAATCCGTCGGCAAAGCATTCCAGTCATCTGCGGGGAAACTTATCCGGTTGCTGAGTAATGTATAGTGTATCTTTTTTTGTCCGTCGGTGCCGTCAAGGCAATAATTGAACATGGTATGTCCGTTGTTATTCGGGTAAACTTCTGCTGTTGATATGATTGGTACGTTCTCAAACCTGGCCCAGGCCATCACTCGGCGAATATTAGCCAGAACTTTCTCGCGATTTAATATGCACGCATTACCCCATTCGGATAAAAAATCCCTTTGTGTATCTATATCCAGCAGAATATGCTTCCGCTGGTGTTTTAGTAATTGAAGAATCATTTTTTCAGACTTCCTTTCTGAAGCTCGACTTTGCTTCGATCTGATTCGACCTTTGATCCATACAAGATTATATATGTCTGTGTCACACATGTTGTTTCTATAATTAAGTGCCACCTTTAATGCTTCATATAACGCTTTTTTCTTTGACGAACTGAGTGACTCGGTGGTCGTGTTTCGAATTTAATCCGCAGCTTTGGAATGATTGAAAGGCAGTTAATTTAAATAGTCTGGGTAACGCTGAATTGATGGATTTCAGTTGTATTAATATGAATAAAATATAGTTTTACATAAACCGGGAATACTTGTATAATGGTATAATATAGTATATACTGATTTTTATAGAATATTGTTTGAATATTTTGGTAATCTCTAAGTCAAATAAGGGGGCAATAAGATGGAGAGAAAACTGCTGAAAAAAACATTATTGATTGTATTTATCTGTTTAATGGTCATTCTTGTTTTTCATACACAGACAAACGGTGCCAATTCGGCAAATTCGAAAACTTCCAACGTTTCCGGTACTCAAAACCAGAAGATCCCCCAAATGCCAACCAGGCGTGTCAACTGGTTCGCAGTAAGTCCCTCGAATTTTACTGCCGATATGCCTTTTAATGAGGCCATTAACATTTTGCGTAATACGACGATTCCACCTTTAAATATCATCGTGCTTTGGAGAAATATGGAGGCCGCGGATATTTACAGGGATACACCTATTGGAATCGATGGAGCTTCGGGAGTTCCTTTGCGTACACATTTGAAGCTGCTGTTAATGTCACTTTCAGCGGGCAGTACGGAAAAATTGGGCTATGTAGTCGATGGTGGTGCTATCATTATATCGACGGAAAGTACCCTGCCGAAAAAAATGAAAACTCAGATTTATGATATCACTGATCTGGTCGGCATTCCTGCCGGAGCCGGTTTTATGCCGATGGGAATGCCCTTTGGCTTTGGAGCAATGCAATTCGGGACAATGTTACCTATGGGTCTTGGAGGATTATTCGGTGGGATGATGCCCTATGGCGGTACCGGTTATACAGGGCAGAGGCAGACGCCCTATGGAAATATAACCTCAAGATAAAATATATTACTATCGCGGGAACACATTAGCCTGATACGCACTCCAATTTAATAATTTTCTGCCGCGATATGTTTTGCAAAAGAGATCGTGGCCATTTCGTTCGATAGTATTGTCATTTCCAGCAATTTAAATAAACTGATTTACTGTGATACTTGACCTTCCTGCCGAAATGGCTAAGATAGTGCACCTGATGAATACCGTGGTTCCTTGTAGGGGTTTAAAAATATTTGTGGTAGGTAAATAATTCGTACAAAAAGGTTTTGATATGACAACTGTTGACAAAGGCAAAGGTGTTATTTTCGATCTGGACGGCGTGTTAATCGATTCCGGCTGGGCACATAAACAGGCGTGGTTCGACCTGGCCGAAAAAGAAGGCCTGGAGTTCTCGGATAAGTTTTTCAACGACACTTTCGGTATGCAGAATGCTCAGATTATCCCGATGTTGGTAGGGCGTGAATTAGAGCCGGGCGAACTTGAAGAAATGTCTGATTGGAAAGAGCAGCGTTACCGTGATATTGTCTCGGAAAAACTGACTTTGTCACCGGGAGCGGAGAGGTTGCTGGCCGAATTAAAGGAAAAAGGTTTTCGGCTGGCAATCGGCTCTTCGACGCCGAAGGCCAACCTTGATTTAATTTTCCGTTGTCTGAAACTGGATAACTATATAAATGTATGCGTCACCAAAGAAGATGTAAAAAAGGGCAAGCCGTCACCGGAAACTTTTGTCAGGGCCGCGCAAGAACTCTTGCTCCCGCCGCAGTATTGTGTTGTTGTGGAGGATGCGATTCATGGAATTGAGGCGGCCAGGGCGGCGGGGATGTCTGTAATAGCATTGACGACGACAAGAGGCCGGGAAGATTTGTCGGGGGCGGATATTATTGCCGATAATCTGGATGAACTTAAGGTCGAGGATTTCGTAGGTTTAATCACAGATCTGTAAGGTTATTAAAATTGTTACGATTAGATTCCGGGGTTAATAAGAGTAAAAATATCGGGTGAATCGATGGATAATGCGCAGTTGTTATATGATATTAGTGAGCTGAATAACCTCTTCCGGGAAAGTGCCAGCATACAGAGTCTCCTGGATAAAACTGTTGAGATGGTTGCATCTCACACCGGCTCGGATGTATGTTCGGTTTATCTGTATAATAATGAAACCAACGAGCTGGTCCTCAGTGCGACAAGGGGTCTGAATCCGGATTCGGTTGGTAAAGTCAAGCTCCTGTTGGGACAGGGTCTTACGGGTCTTGCCTTGCGCGAGATGCGGCCTGTTTGTGAGAAGGATGCCGCGAGTAATCCGAATTACAAATTTTTCCCCGACATAAACGAGGAACGATACGACTGCTTTCTCGCCGTACCGATAGCACGTGGAATTTCGAAGATCGGCGTCTTAGTGCTTCAACGTGAAAAGGGCAGGATATTCAGCGGCTCCGATGTTACCGCTTTGGAGGCTGCGGCGTCGCAGCTCGCTGATATTATCGAAAATGCCCGTTTTCTTATGGCGATACATGAGCCGTATGTGGAAGATCAAAAGGCGGTCGATGTCCTGCCGGAGCAGCTAAGATTCGTCAGAGGTAAAGTGGCATCGGAAGGTTTTGCCTATGGTCCGGCCAAAATTGCCGATAAGAAAAAAAATCTTGCCTCGCTGTTGCACAGAAAATTCGATGATAAATATACCCTGGATGATTTTGGAAGGGCGGTTAGCAATACGGCGGCTCAGCTTGAAGAGCTTCAGGAGCGGGTGGGGCAGAAGCTATCCGATGCCGCGTCGCTCATATTTGCAGCGCATTTGGTGATTCTAAAGGACAAATACTTTGTTGGGGGAATGGCCAGGCTGATTGAAAGCGGAGTAAATCCGCCTCTCGCAGTCATGCAGGTTGCCAAAGAGTATATCGAAAACTTTGCCACCAGCGACAATGAGTATATGCGGGAAAAAATCCAGGATATCGAGGACCTTGTTGTAAGGCTGATGAATAACCTTCTCAGCGAGACCGAAGATATTGGTAAGCTCAAAGGCCATGTTATAATTACCAGAGAGCTTTATCCATCCGAGCTGCTGATACTTTCTTCCGAAGGTGCCGGCGGAATCGTTCTTGTGGGCGGGACGATTACATCGCATCTATCCATTTTGGCCAGCTCACTACGTATCCCGATGATTGTCAGCGATACCTTCGAGCTTCTCGGTCTGCCGGACGGGACGCCAGTGCTGGTCGATGCCGAAATAGGCAATGTATATGTGGATCCTTCCGATGAAATTCTGGGAAGGTTCGAATCCCAGCAAAAAGCCCGACTGACACTGGACCAGCAGAAACGTTCTATGAAGCCGGTTACGACTACCCGCGACGGCACGAGAGTTCGTCTTCTGGCCAATATTAACCTGTTGGCTGATTTGAAGATCGCATGTGAATTGCAGTGCGAGGGAGTGGGATTGTACCGGACGGAATTCCCGTTTATGATCAGGCGGAACCTACCGACCGAAACGGAACAATTTATCACTTACAGCAAGCTTGTCCAAATGGCAGGGGGCCGACCGGTGACGTTTAGAACGCTTGATATCGGCGGTGACAAAACCCTGTCTTATTACCACGATATCAAAGAGCAGAATCCGGCTCTCGGTCTGAGATCGATTCGTTTTTCACTCCAGAACAAGCCGGTTTTTGCCGAGCAGATAAGGGCGATGCTTAGGGCCGGTGCCGGAGCGGATTTGCGGATTATGTTCCCGATGATTTCATCCATCGATGAATTCTGCCAGGCCCGTGAGGTAGTTTTCGATTGTTTGAAAACGCTCGGCGAACAGGGATTGGAGCACAATAGCAAACCCAGGCTGGGGATTATGGTCGAGCTGCCGTGTATTGTGGACCTAATCGAAGATTTCGTTAAGGAAGCCGACTTCTTTTCGATAGGAACCAACGATTTAATCCAGTTTATGCTCGGTGTGGACAGGACGAATGAAAATGTCGCCGGTTCTTATTTGCCGCATCATCCGTCTGTTTTGCGTGCTTTGAAGAAGGTAGTCCATGCTGCCGGGCAGGGCGGCAGGGAAGTAATTGTTTGCGGCGATATGGCGCACCAGGAGCAATATCTTCCTTTCCTGCTCGGAATCGGCGTAAGAGTTTTGAGCATCGATCCCCGCTACCTGCACCGGATACAACAGGCTATATCTGAAATTGATTTTACCGAAGCCAGGGCGTTTGCCGATAACATGCTTGCTCAGGCAAAAATCAGTGATATCGCGCAGACATTGAACTTAAATAGTGGGGATAAGTGAACGTCGCTGCAGAAAATCACTAATTTATCCACAGGGCAGCGGATTGATTCTGTGCAGCTTTTTCTGGGTTAACGCGTCGTTCAACCAATCGACTATTGCGGGCTTATAATCGTAATCATTCAGGCCGTGCAGGTCTTTAGAATCCAAAGGTCCGGCGGCTCCGAGAATCTTTCCGAACGTATCACTTTCCACTGCGTAAATTTTGCCGTTCTTATGCTGCCAAAATCCTTTTATCGTATTCATAATATCTGGTCCTTAAATGAAGCTAGTGCGTCTTAGGTTCTTAATTTCTTCTTGTTACAGTTAGAAACAATACGTCCGTTATCCTCATTTCTTTCGTTTTTTTCGGATTCTAAACAAAAGAAAATTGCTGTCGAACCGTTTTTATGAGCACAGACTTTATATAAGTTCGGCTTAGGTTTCCTTATAAAATATATGAAATACTTTTAATAAAGGGAAATATCTTTAGTATTTTTATATTTCACTTTAAGGATTGAAAGGGATTTCCCCCGGCATATATACTACCTGGGCCATTTTCCGTCGGGCATATCCTGTAGTATAAGGCTTGCCGGATTCACGACCACATAGTTTATACTTTCTCGCCGCCATGTGTATGTGATATGAACAAGGCCGTCGGTTGCCTGTATAACAGCCGGATAGGCGCCGTAGGCAGATTTACCGTCGATGGTAGTCTGGTCTTCGAGTTTTAGTGCCGCTTTCCAGCTCTTGCCGTCAGTCGAGACCGCCACGTTCAGTTTGTCACGTCCTTTTATGGAGTGGTTATACACAAGCAACTGCCGTCTGTCTGATAGAGTCACTGCATCGATGCCGGCACTCGGATTGGGCAGGATTGAAGGTATCAAGGGGCTCCATGTTAAACCTGAGTCATCGGACCACGACTGACGCAGAATTCCTCGACTGCGACAGAGAATCTGAATCTTCCCGTCGGGATAGGTAAGAATCGTCGGCTGGATGGCATCGAATTCCTTCCCGTCGTTGAGCACTTTAGTTCTGCTCCAGGTTTTGCCGAGGTCCGGCGTAAATTCCATGTGAACCCGCCATCCCTGGTCTTCGGTGCTCGAGCCGCAAAGCAGCTTCCCGTCGGTCAACATAACCGGCTTGGCCCTGACAGGTCCGATGATGCCCTCCGGCAGTCGCCGCGGCTCGGACCAGCTCTTGCCCTGGTCGTTCGATGTAGTTAACATTCCCCACCAACTGTGTGGTCGGGGACCGATTTTGTAGAATAAAAGTAGCGGTTCGTCTTTTGCCTGAAACAATACCGGATTCCAGCATGGATATCGCTGTGGCTTTTTTGTGACAATCCAGTTGAATTGTATACCGTTGGCAACTTCGACCGGGGCCGACCAGGAGTTACCGGTTTTTTCCTTCCTGCATAGCCATATCCCCACATCTTCATGACCCTCTCTGGTTCCACCAAAAAAGGCGGCGACAAAATAATCCTTCGTCTCGGTTATTGTTGAAGCATGGCACGACTCAAACGGCACTTCCTCGAAAATAAACCGAGCTTCGACAATTCCCTTTTGCTCCATCAGGTCGGGGCGCAGGCTGTTTTTTGTGTTGTTCGCGAAGTTTGGTTCGAGCGGCATAAGTAACAGGACTCCAATCGTAAGTAGTTTCATTTTCATCGTTTTTCCCCATTTATTTAAATAAAACTAAAACGACACGTGGATTATCTTGCGTTTATTTTTACCAGCTCGAAATCATTGTAGTTCCGGCAAAGATTTTTCTGTGAACTTGATGATTTCATTCATCATTCGAACGGACTCAGAGGGATATCGCCCCACGGCGGTCTCCGCCGAGAGCATTACAAAATCAGTACCGTCGATTATGGCGTTGGCAACGTCCGTGACCTCGGCACGTGTGGGCCTGCTGTGCTCGGTCATGTGTTCCAGCATTTGTGTGGCCGTGATAACGAATTTTCCGGCTGCGTTGCACTTTTTTATAATGTGCTTCTGTATGATGGGGACTTCCTGGATCGGCAGTGAAACGCCCATGTCACCGCGTGCTATCATAATTCCGTCGGTGGCATCAATTATCACATCAATATTTTCTATCGCCGGTCTGTTCTCTATTTTCGCCACGATCTTACAATCGGGCAGGCTCGGCTTAATCAGCTCGGCGGCTTCACGAACATCGTTCGCATCCCGAACAAACGATAAAGAGACGTAATCGACTTTGTACTTAATTGCGAACTCGATATCGTTTTTGTCTTTTTCGGTCATGGCGGCGAACCCGAGGTCTGCATCGGGAATATTAATACCCTTTCTTTCCTTAAGTATCCCGCCTTCGATTATGATTGCCTTGATGCTCTTTTCGGAGCTGCTTTTGACACGCAAAATCAGATTGCCGTCATCGATATATATCAATTGTCCCGGCTGGATACTGCTCAGGTCACCTTTGTAATCGAACGGTATTATTTTTGGTCCCTGTGCCTGTTCATCGTTTGTTAACCATACGAAAGTTCGGTTTTTTAATAATTTTGTTTTTGGACCTTTGAATCGGCCGACCCGGATTCGAAATCCTTCCAAATCCTGCATAATCCTGATGTGTCTCCTGTACTTTTTATTTATCCGGCGGACAAGCTCTATGCTCTCGAGATGCTGCTCGTGGCTGCCGTGAGAGCAATTCAGCCGGACTACATCCAGACCGGCTTCGAACATTTTTCGAAGTACAGTGTAGTCACTGCTGGCTGGCCCTAATGTGGCGATGATTTGTGTTCTGGGCATTGTATTGGTCCCTATCTATCAACAAATATGATCTTTTTTCCTGTGGTAATCAATATAGTTTATTTTCCGGCAAGAGGCAAACATCGTCTTAACTGAAAACACATAAGAATTGAATTGTTTCATATTTTGAAAGTTATATAATCATTCAATTGTACAAAATTCTGCCTTAGGCTACAATAGTAAATAAAAACTTCTGCTCAACTTTCATGCGTCGGACATATTAATGTTAATATATAAGGGGATATGTTAGATGAAGACGAGATATAAGGCACATTATATTCTTAAGATAGTTTTGTTGAGTTATTGTCTGGCTTGCCGTCCGGCAGAGAATCAATATATAGATGAGGATTTCAAAGACCCTGATACAACAAACACATTTCAGCAAAACATCTCAAAGTCGGAAAACTCAGGTGTGGTCTACAGGAATCCGCAAGTTTACAATATCGATTTTTCCTTTGAATTAGCTCCCGATCCAAACACGATTGACAGGATTAAAGACTTGAAATTATGGGTGCCTGTACCGCGCGAGTGGGACTCTCAAAAGGCAGTCAGGATTATTTCTGCCGAGCCGAAGCCCAATGCCGAGTATACAGACCTGGAGCATGGCAATCGAATGTTTTACTGGGACTTCGGCAAGGAGCCGGAAAAATCTTCTTACAAAGTAAATCTCAAATACCGTCTGGAATGCTATGAGGTCCGTGCCGAAATCGATCCCAATAAGATAGGCTCTTATGATATAACAAGCAAAGAGTATATTCTATATACCCGAAGTACAGCCACGGTTTCCATTACTCCGAAGATAAGAGAGTTAGCACGGCAGGCCGTTGGAGACGAAAAAAATCCTTACATTCAGGCAAAACAAATCGCTGAATTCTCCAGAAACAAGATACGTTACAAGCAAACCTTCGCCAGAGGCATCAAATCTCTTTTGGATACCGCGGTAAGAGACGAGCAAAGCGGCGAGGAGTATTATTCAGGTGCCTGCGGCCAGTACAATGCTCTCTTTGTTGCTATGTGCCGCTCAGTTGGCATCCCTGCCAGGGCGGTTGCCGGATTTGTGGGCTATCGTCCTTGGATGAGAGCTTCTGATTTAACAAAACCTTTTTCCGAACTCGACACAATGCAATCGCCGGATGGACTGTATGGCGGCCAGCATTACGCATCAATGTCTCCTCATGTCTGGTCCGAGTTCTACCTTCCGAACTATGGTTGGATTCCGGCAGAGACCATGGGGGATCAGTTAGGGTACTGGGACAACATGAGATTAATCATGCATAAAGGCCGTGATGTCAAGATTGGGCCACAAGCACCGGAAAATGACAGTGGAGGTTACGGTTTTCAATGGGTACCTCTTAATAAAGGCCGAGCCGATTTGTTTCAGTCTGGTGTTTGGAATATTGCCGGGATTCGTACCGCCAAAATCACGCTTCTGTGCAATCCAGATCCGTTTCCTGCTGATGAATTCGTTAAATATACAGAGCTCTTGTATCCCGAACAGCAGGCTGATATAAAGCTCGCATCATATAGAAAGGGCGTGTTGACTTGGATCTACGACAAAACGCAAGGACAACAGGATAAAATTTCAGCACTCACTAAAGCCTATGAGGAATCACCAAGAACCCGGTATAATCACAAGACTTTCCTCTGCCATTTGCTCCGTCAGGCTGTCGGTGATGAAAACTTCTTTAATATATTTGATACATACACAAACCTGCGAGTCAGTTCAAGTGCACCGGTGTCAACGAGCCGGTTTAAAAAAATCGCTGAGGATGTTTACAGCAAATCTCTGAATTGGTTCTTTGAACAGTGGTTGGAACGTAAGGAGCTGCCGGAATTGAAATTGGAGGATATCAATGTTGTGAAAGATGGAGAAAAATGGCGTACTCAGGGAAATCTATGTCAATTAAGTAATTCAGTATTTCGTCTGCCTGTAGAAATTGAACTCGAAACAGAGAAAGAAAAGGCACTCAAGACAATATGGGTGGAAACGAAAAAGGCTTCTTTTGAATTTAGCTCACCAAACAAACCAAAAAGAATCACAGTCGATCCAAAATGCCATATTCTCAAAATCCAGACAATGCCGCTAATTCTTGAAGAATTCTGGAACGTCTATCCGGAACTGCTTGTCGTTTACGGCACATTGTCCGAAGGACAGGCAAACAAGGCCGCCGCTGAGCGCTTCAACAAGGAATATCTTGGTTTAGATGATAAGATAATTAATTCGGATATCGATGTGAATGAAGCGGACCTGAAAACTAAATGCCTCATTCTGTTTGGCCGACCTAAAACTAATAAGATCGCTCAGCAATTCAAAGACAATTTTCCCATAAAGTTCAACGGTAATAAGTTCAATTGGCAAGGTGTGACCTATGACAAGCCGACGCAGGGAGTTGCTCAGATTGTTGCAAATCCCAATAATGCCCAGGGCTTGATTATAATGTATGCCGGCCTCAGCGCGAAAACAACACAAACGCTTTGCGACCTATATTTATATGATGCACCTGCTTCATATGTCATATTTGAAGATAACAAGGTATCACTTCATGGTGACTGGGAAGTAGAAAGCGGTTTAGTATGGAGGCCAGATGATTCATCCGGTCCGGATGCAGCAAAGCTACCTTAATCCATCAAGGAAACAGATATGGCATAAATTTTCGAGCCGCTCCACAAGAACGGGGCGAAGGAATGATTAAAATACAATTTAATTAACCAGGCGTTTTTTGAGGCGGTGGATTGCAAGAAAACCTATGAGAATGATAAATGCAACGATATAGAGCAGATCGAGCAGCAGGATCGGATCATAATTGTTTATGCAGACGGCCCTGACCAATCTGACCGAATGAGTCAGGGGGACCAGTTCGGCGACCGGCCTGATAAAAACCGGAAGATTTTCAACGGGAAAGACCACACCGGAAAAGAAAAACATCGGCGAGATAAGGCCGGTGAAATAGAAATTAAAATGGTTGATTGTTTTGACGAAAGATGTCACCAGCAGCGATAATGATGCGAACACGACACCAGTCAGAAATCCTACAAACGGCGCGAACAGACCGTACGGCAGAATTATTATTTTGAATGCAGCGAGTATGCACAAAACGGCAAAGGAAAAGAAGAATCCCTTTGTGCCGGCCCATAGCATTTCACCGACAATCAGGTTGTTGACCGTCATCGGGGCGGCCAACATGCCGTCATAGACTTTCTCGAATTCCAGGCGGATGAATGTCCCGAAGCTACATTCGAATGCGGATGTAAACATAGCTGTAGTGACAAGCAATCCCACGCCGAGATACTCGATATATCTAACTCCGCCCATCGGCTCGGTAATGTATTTGCCCAGACCCAGTCCGACACCGGCTAAGAAAATCAGCGGCTCCACAAAAGGTGGAAATCCGTTGCTTAGCAGGTTCTTCGTATAGACGCGCATGTGTCGATACCAGACACTGTAGAGCCGTATATGGAGCGGCGGATACTTTGGGACCTTACTGTCTGTCATCGAGCTGTCTCCCTGTTGCATGTAGAAACACATCTTCGAGATTTGTTTGCCGGATCATATAATTGCCGGATTCCAAACAACCGGCGGCGAAATCTTTCAATACATCTATATCATCACTATAGTAACGCATCACGCCGGGTGTGTCTTCTGTCCTGATATTACTTTGAGATATTTCACGGTGTTCCGGTTTGATTATTTCGGTATCGAGAATCTCCAGGACATATTCTTCTATGTTTTTTTCGAGCAGCTCCGTAGGTTTGCCCTCCATGATTTTTTTTCCTTTATGCATAATCAAAAGGTAGTCACAAAGCTGGAAGGCCTCTTCCATATAGTGCGTTGTCAGAAGTACCGTGGTCTGCTGCTTTTGCAGTTGGCGGATTTTCTCCCAGATAAGGTGGCGCACCTGTGGGTCCAGCCCGGTCGTCGGTTCGTCGAGAATAAGCAATCTGGGAGAGTTCAAAAGTGCTCTGGCTATTACCAGCCTTCTTTTCATACCGCCGGATAGTTCCTTTATTTTAGACTTTTTTTTATCCGACAGCTCGAAAAAATCGAGCAGATATTCGATGCGTTCTCTGGCCTCTCTTACCGGCATATTGTAGAACTTGGAATAAATCATCAGGTTCTGGGCAACATTCAGCTCATCATCTAAATTATTTTCCTGCTGGACGACGCCGGAAAGGTATTTAATGGCCAGTTCGTTTTCAGCGGGATCATATCCGAAGATATCCATCGTATCGTCGGAATTCTTATCCCGTGAACATTTGCCGTAAATTATCTTCATTGCCGTGGTTTTTCCGGCTCCGTTAGGGCCTAAAAAACCGAAACAGCTCCCGGCCTCGACGGAAAAGCTTAAATTCTGCACGGCCCGGACCTTCCCGAAGCTTTTACTGATATTATTTATATTAATTACAGTTGCCATCGCTGATACAATATCATATCCGACAGAAAATTTCACCTTATTCTGTATGAATTCTTTTGAATATACAGGGTGTACAACATGCCTCATAGGGTATATTTTTTGGGTACATGTCTCTGAGTTGTTAGGGGTGGATTTGTACCGTTAGAACTTTCTAACTAAGCCAATAACAACGGCCTCGATTCGGCAGTTTTTTGAGTAAATCGGCTGGAAATTATCATTGGCGGGTTCGAGCCGGACCTGGTTCTTTTCTTTATGGAATCTCTTTAGTGTAGCATTTTCTTCATCGACTATGGCGACGACTAATTGGCCGTCGTGGGCAACGCTGCTGTGGCGACAAATCACATAATCGCCCGGATGGATATTTTCATCAATCATACTCTCGCCGTTGACTTCGAGGGCGAAAATATCATCGCCGGTGCCGAAACAGGAATTTAACGACAAAGACTCTGTGTTTTCAACGGCTTCCAGTGGCAAACCGGCGGCGACCCGACCGGTTAAGGGGATTCCTCCCGGCCGACAATCAAAATCCGGCTCAGAGCAAGAACTAAGCAATTCGAGCGCTTTTGAACTGGCCTTCAAAGAGCGAGCCTTGTTTGGTGAGCCGGACAGCAGTCCTTTTCCTCGAAGTTCGCTGATATGTTCGAATACGGTGCTTCGGCTGATGTTTAATGCGGCAGCCATTTCCGCCAACGTCGGGGAATAACATCGGCTCTGCTGATATTCGGCTATCATCCGGAGTAATTCGAGCTGACGCGGCGTGAGCCGGATGGTGGATTCTGTTAAACTTAACGGCATTTTTCTTATCCTCCTTATGGCGCAATACCGGTTCGCCGGAACTGGATGTATTGATTAAAGAAATATAAGGATTGGTACGCTTGTATCCCAGTAAAACCGTCGCAATTTCGATTGTCGAGGCAAACAGCTTCTCTACGCAGTTTTGTTCGCTGGAATTCGGCAGCTCCGGTTGCCAGACTGAGACGAAATCACCTCCGGGGCCGAATTTGCACAGTGGTTCGGTTTCTCTATTTCTTTCCGGCATAATTTTCATTTGAGCACTTACCTTTGACAAAAAAGTTAACAATATTTAGCAGCACTTGTTACTATCGGCAAACCGGCTGAAATTACCCAAACAAAAACCGAACAAAATCGGGTAAATTTCGGGCTTTTTTCAACAGCCTTTTTTTACTCCTGATTCTCTCAAAAATATAGGACGGACGGCCAAAAATTTCCTCGTGGTCTAATTTTCAAGAGCCGGAGCCGATACCATTTATTGTTTTGCCGTTATATAAGAATTGAATTATAATATACTCAAATTAACCATTCTCAATGTCATACCCGCGAAGGCGGGTATCCATAAATGGTATCATAACTATGGATTCCTGCTTGCGCAGGAATGACAATCTGTGATATGTTGTTGTCAGACAGTTACTTATAATACAAATTTATAAATCAGTCAGTTTGAGTAATATAACTCATTTGTGGGTATTATCGAATAGCTGAAATACCCCTATAAAGCGAAGGGGGTAATTTGGAGACAAACATTTTTATGCGAAACTGCTTGATTCTTATTATTACTATTCTTCTTACAGCCGTATCTTATTCGGCGGATTCCGGGGCACCTGACATAAAGTTTCTACCCGGCAAGCAGGTCGGTAAGGTTCAGACAGAGCTGATTAAAGAGGCATCCGGGATTGCGGCCAGTCGAAAAAATCCGGGAGTTTTATGGGTGCACAACGATTCGGGTGATTCGGCAAGGATTTATGCCGTTAATCAGGAAGGTGTGCTTTTGAGGACCTGCCGGATTGGCGGTGCTCGCTGCCGGGATTGGGAAGATATTGCCATCGGCCCGGGACCGGATAAACGATGCAATTATTTGTATATCGGGGATATAGGGGATAACGGAGCCAGGCATAAATCAGTTACGATCTACCGCGTGCCGGAGCCGAAAGTGGATCCGAACAGCAAGCAGATGGATATACAGATCGGGCCGGCGGAAACAATCGAGCTTATCTATCCGGACGGACCGAAAGATGCGGAGACGCTGATGGTCGATCCGGTAAATAGCGACATTTATATCATCTCAAAACGCAAGATATTTTGCCAGGTTTATCGTGCCGAATCCGGTGAATTGACTCAAAGACCGGTACGGTTGAGCCAGGTGGCCGTTATACCATGGGCCTTAGCGGTGGGGGGTGACATTTCTCCGGACGGCAAATATATCATTGTCAGGAGCTTATCTCATGCATCGCTATGGCTTCGTCCAAAAGATCAGCCGCTCTGGCAGGCGTTCAGCCAAAAACCTTTGAATATTCAATTAATGCCGGAACCGCAGGGTGAGGCTATATGCTTTGATGCCAAGGGGCAGGGATTTTTTACGGTTAGTGAAAAGGCTCATCAACCCATATATTATTTTGCAAGATCGGATGAATCTAATAAGTCGGATGATTAACCGGCGGTTTTAACACCAGGTAATATTCTATAGCTTTGATAACCGAAGATAAAAAGGTCCGATCATAGGACTTCTAATCACGAACCAGGGTTCGTCTCCTTTCCAGGGATTATTGGATTTTTCTCAGAATTTCGGGACCGGTCGGATCATCTGGCCGGCAACGATATCAAGCTTCATACCAGAACCGCCGGGTTGATGTTCCTTCGTATCGTGGTCGAACCACAGACCATGCTCGTAGGAGTCAAGAGTCAGGCTTAAACCGCCTGCGGAGCCGGTTTTGCAGCCGGTCAGGATAAAGACAAAAACAAGTAAATATAATCGTTTCATATCATGTTAGATCGTCTCACATAAAAACGGGTTAGTCAAGAATCAGTCATATCCGTAACATGTTCTTTTTATATTTTAATTGAGTGCGATATTAGGCAAAAGAAACATGATAATTCACTTGATTCTTTTGATTTTTATGTTATACTTTATATGTTGCGAGTGCAGACAGAGATCAGTCGGTCTCATAGCACTACCCGCGGTAAAGTGTGTAATGGCACATCGCGACTAAGGAGACGGGCCTACAACTAATTCAATGGTGAACTGCCCATGTCTCCTTTTTTTATGCACTTGTTTCTCTTTTTCCCGTTTTTAAGGGCAAAAGAATCCTTTTCAAAATCCACGGATTCGATTCTCACAAGAAATGTATTATATTACTTCTTGTTGAAAATAAAAAAAATCCTATAATTTATTCGATTTGTGCAAATATAAATGCAGGAGCAGTTAAATGAACTACATTAAATCCAATTCATTTAAGTACGTCGGGATATGTTTTCTTGTGATGATATTTTTGGGGAATGTTCATGCCGACCAGTCATCGAGTAAACTTATCGAAAATGGCTATAAGTACGAAGACCTGAATAAAAACGGCAAATTCGATCCCTATGAGGATTCACGATTGGACGTAGATAAACGCGTTGCGGATTTATTGGGACAGATGAGCCTGGAAGAAAAAGTCGGCCTGATGTTTAGCCCTATTATAGGCTTGCGTCCGGACGGCTCACTGGTTGAGGACCTATCCTTTTACTCACAAATCGGAAGCACCGAAGCGATTGTCAAAAAGCATATAAACCACATAGGCAGTTTTATTCAGCAGCCACCGGAGATTATTGCTGCATGGAACAATAACATTCAGAAACTGGCCCAAATAACCCGGCTTGGGATTCCGGTCACGATTTACAGCGATCCGAGGCACGGTATTGATAAACCTTACACGATTAACAATGCATATTTCCCGGGAATTTCTCATTGGCCGGATGCATTGGGACTGGCGGCAGCCCGTGACATGGAATTAATCAGGCAGTTCGGTTCGATCGCAGCACGGCAGTACAGGGCCATCGGCATCACAGTGGCTCTGCACCCCATGGCGGACCTTGCTACTGAGCCGCGATGGGGGCGTATTGGCGGTACGTTTGGCGAGGACGCAGAATTAGCTGCGAAATGTGTTACTGCCTATATCAAAGGCTTCCAGGGCCAAACTTGGGGACCTGAGAGCGTTGTGTGTATGACCAAACATTTTCCCGGCGGCGGCCCGCAAAAAGACGGCTGGGATTGCCATTATCCATACGGCCAAGAAGAGGTTTATCCCGGCGATAATTTCAGCTATCATCTGATTCCGTTTAAGGCGGCCATCGAAGCCGGTACGGCACAAATCATGCCATACTATGCCATTCCCGTTGGACAGTTACAAGAAGAAATCGGCTTTGGTTTTAGCAGGGAAATTGTCACTGACCTGTTGCGGGACAAGCTTGGTTTTGTTGGTGTGATCAGCTCGGATGGTGGGGTTATTTCTCCATATATCACTCAAGGTGGAGAGCTCTGGCACGCCAAATGTTGGGGTGTGGAGAATTTAACGATTAAGGAAAGATTTCAAAAGGCTATCGAGGCCGGTCTGGACCAGTTTTTATTGGAATGCACACCGGAAATTGTCGTTGAACTGATCCATGAAGGTACGGTTCCACCCGAGCGCATCGATCAATCCGCAAGGAGAATTCTCCGGGACAAATTCAGGCTCGGCCTTTTTGATAATCCGCTTGTTGATATCGAGAAAGCCAAAGAAATATGTGGAAATCCTGAATTTCAGGCTGTGGCCGACCTGGCCCAGCGTAAGTCCATCGTCTTGCTTAAAAATGAAATCCGCACAGGTGATAAAATACTGCCGCTAACTGCTGATAAGAAAATATTCATTTCGGGTATTGAACCTCAAACAGCGTCACAATATGCCAAAATTGTGAAAAATCCAGATGATTCCGATGTTGTGATTATTCGCCTGAACAGCCCTTATGAAATACGTCAAGGTCCGAAAGAAGCCGTGATGCACCAGGGGGATCTCGATTTTAAGGGCCGGGACTTAAGACGCATCGTTGAGCTTATGAAGGCAAAGCCGACCATTGTCTGTATTTACATCGAAAGAGCGGCGGTTATCCCTGAAATTGCCGAACATGCGGCCGCCATACTGGCCACGTTCGGCAGTAGTGACACAGCCGTTCTGGATGTTTTATTCGGCAGATTTCGGCCGACGGGGAAACTGCCAATAGAGCTTCCACGCTCGATGGAAGAAGTCAGGAACCAGAAAGAAGATGTTCCGTATGATTCGAAGAATCCCTTGTTCGAGTTCGGCTATGGATTGACGTATTAAACATTCGAGCGAGATCAAACGCACCCGGTATATGTTTATTCCATCTTGCGGATGCGGACCTCGATATCCTTTACATCCTTTAATAAATCGACAAGCAGGCTTGTGTCCGTTCGTCCGAAATGATAAGGGTATAGAATCTTAGGCTTGAAAGCTTTTGCCGCATCGGCGACCATCTCAGGTGTCATTGTGTATGGCAGATTCATCGGCAGAAAAGCAATGTCGATATCTTTTAGTTGTTTCATTTCGGGAGTATTTTCCGTATCGCCGGCAATATACACCCTTTTATCGCCGAACGTAATAATATAGCCGTTGCCGATACCTTTGGGATGGTAGGGAATATTGCCGGAACGCATGTGTACAATATTATATGCCGGTATGGCCTCGATTTTTAATCCCTGAATCGTTTTGGTATCGCCGTTCTGCATGATAATTCCGCCGGATAATCTTTCGGCACATGTTTTGGTGAGGACCAGTTGGGTTCCTTCTTTCCGGATAATCTTTATCGCCTGGGGGTCGAGGTGGTCGCCGTGTTCGTGGGTGACAAGAATAAGATCGGCCTTGGGCATTTTCGAATAGTCGGCCTCTCTGCCGACAGGATCAACGTGGATAATCCTGCCGTCGTATGTAAACATTAAGGTTCCGTGCCCGATACATGTAATCTTAAGGTCACCGGCGTTGGTTTTGATAATATCCTGTTCAAATGTCGATACAGTTTCAAGTTCGCTGATTTTTTCTTCTATTTCGTTGGGGCTGAAACCTTCCGACGTCACGATTTGCTTCTGGTCGGTCAGGATCATCCAAGGCAGTGACTTCACGCCCCAGTCGAAGCGTGATTTTCCGAACTCCGGCATAGTCCTGCCGACTGGGAAAGGAATGTTATTTTCTTTGACCCATTTTTCCAGCAATTCCTCGTCAATATCCTCTGCCTGAATGCATGCCACGACGATGTCTTTTTCCGCCAAAAGTGCCGCCTTTTCCGCAAGCTGGGCAATGCAATATCTTGACGGTTTTTGATTCATGTCCCAAAAGCATACCAGGAGCATCTTACCAGAGGCATCATCTGGAAGCTTGATTTTCATCTTTTTAAGTTCCGGCAAGGGTTTTCCGACAAGTGAGGGTGTCGTTACCGATATCGGAACTTGACCAATTTCAATCTCTTGATAAAACGTAGATTCTTTTTCAGTATCATCCTGTTTTTGTTCAGCCCCTTTTACACGCATAGAGATAGAATAAAGTGAGGTCCTTGCCGTGATAAAAAGTGTTTGATTGTCTTTTCCGCCGAAAGTGACATTGGCCGGCTGTTCGGGGACCCGGATAGTTTCGATTTTTTGTCCCTTGGAGTTATAAACCGCTACAGCGTTTGTCGTCAGGTAAACGTTGCCCTCGTTGTCTATTGTCATCCCATCACTGCCTTCGGGGGCGAAAAGTTTCTTGTTCGACAAGGTCCCGTCCTCGTTGACTGTATAGGCGAATGTCTTCCTGTCGCTGTGGTCCGCCACGTAAAGAAGTTTGCCGTCGTCGGTGCCGATAAGCCCGTTCGGTCTGACCATATCGTCGATGATCCGAATGAGTTTCTTGCGGTCGGGTGACAAATAATATACGTGTTCGCCGTCCTGTTCCATTCCGTCTCTGTTGCCGTAACGCGGGTCGGTGAAATAGATGCCTCCTTTGGGATCAATCCAAAGATCGTTGAGGCTGTTAAACTTCTTGCCCTGATAGCTGTCGGCCAATACCGTCACCTGTCCTTTTTTGTCGATGGAGACTAATCGTCGCCCGCCGCCTTCGCATGCCAGCAGATTGCCGTCTTTATCGAAATACAGGCCGTTGGCTCCGCCCGAATTTTCGCGAAAAGTAGAGAGTTTTCCGTCCAATGCCCACTTATGAATTCGGTTATTGGGAATATCAGTAAAGTAGATATTTCCCTGAGCATCCGCCGCAGGGCCTTCGATAAAATTAAAGCCGCCGGCGAGTTTCTCGACTTTTGCTTCCGGTGCCGTCACAGCTTGTTGGGCGGCGCAAACACTCGTCATCGATATTGCCAATAACAATGTCGTATGAATTAATCTTTTGCCTTTCATTTTTATTCTCCTTTTGCTTTTTGAATTTGGTTTTGGGATATAAGTTTTGGTGCATTATACCATAGCTCCGGGCTATTGGCAAAAAAACATGAGGATTCGGATATTGATAAAAAATACCGTTTTTCGCTGGAGACTATTTTCTTTTACGTAAGCACATCTGGTATAATACTGATTCTTATAAAAGGTAAAAATACGACGAATATGCAATAATAAATGGATTTTGGAGAAAGATTATGCTCAGCGGGCGACAAGCCGGATGCATATCAGGCCGGGTAAAAAATATAATCGTTTTGATCATTTTTGTCGTTCTGTGTTTTTATGCCGCACCCATTATTCTCTGTGCGCAGTCCCAGCAGAACAATAGTACCGGTGCTTCCGGAGCACAAGATGCCAACTCAGTAATTCCAATTGTTCCATCTGTTCCCGATACGTCCGATGTGGATATCACAACAGGTTTAACTGAGAAACAGCTCCAGGAGCAGAAGAAAAAAGCTTCCGAATCGAAAGAACTTAGTGATGAAATTAAGGCAAAAATAAGTGAAATTTACGACCAGGCGAGCGCTCAGTTGAAACAGGCGTTAGATCTCGAAGCAAAGAAACAGGATTATAGCCAGAGACGCAAGAGCGCACCTGCCGATCTTGAAAAACTCAAGGAACAACTCGCCAAGCAGACGGCTTTTACCTCGCCTGAAGTCGTTGCAGATATTACTCTTACGGAAGCTGAGCAAAAGCTCACAGAAGCAAATCTTGCCCTTGAGCAGGCGAAAAAAAACTCGACTACATGGGAAATCGAGCCGAAACGACGAGCCGATCGCAGGACAAAAATCCCGGAGGAATCGAGCATTGCCAAACAAAAGATTGATGAGATCAAAGGCAAATTGTCTGCTGTGGCGGTTGAGGGGCAAAATCCTGAGTTAGTTCAGGCAAATCGCTCGCTGCTTATGGCTCAGCAACGTGCTTTCGAGGCGCAAATCGCAATGAATGCCGAAGAGCTGCTTTTCTTTGATGCCAGAAGAGATGTGCTCGCAGCCAACAGGGATTTGGCATCGCGTCAATTGGCTTATGCCGGTAAGCTTGCGGAGTTTTGGCAGCAGAAGGTCAATGATTTACGGCAAAAGCAGGCTCAGGCGGCCCAAAAAGAAGCTATCCGCGCCAAAGAGGAAACGAAATATGCCAATCCGATCATTCAGGAAATCGCCGAGAGAAACGTTGAATTAACCAAAGAACAGGCGGAGCTTGTGAAAAAGATTGAAAAGACATCACAATACTCCAAGCAAATCGATGAGCAGCTTATCGCTCTGGAAAAAGATTTCCAGGAAGACCAGGAAAAAGTTAAAAAGGCCGGTAAAATCACCGGTGGTATGGGTGTTCTGCTCCAGACAAAACGTAAAAAGCTGCCCGATATCAGTGAAAATAAAAAACAGATTAAAGCCCGTTTATCAGAGATTACAAGAGCACAACTGGACTGGTCTAAATATGACAAAGAATGGTCCGAATTGAGCAATATCGAACAACAGGCTCAAAATGAGGTTGATAAGATTGACCCTCCCTTGGTCGGTGAGAAACTTGAAGCTGTTCTTGCCGAGGTGATGAACTATCTTCAAAGCAGGCGAAAAACTCTCAGTGTTATCAACGACCTTTATAGTGGTTATTTAACGGATTTAGCTTACCTTGATGCAAAAGAAAATTCCTTTATTCAGAAAGTACAGGAATATAAGAACTTTATTGATGAAAATATCCTCTGGATTAAAAGCAGCTCGGCATTAAATACTCGAAATATACCGGAAGTCGTCTCGGCTATCGGATGGCTTACAAAGCCCGGAAACTGGCGACAGACCGCAGAGGTTCTATGGAGGGATTTGAAAAGCACTCCGCTGGCCTATCTGGTGATTATTATTGTCTTTGCCGTATCTTTTGTGCTGCATCACAGAATGCACGGATTAATCGTAAGTATTTCCGAGAAAGTCCTTGATGTTAATACCGATAGTTTCATGCACACAGCGAAGGTACTTGTATTGACAATATTTTTGGCTGCAACGTGGCCTGTCATAATTTTATTTCTGCGGTGGCGTCTTTCCACGGATGTTTCTAATTACGATTTTACTCAGGCACTGGCCGGTGGTCTTCGAGATTTGGCTATAGGGATATTTATCTTTGAGCTGCTGCGACACATGACAATGCCTTCCGGGCTGATGGAGGACCACTTCCGTGTACGGGCGGAGCCTTTGGCCTTTACCAGGAAACATGTTCGATGGTTTTTCGCTCTATTGATACCCCTTACATTTGTTTTTCGAGTACTGCAAATAGAACAGCAAATCAATGACCTTTTTAATAACACAATGGGTCAATTAATTTTCATAATAATTCTCGTCCTGGTTGCTGTTTTTCTTTTGAAGTTACTTCGTCCGGCCGGACCCTTGGTAGAACCTTATATCAAACGTAATCGTGACGGATGGGTGGGACGTCTTCGCTATATTTGGTACCCTTTGTGTCTAATTCTTCCCGTGACTTTCTCGGTTCTGGCTGCGATGGGATATTTCTATGCCGCATGGCACCTTTACGAGAAGCTTATGCAAACATTAATTCTCGTCTTCCTGGTGATTGTATTCAGGGCCATGTTGACGAGATGGCTGATTGTAACACGGCGGAGGCTCTCCCTCATTGAAGTGCAGAAACGTAAGGCCGCCGCACTTGAAGAAACCCCGGAAAATAATGCCCAATCAACTTCGCCCGAATCTGAGCCCTCACAACATCCCAAAAGTATGCCTGAAAAAACGATCTTTGAGATTTCACAGCAGACCAATCGGCTGATCAATGTAATCATCGCCGTTTTACTGGTCATCGGACTCTGGTATGTCTGGCGGGATGTGCTGCCGGCGCTCGGTGCACTGGGGAATTTCGAGATATGGAGAACAACCGCCGCTTCGGGGACGGATCCCGAAATCATTACCCTTGGCAATCTTGTTATGGCCTTGCTCGTTGTTGTTATGACAGTAATTGTGGCCCGAAATGTGCCGGGGCTTTTGGAAATCATCATTTTAAGACGGCTTCCTATCGATCGTGGGGTCCGCTTTGCCATTACTACCGTTTGCAGATATATCATAGTTATTATTGGCGTAGTTCTCGCGTTTACGGAAATAGGGATTGGATGGTCCAAGGTTCAGTGGCTTGTTGCGGCGATGACCGTCGGACTTGGTTTTGGCCTTCAGGAGATTTTCGCCAATTTTATCAGCGGCCTTATTATTCTTTTCGAGCAGCCGGTTCGCGTCGATGATGTGGTCACCGTCGGCGATGTTACCGGCACGGTTACGAAAATAAAAATACGCGCGACTACGATTCGTAAGTGGGACCAGCGAGAGCTTGTCGTGCCGAACAAAGAGTTCATCACGGGCCGTCTGATTAACTGGACGCTTTCGGATAAAATTATCAGGAGAGACTTTATTGTTGGTATCGCTTACGGCTCCGATATCGCCAAGGCCGAAAAAACACTACGTGATGTTGCACGAGCGAATCCTCTGGTTCTGGAAAATCCCAAGCCGATTGTTCTGTTCAAGAGCTTCGGGAACAGCTCGCTTGAGTTCGAGCTGCGTGTGTATGTTGTAGGTATAGAGAACTATATCCCTGTCTGGCATAGCATGAACTGTGCAATCGACGACGCGTTCCGGAAGGCGGGCATAGAGATTGCCTTCCCGCAGCAGGATATTCATATACGCTCGGCTAAAGCAAACATCCCCATCGATTTAAACAGGCCGCCGGAGTTCTCATAGGTAGTTTTTTCACGATATTAGTCTTGTATCCCGCTCTAAGGTAAAAGGCTTTTGATTAGGCTGTTTCATGTTGGTTCGAGTCCCTTGCTTTTTTGTCCGCCATATCGATATTCCAGATGTATTTTTGTGTTCGATACACAACAATACACATCAGAAAAAAGATCATAGCGAAAACAAAGGGTAGGATTCTCTCGAGCCAGGCGGTGCCGAAACATATTATCAGGAAGTTGAGGATAATAAAGTATATTCGCATCTCCGTCGGTCCGGCCCGAAGGAATGTAATTTTAAATTCGTTCGTTGCCCCGAAGGCTAAATACGAGCTGACCATAAAACAACCGGCTATCGGGATTAAAAAATAGACCATCTGCTTGGCCGGGCTGCCAACTAAAAATGAATATCCTATCAAAAGCGCGCTCATAAAAACAAAATCCAGAAAATGGTCCATGTAATAGCCCCATTTCGGGATACCGGTATCACGGTACCTGCCCAGGGCGCCGTCGAACGAGTCCGTGAACCATTGCAGAGCAAGCATCAAGGACGAGAGCCACAACCAGTGATGGTTATTTCTCGCAAGCCAGCCGAAAATTATCAGGCCGATAGACCAGTGAATGGTCATTAATGTCAGATCGTAACCTTGAATCCACGCGGGAAACCGATGGACGTTGCTGTCGATGAACTTGCGTTCGTATGAGGCTAATAATGACTTCATCGGTAATTTTTTATCCCCGCCGAAAACTTTATGTGCCATTGTCCTTACCCTCATATTCTTCAATTTAAACGATTATTCTTTATAACAGGATACATTACCTCCCGAGTATTTGCAAGCGTCTTGATTAGTAATCTTGAGAATGAATAGACGTGAAATACAGGATAGAGATTACAGTTGTTGTAAAGGCGGGCCCTTCCTGTCATCCCGGTATGTACCCGAATCCGGATAATCAGGTCCCGGTCGATTGTATCTTTATGAAATTTCTTGCCTTTTTATAATTTTTTTGTTAATATCAGAATTTAAGGGCCTTTTTTATATAGGAATATATTAAGAAAAAAATATAAACACAGAGAATCATTAATTGATGCATAATTATAATTTTTATTAGCGGGTGAATAATAAACCATTTCAACAAGAGAGAGGAACTAAATGTTTTTGATTGCAATAACCAAAAACCGGATTGAAGAAAGGTTCCTCCACAATAAATATATTGTTAATCAAATCGATGCAGGATTGCTTTCGGCAACAACTGTTACTGATAATTTTTTATCTCGATATTCTGAAAATTCGGGTGGATTTTCGATTATTGAATCCCCGCTTGTTAGCCTGCCGGATGTCAGGGAAGTAATTCTGTCGGAAGTTATTTTCAACGAGAAGGAAAATAGACTTTCCATTTTCAAACCTACTATATCAGGCAGACCGATTTATTATCATATAAATTCGAAGGGGGAGTTTTATTGTTCCACACATATAGCGATGCTCAGGAAAGCTGGAGTAATCATCGAGGAAAACAAAAACGTTTTACCCGAATTTTTCATATATCGTTGTGTCACTCCGCCCGAAACATTATATAAAAACATTAGTCAGCTTATTATTGGCGGTAAGCTGGATATTGCGATTACTAATGGAAAGTGTGTTGTCGAATCAGAACATAAATATAATCCTCTGGATTGTAAGTCTGCAGATTTCCCGGAATCTGCTTCGATGGAAGAAATCACCGGGAAGATTTACGCGAATTTATTACAGTCTGTTAACTTCTTGAGTCCGTGTAGCAACAGACTGTCTGTTATACTAAGCGGCGGGCTGGATTCTTCGGTTTTATTTGCTATTTGTAAAAATCTTTATGGTATAAGGAAAAGTTACTCTGCTATATATCCGTTCGAGAATCCTGTTGATGATGTTGAAAAGAAATATGCCTTATCGGCCGCGGAATTTTTTAATTCTGATCATTGTCTTTGCCAGACCGACATCAATGAATACCTCTATGGTTTTTTAGAATCGATATCAACTGCCGAAGAACCGATTCATCATTTACAATCTGTTCTGTTATACTTGTTGTTTAAAAATGGTATTCCCGACGATAGAAATATAATAATATCGGGAGAGGGAGCAGACGGCATCTTCGGCATGAGTTTGCACCATTGGATATATCGTTGGAACAGACATAAAGCCATCTATAAGTCACTGTCTATAGATCCAATTTTTTTTCTCATAAAGCTTGTTTCGAGAATTGCAAAAAGAGGCAATGGATTTATCAGCGTAATAAATGCTGGAAAAGGTATCGATAAACAATTGGATGATCCCGGCAATATAATATATTCTTATACTAATTATGGAAGTGAAGATTGGGTGTGTAAATATTTTAACGTCGGCAGGAAAGATATAATTGAAAATAAATATGAATCCATAAAACCATTTGAGCATAATTCAATATACGATATATTCACAATAATGGATATTATCAGTGACATTTCTATTACTCAATCAATCTGGTCAAAACTCAGTGAAGGTAATGGAAAAATATTGTATTATCCTTTTTATAACAGTGACCTGCTGCAGAATGGATTTTCTATAAAATGGGAAACCAAACTAAAAGAGTCCAAGCATATATTACGTTGTATTGCTAAAGATTTACATATCGCAAATTTTATCATAGAACGTCCAAAGTCAGGATTCGGAATCGCTCCGAGTAAATGGGCAAATAAAGGGGGGATTTTTGACCCTCTGATTCCTTTGGCATCCAAGTGTTTCGACAAAAATATAATTAGGCATTTTCAGTCTGTAAAACCGAAAAGTGCGATGATGTTCTGGAATATATTAAATTATACGATTTGGAAACGCCTATGTATAGATAACGAACCTTTAGATGTTTTGTCTGAAGAACTGTCGAGAAGCATATCGGATCATAATCATTGAGAAAGTCTTGTCCTGGATACTCATTGGATCTTTATTCTAACTCTGTATTTCTTTCATCATTTCTTTATGTTAATCCTAAAGCCTGTGTAATTTATAGGAGATGTTGTCGATATGCATTGATTTCGGGTATCAAGATTTTATAGAAGAAAGTAACATTTTGGATTTTTGCGGATTTTCGTTGCAATATCGCGGTTTGTAGGTAAAATATATAAAGAATGGAATCGCGAGTATAGAATAATGAATATCGAATAACGAATTGGGGAAAGCAAGTTTAAAGTGTAAAGCATGACCTAAGTGAAATCGGATGGGTTCAAGGTTAAAACAAAACATTAACATTACATATTTACCCCTCAAGCCGGCTTGAGGGGTACATCCGTGGTCGTACCGACCACGGCTAAACATTTCGTCCGCGGGGGATTCGACAGATGTAGAGGACTCTCGACAAATCGACAAAATTATGCAAAACGAACCCAATGTTAATTTGGGTAAAATAGCATAAACTCTTTGAAATAAAAAGATTATGAGAAATCCGGCTTCGCCTTCGGCTATGCCGGGACAGGTCCGGTTTCTTCTGTGACTGCGTCGAGATTAAAAAACACCCGGCTCCGTATAACTTCGCCGAGGTAAAAAGCCAATCCAGCGTCGTCTGGTGACTATGCCGGGATGAGTCAAAGCATATTTTGGATTAGCCTGAGAACTTGTCCAGGGAGAAGATTGGGAGTGGAAATATGCGAAGTCGTCAAATTATCGTCGTTTTCAGCATTGTCATACGGGTTTTTTGCTAATTATGATTTTATTGTAACTTGCATTTGACAATATTACGTATTTGTAGTCTAATCCCAAGCAATTTACGGATATGTGGCACAACGAAATTGATTGGAACATTTTTGGCCAGGAGAAATCAATATGCCAAAGCGAGACGACATCAACAAGGTAATGATTATTGGTTCCGGCCCTATTATCATCGGTCAGGCGTGTGAGTTTGATTATTCAGGCACTCAGGCCTGCAAGGCCCTCCGGAAATTGGGTTATGAAATCGTGCTTGTCAATTCGAATCCGGCGACGATTATGACGGATCCAGGCATGGCGGATGTAACTTATATCGAGCCGTTGAATCTCCAGACAATGACAAAGATTATCGAAAAGGAACGGCCGGATGCACTTTTACCGAACCTTGGTGGCCAAAGCGGCTTGAATCTTTCATCAGAACTGGCCAGAGCCGGTGTGCTTAAAAAATATGGCGTGAAAGTAATCGGTGTCCAGGTGGATGCTATCGAACGCGGCGAGGACAGGATCGAATTCAAGAAGACGATGAACAAGCTGGGGATAGAAATGCCCAAAAGCGATCCGGCATTCAGTGTAGAAGAGGCGGAGAAAATTGCAAAGGAACTTGGTTATCCTGTTGTCATTCGTCCCGCCTACACGATGGGCGGAACCGGCGGGGGGCTGGTTTACAATGTTGATGAATTAAGAATTGTTGCAGCAAGAGGACTCTCGGCGAGTCTCGTTGGTCAGATCCTGGTTGAAGAATCCGTGCTCGGTTGGGAGGAACTGGAGCTGGAAGTTGTCAGAGATGCGAAGAGTCAGAAAATAACCGTATGTTTTATTGAAAATGTCGATGCGATGGGCGTCCATACAGGTGATTCCTACTGTACCGCACCGATGTTGACGATTGATGAGAAGCTGCAGCAAAGACTCCAGAAATATTCCTACGACATTGTCGATGCAATTGAGGTCATCGGCGGCACAAATATACAATTCGCTCACGATCCAAAGACCGGCAGGGTGGTTGTCATCGAGATTAATCCGCGAACGTCACGTTCGTCGGCTCTTGCTTCGAAGGCAACCGGCTTTCCGATAGCTTTGGTTTCATCGATGCTGGCAGGGGGGCTTACGCTGAATGAAATTCCTTACTGGCGTCAAGGAACTCTTGAGAAATACACGCCATTCGGCGAATACGTCGTCGTAAAGTTCGCCCGCTGGGCGTTCGAGAAGTTCAAAGGTGTTGAGGACGAGCTCGGCACGCAAATGCGGGCTGTCGGCGAGGTGATGAGCATCGGCAAAAACTATAAGGAGGCGTTTCAGAAAGCAATCCGTTCTCTTGAAAACGGCAGGTACGGACTCGGTTTTGCAAAGAACTTCAACAAGCTGCCGCTGGATGAATTGATGAGACTGCTCAATAATCCCACAAGCGAACGGCAGTTCATTATGTACGAAGCTCTTCGCAAAGGCGCCACGCCGAAACAGTTGTTTGAAAAAACCTATATCAAACAATGGTTTATCGAACAGATGGCCGAGCTGGTCGCTCTCGAGGAGGAGCTTCTTAAATATAAAGGCAGACCGATTCCCGACAAACTTTTGATCCAGGCGAAAAAGGACGGCTTTGCCGACCGATACCTCGCACAGATTCTCGGAACGTCCGAAGATAACATCCGCGAACAGAGGACGAAGCTTGGTGTTGTCGAAGGCTGGGAGCCTGTGCCGGTCAGCGGCGTGGAGAATGCCGCCTATTATTTCTCGACTTATAATGCCCCGGACAAAGTGGGGACATCCAAAAATCGTAAGGTTATGATCCTGGGCGGCGGGCCGAACCGGATCGGGCAGGGCATCGAATTCGACTATTGCTGTGTGCACGCCGCTTTTACTTTGCGAGATGAAGGTCTGGAAACCATCATGGTCAACTGTAATCCAGAAACCGTTTCGACCGATTATGACACATCAGACAAGCTGTATTTCGAACCGCTCACCGTCGAGGATGTCTTGAGTATCTACGAAAAAGAAAAGCCGGATGGTGTCATTGTTCAGTTCGGCGGGCAAACACCTTTGAACATCGCACGACAGCTTGAGGATGCCGGAGTCAAAATCATCGGGACGACACCGGAGACAATCGACCTGGCTGAAGACCGTGACAGATTCCGGGCGATGATGAAGAAATTGAAAATACCGATGCCGGAATCCGGAATGGCCAGCAGTCTCGAAGAGGCGCTGAAAATAGCGAAGCGAATCGGCTATCCCCTCATGGTGCGCCCGTCGTACGTTCTGGGAGGTCGCGGGATGGAAGTCGTTCATGACGAGGAAATGCTGCGCGAGTATGTCGCCGCCGCAGTGGAAGTGACGCCGGAAAGACCGATTCTGATTGATAAGTTCCTTGTCAATGCGATAGAAGCGGAGGCCGATGCAATCTCGGACGGCAAAGAAGTCTTCGTCCCCGCAGTCATGGAGCATATCGAACTGGCCGGCATTCACTCGGGGGATTCAGCCTGTGTTATTCCGCCGGTCTCGATTCCACAAAAGCACATAGATACGATTTGCGAATACACGGAAAAGATAGCGATCAAGTTGAAGGTCGTCGGCCTGATGAACATGCAGTATGCAATCGCGGAAGACACCGTCTATGTTCTCGAAGCTAATCCGCGGGCATCGAGGACCGTTCCGCTGGTCTCGAAGGTCTGTGGTATTTCGATGGCACGAGTAGCGACGCAGATCATGCTCGGTAAAAAAATCGCTGATTTAAATTTGAAGCATAAAAAGATTCCTCATTTCGGTGTGAAGGAAGCGGTGTTCCCGTTCAATATGTTCCAGGAAGTCGACCCGCTGCTCGGCCCTGAGATGCGTTCGACTGGCGAGGTTTTGGGATTAGCAGATTCCTACGGCCTGGCGTTTTTCAAGGCCCAGGAAGCAACTCAGCAGCAGCTGCCTTCGAAAGGAACTGTTTTGATAACCGTTGCCGATCCCGACAAAACATCAATCGCTGATACCGCAAAAGAATTCAATAAAATTGGTTTCAAAGTTTTAGCAACCGAAGGGACACACAAGTATCTGTCTGAGAAGGGTATAAAGTCAGAACAAATTCTGAAAATCTATGAAGGTCGGCCGAATATTGTGGATGCTATCAAGAACAAAGAGATTCATCTGATTATTAACACTCCTGTAGGCAAGCGTAGCAAGTATGACGATTCGTATATTAGAAAAGCCGCTATCAAGTACAAAGTGCCGTATATAACCACCACTACCGCCGCCGCCGCAACTGTAAAAGGTATCGCCGCAAGACAGGGCAAAGAGCCGATGGTCAAATCCCTGCAAAGCTACCATGCCGGAATTGTTTAGGATTATACTGTATGTTTATGTCCTCTGTTTCCAATCACATAGGCCTCGAAAATTTCGTCCAGGTTCAAGGCTGTTTCCTGAGTACCGTTCGAGGACATTGCTTTTATTTTCGCTTTTTTGGGCTCGTCGCAATCTTCGACTGTAACAGAGAGATTGTCGCCGACCTTTAATACATCGAGAATGCCCGGAAGCCGGCCGAAGTCGGCTGCTGGTGCTGGTTTCAAAATAAATTTTCGGACGCTCTCTCTGAGTTGTTCGGTTTTGCCTGTTTTAATAATTACGCCGTTATCGAGAATCGCGATATAATCGGCTACCGGCTCGATTTCATAAAGCAGGTGACTTGAGAAAAAAACCGTCACATTATTGCTTTGCAGCAGGTCGATGACATGACGCAGGAAATCTTTCCTCGCAATCGGGTCGAGTCCCAGTGTCGGATCATCCAGAATCACGATATCGGGCCTGTGCCCCAGAGCCAAAAGCAAAGCAAGGCTGGAATTCTGACCTTTGGAAAGTGTCTTTACCTTTACATTCATCGGCAGCTTGAGTATTTCGGCAAGCTCATCGGAGAATTTGTAATCCCAGTCGGGATAAAATCCGGCCACCCACTTGATTATCCGGCCCACTTTCATCCAGCCGTACATCTGCTGGTCCTCGGCCATAAAACCGATTCTTTTTCTAATTTCGAGAGTCTGGGTGACACTGTCGAATCCGCCGACAATACATTTGCCGGCCCGGGGCTTTTGCAGTCCGAGCAATGTCTTTATCGTTGTTGTTTTGCCGGTGCCGTTCCTGCCTATAAAACCGAAAATAGAGCCTTTCGGCACTTCGAGGTTTACTCCTTTGAGCACCCGTTTTTTGCCGTAGGAAAAATGCAAACCTTCAATTTTTATTGCCGGCTCTGTCATTTGTTTTCCTTTCTGTTTTAATAACTCACATTCACAGGGCAATTATCCCGGATTCTCTAAAAGACAAAGGTATCTTTTTTTAGATTGATTATTAGGACTTTTACCAAAGTTTTGTGTCCAGTGCATTAAAAGTAGGATGTTGTCGTTTTCTAAAACGGCGATGTCTTCAATTGCATAATCCATACGGACAAAGTGGCCCAATTTTCGTATTTTATGTTTGGAACGAGTGTCTAAGACCAGCAACGTATTATAATTATAGCAATATAATTTGCCACTTTTGACAAATGCATTGTTAGAATGAAAACTATCGGTTAAACATTCCAGGATTGTAAAAGGACGTGCCGTGATGAATTTGCAATAAATGTTCTCATTGTCCCAGCGGATTACATCGAACCCGGCGATGTTGTTATCATTCACAAGGAAAAATTTAATTTTGCCGTCGTAAATGTCAACTATCGAAGTTTCAGAGATTTTGCTTCTTAAGTACGAAAAACGATAATTACAATCAATGCTGAGTTTGATTCTATCTTCCATGCCAAGTTCTTCTACCGGCAAGAGAGGTATTGAAAATTCTTTCCGGCGTTCATGATAGTATCCCCAACGGTTTTTTAGCACGTTGCGCTTTTTGTCAATTAGTTTTAATTCTTTCGGATTTGTTGCATCCACCACGATAAAGCTATTATCTATAAGAGTAATTATCTTATTATCAATCAGCCGCATTGCAACTTGGGGATATGAATTATCTGTCAGACAGTCGGATATATCAAGTTCACAGACGGGTCTCCAGTGATTAGTATATTTATAACATCTTAGATAAACCTTCTCATATATATGTTTATATATAGGCTTTTTTTCTTCTCTCTCTATAAGTTCATTACGATAATATATAAGGATATTAAAACAATAAAGATTGTCCCCAACTACTTTGATTAATCTTCCGGTTCCCCGATAGCCCTCACTATAATATCCCTCCATCCTTGTTATAGGGACTGCAATATCATCCGGGCTGCCATTTATGTCACTGAAAGATATTTTGTTGTTATCAATGTCAATATAACTTTGCTCTTGGAATATCACTTTGTCTCCAACGGAATCCAGGGAATCTCTTATCCACTCGCGAGAAACTATTTCTTTTTCCTGTAATACCTTTATATTGGCAACCTGTCTGCTGAAAAGTGTCATCAGAACGAAAACCAATCCGGCTCCCACCCATAGAAGCCCCTTCAGGTTTGTTCTCAGGTGCCAGTCATGTTGTGCCGCAAAAAGAGAGAACACAAATGCAATCACCGATGCGACAGGTATAATCGCAAAATATATGCCCGTCATCTCGAACATATTCATAAAATCTTTATAGTTAAGAGGAAGTATAAACGGCAGCAACAACAGAAACCCTGCCAGCAGCATTCCGACAAGCCATGCACGCGCGGTACTGCGGACAAGCACATTGCCTCCAAAACACAAGCTGTATGTCATTATCGTTAACAGCACAGGAAATGGTAAAAAATATCTTATGTCTGATTCGCTAAGGTATTCGGCTGAAACGCCGCCGCTTATAATCCCAAAAGCGACAGGACAGACGAGGATTACCAAAGACACAATCAATCCTATAAAGAATTTTAGGGTAATGAGCAGTTTTACATTAGCAGGTTTTGAACGCCAGAAGATGTAAAGTTTTTCATTCAAATCTCCCTGTACATTGGCACACGCGATTAAACCGGCAAGCAAAGGCCCAAACATGACAGAGGCAATCACCATAGTGCTGCTGTGAACTCCATCGCCTTCTTTAAGATTGACCAGAGCTTCTTCTATCGGCAGGACCATAATCAGTCCGAAGCAGGCCAGAATGTGCCACTTGAGCTGGCAAATCTGCTGATGAATGATCCCCTGGATTCTCATAAGTATCTCCTGATACTGACATATCTGAAACAGGCAACGGCGAGAACTGCTATAGAGGCAAGAATCTGTGAAAATACTATCCCTGCAAGGCTTATCTCAGTGATATCTGTCAATAGAAGCGAATACGGCACAAAACGCTCGGCCCAGGTGACCTCACATAAGCCGGACCATAGTAGGACGATTCCCCAGCCGATAAAGACGGCAAACATTGCGACAAGGGAGCCGGCCTCGCTGCGGTTCTGACAGCCGAAAGCACAGAACCATGTAAAAAGAGTTAATCCGGAAAATCCGAAAAGTAAATTGGTTTCAAACAGGAAAAAAATCCGGGCTTCTCTGCCCTGTGTCATCAACTCCATCAAAATCCCGCTGATAAGGAATATCAGAATAATCCCGGCCGCCGAAACAAGATACTTACTAAAAAATATCATCCATCTCTTGACCGGTATCTTGAAGAGCAGATGTATCGTACGGTTGCTCACTTCCCCGGAAAAAATATCCAGTGAATAGACTATCGGGATAATAAACATCTGAATGAATGAGATCAATATACAATTCGGAACATCGGGTATGATGCGCATTCTGAAAAGCATAGTCGTGAATACTATACTGGCCGCCCCGCAAAACCACAACTTCCAGAGGTTTTCTTTCCACTCTTTCCATAGAAGCATTCGAAACATATTACTTCTCCGATGAGCCGGCTCTGCGGCGATTATCTCTTTGCGAAATAATATTCTCATATTCTTTCTGCAGTAGTTCGAGGACCTGCTCGACCGGCAGCTCCAGTTGAACCGCCTGGACGGCCGCTTCGCGAAGCACGTTTGAGACGGTTTTCCTTCTTTGAGCCGCAGGAATTGTCTGTCTGTTGGAAGAAACGTATGTGCCGTCGCCTCTTTCGATTTTGAGCACATTCTCCCGGCAGAGTTCATTATAGACCTTGAGGATTGTATTTTGATTGACCGCCAGCTTTGCCGCCAGCTCCCTGACACTGGGCACCTTATCACCTTCTTTGAGCATGCCGGTGACTACCTGATATTTTATCTGGTCCATAATCTGTCGGTATATAGGCACCGATGAAGATGGTTCGATTCGTATAAAAATAGTTAGCTCCTTAAAATCTTAACTGTTATATATAACTATAACACTATATCAAAATTGGTCAACAAAAAAATCTCTTTTTTCCAAATATTTTTTTGCCGCTTAAAAGTATCCAGTCCGAAAAGGTGTAAACTTAGGTTTATTGCTTATTTTTATACTGTCTAAAATGTTGCGGGCTGAACTAATTGGGCTTGCATATTCGGGTTGCTATGTCATAATCGCACTATTGTAAGGGATGTTTCAATATTTGAAGCGCGTTTTTTCAATAATATGATAAGGAGACATAATCCATGAGAGGTAAAAATCTCATTTTTATCCTGCTTGTTGTGCTTATCTCTATTGTTCCTGCCGGTTGTAGCTCTATGAAACCGTCGTTCGAGGCAAAAGGCAATAATCCGACATTGATACTGCCGTCCGACGATTTATCAAAGCCTGGTGCGCTGAATCTCAATGGTATGTTCTTCGAGACTTCCGAGGGCAGGACGATGTTACCTTCTCAATTAGAAATAAAATCGAACATGATTGATTTGTCTTTTGAAGCATTAGCGATAGTGTCTAATGGTCGGAAGGTTATTGTGTCGGTTCGGCCGCAGGGAGATAATTATATCATTCAATTCAATGCATCGCCCAACGGAGACATCGTCAAATGGGGATTTGCCGTCGATGCCGCTGAGAATGAATATTATACCGGCTTAATGGAGCGTGTCGTGGATGGGCCGCAGCAGGCCTCATGGGCTCCCGGCATTGAAGATGCGATGGACCTGCGCGGCCAGACAGTCGAAATGATACTCAAGCCCACAACTTCGGTGTATGCGCCTTTTTACCTGTCGAGCCGCGGATATTCCGTCTTCGTAAAGACCGACTGGCCGGGCTTTTTTGATTTTTGTGTCAGTGACCCGAAGCGGGTAAAAATCGAATTCGAGGGGCCGTCACTCGAAGTCAAAATTTATACGTCGAATGAACCGGCCCAGCTCGTCCGGGAACATGCAATGGATGCCGGCCCTCCCGTTCTGCCGCCGAAGTGGATATATGGTCCGTGGCGGTGGCGGGACGAGCACAGAATCCGTTCGGAATATTACGACGGCACACTGTGGACCGGGCCGTTCAATGCGGAAGTTATGGAAGATATTATGATGATGGATGCTTTCGGGATTCCATGCAGCATTTACTGGATAGACCGTCCGTATGGTCCGGGACGTTTGGGCTATGACGATTTTGAAATTGATCCGCAACGTCTGCCGAATTTCTCCCGGATGATTCAATGGCTAAACGGCCAGGGAATACAAATAGTACTGTGGATAGCACCGTTTTTCCAGGGCAGGATGGAGCAGGAAGCTATTACCAATAATTACACTTTAGCCGGCCAGAAACCACAGCGTAATAATTACCCCTTGTGCGATTTTACTAATCCTAAGGCGAAGGCTTACTGGCAAAACGGCTTTTCAAAGCTGTTGAAGCTGGGCGTGGCCGGATACAAGCTGGACAGGGCCGAGGAAGGAATACCTGAGAGCGGACCTTTTAAGGTGCATGATGGGCGCACGATTCGCGAAAACCGAAATGCCTATCCGCCTATGTACCTCAAGGCGGCTTATGAAACGGCTGTAAAATATCGTGGTAATGATTTCGTGCTCATGCCTCGGGCCGCATATACGGGAAGTTCACCTTACGGCGTGTTCTGGGGTGGTGACATAGGAGGTACGCAGGAGGGTCTGCGGGCTTCGATCATTGCCGTACAGCGCTCGGCGGTAATGGGTTATCCCAATTGGGGTTCGGACACGTGCGGCTACAACCAGCAACTGATGGAGCAGGAAGTGTGCGGCAGGTGGCTGGCTTTTAGCTGCTTTACGCCGATTATGGAGGTCGGCCCGACAAGGGACAAGGGTTTCTGGAATATTCCTCGCGACGGACAAACGGTGTACGATGAGGAGCTTATCGCGATTTGGCGGCTTTATGCCAGGCTGCACTCGCGTCTGGCTGATTATAGTTACAGATGTGCTCAGGAAGCGCATAGGACCGGTATGTCGATTGTTCGGCCGCTTTTTATCGTCGATCCTCATGCTCCCGAGGCGTGGTCGAACTGGTGGACTTATCAATATGGACCGGACATACTGGTTTCACCTGTATGGGAAAAACAGAAACGTACTCAGGAGGTTTATCTGCCTGCAGGACAGCAATGGCGTGACGCATGGCAGCCTGACAAAATTTATAAGGGTGGTCAAACAATCATCGTTGGGGCCGAGTTGTACCAGATGCCGTTGTTCATTCGGGTTGGTTCTGATGTTGTACTTGGCAATTTGAATCAGGAATACGTCGATTCCAAAGCCATTGCACAGAAACGGCCCGACCTGAAAACTCTGGAAGCGGAAGTTAAAGCATGGTTTGAAAGCAAATAGTCAGACATCACCGGGAAGACCATGATGCAAATACTTACAACGTGCCGCATACAGGCCGCAGCGGCAAGAAGTCCGGACGGGGAAAGATTTGCTTAATCTTTCGTGGTCGTAGCAGCTCGTTCGAATGTATGCGTCCCCGAACCGATATTTTCCACATATACGTACTTTCCCTCCCCGGTGCCTGTTGTCTGAGTTCCATCGACTTTTATTGTGGCACCTGTTGTTCCGCATTTGGGAACGTAAACTTTTGCCTGCATATTATCCGGGATTGTTAAAGTCATTAAAAACCGGCTGTTGTTTCTGTCCCATTCGACCGTAATGTCACCTCGATCGGTAGGCAATGTCCCGCTGACACTGCTTAGACTGTTATGAAAATCCAGTGGTTTGATTTGGATTAGCTCATGTTGAGGTTTCAAAGGTTTGATTCCCAGAATATATTGTTGAATGCCATGCAAGCCTGCGGCTCCCCACGGATGTGACATGCTTTGCCCGTTGGTAAGGGCATCCCAAGATTCCCATGTGGCGGTTCCTCCCAGAGTAATAGTTTTGGCCCAGCCGTCCCAGTCGGCGTTGGTGTATAAATCGATTAAATGAGGACCCTGCTCCGCCCGGCCAATGGCTTCCGGCAGCCATCTTACCGTTACCATCCCGACGCTCATTTGCCGTTCTTTAATTGCGGCAATAACGGCTTCAATATTAGCTTTGGGAACAATTCCCATTGCCATAGGGAACATATTGGCGTGCTGGGAGATATGTGCACTTTGGAATTGATCGGACATCAGGCCGTCGATATATACGCCCTGGTCGTTGAGCAACTGCGAGTTGATTGCTTCTTTCATGTCACGGGCTTTGGCTCGATATGTGTCCCGATCAGTCGTGTTGCCCAGTACCTCGGCGATTTTCGAGATGATATCAAAATCGATATAGGCATAAGCATTGATCACGGTGCGAGCCTCGGCGGACATGTCATAACCGTATCTCATCTGTGCCGGCCAGTCGATAATGCCGTATTTGTAGGCTCCGCTGCCGCCGGCCAGGTTGTGAATTAATCCGGTTGTTTCATTTTTGTAGGAATCGACATAATCGGCGACCTTTTTTAGCTTGTTATAGTTGTCACTTAAAAACCTGATATTGCCGCTTTGTATATAATAATCCCAGACCCACACAAGATATGACTGGGTATAATCGGGAATATCTCTTTTGCCGTCGGCGTTCGGATATACGGCGTTCAACCTGCCGTCCGGCCAGTATTGGTCCTGGGAGTCGAGAAACTCGAGGAGGATACGCAGGTTCATGGCTCTGTCACCCATTGTATTCATCGCGGCAACTCCCTGTGACCAGGCGTCGCCGAGAAATCCACCCTTTTCCCGCGTGGGAGTATCCACAAATTCTTCCTGCGCTCCGACAATCAGTGAATGTTTCATAAGGTCCCAGACCTGATTCAGTATGTTATCGGAAGATACGAAGCTCGAGCGCGAGGAATCCAGCTCGTAATGCCTAAAAATGAATTGGATGTTTTCAGCGGTCAAGGCGTTGGGGGAATTATCAACCTGGAAATAGCGCATTCCCAGATAGACCGTAGGCTCGAAAACCGCCGTGCCTCCATCAAGGATAAAATAATAACTCATGTTGGTATTTTGGGTCGTGCTTATAGAGACGGTGCCGTCGTCGTCAAGGGTATATCCTCCACGCATGTTCACGGTGGTTCCTGCTTCTCCGCCGGAGAAGGTGATTCTGGGCGTTCCGGGATAGACTTTCCCAAAATCTATAACGTATTTTCCTTCGCCAAGGTCGGTGATGGAAACCGGGGTGATTTCCTCCTCAATTAACCGGGTAAGGTCGGGTTGTAGATTTTCCGTCCAGGGTGAGACTGTGGGAGCTCCGATTTCCACTGCTGCCGGCCAGGAAGAATCGTCATAATTAAGTGTGTTCCAGTCCGGAATGATTTTACCGGCATCGATTTTATCTATATAACCGACTCCTTCGCCGTTCCTTTGGCGCTGCCCGGTCACCCATGCCTCTGCTTGTTTATGTTTCCATGTGCCGTCGGTCCCGATTGTGGTGGAGGTCGAGTCGGTATATTCGATTACGACCTTCATGAGAAAGCCACGGCTGCCTGTAGCTCTTCCTTGCCCTCCTCCGAACCAGTGGGTCAGGCAGGCAATAACATTGTCCGCATTGGAAGTTAAAGCTGAGCCGACATCGTAAGCGTTGTAATAATGGTATTGCGGGTAATGATAGGCAAGTCCTTTGCCTATCAGGTTCCCATTGATATACAATTCGTAATTATGACCCGCAGTGACATAAACAATGGCTCGCCGGATGGTTTTGTTCGGCAGGGTGACTTTCTTGCGAAAATAGGTGTAGTCATCGGCATCGGTGGTATCCCGCTTTATCCATTTGGCTCCGGACCAGTCGCTGCCAGCAAAAAGTCCCGTGTCAAAAATTGCCGTAGCGGAGTAAGGGCCTACATTAGCATCTTTGTCCCATGTACGTACTTTCCAGTAAAAGCGTGTTGCCGCAGTAAGCTGTTTTCCTTCGTAATCGATGTAGTTCTGCATTCCGGAATTAATCCGGCCGCTGTCCCACAGGTCCCCTTTATTTGCATCGAGATTCCCTTCGCTTGAAGAGACAAGGATTTGGTAAGCACTCTGGATTTCGTTATCGTCTGGATCGTTCATGTACCAGCCGAAATATGGCTTGTCGTCGGTCCCGACAGGATTGACTTTATCGCAACACCTCAAATTGTCCGGTGCGCTGGGAGAAAGGGCATATAAATACAACGGTTGGAGGAGAAGCAATAGTAGGCATAGTATGATGAATCTCACTTTTATATGTATGGCGGGATTTATTTCCATGGTAACTCCTGGTTTTTTTATAAGACGGCCCAAATTTTTTTGGTTGCCCTTTTTAGTCGCTATTATAGAAAATTAATACGTTTCGGTACATAGTCTTTCGTCGAATAAAAATTGTTCGGTGTAATGTTTGGAAATGTGTTATGCAGTAAACATATATAATAGTGAGACTCCAAAAACCTTCCCCGGCAATATTCCGACCTGCAGCGGCGGGGCACTGGCAGTTGGAATTGAGTACTCGAATAGAGTTCAGCTTGGTATTCCTCGGTTATTTAGCTGTTATTAATGTTTTTATTGTACAGTTCCTTCTCTTATCGGAAATGTCCCATAAGTCTGATTAAGTCCGTAAACATATTTTTCTTTTTACAGAATATTTACTATATTTTATATGGGCACAAAGATATTGTCTGTGGTATTTTTAAGTAGATTTTCCAACGGGAGAGAAAGTGTTAACCCTCTGCAAATTAGCGCGTTTAAAGCAACGGGGCGTCGTTCTTGTTGTCGCCATGATTTTTTTGATAATATTTTCTGCCCTGGCTGTCTCGATATCAACATTAGCCGGTACAAATGTCCAAATTGCCTCAAACCAGCACAAGGTCAACTCCGCATTCTTAGCTGCTCAATCCGGCCTGGAATGTGGAAAATATATTGTAGCCAACACTCTTCTGCCAAGCACACCGTATAACACTGTCACTATCGACCAGGCCGACCAAACATGGACCACTCTGTGCAAACAAGTTCAGATTCAACCCTGGATATTCGGACAGGCACAGCAAAAATCTAAAGAGATTCTCACACCAGCCACAAGATTTGGAGATACCGGTGCATCTTTTCAAATTAGGTTTTCTCGAACAGGTATAAATACGATCAGGCTTGAAGGAATTGGAATCGATGGTCAGGTATCAAGACAAGTCGGTGTGAACATGATCATCCAGAAGGAAAAGGACGTATTGAATTATGCCGTTGCCAGTCGAGGTCGAATATGGATTACTGGTCTATCGACGATTAACGGGAGCATCTTCAGTACCTGGAATCGCACGGAGATATCTCCGTATAACATATCAGGCAGCTCAGTTATACTTGGCACCATTAACACAGTCTTGACCCTGGAGCAGATTAGACAGGAGGGGTACCGGTTAGAAACACTCGATGTAAATGATAATCCGATTAGTTCTAACGGCGCACCTTTAGGCAGCAACTACAAAGAACGTTACTATAGTCCTTTAGATAAAATTCGCGCCTATCACGCAGGTATCGTTTATGGGCAGCAATACGGGAATATAGCGGGCATGAACATCTCTGACTATAACACCAATATGTATAATTCAGGCCTTAAAGTTATATCTCCATGTCCGGGTGTGCTTAGAAAAGTCGAATACTTCCCTCATGCACTGCTGTCTAATGGGGGCTATGGTATGCCGAGAGATGGAACTGTGCACAACACACCCAACAGGAAGCTCATACGACATGTTTACGAGAACCAGACTTTTGAAAATGCGCTTTTGCCTTGTAATTATAATGCATTATTTAAAAACTGTATATTTGAAGAAATTCTGTATATCGATTGCTCCAAGACAGACAGACCGTACTATAATAACGTTCGGTTCGAAGATTGCACTTTCAACGGTGTGATTGTCAGCGATGTCCCGGAAGTATTCAGGTGGATGCATAATTGTCTGTACTTTACGGGAGAGGCCACTTTCAAGAATCAGTCCAATATACAGGAAGCCACTATCCTGGCGCCGCATTTCAACGTGAATTTTGGAAATACTAATCCGAAGAAAACCGAGAACAATGTGATCACCGGGGCGATAGTGGGAGGCATTGTTGATGTGCGTGGTAGTGCGCAAATTTACGGCACTATTATTTCGATGTGCGACACAACCCAGTGGTTGTTTGGAAATGTAACCAATATCGGTGCTACACTTGATGACGGCGGCTCGGAAACAACTGAGTTGAGTGATATCGAAGTGATTAGTATTACACCTGACCCGAATCAGATGCTGCCAAGTGGTATTATGAGCCCCATTATTATCAAGCCTTTAAAAGAAACTTATTCCGAGGGAGTATAATCCAAGAAGAATTTGTAAAAGTAAATGTTGGAATAAACTACTAAACTTTTTGAAAAAGTAAAAAACGAATTCCGTTGCAGTTAACCCTGTTAACAGGATTCCTTTGTGCGTATTTCTACCGGAGAATCTTTCTTCTGCAATAGTGCAGACATTATCGATTTATGTTACCTTGCTTATAATTTCTGCCGGAGAATTTCTACTATTCGCCTGGCGGCCTGTCCGTCCCACAAAGGAGGTATTTGTGGGATGCGCCACTTGCCGTTTAATACGTTTATATATGCAGCGATAATTTTCTCCGTGTCTGTTCCAACGACCTGATTCGAGCCGATGACTGTGGTGACGGGGCGTTCGGTATTGTGGCGTAGAGTGATACATGGCACTTTTAAAATAGTTGCTTCTTCCTGGATACCGCCGGAATCTGTTAATATAACTTTGGCATCGGCCTGGAGTTTCAGGAAGTCCAGATAACCGACGGGATTCATCATATGGAGATTATTAAGGTTATCCACCTTGGCCTGTAAGCCCAGAGATAAGATTTTTTTTCGCGTTCGTGGGTGGACCGGAAAAAGAATAGGCATGTCCTTTTGAATAACCTCCAGGGCATCGAGAATTCTCGAAAAGACTACAGGGTCGTCCACGTTAGACGGACGATGAAGGGTCAGCACCGCAAAACTATTACCATCGAGGTATCCCTGCTGTTGTAAATCATCCACAATTGTGGACTGTCTGGCCCTGTCTAAATGACTTAGCAGGGTGTCGATCATAACGTTCCCAACCATGTGTATCTTATCGGATTTAATACCTTCAGCCAGCAGATTATCCATGCCTGCCTGTTCTGTGCAGAACAACAAATCACTGATCGCATCAGTAAGGATACGGTTAATCTCTTCCGGCATCGAACGGTCAAAACTCCGCAGGCCGGCCTCGACATGTGCAAGTTTTATATGGAGCTGTACGGTAATAAAACCACAGGCAATTGTACTGTTGACATCGCCTACTACCACAACCACATCCGGTTGATAGTCGATTAGAACCGGCTCGAATCTCTTCATGATTTCGGCAGTCTGAACGGCATGACTGCCGGAACCCACCTCCAGATTGATATCGGGTTCGGGAATACCCAGTTCGCTGAAGAACAATTTGCTCATTGCCCGGTCATAATGTTGTCCCGTATGTACGAGAATCGCATGAATATCTTTGTACTGGTTATACCGTGCCATTAACGGAGCTATTTTCATGAAATTCGGTCTGGCGCCAACTACGTTTAATATTTTCATAACAGCCCTTGCGAAAAAGAAGATTGTTTTGTCGGCGGATTGATATTAAATCAGCGTGAAACCTTTGCAATACTTTATCTTTTTGGGATAGTGCCGTCTTGCGGCGGATTAATTTTATATTACGTTTTTTATATCGACTATTGTATCCTGCATTATGCAGTACAGCATATCACAGGTTTTTTTATTGAGTTATGCTTTTTATCTCCGCTCGCTCGGCTGGTGTGAACACATCAATTTTACGGTCTATTTCCGAAGCGCTTTCCAGCCGCCGTTTTGCGGAAACCATATCGTCGAGTTTTACATAAATGCGGCCGAGTTTGAGCAGTGCCTTTGCTTTTTGCTGTGTATCGGAGGATGACAATTCGACAACTTTTTCGAAATCTTTTGCTGCATCTCCAAGCCGAGTAGGCATCTTAGATAAAATAGTTCCTCTTGTATCAAGCAGATGTAATTCGTTGGGTGCAAGATTTAGGCCTTTATTTGCCATCTCCAGTGCCTCGTCATATCTTTCGGAATGCTCCTGGATAATCCAGGCCAGGTCATTGAGAACCTGTGTATTATCTGATTGTTGCACCAGTAATTCCCTGTACAGTTTCTCTGCTTGTTCGATCTTTCCCAGCTGATAAGTAATTGAAGCCAAGCCTATGCGAGCATTTACAGATGCAGGCAACAGACTCACAACCTGCTCAAACAGTTTCAGTCCCTCCTCCTTGAGTTTTGTCGAATCCAAGCCGGCCAAGGTTGTTGCCGCCTCCATAAGTATTTCAGGATTCTGCTCTTTGGCCGAGAGATATGCGGAACTGATTTGTTCCAGTTCCTCGAAACGCTTTTGTGCCACCAGCAATAAAAGCTTTGAGTGAACAAGGGCTTGATTGTTCGGGGCCAGACCTTCTGCCTGTTCGATGGTTCGTTTTGCCATGTTCATATTGTCTGTGAGACGATACAGATTAGCGAGTGTCACTATAGCTGAGATACTCTTGCTTCCCTGCTCTGTTTTGCAATAAGCCTCCAGCGCAGGAATCGCATCTCCCGGGAGTTTCATAGAAGCCAAAACATGTGCCCGCGAAATCAAGAGTTTTTCGTCTGTAGGATTTTTGTCGATTGCAGATTCAATCAACGCCCTGACCTCCCTGAGAAGGCTATTATCACCGCTATTCAGTGCGGCTTTAATTAGGACGTCCCTGGCCTCGTTATTATCCGGGTCTTTTTGAAGAACCATATGAGCCAGTTTGGCCGCCATTTGGGGATTGCCGATTGCAAGCTCAGCCCTACCCCTTGCGGAAAGCAATGACGGATTATTCGGGTTGGCTCCGAGGGCCTGAATAGCATAATCGCGGGCGCTGCTGTATTCTCCAGTTTGCATTATAATGCCAATCAGTACAAGATGCGATTCGATTGCGGTAGGTTTGAGTTGAATAACATTTTCCAGTATGCCTTTTGCAGTTTTCAATGACTGCGGCGTCGGGTTTTTAAGTAATTGTGCTACTCTGAACTTCATTATTTCAAGGTCCTGAGGGAGTTTTTCTTCAAGTGATTCAAGAATGTCCAGTGCTCTTGCGCGGTCCTGTAGGGGGCCGGGTGAGAAAAGTAATTTCATCAGCGTGCGCTGCAGGCTCAAATCCTCGGCATATTTTTTTATGCCCTCCTCGAGAGTTGCTATGGCCTTGTCGTTTTTCTCCCTGCTTAGATAGAAGTTGCATAACAGTCCATAACCGGATGCGCCCGCCTCGGTAAATGTTGTAAGCTTTTTGTAATCATTTTCGGCGCGTTCATATTCACCTTCGTTGGCCAGGTATAACGCACGCATCCAATAGGCATTGAAATTATCGTGTCTCGTTACATATTCATTTATGACCTGCATGGCCTCTTTGGTTCGGCCCTCCTCTTTTAAAATGGATACTTTTACCCCTGTTGCCGCCGACGAACCGGAAGTTATTGCCTCTGCTTCATTTAGGTATGCGAAAGCCTGGTTGGGGTCTCTTGTTTGCTGGTATATTAGCCGAGCCAAATGTATTCGTGAGACAACATCTTTGTCGTCGTTGGATGCCCTGAGCTTCAGCTCATTAATTGCGAGGGAGATGTCCCCCGTTCGAAGGGCAAATCTGATCTGCCAGGCGCTGGCGATCTTCCAGTTAACCTCGACTTGCCGAAGAATGTTCTCGGCGTCGGTGAGGCGACCCTGTTTCTCAAGCAGCAGTATCAATTTATCTGCGATATCGGCCGCCGAGGGATTCCTGGCAAGTGCCTGTCTGGCAGTATCTTCAATCTTTTGAGAATCATTAAGTTTCTCGTACATATTCATCAGGACAAGCACAGGGACCGACCATTTGGGATCCGCACTAATACAATATTGGAGTATTTCTGTAATATCACGCTGCTTCGCACGCCACTTCGGAGATGAGAGCCATAGTGCCCCCTGGTGCAGTCGCCACCAGAGCCCGCTCTGCCCCTCAATGTGTTTTAATTCCTCGATCAGCTTCTGGGCTTTTATCGGGTCATTTTTGATTTCTCGAATACCCAGAAGCAACAGGCGAGCATGGATTTCCTGTTCATTCTGTGTTGCCAGCTTGGTAAGTATATCGATTCCGTCTGTCCTGTTGCCGTTAAGAAGTTCCAGCAATGCAAGCCTGATAAAAAGTAAACGTTTCTGCTTTTCTGCAGTGATAGTATTCAGCCCCTGTTTGAGGCAACTGCGGGCCAAATCATAACCTTGTTGGGCTGTATAAAGCTCCGACAGGTACAGCCATGGCTCGGCAACATCGGGATGTCTCTTGCAGGCAGACATACAGAGGTTTACGGCTTCAGTGATTTGTTTAGCTTGATAATAGTAGTTTGTAAGCTGCATCTCAGCTTTTAGCGGCTCATTGCACTCTTCGATGGCCAGTTTTAGTTCTCTTTCAACCATGTCATATTGTTTAAGATTGAGGGCAATAACTGCCTGTAATGTACGAATATTGACATTGTCGGGCTGCCTCTGGCGAAGTTCCTGTAATTCGGCTGACAACTTTTCGAGTTTAGTTGTATCTATCCTGCTTGACTGCTCTACAACTATATGAATATCTGCTTCAATACGAAGAAGTTTAGCAGTAATGTCGGAAGGATTGAGAGATTCCGCTTGTTGTGCTGCCGCAAGCATACCTTTCCAGTCTTGCAATTTGGCATACTCTTGCGCTAGTTGCAGGGACAATTGCTCATCCTGTGGATAAAAGTTTTGATATCTGATCAGGGCGTTGACTGCTCGCCTGGTCTGGTCGGCTTGAGCATAGGCTTTTGCAAGCAGCCGCCATAGCGGGGGCAATGAGGGATTATTTACTATAACAGGTTGTAAAAGATCGATAACTACATACGGTTTGTTTTCAGCCAAAGCCACTATTGCCTGCAGGTAGGTGTTTCTGAGAGTGGATGCCTGTGTTTTTCCCAGTTTATGCAGGCTCTCAAGATATTCGTCGAGATAACGGCGTGCCTCCGTGACTTTTCCTGCATCTGTGTAAATACTTATGGCGGTTGGAAGTATCTGCACTCTGTGTCTTTCTTCGGTCAGCATTTTCAGAGCTTCGTCGGCCAGAGAAACGGCCTGTGGTATATTGCCTCTTCGCATCGTCAGTTCAGAAGTTAATACAAATCTGGCTGATTTTAAGCTTTCTACGTCCAGGAAGTATTTTGTTATAATTTCCTGTGGGAGGTTGTCAATTGCTTGTATTTCGGCGGCTGCTTTGTCCAGTTCTCCCAGCGCTATCCATTGCGAACCTGCTAAAAAGAGAATCTTTGGATTTTCCGTGCCGAGCTTGTCGGCTGCATCGAGGTCTTTACGAGCGGCCGTCAATCGGTCGGTTTGACTGACACCGGAGATAACGGGTGTCTGACAGTAGAAACTGGCACGATTTACTAAAGCCTCGGCAGATTCGGGTGCATAGTCCACGGCTCTGTTAAGCCATTCGAGGGCTTTGGCGGCGGCTTGAGGGGAGCTGTCCGCGCTTGTAGTAATATTACTCATCCGCAGGCAGGCCTGTATATACTCGGGGTATTTGTCTGAAAGCGTCTCGATATTGTCTATGAGCTTCAATAGTGTTTCTTGAGCCATATCAGGTTTGTTCAGGTTGATTAAGGCGTCAGCCAGCCACACCATGGCTGTTTTATCATTCGGATCATTCTCAAGTTTCATTCTTGCGATGTAGGCAAGCTCCTCGAAGTTTTCTATGCCGGTATAGAGCATCGCGAGTTTTTCATAAGCGGTTTCATCCAGGGGATTCAATCGTATGACTCTGCGATATGCAGAAACTGCCCCGGCAATGGCATTGCTTTCAAGCGGCCGAATTAGAAGCCTTGTTTCGGCGTACTTTTTAAGAATTTCGATGTCGTCCGGATTTCGGCCTAGATATTCTTTGAAGTGCTCATACGCACCAGTCCAGTCTTTGTTTTCAAAGGCCTTTTGCCCGGCCTCTAAATTTATTTTCGAAAATATGCTTCTTCGTATCTGACGGGCGGCAAATAAAGAAGTTACAATCGCTGCCATTATAATTATCAGAATAATAAGCACCTTCATGTTAACCTTAGCATATCTTTTGCCGTTAAGCATGATATACCTCCCAGGAAATTTTATTGAATTATAATTACTGTCCACCGGGCTTTTGTATAATTCCCTATTAATAATCGGCCGGATTTAGCAATCTGTTTAATCTAATTTATCGCACCTAATCAATTGATTATGCTCTTAAAGATAAGCCTTTGCAAGGGTATAAAAAGAAAATAGTGGACATCCTATGGAATTCATAATTGAACCTCGCCGAACTTCTCTCAAGTCAATAGCCCGGTAATCCTGTGGCTATTGGGACGATCGGCGACCGGTACGGGATAATCGATGAGATAGGACTGGTACGAATAGTTCCTCAGCTTGTTAACGCAGGAAAGGCCAGGTAATGTTTGGATGTGGTAACAAAGGCAGCATATTATATTCCAAAGACCGAAATATCCTGCAGGGTGCTCTTGATGATATCAGCGAAATGTTTACTTCAATACAAAAGGCGGGAAGGTAATATGCTGCGAACGAATGAGGAAAGTAAAGATGAAATTATAAATAATACTAACTTGACAATCGGCATGCTTTCGGAATGAAAAGTCAAATTATCACTGCGAGCGAAGCGAAACAATTTCTGGGTACTAAAATCATATTATATTTTAAAAAATGCTCAGGTTAATTTGAATGCTCAAATTGACCGCGTGTATAGTATTCCAAAAACCGCTTTCCGGTATGTATAGACATTCAATCTGACTGCCTGTTATGATACCCCGCCTGGGACAGATATATCAAACCAATTCTGTTTATCCTGAGGTATCTTCCCCGCCTGTGCGCAAACACAAAGAACTGCTGCCGCAAAGCTCCTCTGCAGCAGCAATTCCCTTGCTGATAATAAACTACAATCCGCGCGTTGTAGTAATTTCTTATGCAAACCTGCGTAATTTCAAACCGGCGGCACCCAAACCGAGCATACCGAGCAGAACAGCGCCGGGTACGGGAACGAGAGTGATCTCACCCCACAGCAAGGTTGCATTGTCTTTACCTTCCACCGACTCGAATTCGTCAAGTATATTGCCCGCATCCGGACCAAAGCCCAGTATCTCTAAGGTGTAAGGATCTGATCCAATATAGAATGTTGATGAAGTATATGAACTGGGAAAGAAAATATGGTCATTGCTCAACGGAAACCCAGGGGAATTGGGAGTCTCATCAATCCCTAATGTAAATGTAAAATACTCGGTGGTATCGAACGTCAGTGCAACAGTTAAGTCCACACCCGAAGCCGCATCACCTACTATCGGCCGATTGAAGTGAACCAATTGCCCGATGGCAAATGGGCTTCCCTCTGGAATAGTACCGGCTGCAACACCTTCAAAGCCTAATCCACTCCTTCCATCTCCTGTGGAGGTACCCCAACGAATCTGGGCTTGTGTATCATTGCCAGTTGGGTAGTCAGGTCCTACAGGAGGACTAGCGTCGTAAATAGTGTAATCTGTTGTACCTGTGGGAGTGCCCCAGTCTCCATCGACAGAATTCAACATCAGGTCTGCTTGCGCGCTATTGAGTAAGAATAAAAGCAGGCAAGCCACAATAGTAATTTTCAACTTCCTCATGATTTTGTCCTTTCAATTTTAATCACTAACTGTCACTGAATTGTTATTCTATTAACAACGTCTTTACTATACATAAGGATAGATTGTATCTGTTCCAGTCTTTTGTTTTTACATCCATGAGAAAATCGCATAATTGCATGTAACCGAGCTTCCTGCTGTCAGGTCAACCATACCCGCCCTTACAGAAGGTGAGTTTTTGATAAAAAATGCCGCAACTATAGATATTACATTTCTCTTCATCACCGCAACTTCTCTGTCCTAAAAGGCGTATTAATTTACTAACATCCTGATTGCGCCTATTTTAAAAGGGGACTCCATCCACAATAGTCTAATCCCATATCTAAATTACCTAAATTTAATATTGATAGAGTATCAAAATTGTATTTGGGGGTCAAGTTAAAATTAGAAAAAATTTCGTGAGTGCTGATATGTGAAGAGTATGAAATGGACACAAGCCGTAAAACGGCTAAAAAACGAGGTTTTTATCGGGGGTTTGACGTGTTGTGGAGTGGTATTTATTTGTTACGAATAATAAGATTTTTTTGGTGTATCGGCTCAGTTGTGACTAATATTTTCATAATCCAGAGTTCACCGAACATCAGAAGGACGGCTGCCGGCATCATAACTATGCCGGCAAAATCGTGGAAGAATTTCTCCGCTGCCTCTGTGCTTACAAGCATAAACAAAATGGCTGTTATGCAAAGTCTGATAATATTACATATCACTGCCACAGGAATGCTCGATAAAAGCAGAACAGCTTTCTGAATGCGAGAGCGTTTTATCATATATGCTATGAATGCCGAGACAATAATGAATGCTGTGAGCATTCGCAGGCCGCTGCATGCTTCTTCCACGGCCATCGTGGTCTCTGCGTTTAGTGTTACGACATTTCCCTGCTGGCTTACACTGGTACCGAATGCTTCCAGGAAGAATACCGAGCCTGTTGTTGCTATTTTCTGCAACGGTCCGCTGATAAGGTTATGGATACGTCCGGGCAGCGGGACCATAAGAAAAAGGAACAGCAGTATCCAGAAGACTCTGCGAAAAACCTGCCAGCCGGCAACCATAAGAGTAAGTGCAGCTATTGTCAACACCAGTGAGTAACGCTCTGCTGATTCATACATAAACAGCAATCCGAAGGTGCGCGCCATTTGTGCCAGAATAAGTAATGCGATACTGCACCACCAGCATGGTGACAAAGAGCTTTCTCTAAGTCTTTTTCTCTCATGCCAAACTAAAAAAAGAGCAGTCAGGGGGACAAGCTGACCTGCTGAATAGTCATCGTTTCTCTGCCATTCATTGAAAAGGTCTGTAATTGTAGGCCAGTACGCCCAGATGGTCACTAACAGCGGCAGGATAATGATTGGAATAAGGACATGCAGATTACTTTGTATCGGTTCTGTGTCGCAGATCTGTGAGGCGCCTTTGTTGTGATTATGAATATCAGTCACCGGCGGAGTCTCCGGAATAATCGTTAGCGGGAAGTTGTTCTGTATCCGGGTCATTAGTCTCTGAGACTCGTTCGAGAACATGGAATATTGACCAGGCTGATTCTCCGGCAAAATTAGAGACTATTTTAACTGCTGCGTCGGCTGTCCTCTCCGCTGTAATGTCTGTAACGATTTGTACCTGAGCCACGTAATCGATCGAACCTGAGCCTTGCCAGATTTTAGAACGCATCAGTGAAATGTCACGGCAGAACTGTCCATCAACAATGTAGTAATCTAAAATTATAACATTTTTAGTATTCAAGGCGCCTTTTGAAAACTGGAAAACGCTGCACGGCAGCGTCATCTTATCGTCCAGCGGCAGTTCCACAGAATTACTGTTGACACGTGTCCAGCCTGCGCCTGTGTAGCAGACCTCCGGGCGGTGTGGCATCAGATCACGTGCTCTTATACCCGCAGCGATATATAACCAGACCTGCTCCGATGCGTTATATCTGGAATACCTGCGGCTGATATGGGCATCGGTGTCGGTGGCCTCAATTATAGCTTCGTCCAGCGGCTCTTCCTGACCTGTCCAATCGCCGATTTGCAAAGGCAGTTTGTCCAGGGCATCGGGTGACATGTGAGAGATACCTGCCGGATTCATCAGCCGGGCAGTAAGAGTGCGATGTGCGACGCCGAAAACAAATATAATAAAAGCAGCCGTCACAGCAGCTATAATTATCGACCGGTTATGTGATCTGTTACGTTCTGTCATCTGTTCAATTATTTCGGCTTATTCGGCCGCTTACTTCAAGCAACCAATTTTAACTATACATACCAGAGATGTGCTGCCTTTACAACTGCATCGTCCGATAAGAGTCGATGCCGGTTCTTTTTGATGATAACCCCGGCTGATCCATCCGTAAATCGGGTCCGTACTGCCTTTGAACGACTCAACCTGAAGGTGTCTATCCAGTTCGATTTCAATTGTCCCCGGTCCCATATCGACAAGGTAATGATTCTGACCCGACGGATTTAGGACACAATGCTCGGCAAAATGAAAAAAAATGGTTATGTTGTGCTCTTTGCAGGCAATAATGTTGTCCTGTATAGTTAATTCCCGCTTGCAGGCGTCCAGTTCAAGCATGCGCCTGTGAATAACCGGGTCGCTCAAAGTGGAGTATCCATTGTGTTCTCCGACTACCTTACCGCCTGTATCAGATGGTTCCCAACTGAGACATTGTGCTTGTGCCTTTCTTCCCCAGAGAAATAGCCCCAGCATTTCGGATTGGTTATTTTCATCCACGACAACCGTGTTATGTGCCCGTGTCCCGCGGAAATATTCCCGCCATTGCGGGTAGCTGAAGTAGTCGTATGTCCCGGGGTCAACCAATACGTCATTGCCGAAGGCCCGCAGGGTGAAACTAAGGGCGTCGGCGTGTCCGTGTCCCGCAAGGGACCCCATCCCCAGCGGGCCGCAGTCAAACACAACACTGATGCGATCCTGTGAATTCAAGTCACCGTGCTGCAGCAGATAATAGCCGCTTTGGCTCATGGCGATACTGTAGCACTTTCTGTTTTCGGGCGCCGGGCTTGAATCTCGCCTCGACAATCCGGGTAGCCATTCGAGAGGCTCGTTATGTTCGGACGACGTATTGAATTCGCCTCTTTTAAATAGAGCTGCCCCGATTGCCAGCCATTCCTTTACGTTGCGCGGATTGCTGCCGATATCCAGAACGTAACCGTCATCGCAGTCGCCGAACATTGGAAGGTTGTCACCGCCCTGGCTGAGTTTATCTATGAATTCAAACATTTTTTCCAATTGCGACCAGTAGGATTCGGGGAAATCCGGCCCCGTCGCACGAGCGGCCAGGCCTGCTGTTACAAAAAATTGCAGCACAAAAAGATGATAGCCGACAGCCTGTTCTTTGGTGCCGCCGTCGGGATATGTCTGATTGATAATTTCCCGGACGAGGATTTCTCTGCTTCTGTCCCGCCATACAGTGGCATTCTTGATGTAGTTGAAGTAGCTTGTTGCTACGAATACACCCGCCGCTTCTCCAATCAGATGATTATTGACAGACGAGCCGCATGAATATTTCCTGTCGATTTCCCAGATATGACGCGATACGGAGTCCGAAAGCCCTAGATATAAATCCTCGTCGATAACCTGTGATTCCCGAATCAGGTCAATAGCCCACACCCAGTTGATAAGCCTTATTCCCAGTTCCAGGCCGCTGCGCCAGTTCATTCCAAGGCCGTAAGGATTCTGTGCAAGCCAGCTGTCTAATTGCTCCGCTATCGCCTGAGCAAAACGTATATCCTTGCTTAAACGATAGGCTCGGCCCAGTACAACAAGGTGATGATGGCGATTCGGTTCCCAGACGAATTTACAGTCTCCGGCCTCGTTAACGTCGCGGTAATCCAGAGCAGGACTGAAAACCATCGGTGTATCCTGCCCGCGTTTATGGTCGCGATTCCAGACAATCGGCTCGCCGAGATGTATATCCTGCAGATCGAAAAAACTGAGCCGATGTTCGGCAATTTTTTTCGCCCGGGCTATCAGGGAATTGTATTTTTGTTTTTGAGCATCGTTTTCGGTTTTATTTCCTGCGGAGATATTGCATACGTGAAAACCCTCTCTCTTTCCGCTGTGGTCTGTGTTCAGAAATTCCGAAGGCTTTCTCGGTCTCTGCCGTCGGCCAATAAGAAATCTGTCTGCACTGTCTCTGATAGATGACCGCATTCGCCATACAATCTCATTGGCAGACATCGCTTTGAGACGATGATAATACCAGTTAAGTGTCTGCATTGTGTTTCAGGATACTACTTTTTGGTAAATCCGGTATGGTTCAAACTATCCGGCTCAATTCGCTGTTCAACATATATTGCTTTGCCCCTTGGTGAAAGATCAATAGTATCAACGAGCTTGATATCGAATGTAATCCTGCCGTCGAGTTTACACCCAAGGTTTTTCTGTATTCTTATAGCATCTTCCCTGCTGAAACCGGCAGCCGGTATGACACGCAGAATGGCCTTACCGGGTTTTTCCTGCATAAACTGAAACTGTCTTACTCGTAAAAATGTATCATCGTGCATATTCAGGGCCGTCCATGAAATTTCAGAACCGTCGGCTGCTATCAATACTTCCTGGATTCGATGACCCCGAATATCACGAATAATTGTGTGTTCACGTCCGCACGCCCGGCAGCGGTCGCCGACATAAGTGGCCCAGTCGCCGGTGCGATATCGGATAAAAGGCATTGCTGTATTGATAAATCCTGTTCCGACTATCTCTCCCCTTTGCCCCGGTGTAGTTACAGGATTATTATTTTCATCGAGCAGCTCGAAGTAACCATAGGTAGGCCAGATATGGTAATCGTCCGACTTTTCACAACCCACGGCAAGAATCAGTTTTTCCGAATGGCCGTAGCAGGAAAAAAGGCGGCAACCGAAGACTTTTTCGATCATCTTTCGTTGCATAGGATAGACAATTTCGGACTCGGCAATTATTCCCTGAATGTTCCCTGGGGGCTGTTGTCCGCTTCTGAGAATAAACCTCGCCAGGGCCGCTGCGCTAGAAGGATACACATGTAAAAAGCACGGGCCGACAGTCGCAATATGCTTAAGGTATCGTGACATTTCTTCGTCGGATAAATGAAAGGTGCTGTAATAATGATGCTTCAGAACAGGATCGTATTCGTAATGCAGGCCGTTTCGCACAGTCCGCACCACTCGCCCGCGAAGCACGGTCATAGGCATCCTGAGTTTATAGCCGACTCGTTCCCAGCTTGTCGTCAAATAGGCGTATTCAATTGCCGAGCGGCCTGCATCTATATAAAAATGCAGTGGCGAGCCACCAGTCCCGCCGGTTGATGCGAAATCGACATTTCTGCTCGTGACAGACCTGGTGCACATCTCTGCAAGGTTTTCAACTACAACTTGCCTGTCAATCACGGGAAGACGACTAATATAGTCCAGTGATTGAAAATCATTCGGGTGAAATCCAACAGAGTCAAATATTCGATGGTAGAATTTTGTTTTTTCATAAGCAAGTTTTAGAATACTCTGCAAACTTTTTAACTGATGTTCTCGTGAACGTTCCGCCGGCCACCATTGAGCCTCTCGAACAAACCTGCAGTTGGCCCTGAATTTTGTGCCTAACAGCCACGCAATCGGAAATAATCCCAATCCTCTTCCCAGTGTAGCTTTAACCAGTGACTGAGTCTGGTCCCACAGATTTTTTTTTGAAAATGCCTTTTTCATTTTTCAATTTCTATGTGGTTTCGCCAGCCGAAATGTGGTGTAAAATCCAGAGATGTATTGTTGAATTCAAATAAGGCACGAGATAACTGCTGGTTATTCGATTTACAAATAACATCGCTATATTTGCCTGCGAAAAGCGGCAGAGGTTCGTCTTTCAGCGGTTTGTATAATATCGGCAGTCGCATATAATCAAAACCCATTAATTTTGCACACGTCAAATCCACCGCAACGAGATTCCCGCCTGCCGCAACGATTCCCGCCGGTTTTGGTGTGGGATCGAGCGGCCCGTTGCCTTGTCCGCCGACAATCCCGTCAACGATGCAGAATACGCGTCTTGCTGGGCTGGTAACAAGATGACCATCTTTGTCTGCATACATAAGAATTCGGTCCAGGTCGGTTACCATTCGCCACGTTGTATCGTTGCCGTACCAGTTGCCGGAACGAATCGTATCCGTGTTCGTATCACCGAAGATACTTTTGCCGATGGCTTTTAACGGCCTGGCCATAATTGCCCTGGCGGGACCGAGCAAGGGAAACAGACGCCTGAAGCATATCATAGTCTTTCGCTCCATTCGATGTCTTATGCCGTCATCGGCAAACTGATCGCCACCCTGTGCCGGTGTGCCTTCCCTGTGGTGCGGCAGCCAGTTCTTATTGCCGTTAATCCCAACCATATTTTTCATACATATTGTAATGCCGGTTTTTTTGTGGGTCTTGAGCTTGGGCAGGTTAATCACGCAGTCAGCTTCCATAACAGTCTTCGAAATTAAGTATTCGTGGATATCATCATGGTGGTGAGAGCGAATTTCGCTGGTATCGTATTCAGACCCATATAACAGATGGCACAGGTGTGAGATTTCATTAAAAGCTGAATGTCGTCCTAAATTAACTTTGACATAACCGGCAGGGTCGCCGGGCAGTTTATCGTGGCCGACGATTACACCATTTATTTTCCTGGCTTTTTCCGGCCTGAGGTCGTAAATTTCCACTTCAAAGCCTGCCTGTTTCCGATAAAACTCCTGAATTTCATCTAATCCCGCCAACCGGCGGATCACATTAAAATCGGCATCGTTCTGAGGAGCGTCGGCAATTATGATTCGACCTTTACCCCTGATGGCGAGATAAACGAAATCAAGGGCTGCACGGATTATAGAGCCGTGCGTTATCAGGCAATCTTCATCACCCGGCTGCGTCTCGCGAAAATCGCGGATAAAGTTGGGCTTCAGCACCACTGTATTACCGGGGCTGATAATCTCACCCAGCGGATTCCAGTCTTTTCGGCCGTAATGCTCTGCATCGAGTTCCAGCAGCCGCAAAGTCTCGCGAACTGCCTCGTATGCAAAATTAGTGTCGTCCACCGGAGTTTGAAAGTGAAAAGGATACTCCGGATAGGATGTTCCCGGCGAATATGGGGGCTGCGAAGGATAGCCTTCATGCCCTGTGGAAACAGCAACAAGGAATGAATTTACAGTTTCAATCAATTCTGCGCATCCTGTATAAAATAATCCGATGCCTGCGACACAACTTTCTGAAGGTTACGTTGCCACTTTTCTGTTATTATCTCGATACTGCAGTGCTTTTTTGCCGCCTCTATTGCTCTACCGGAATATTGAGTCCATAATGTGTCATTCTGCAAGAGAGACACAACCTTTTTAGTGTATTCACCGATGTTGTTTTTTTCGATAAGATAGCCGTTAACGCCGTCGTTTACCAGCTCGCCAAGTTCGCCGACATCGGCAACGACAGGTACAACGCCGGTAGTCATCGCCTCGGCCATTGCAATGGACAATCCTTCTGATTTCGAGGTCAATATAAAAATTTTCGAGTTCGCAAGGATTCCTTCTATATCTTTTTTCTTGCCGAGAAATTCTATATTGCTGCTAAGCCCCAGTTCAGCGGCGTATTTTTTCATATCTGCTAGCAATGGACCGTCACCAACCACTACAGCCCGAATATTTGGCATTATATGTGCAATAGCAGCCACAATCTCAATAAATTGATTAACTTGTTTTATTGGAGATAAACGTCCGACAAATATTAGATGAGTATCTCGGTTGTTTTGAACCGGCTGCAAAGAGCCGTTTACGCTTCCGGTGATAACGGCTACGGTCTCTTTTATATTTTTTTCAGCAAAAAATTCTTTGGCCTTGTTACCACGGACAACGACAAGGTCGAATTGCCTGGCAACTTTAACAGCCATCGCTTCAATAAGTTTTGAAGGACGACCGAGGGCGCCGCCGACACTTTCAATCGCATCTATGCCGCCACCGATTATTTCGACAGGTCCACCGGTCATTTGGTAACAGGATGGTCGCCCCAAAATCTTGCCTGCAATCAGCGCCGAGCATGCGCCCGGTGCAAGGTGGTACCCCATATACAAATCGGGCTTATAGCGAAGTCCGGCCAAAAACATCCAGACCGCTTTTGCACCCGCACGAGTCAGCAATCCTGCAATCCATTTTGGCGGACAAACGAATCTTACTTTTTCTATCGGGATCTGAGGTTCATCGACAATAAGGATTACCTCTTTAATGCCGCTGCGAGCCAGAGGAGTAATGTGCGACAAATACCAGTTGGGATTGTGGAATGTCCCCGTGACCATTATTCGTCCGCCCGGCTTCCATCGCCGATGCGGAATGAGCCTGCCAATCAACGCTATGAGGTATGTCACGCTATATACGCTTAGTAACAGGATGTAAGCAGTTATTCTTCTTATACGCATATCAGTCAAGCAAACTCATTTAGAATCTTCACAGGTGTTTACAAACAAATCGATTGCTCTACAACAACACATACTATAATCAAATGTTTGGAAAAACGAGGGGTTGCCAAGGAATGCTCGCGAATGTTTTGCCACCACAACTTTCAATCTTGCAATTTAAATTGTTCGGACTTCCATACAGCCTTAACTCAACCGGTCTTATCCCATCTACTTCAAAGGTGATTCCCTGTAGCTCTTCCGACGAGGGCAAATGAGCTCCTTTGATTGGGTCGTCAATCGCATCGATCGTAATACGCAGCACATTTTGTACTTTTTCCGTTCGATATCGCAAATGATCGCGTGTCACGAGATACCGAAGCAGCCGGTGCGTAGTAACGAGTAGTATCCTGCCGCTATTGTGATATTCTGCCAATAAGAGAAAGGCATCCTTTGTTGGCTTACTAAAGGGAATGTGATGATTATCTATCTTTCCGAGATGGGTATAAAGAATACACAATCCGCCCCTTTTAATAAGCCTGTTTAGCATATCTTTTGTCAGGACTTCACCAATATGCCTTCCCTGATCGCAGGAACTCACACCACCCCAATGTGGATTGCTACGAATGAATTCATATACCTTGTTGTTGTCCCGTAAAACTGCCGGTCGCATCAATTCATTTAAACCATGAATAGAATATTTCTGATTTCCGGTGCGCGCCAGCAAACACTTGGCGGCTTCCTTTAGAATTGTTAATCCGGAAGCAGCAGGATGGTTTATCTTGAATAGGCCGCCAAAACTATGAGTTACATTCTGTCCTATAATGCTTGTAACTCTCCCTCGCCAGATATATTTTACACCAAAGCTTGTCGTCAGATCGGCATGATACGCTTCGTGTCCGGGTTCATCGCCGTGCCCCTGCATTATATCGCAGCCAAAGTTCGTTGCAGCGGTCCCATGATCCACCCAAATTTCCAGCTTGCAGCCGTATCGATCAAGCTCATCCAATGTTCGTGCCGCATGTTCGCGCTTTACTGCTAAATCTCCGAACGAGTGCAGACAATCAATATGACCGCTTTGAATAAGTGTCCTAACCATTTCTCTACCGGTATCATCTGTATTCCAGTAAGCAAACTGATCCTGTGGCATATCAAAATAAATTGAATTCCCTACTTCAAGATTAACACCAGGCCCCATGGCTGTGTCTTCGGATGTATTTAAATACCGCATTATTTCCAAATATGTATTTCTATTCGGAGTCTCATCCAGGTCACTACATATTGACATTGCTGCTTCATAGGGATACGTAAACAGCCTTAGTGTTACTTCAAGACCATCCACCGCCATCTCCGTCACTTGGGACAAGGTACCATTTTGAAGCCTGATTAGCTAAATTGCTGTAGGCCTTGTTTCTCGAATAGATTAAAAACGGATTTTCGCTTAGATTCCTTCGCCATGCTCCGGCTGAAATTAATCGCGAAATAAGATCATTTGGGATATTATAAAATTCCAAACAATCCATCCCATCCTCTAAGGATTCTTTGAGTAATTTTTTTACTAAGACATCGAATACAAGGGGATTGTCTCTCTCATAAAAAATATCCCTAACATTACGATATTTTAGATTGCTTCCGTTAATATTTCGATCCTGAGTCACAGCATATCCACAAAGGTTATTTTCCTTGTAAGCATTAAAAATTAACGTATTGGAGCGTTCTATCGGGCCATCCACAAAGAGCCAGTTCAATCTCTTGGAGTCTCTATAACTAGTCACCTTATTATACAATCGATTCTTCTCATAAAGTTGATTCACTTTATCGTTAAAGCGCATCACTTTTTTGATTGTTATAGTATCATCCCACACTAATTTTCTCTGAAAACTTCGCTTAAACCAGTTTCCAAATCCAAATCCTTTCCTTAATAAGGCGTTAAGTAATTCATTGGTATAATTTTTCTTTTTTAAATAGTAAGACATAACGGAAGCAGAATTAAAAATAAAAACGGCTGCTCTGTCCGCTTCCATTATTTGATGAGCGCCGAATCTTTTTAGAATCTTAATGCTGTTATCACTTCCGCTTGAGCATAAAAGAAAGTTTATTTTATCCTGATTCATAAAAACTTCTGCTAATTTTAAGCCATGGAACCGATGAGATTGATCCACTACATAATTGGATGTATAGGCAACAAGAAAATCCTGTCCAAAGAAAGACATCCTACGTATCACATTCGCAAGAAAACCTACAACCACATTTTGATCTTTAAGAATCCAGCCTTTGGGAATATTTTCATCAGCATCAGGATTGGAGAAAAGCATCCATCTTAACTTTTCAACATTATTAGCTCGAAACGGCTTGTTGAAAACCAGAGAGATCAATTTCGAAACTTCGAGCAAATCTTTTTCAGTGACTTCGAGGATATCGATATCCATTTTAGCTTTTATTATTATAGTGTTTTAGAACATCCTTAATTTTCTTCACGCTCGTCATCTCAACCATTTCTTCAGTAGTAAACCTTACGTCAAAATGAGATTCTATAGCTTCGACCATCGCTATGTGCGCAACCGAATCCCATCCTGGTACGGACGAAGGATTCAAATCATCTTCCAATTCCCCTTTAAAATTGAAAACTTCACGAAAAATGTCACTCAAACTTTGACTCAAAGACATTTGTATATCTCCTTAGTTCGTTTATATTTCGTAACGTTCCATTATTCTCACAGCTGGCGTCTCAGGTAAAGCAGACTTTATATCGAGTTTCCACCATTGGGAACTGGAGCCTTTCATAATTGAAGGACCATTAAACCCGAAAGACCTGTAAAAGTCTGCTACCGGTTTGTTTCTCTCGGTTGGAACATACTCGCCCAGCAACGTATGAACTTCACATGATATGGCTTGCATTCCTATGTACCTCAGAAAAGACACGTCAATATCTCTTTTCATAACCCGACAACTCATCAGGAAAGAATCTATCTTCCAAATGTCTTTTTCCGGTATGATAACTGCGACCACAACTATTCCCTGATCCCCGAAACAATCTTCCAGAGAGCCAGTATAAATCCTGCTTCCTTTCGAGCAAATGTCGTGCAGATCAGTTTCGCTGTATCTACGAGTTGTCATGTTGAACTGGTTTGTTCTCAAATGCATTTGAGCAACTCTTTTCCATTCGTGATTTGCGATCAGGCCTACTTGAAGAACCTGTTTTAGATTTATAAGATATTTTTCGTAATCTTCATATTCTGCTTTAAGGTACTTTCTTTTCTTATCAGCTATATAAAACTCCGTACGTTTTATATCACTTTCTGTTATTGACAACGGCCACAGTTCTCGAAGTGACTTCAAGAACGCCGGCCTTTCTACAGGATCGCGCGGCAAATCAGGTACAAGGACTTCCGGGAGAATTTGTCTTACAGACGCTCTCTCTTGTGGAGAGTCATCTATAAATACAAATGAATTCAGACCCAGGTTGAGGTCCATTGCTATTTGCTTTAAGCCCTCAGGTTTCGGTTCCCACCCAATCTGGCAGGAAACAATGTCATCTAAATGAATGGCAATGTATGGATGAGATTTAAATACCGATAAGGCTGTTTCCTTCTCATTCTTACTGCAAACAGCAAGAAGAATACCTTGTGACTTCAGATCAAGTAAATTCCGCTGGAATTCAAGGTATGAATTACCCGGGTATTGCGGTCCAATATCCACTCCCAGCGGCCCTACTTCTCCTACAATACCTCCCCATAGAGTATCATCAAGGTCAAGAACAATGACTTTTCTAGGGCCTTTCTTAATGGTATGAATACAATCAGAAATCAAGATACCCCACGATGCCATCGCGTTAGCAGATGCAGGATATGAAGCAAAAAATCGCCTCCGCTCATCACTAAAATTTCTATAGCCTATTTCCTCGGCTAATCTTGACAAATCAATAACGTACACGCCATCTAAGCTCCGGCATAGATCGGTTATTTTTCGGTTAAGATATGTATGTAAATCCATACTATTACTTGCAGATGTCCCATCGGAATACCATAATTCAGGAAAATCTCCTTTAGGTAAAGTGTGAATCAGGATATCAGCAGATGATTTTTCTCTAAAAGAAGTTAGACTGCCCTGCAGTCTTTCAATACCTTGGTCTATATATTTATATGCTTGTAGTAAGTTACGCCGAGGCGCCACAACTTCGGGAGCTAAATGAGAAATATCATAGGCTAAAACCACAAAGTCAGGATTAAATTTAAATAAGTCACTGTCATTATTGAGCAAGTCATGATGAAGTGTGTCAAATCCGCCACACGCCACAAATGGTTTGAATCTGTGATGAATGAGTCCAACTTCAATAGCTGGTATTAATGGATGGAGCGATACTGTTCCGCCAAGCCATATTCTAACGTCAGCCAAGTCTATGTGGTCAAGGTCAATATGTTTCCGAATTTGTATTATCTCACTGTGATTAGCTGCCTCTAATTCACAATACTTAATAATGTCCTCAGCCAACCTATAGTAGCCATGTGAAAAGACAGTTTCGCATAAAAGGGATGCTTCAATCGGGAATAGATTTCTTTTAAATCTTACTTTTTCCAGGCAGGAAAAAAACTCTTCTTTATTTCCTTCTTTGCATGTCGTCAATAAATCCTGAATTTCCTTAGAATCTGAACCACTAAGAAATTCTACCATATTCAGTCCTCAGAAATCCTGAGTCTCCAAAGTTTTTCTATATACCTCGGCAGTTTTGGCTGCTACTATATTAGCGTCAAATTTACTAAAGGCAATTTGTTTTGATTTAACACTCATTTCGTGCCGAAGAGCATCGTCGTTTAGAATTAAGGATAACTTGTCTGTTATATCCGAATTGTCTGTTGGATTAATAAGAAAGCCCGAATGTCCGTCTTCTATCATATAAGGCATTCCGCAGCGATTCGAAGTTATTACAGGAACACCCGCAGCCATTGCTTCCGCAATTGCCATAGGAGCAGTTTCTTGTAGAGATGGCATTAAAAGTACACTTGCTTTTGATAATTGTAAGAACAAATCATCTCTGCTTATATATTTGAGAAATTCTATTTTTGATCCCAAATTGTGTGTTTCTATGAAGTCTATAATATTTTTATAGTATTCTCTATCTTTGATGTGCCCCGCGATCACCAGATGCAAGTTCAGTCCCTGTTTAATCAGTTCGCTAAAAGCTTGAACAGAAGCAAATATATTCTTTCGTTTTATTATCCAACCAACACATAATACGCGCCCTCGCTCTTCGTTCCTTTTGATGTCGAAGAACCTCTTATCGACAGGATTTTCGATATCATAGAGGTGCCCGGATACAATTGGCTGAATAGTCTTTCTAACATAGGGATTAATACAAATAATGTGTTTTAGTCTTGATAAACCATACTTCTCGATCATCTTCCAGATTACAGATCGTGGTTTTGAAAGAACTGAATTCTTTAACAGCACCTCTTCATGGTCGAAGCCATGTAAAGTGAATATATGTGGAAATGGTGTCCGGCCAAACGTCAGTCCATATACTTCTGTTGAATGAAACACATCCGGCTCCATATTCAGAACATAATTTTTTAATCGAGATTTTCCCGGCCCAAAAAGAATATCAGGAATTTGCGGCCAGTGGGGACCTGGTAATCGATGAATGGTCAAATCCCCGTCTTGCTCAACAGAAATTTTAGTTTTATTTTGTTCGAGAGTCACCAGATGAACATCCAAATCATCCATCTGGGCAAGAGCTTTTACTAGAACAACTGTAACGGATTCAACCCCACCTTTAGGTTGCTCGGGATTATATGGATAGCGGCTGAAAAGAACAACTTTCATTTCTGTATCTTTCCCTGCGTTGAATGTGGTTCGTTAATACCCTGAAAGATTCGGACGAATTTCTCCATACAGGAATCGGTCGTATGATTTTTCAAATAATATTCTCTGGCTGATTCCGAGACAGCCTGCCATTTTTCCGGCTGTTTCATTGACGCTCTGATGGCATTTACCAATTCGTTAACGGTTGATACCGTCCATCCGAGATTATGTTCAGCTATCACGCCGTCAGGGTCGAAGGTCGAAACGACCGGAATTCCACAGCTCCAGGCCTCCAGGAACGTGTTGGGAAATCCTTCGTATGAGGATGTACAGCAAAGCAGCCTTGAGTTATGATAATATGAAGACATCTGGTTGTGAGGCACCCGTCCGTGTATTTTTATATTGGGAACAGCGGCGCTTTGCTTTATTAAAGTGTTGCTGTATTCAGAATCACTATTGGCCATGCCTACCACGTCAAAGGTAATATCCGGGCATCTTTTGGCGATATCAAGGAGCCATTCGAATCGTTTCTCTCTGCTGATTCGGCCGACCCATAGAATACTGGAATTTTCTTGTGGCAGATCTGTCCGAGTTGCGTTCGAATCCAGTCCTTCACAAGGCATTGGAATTATAGTTGCTTTAATTCCGAATCCTTCCTGTAACATATTTTGCTGACGCCTGGTCTGAACAATGACCGCATCTGCGTGCTTCAAACCATAACGATACAGCAGCTTGTCACGCCGCGTACGCATCGCAGGCAGTCTTTCGTCGCAGTCCGGCTCGCTTGCCACGGAATAGACAAATTTCCGGCCGTGTCTGCGGCACCATATTGCCACCTGTCCCGTCTCATAACCGCCGCAGTTCTGATAATAAATATCGGCGTCTGCGCGTTTCATTGCGGCGTTCAGGCTTGTCCACTTCGGCCAGAAGAATCGCAGGCCCTTGATACCTGCTTCTTTGCGGCACATCTTGAAGACTTTCACGCCGTCTATCTCGATACCATCTTGCTGACCTTCATCCAGTGTAAGCATACTGGATTCGTATCCTCGCTTGGCCAGCCATTTGGCCATCAGCGACGTTTGCCTCTCTACGCCTCCTATATGGCCCGTATCGACAGAGGCCAGCTCACCATAGGCAAAATGTGCCACAAAACAAATGGACGTTTTTTTCTTTTTGGAGGAGCTATTTTTCATATACATCATTCGCCCCTGCCAGGCCGCGTTTGGCAAGCAGCTCGTCGTATATTTTTAAGACGTTCTTTTTCTGATACTCGAGGGAAAACACTTCCAGTGATGATGGTGCCTTCTCACTTAATTTTGAACGGAGTGCCTGATCTGTTGCCAACCTTGTCAAGCCCGCGGCAAACGCATCGATGTCTTCGCTTGCTACCAGAAGGCCATTGACGTTATCTTTGATAACCTCCGGTGCTCCACCCACAGATGTTGCTATACAAGGCAGACCTGCAGCCATTGCCTCCACAAGAGCAAGAGGCAAACCCTCCGCCCGGGATGGGAATGCGAATATGTCACCGGCCGATAGTATATCGCCAATATCCTTTCGGACTCCCGTAAATTGAACACGGTCCTGAATCTTCAGGTTGTCAATCAGCTTTAGCAGTTCCTTTTGGTATGCATCAGGCTCGCCCACTCCTGACTTTGCGGTTGCCCCTACCAACAAAAGGCGCATCTGCGGGACCTGTTCCAGTGCCCGGGCAAATGCCCGAACGAGAATATCCCAGCCTTTGCGATAAATAGCCTGACCCACAGAACATACCAGTATATCTTGATCGGAATATCTGAGCGAATTGCGTACAGATGCCCTTGCCTGTGGTCTTGCCACATATCGGCCGACATCTATTGGCACCGGTGCCACGGACATTTTTTCTTTAGGGACACCATAGCGAAGAAGTTCCTTGCTTATGCCCTCGGATACCGGAAGCATCTTATGGGCAAGAAGACTTGTTATTCGAGTGCTCAGCCCTAACCTGTGTATAAGACTCAGTTTCCTGCCGTCGTCTCTGTACTCCGACGAATGATTTGACCATATACGAATGGGAACACGTGCAAGAGCCGCCCCGATGATCGGACTTGTATGTACACAATGAAAATGTGCGATCATACAGCCTGTATTCTTGAACATTCGATATGAATCGTATATACATCGCAGGTCAAATTGACCCTTCGGACGTTCGATGTAAAGACATTGAATATTGCTTTCTGTCAGTGCTTTTTGGATTTCCTCGTTTTGCGGGGCCGACGAAAAAACAATTATGGAGCGCCACCCCTTCCGACGGCACCCATCGAGAATTGCACGGTGCCAGTCGAACCGGGATGTCCGAACTTTAGGCTGACCGCCCCAGTAATGAACAATCGAAGGCATTATGACTTGTCAACTCCGTGAAAGGTATGCTTTATGCCGATCTTAATCGATTCTATGTTGTATGCCATATCACTGATCGGGGGTATGCTGTAACCTAATCGTTTGTGTGATGAAATATGTAATTGTGAAATTACGAGCCTCAGTACGGCAAATAACAATGCGGAAAACCTCCGAAAAAGCCAGTAGAAAGGATGCCTGTTAAGCAAATCTGGCTTATATAGTCCGGTTGTCCTTGGGAATTGCAGGCCGTTCGCCCAGGCCTTTCTTCGTATTTTTCCCGGTTCCTTCAGTTGATCTTGCAAACGGTGCTTAACCCATGCATCCGGGCAGTAAATTATCTCATACCCTTCGTTTTTGAGCTTAAGCAGCATTGACATTTCCGTACCTCTTCTCTCAATTGTCGGGTGCGGTCCAACCGACTCATCGTATCGCCTGCCACTATCGAAGATCTCCCTTCTAATCCAGTAATTTGGCCCGGGCGGTCTGGCGGATCCCGGAGGATATGGGCATTCCTTCTCGAACGGAAAATGATCGCCGTAGCCCAGGCCCATTGTCGAGCATCCCGGAAGCCTTGCCCAGCCCGGGGCCTCTCCTCCCGGCCATACAATCTTGGAACCGCCGCCGAATATCTTGTGGTCGGGCCATCGCCGTGCGCATTCCCAGATTGCCTGTAGCCAGCCTTCCGAAGGTGCAATATCATCATCTGTGAACACTACAATCTGACCTAAGGCAACTGTGTCCAATGCGCAGTTAAGCGCACAGTGTTTTCCGGGGCGGTGCTCGAAGAGATAACGTAAAGGCAGTTTATCGAAAAATGACTTTACTACCTCTTTTGTGTTATCTTTCGAATTATTATCAATTACAACAAATTCCACGGAAAGGCCGTCTCTGTCCACGATAGACATAGCATCAAGCGTCTCTCGCAGAATTTCCGCCCGATTGTATGTAGGTATTAGAACCGTAATATCAAGGTTGTTCTGACTATTATTACTCATTTTCAGTGTTTTTCCTCTATCTTAAAAGCTCTTTATTCTTACAAAAGCCTCTCACGGACAAATCCCAGCCTCACAGTCGTTGAGTATAATGACTTCATTTTGAGAGACCAGCACAATGGATTATCGCTCAGGCTTTGTCACGAAGTAAACATATTCTTTCTCGTTCAGGCCGAATCTGTTTCTTTGACCACCGAAATATCTGTCATCGTCAGTCCATTTGAATACATTTACCCTGAAGCCTACTTGTTCGAGTTTGTCCTTATAGTCTTTTGCATAGATTCTTACGTGATTTGCCTGACCGAAGTTTTTTTCTCTACCTTTTCCGGTTTTTACCGAGGAATTTTCATAAGTACTTTCCAATAACATTGATAAAGGTACTTGTAAGATTCCCCATCCTCCCGGAATTAAAATGCGATATAATTCTTTTAATGCCTTCCTATCATCAGGTATATGTTCCAGAACATGACAGCACAAAACGGCATCGAAGGAACAGTCGGGGAATGGAATGTCCGTTATGTCCATTTTCACCATGACGTTTTTTGAGCAGAGATCCGCCGTCATATAGTCTATAGTCGGCTGGTTCCTGATTAGATCTGACAATCTTTTTTCAGGGGCTACGTGCAATAATTTCTGTGGTTTCTTAAATATGTCTGTTTTGAGTAGAAGATAAAGATATAGGAGTCGTTCCCTATCCAAACAGCTACATACCGGACAAACCGCTTTTTCGCGGTGGCCACCGCCAGCGACTTGTTTCTGTTTGAAAACCGGTAAGCTTAGACCAAACGGCCGAAACGTTCGTAAATGAGAATTGCACAGCGGACATTTGTATCTGAATCCAAAGTAATATACCCTCCTGTATATTGCTCGAAGTCTCGGCTTAAACTTCGCTGGTATCAATGCTCTTAGAAGTGCCTTGATTTTTCTTTTCATTATTTCTTTTTTTATATAGACCTTGGTATGACTGAAATGCTTCTAATAATTGTTCAATTCTTTAGGTGTTGCAATGAGAAGATGAACTCCGGACTTTAGTCTACCAAGATATTTGTCAATAAAATCAAGAAGCTCTTTATTATGATAATATTCAATGAGATTGATCATTAGCGGGATGTCAACTTACAGCCATATCATAAAATATGGTATGTCTTGATTATAGTCTCCACTTAAACCTTTGGCGTTAAGTCCACGATGTTGATATTTTTTATCTTTCCGGGAATAGTATTCCTGTTCGCATTTGGTCCATATTTCTGGTCAAATAGTCCGAATGTCAGGATCATTTCCCACAGTTTGCTTAGTCTTGGTCGGGTAGTGTTAAGATCATGATTGAGTAATTCAATAATGATTTTTTTGTCGAAAAAGTTTTCATCAAGATTATTTACTGTCTTCTCAACAATTGAACGGTATTTCTGAGACAATCGTAACAATCCGTTCATATCATGCCATGAGCTGTTTTCAAGAAAAATCTTGCAATCTCTCTTCGACTGCCGAGAGCGTGTAACAATTTTCGAATAGTGTGATATATATCGGATTGCATTCCTTAGTTTTCTTCGTGATCCTAACAAGAAACCTCTCCATGGTGGGCGCAATCCTGCCGGTAGCCCGGTATTCGCATCAGCGATCCATGCAAGTTTAGGATTGACTAATTTAAGTGACCTTTGCACAATCTTTCCGCCTTTCTTCCAGCTTAACGGAATACTCAAGGCAAGTGTAAATAAATCATTGTCATAGGCTGGCGACCTGTCTGGAAAAACTGTACGCAGTCCATACTGGAAACCTGTATCTTGGTCAGATTGCAAATCAAGAATTGTGAAATATTCGGAGCAGTTTTGAATGTCTTTGTATTTCAATAATAGCATAGAGAACTTATTGATTACTTTTTCTCTTGCTGCAGCGGCTCTTGCTTTCATCCGACCATTTAATGCAAGCATCAACAAATCCTGATTATGCGGCTTTTGAAAAATCATTGAGTTATAAACACACTGAGCAATCCTTCTTGCTTTCAGAACATCCGGCTCATTAAGATGAACATGATATGCAGGATACATATAGTTGGCTAAATTACCAATCGTAAAATATCCTTTGAACAGCGTATCCCACCATTGTGCCGTTAATATAACTCGAATTCCATTATCTAACATTTTTTTGTGTAGCCCCAGTGAATGACAAGCTATAAAAGCCCTCTGTGATTCATTAACATCCACTGCTAACTCGGCAACATCAGCATAGTGGTCGCTATCTCGTTCAATCAACATATGTTCATGTCCAAGTAACTTTGCGATTTTTACTGCTAAACGTGCATCTGAAAGTTCCGGATGGTTTTTATTGGAAAAGGTAACTGCAATAGTTGATTTGGATTTTGGGCATAAACCGAGCAAGAGACGGGAGTCAGTGCCTCCACTTAAGAGAATAGCAGCAGGAGCATTATCAGATGTCCTTTTGTGGACACTATTTTTAAGTCTTGTACATAATTCCACAGCGGCATCTTTCCAATTATTCAATCCTTCGACCTTGTTATTGAGATCAATATTCCAGTATTTCTCGATCCTTAGCTGCCTGCCGTCCCAGATTGCATGAGAAGCTGGAACCAATCTGCGAATATCCTGAAACAGTGTTTTATCTCCGAATATTCGAGCGGACAGAATTAACTCTGACAGTGCATCTTCATCATATTTTTGCCCGATATCATCACGGTAATTCAGAAGCGATCTCTGGCTTGTCGAAAATACACATTCCTCTGACGAGGTCCATATATATATCGGCTCCGAACCAAACCGGTCATTGTAGAGGTGAACCTTATGATCGCGACTATCCAAAACTGCTATCACAAATGTACCGTTAAGACGTTCTACAAATTTTGGGCCATACTTCAGGTAAAGAAACAGACAATATTCTGCTCGCTGAATTGTCGGAGCATAGGCAGCCAGTTCCTGTGGTACATCTTCTGCATCCGGAAAAACTTCACCGTCCATAATTAACAGAACGTCATCTTTGAACGCAGATGCCTTCTTGAGAAAAGAGAAAGACTTACCATACCCGACCGTACCTGCATAGTACCATTTATTCCTGAATAATTCTGCATCCTGTTCGGCAGTAAAAACCAGTGGGTACGCCATCGCAGTCAGCTTATTCGTGTAATCTGAATCTAATATGTTTTTACTGATTAAACCGAATATTCCCGGCATTTTTTGCCCTTTTCAATAATAAAGAATCGATGGTAAGGATTCTCGCTAACCCGCCAGGTGCGAGAGATTCTTAATCCATTTTCTGTAATTACTCTAACGACACGATTCAACGGTGTTTCAATGTAACCTATTGCCCAATAATGCCCGTCTTCTTGCCAACATTTGTCTCTCTCTTTTTTAGATATTCGATACCGTCTGGTGCCGGTCCATTGGTATAAGCCAAATTTCGGCAGGCGAAGTCGAACCTCATAATATGGTGTTATATCCGGCAGGCTCAGTACGATACCCTTAGTTGCTACTCGATCCAATTCTCTGATTGCGGTCTCGAACTGATCGAACGGCAGATGTTCGAGAACCTGGCAACATAAGGATACATCCACTGAATTATCTTGCAAAGGCAACTTTGTAACCGATGCAATAATATCCGGTTTCAACTCCTCCTGACGATCCGCTGTGATAACTTCAATTCCAACAGTACGTAATATTGAAGAAACTATACCATTTCCGATGCCAACCTCCAGTACCAGGTTTGGTTCAAATGACAGGATACTATCTATCTGGTGAGCATAACTGAACACACGACCTTTATATAGATAACTATGCGAGTAATGCTCACGACCTGGAATTTTAGAGATATTCTGTTTGGGTTTCTTCAAGTTGTTACCTTAAGATTTTTGCTATTGTTTGGTTTTTCTCGTTTGCTGGATTGAGTATATCGCTCCTACTAATACATCATACTCAGGCCATCATCCAGCCGCTTCGACAACACGTTTCAGATCCGTATTAGGTTTAACACAGTTATAAATAAGCGCAAATATCTCTCCTAATCCTTCTTTGTCAAGTTCAGGATTTTGATGTTCTCGATTTTACCGGTAAAAGTTTTTCTGTTCGAATTTGGCCCGTATTTTTGATCAAATAGTCCGAATGTTAGAATTATTTCCCACAGTTTACTTAGCCTTGGACAAGTAAGATCAGTATCGTGACTAAAAAATTTTGTAATAACTTTTTTGTCAAAGATTTCTTCATCAAGATTATTTATTGTATTCTCAACTATAGAACGATATCTGTCGGATTGTTTCAATAAAGCATTCATATTATGCCATGAGCTGTTTTGCGCGAACACTTCTGTCTTGCTTTCGGATTGAGCGGTATTGAAATAGCTTGACAAACAACGTGTCGCTTTGCGCAATCTCCATAAGATCCCACTCCATGGCGGGCACAAACCGGCCGGTATACCAGTATTTGCATCGGTAATTCTCGCCAGTTCGGGATTCGATAGCTTTAGTGCCCTTCGGACAATCTTTCCATTTTTTTTCCACGATACCGGAATATTTAGAGCAAGTGAAAACAAATCATTGTCATAAGCGGGTGACCTGTCGGGGAAAACCGTATTGATAGAACGTTGAAAACCCATAACTGCCCAGGATTGTAAATCAGGTATTATAAAATAATCGGAACAGCTTTCGATCTCTTGGTGGTGCAGCATTAACGTAGATAGCTCACTGAGTATTTTTTCTTTAACTACACCTGTTTTCTCTTTCATCTGCTTACTTAGTGCAAGTAGCAGCAAATCCTGATTACGTGGTTTTTGAATAATCTTAGAATAGTAGCAACACTTAGCAAGATATCTGGCTTTCAATAACTCAGGTTCATTATGATTGACGTTATATACATAACCTGAATACTTGGCTGAATTCTGAATCGAATAACACGCTTTAAAAAGTGTTCCCCACCAGTTACCTGTTAATACTACCTGGATGCCAGCGTCTAACATCTGTTGATGCAGACCTAATGAGTGGCAGTGTATAAATGTTCTCGTTGATTCATTTACGTCCACTGCTAACTCAGCGACTTTTGCATAGTGGTCAATCTCCCGTTCAATCAGTACATGTTCATGTCCGAGTAACTTCGCAATTTTTACTGCTAAACGCGTATCTAAAGAATGTGGATGATTTTTATTGGAAAAAGTGGCCGCAATAGTTGACGCAGGAGACAAATCAAGTAAAAGCCGGGAGTCTATTCCTCCGCTGATCAGGGCACCAGCCTTAGCGTTATCAGCTAATCTTTTGGATACGCTTCGTTTTATTTTTTGGAGTAGTTCTGCTGCGGCATCCTGCCAGTTTTTAAGACTGGTGTTCTGTGGATTATCAGATATACTCCAGTAGTTCTCAATCCTAAGTTGCTTGCCATCCCAGATTGCATGAGAGGCTGGAACCAATCTGCGAATGTCCTGAAATAGTGTTTTTTCTCCCAAGATACGGTCAAACAAAATCAACTCGCATAGTGCATCTTCGTCGTATTTTCGCCCGATATCGTCTCGATAATTCAAAAGGGATCTCTGGCTTGTCGAAAAAGCGAATTCCTCTCCGGAAGTCCATATATATATCGGCTCCGAACCGAACCGGTCATTGTAGAGATGGACCGTATGATCGCGATTATCAAACACTGCTATTACAAATGCGCCGTCGAGACGTTCCACAAATTTCGGGCCGTATCGAAGGTAAAGATACAGACAATACTCTGCTCGCTGTATTGTCGGTGCTTCAACAGCCAGTTCCCGTGGTACATCTTCTGCATCCGGAAAAATTTCGCCGTCCATAATTAACAGAACGTCATCTTTGAACGCAGATGCCTTCTTGAGAAAAGAGAAAGACTTACCATACCCGACCGTACCTGTATAGTACCATTTATTCCTGAATAGTTCCGCGTCCTGCTCGGCGGTAAAAACTAATGGATACGCCATTGCAGTCAGCTTATTCGTGTAATCCGAATCTAAGATATTTTTATTGATTAAGCCGAATATTCCCGGCATTTTTTGCCCTTTTCAATAATTCCTAATTATTGTTTTAAACCTCATGGGTTGCCTTTATTGTGTGTGGTTTCTGCAGTCCGGATGCAGCCGACAGAATTCTATTAACATGTTCATCCCAGGAATTCTTTTCCAGCCATATTTTGTTGTCCATATCCAGCCCTTCATCCATCCGCCTGACGATTGCATCAAGAGCGACAAGAGCACTTTTTGTGTCGCCACATTGATAGCTCTCGCCAATCCAGCCTTCCATTTGCTCTCGGAAATTGCCTATATTCGGATAAACGACGGGCTTGCCGTAAGTTGCCGCCATTGACAGAACGCCCGAAGTCAATCCTTCTTTATGCGAGAGCAGCAGCAAATCTGCGGTTGCAAAATAGTAGCCGATATCATGTGTTTTAATTCTCTTGAAGTGAAACCGTTCATTGCGGGCATATCGACCGACAAGTTCCATGCCTTTACGCCGTAGTCTTGACAGAGGACTTTCTTTGTAGTTATATTCTCCGGCAACCAGCAGCAGCTTATCTGGGTGTTTCCATTTCTTGAATATCTTTCTGAGCAACTCGAAGCCCTTGTAGGGCCAGACGCTCCCGAAGTTCAAAATTACAAAAGCATGCTGCGGCAGTTTCAGGTAATTCCGTGCTTCGCTTTTCGGCACGGCCCGATAGTGAATGAGATAGTGACCATGCGGGCATACAATGTGCGTCTTTTTAACAATTTTTGGGTACTCCTTCTTCATTAGCCTGATGGATGCCTGACCATGATGAATGATAATATCCGTATGTTCGAGAACTGACTCGTAGATATTACGCCTGGTCTTTCGCTTGATTTCATCGTGTGGTTGGAGATTATGGACGGTCAAAAAAATCCTGGTACCTTGTTCCTTATACCACTTTATTCGCTTTTTGATTACATTGTCAGGTTTTTCGAAAGGAACACATTCTTTATCGTACAGGTATTCAGGCCAGTGAATATGTAAAATATCCGGCTTATGGTTGGACAAATAAAAATTGATCTTCCCAACAACTACCTCGCATTGTGCATTCTGATATCCCTTAACCAATGAAGGTATATATCCGTTTATGATGTCATTGTGTGGAATTAGAATTTTCATCCGCTTATTAGTTGTTTCGATAGTCAATCAATATTGTCAATATCGCATCCTTTGCTTAGTGCTTGCTTCTATATTATTCTGTTATTATTGCCATTGGTTTTTTTCGCAGTATAGATATTACGCTTATCAACGAACGAACAATCTGTCGGCCTGTTGAGGTAGCCATTACGCAGGTGAAGTAGCAGACGGCAAACGCCATGCTGCACACCGCAAAGCGAATGATAATATTAGATTCTGATAAAATTCTTCCTATCAAGGCAGCGGTCAGCCCCGCCGGCAGCGAGCCGAGTACGGGAACCGTAAGAGCCTGAACGATATCGTAAAAACTTACGGGCGATTTGTGTGTTGCCCAATAGATATATAGCACGAACATCGCAGAATAAGTTATGCTAAAGGATGCGGCAACGCCGTTGATGCCCCAGTTAACACCGATGAGAAATCCGATTACGGTAACCGGTGTGCTGAGCAAAGCCCAGCGAAACTGAGCACGAGCTCGCCCTGTTGTAATAAAGAGCCAGCCTGGCACAAAACTAATTGCGCTGAAAAACGCCGCCGGCGCCAGATACCGAAATGCAGTAATTGCTGCGGACCATTGACTGCCGAGAATAATATTTACAATTTCATCCGCCGAGACGAAAAGAAATGTCACCATAGGTATTGTTATCAAAAGAATGGCTGACAGCACCTGCAGAAAAAACCTGCGATATTGCTTGGGCTCATCCTGCAGCCTGCTCAAAGCCGGAATCATAATGCTGCGCAGAGGCACACTGAATTGAATCAACGGCAGTGTGAGCAGACCGTATGCCTTTGTATAAATTCCCAATGAGGTCTCACCGAGCGCGTAACCGATGATAACGTTATCTGAGTTGCGAGAAAAATAACCAAGAACGTTGGAGCCGGTCAGGTTACCTCCGAAGGCCAGCATCGGCCTAACACCACTGCCGCGAACAGGTCTGCCGGGCCGCCAGTGGCTTTGTGACCAGACCATCACGACGTTGACACAACCCCGAACGGCTGTCATAATCACAAGCGACCAGTAAGAAAGTCCCGACAAGGCGGCAATAATTGCGGCTACAATTCCCGCGGCCATTGAGACGATTTCTATGATAGCCAGAATACGGAATCGCATCTGCCTGCGCATTAATGCCGTGTGCTGAGCTATAAGACCGCCGAAGATAAATGTACTGCCTATGGCGATTGTGAGCGGGATCAGTTGTGGTTTACCATAGAACCAGGCGACAAAAGGAGAGATGGCGGCAACAATAAGCATAAGCAGGCAGCTAATGGCAATGTTGACCCAGAATAATGTTGAGACCTGCTGATGATTGATATCCTCTTTTTGAATGGTGGCCATGGACAGGCCGAGGTCTTTGAAAAGATTGACAAACTCGGTAAAGACTTTGACCATCGCAATCAGGCCGAACTCCGCCGGTGTCAGCAAATGTGCTAAAACGGCAGTTGAGGCGATATGCAGGATAAACTTGGCGGCCTGTGCGCCGACGGTTACCACTCCACCTCGAACCGATCGGCCTTTTATATCGGCCTTGAGATGCGATGTGTCGAAGAAACCGACTGCTGGCTTGTCGGCTGTGATGAATGAAGAACTCGTATCGTCTGTATTAGGGGGTGATTGTGATGTCATTGATATTGTAATGATACTCAAACCGACCGGTGGTCGGTTTGAGTATGCACAATTCTAATGTATAAAATCTAAAACCGTGGAATCTCGAACTTCTCGAGATTAACTATTTTTATTCATAAATCACTTTATTATCATTAGGTTTGCCGCTGGCTTCCCAAGGATACAATTGCTCGGACCTCTCGAAAATTCTCCGTATCCTGATTTTCCTGCCCTTGAAGACAGTTATTGTCTTTTTCTTGCCGTTTCCAGTATCTGCTTTACTGTTTTCCTTTTCTTGTTTTTCCTGTGTGGATTTAGTATCGGCCGGGTGGCCTGGATCTTCAGTTTTAGAGGCTGCGGTTTGTTCTTCCAGTGTATTCGGTGTGGCATCAATACTTTCCGGAGGAGCCGGATCGTTTACCTCTCCGTTATCCGGTACGGTTGTTTGAGCTTCTGTAGCATCGGTAGCAGCGCTATCTGAGGAACCCGTATCGCTTTCCTCTCCGTTATCCGATACAGCGGTTTGTTCTTCTTCTGCTGTGTCGGAAGTAGTACTAACCGAAGGGCTTGTATAGCTTGTATCTTCGGTATCCGGCATAGGAGGCGGTGAGGAAGTCCTTTCTATCCCTTCGATGTCTTCTGCTAAATCTATACCATAAAGCCCCAGAAATGAATCGAAGATTTCCTGAGTTTTATCAGATGTTTCCATAGTATTAATGGGGCTTTCCGGCAATAGTCGGAAATCACCGTTTTGAGGATCAACAAAAAGCGGATTTGCCTCAATACAACCTTTTACCTGATCAGGCTCACGATAAGCAAGTATTCCAACAGTATCGTGATTGTTCTGTGAACCCCAGTGAAAGCCGCCACCGTTATAAAATATATTGTTTTCAAGAAGTGTTTTATTTGCAGAACTACCGTTACCAATAAAAATGTAGTCATCAGGGTAAGTGCGATGTCCGTCTGAATACCCGCCGTTTATTTTACAGAATATATTATTGTAGAAACCGTGTTTTGATTGGCCTTCGGAAGCATCTGAACCTCGATAAGACCAGAATCCCACACCTACGTCATAAATAGTATTTGCCACGACATAATCATTCTGTTTGCTATATACGAAGAAACCCTGACCTTCGATACGATGTATTAAGTTACCAACTATATAAATATCATGCGGACTGACATCCTCTTCGTCAGCCAGCCTGAAAGCTGATCTGTTATCGTGGATATCGTTAAATATGAACCATGATAACATTCCACCTTCATTGCATGGCAATACTGCAGTCCCGTCGGATCCGTGAATGCCTCTGGGGTTCGGATCACATCCGAATACTCTGGCGTTTAAGTTATAACCATATATCTCGTTCTGAGAGACTATTATATGTTTGCAATATTTCAAATCTATTGCATTTTCTCTGTCGTTATATAACTTATTTCTACCTATATAGATGTAAGAAGGATATACTCCTATTGTGCCTATCCCGCCCGGGCCGTCATCAATCTGTATGGAATCGCCGTCATTACCGTTAATTTCATTGTCCACAATCCATATTCTTTGAGCGGTTCCTACCACTACCAGACCGTGATAATCGTGACCGTCTCCGTAAGGAATAAGACCGTTATGATGTATGTGATTGTTATAGACGACAATATTATTTGAAGTTGCGATTGAAACAGCTCTGCCGCTCGGGGCATCCGAACCGTGTATCTCATTGTATCTTATTGAAATATAAGATATATTCGGATTGACAGCGTTACTCCAGGTTGACAAAGTTGTGTCGAGATATTCGAATCCCTCTACAATCGTATATGTCCCGCCGATCCTGCCGAACATGTGCTGAAAAATCGGTTTGCCTATTCCTCTGACAAAGATGGGATGATTGGCCGTACCTGATCCGATAATATAAAAGTAATTGTTTCCGTAAGGAGTTCTTCCACCCGAATAAGGTCCACCATGTATCTCAACGACACTGCCTGCCGGTAAATTTTGCGGTATGGTTCTTCGAGGCTTTGTCCTGCTGCCGTTAGGATTGCCCGAATCTGTGGCGCCGTCGGCCGTCCAGTCAACGTAGTGAGTATAATACCCGCCTGATTCACTTTCCTTATAGACAAGAGTCGGATTCCTTGCAGATTCTTCGTCGTACATTCGGTACGTTTCTTTGATACCGAACGATGGTACGGGAATTCCGATTGGTGGTTTCCATGTCTCAGATATTTCGTCTCCGATGCCGGCCAACATACTTGCCTGAGCGATCGAAATAATCAGTATAAATACAGTTTCCATTATTTTACCCCATTAGACTTTTTCGCTTAACATTTAAATAAATTCTCATACATCATTGTTTAACTATTTTAGCGAGAGTTCTCCGTACTACAAAATGGGGATTGAGAACAATTCCCGGCAATGAAGCTGCGGGACAAATAATTTTTTAAAAAATAAAAACGCACGATAATACTCGCTGTGTATCAATTATCCACCCCACTTAGTTCTACTACCATAAAATTTAAGAAATCTATCCTGGAAATACAAATGCCGCAGGTTATTTCTTATTCTTTTTGCCGTTTCGCCAATATACACTGTTTTATTATAAGACTTTCGGAGTTATTTATATCCATACCGGCGGTTTATTGCACCGGCGATGTGGTCGAAGGTTCTTAAATCATCCTTTGTTAATACAGTTCTCCATCGTTCGTCGAGAACTATCTGCGTTGTGCTATCCAGTCTCATTCCATTGCCGATGACGTGCTGTTCGACGGCGCGAAAATCCATTACTTTGTTTCCGGGTTCGAGGCCGAGAAAAGTAAATAATCGACCCAGGACAGCTTCGGTGTCCCTGCATAAATCTTCGTACCGCACCTCGATCCCTTGCGATTTATCCAGCCGTTTCAGTGCATGCTGCGCCTCTTCCATGCCTCGCCGCCATTGATATGCCGCTTTTTCCATCGACAGCCGCTCGTTGCTCCGGTCGCCGCCCGTTCCGCCGGCCCGCAATGCCGGGTCTTTGGCGTCGGCAAAATCGGCTGGGTTCATATATGTCAGGGCAACAGCCCGGCCGTCACGTATTAAACGGATAACCTTGACATTGAGTTCGGGATTTTTCAGCAGGTATTTCAGACGCAAGCCTATTTTCGAGGAGTCCACAACAAACTGTGCTTTTGACAGTTCGGCTATTGTGGAAACCAGTGCGGCATTTCGTTTATGGATTTGAGGCAATTGTTTTCGCCACGCGGCGGATAAACCAAGTGCCGCATCCCGGCAATTTTCGAGAAGTTTACCCCTGACCATCGAATTTAACAAACGCCGGGCAAAAAACGACTCGACCGTTCTGTAATCGGTTCCTGCGTTAGCTATATCAAATTCGTAACCTCTCCGGGCCATACCTGCCGTAATATTTTGCCAGAAATCGCACCGGCGAATGAACTGTCCGCAGGAGCAACGGTAGCGGTCAAAATTTCCGATTGCTTTGGTGGAAAGTTTCAATTCACCTACCGTTGCAATCTGCCGGTGAGAGCCGAGCAGCATGCTCAGAAGTGTCGAGCCGGAATGGCTGGCTGCCAAAATATATGCCAGTTTGTTCATCAATTGTTCGGTTGATACGTATGTGTTGCCATAATTACAGCCTGCTGATGTAATAATTGTCCATCCCAGTCATTTTCAACTGCTAACGAATGCTGTCGTGCTTTAGCCTGTTCAAGATGAACTCGCATCATAAGAAACATTGCAGCCCAGACGCCGAGCGTGCTTTCTTCCGGATAGAAATGCTGAGAGCCGAGGCCCGCGACCAACTGGGTAAGCATCAAAGCCAGGGCTGTGCCTCCAGCCGCCGAGCACAGGCGATTCTCGCTTTTAAATAACCTACCTGCGTATATAACCAAAATTCCCCAGAATAATAAAATCGGAATCGAGCCTAATATCCCATTGTCGAGCAAGGTTTCGAGGTACATATTGTGTGGTTGCGCGGCCCCTATACCGGGATGTTCGGTTTCTATGGTTGCTACCAGGCCGGTGCGGTTCATCCCAAGCCGTCCATGACCGATAATCGGCGATTTGCTGATTTTATGGATAACATACGGCCAGATGATCATTCTGCCCGAAGTTATGGCATTTCTGTCTGCGGTACTCTGACCGGTTATATCGGTGGCGCCGAATCCGGTGAACATTCTCTGGACAGCGCCGGGCATTATTATCGGCAGCAGTATCGCAACAACCGGCGCAAGGAGCAGGTACTTTCGCCACTTCAAAATACACAAAACAAAACCGGTCGCCCCCCATGCCACGTATCCTGCCCTGCCGCCCGTAAGTGCCTGGGCGAACACTACCAGTCCGGCCGCCGCCAGTAAGGTTGCTTTGTATTTTTTTTGTGTTAACATTGGTAAAGTGGCTATCATCGCCCAAAATGCACCTGCAAGGAATACGGACGTATCAACGGCGCTGTAGCCGATATCGGAGCATTTATTTCGTGCAATCTCGATTGCGTCTCCGCTGAGAATCGTACTTGCCGGAATACGTCTGGCTACCTGCACGCCTATCAGGAAATACATGGCCAGCAAACAGGCAAGGACCATCAATACCTGTCTGCGGCTCCGGCAGCCCTCAAACAGCAGTACGCCCGGCAGAACCCACTTGATTGTATTAATCAATTGTTCGCTGAGCAGGCTCTTTAAGGGATAGTTACTGTAGGAACCCCTATCAAAGGCGGCCCGAAATATACCTGCCAGTATCACCGCAAGATATATCAACAGCAGTATATTAATATGCCGGGGCATGTCCCAGTGGAGGCCCTGCCTGTGGCGATTTGCCACCCAGGCAAAGAAAATCACGACGAATAAGATATTCCACATATTCAGGCCCTGAATGCCTAACATAGATTTGGGCATATCCGAATGTTCAATGATAGCCATTAACAGGACAAGACCACAGAGACTCTTAAACCAGTCTTTCCATGCGTAGATGGAAAGACCCGAGACCAATACATACAAAGCAATGTGACGAAGACTCATATTGTTATTTGTCTCTCATCATTCGTTCGCCGGGCCATGCGTAGAGGATCCAGCCCATGTGATATGGTCGGCTTTCATAATCGATTGAAACGGCGGGGAAAAAAAGGTCCGCTCCGGGAACCCGGAAAGCCGGGTGTAAGTAACTGGCGGTTGCCTGCAGCTTTCGCACCAGTTTGAAAGGTTCACGCCGGGCAATTTTGCGCCAGATAATATTTCGTTCTCTGTCAATTAGTGAGTCCGGGATTTCCGGTGGATTAGTCAACCAGCGCAGACTTTTCTCTATCGCTTCGAAATAATCTTTGCCGCACGCATTAGCCAAGGCGAATAGTGCCATAGGAGCCATAGCATCCTGATGAACCGAATAAACGGGGTAGCGCTCCACAACCCTGCCTGTTCGCACATCGTAATGCCACCACCACTGGCCTTGCGGGCCCTGAAGTTTGCACATACACTCGGCACATCGGTTGGCTATTTCAGCGGCATTCGAATCTGCTGTCTTCTTGTAGTAGTAAGAAAGTGCCTGGATAGGATACACGAAATCTGCAAAACAGCTAACATGAGAGCGAAGCGATGACAGACCTTTTCTTATGGGTGCGTGTGGGAAAAGGGCTGATTGACTGTTGAAGGAATCCGTAAGTGTATCGGCAATTTTTTTGGCAAGGGGGGCCTCTGCAGGCTCGCCGTCTCCGGCGACCAGAGCCGTCAATGCCCAGGAAAGCTCAACGGTTCGATATAAGCCTTTGGCCGGTTCCATAAGTTTCAACGCCGTCACAGCTTTGTGAGCATGTTTATGTCGAAGCACTCTTGCCGCCCATGTTGTCAGGGCTACTTCACCCAGTTCCTGTGATTGTCCGCAGTCGTCAAGCAATCGTTCGCAGACATCCTGCAAATTATGTTTTCTTAGCACCTCTGATGTGATATGCCGGTCCTCGCCTGCCATGCCTATCAGTGCTATAGCCGTATATCGCCGGCTTATCCCTTCGATAACTTCACCCCGGCCGTTTTTTCGCAATCGAAAGGAAAACAGTTTCTCTTCGGGGCGGTACATCCTTGCCAGCGAATCAACGGCAATCGAGCGCAATGCCACGATGACTTCTGAAATGCCGGATATGTCAGATTTAGTTATTTGTTTCACTATCTGTAAGATTATGACCGACGGTCCGGTTTATAATAATAGTTCGTGTACATGTTTTTCTGGTAATTAACCGAACCGACGAAGGCAAATCCGAAAAGGCGTCCGCCGGTGGAATTGATGCGTGAGATTGCATTTGTTATATCACCGCGGTGCGATATAAGTTCCCTCTCAACGAAAATGGTGCCATCTACCTGGTTCGCCATGATTGTCGCATCTGCTACCGGCAGAATAGGAGAGCAGTCCAGCAGTATAATCTGGTATTGATTGCGCAATTGTTCAATACAGGTCTTGAAAGAACCCTTGGCAATCTCCTCAAACACGGCATTGCCATTGCTTTGTTCACCGGCAGGCATGATACTAAGACCGAGTGTTTCTGTCTGATATATGCACTGTTTGTCTATGGATCCGGCGTTCAAACAATCCATGAATCCGGGCTTATCGAGCAGGTCGTACCATTCCGATAGGGACATTTTATGGAAGTCGGTATCTATCATAAGGACATTCTTGCCGGCCTGGGCCATAGAATGGCCCAGAGTATTCGTAAAGCTTGACTTACCGGTTCCCGTAACAGAGCTGGTTATCAGAACGGTGGCTGAATTGTGACTGTCCAGCCGGGACAGTAATGCCGTTCGCATAAATCTGATGGATTCGGTCAATACAAATTGTTTTTGTTTGATATCTTCGGATAGCGCTCTTCCTAAGGTTTTTCTAAGATTCACCAACGGTATGTACCCCAGGAACGGCAGTTGTATTGGTCGTTGTATGTCTTGAGGGGTATAAACAACTTGATTTCTACCGGCTCTGAGAAATGCCACTCCGCTACCCATGCATAGACCCAGTGCCATCACCATTGCTGAGAAAACAATACGACGGTCATTGTAAGGTTTGGATGGTACGAAGCCCCACATTAATACCTTAATCGAACCGGGAACGTTACGCTCCATATTCTTTTGGTCCAGACGCTGTTGCACGGAATTAAACAGTTTGCGCTTGTGAAGTAGTTCGTTGTTTTCCTTTTCGTATAATTGAGCGCTTTCGAAAAGTTTTTCAAACTCTTCCTTTTTATTGTTGACATCTTCAACTATAAGCTGTTCCTCGCGCTGTAACTGTTCCAGTTGTTGTTTCGCAGATCCCACCACTTTCGAACCGGTATAGCCGGCATCGGCTGTTAGAGGTAAATTAGTTGTATCTTCAGGTAGTTTCTGCCATTGCTCATCCAGTTGTGATTCCCGCATTCGAAGCAATTCTTCCGCGAATGCCAGGTCCTTTTTCGCTCTGATCAAATTAGGATTCTTGTCGGTATAAACACTGTTTTCGATTTGATGCTGAAGAGTTCTGACGTTCATGTCCAGCTCCCGCCATTCCGCATCCTCGTAGTATTTCGATTTAAGCTGGTCCTCGAAAGCAAGCGTCGCGTCATTGCTATCGCTTGTAACAGCCCGCTTCATTCTCCATTCCAATATGGCGATTCTTTGTCGCAGCTTGCTTAAGTTTGCTTCTGCTTCGTCAAGGCGGGTTCTCTTGTTGGATACCAAATTCTGCGGGGTTTCTGTACCGAGCGACCTACAAAGGTCTGCAATGATCTTCTCGCGTCCCAGGATCTCATTTTCCAGAGATTTGTACAGGTCGGTCAATTGGCGATAGAGCTTGTCATCGGTCGCATTAGACATTTCCCCGATATATTTTATATACTGCTCTAAAACAGTATCGACAATAAGCTTGGCTTCTTTAGGGTTGTAAGTTACAAAAGATACGTCGATTATCTCTGTCCTGCCCCGGGGACGCACATTAATTGCATCCAGAAGCCTTTCCATGGGAGTGTCCGGATTTCCGTGTAGTCGCTCTATCGGTGATTTATGAGGCGATCGGTACCATTTGGTTTGCTGAATTTCCGGCCGATCCAGAACGCGCTGAAGAACTGTCAAACCCCTTATAATGGATATCTGAGTATTAAGGAATGAGCTATATAGGGGAATCATCCCGCTGTCTTCTGTTCGAAAGACCAGAAATGGGATAATAGGTCGAACCCGGACCTCGGCTCTGGCTCGGTACTTAGGGACAATCAGAGTCCAGATTGCAACAATTAATGGCGCTGAAACTAAAATGAATACTGCAAGAATCGTCCACTTGAATCGGAGTATTGATCCTATCATATTATATGCCGATTGAACAGGTTCCTGTATTCCCATTAACCTCTTGGATAGCGGTGTTACATCGGTGATCGGCACCGGTTTGTCGGCACTAAGCACGACCGCTTCGCTCGGTTCATCCGACTTGGGCTTGCCGGATTCATCGCGTGCCTGGATTATAGGATCCGGATTGTTTTGGCTGCTGTTATTTACCGGATTCTCATTATATCTGATCTGGTCATTCTGGTTATCCACTTTTTAGCTCACCTCCAGTCGGCTTAATCTATACCATTTACGATACACATTTTGTGCATTGTAAGAAATTATCATATTATTTATGCTGTTTAAAGATTTCCTTTGAATATTTAACACACAGCGGCTCGGACATAAACTATTGTTTCGGTTCCTCTTGTAAATCCTCATCCGTAAGTGTGACGTCAACCATTTTTTTCCCGATGATTCGGAAGAAATATGGGAAAAGAACTTTTTGAATTTTCCATCTTTTGCGAGGTTCCTTCGCAAGACGAAATAAAAACTCGGTCCCCGTTGCGCGTAAAATCTTCGGTGCTCTTCCAATTCTGCCGGAGGCGATATCGAAACTACCCCCTACACCCATACAAAATTTCGCATTAATGGATTGCCAGTTGTCCAGTATCCAGTATTCCTGTTTCGGGGAACCCATTGCCACAAAAAGCATATCTGCCCCGCTGGCATTAATTTTTTCTATGACCGCATGTGAATCCTTGAAATATCCGTCTTGACAACCGACGATTCGCAGCTTGGGATACCTTTTCTGCAGTCTTGCACATGCTGTAGTGTTGGATTCAGTGGAAGCTCCAAGAAAATAAACAGACCAGTTTTTCCGAGACGCCATAGAAAGAAGTTTGAAGAACAAGTCACATCCGGTACACCTGTTTATACTACGTCCATGAAGTATCCAGGAAGCAATAGAGACGCCAATACCGTCGCAAATGCCGATGTTCGACCGTCTAAGAAGGTTGAGCAGATCGAGTTCTCGCCAGGCTTGGTAAATTTTGATGGGATTAATGGCAAAGCACGATGTTTTCTGGCCGGACTCAATTATCTCCTCGATGCATCCGACGGCTTGCTCATACGATTCAAACGGCACCACCGGGATTCCCATTATGTTAAGAGGTGATGGCATACGTTCCGGTTTATCAAATGTCTGTGTATTTATTGAGCTGCCGTCTTCTTCCTCGACCATAGATTGATGTGTCGTACGGGAAGATTGGTTCGATATTTCAGCTTTTATCTGCAGATCCGGGGGCGGGAACTCGTCCATAAGCCGTGTCAGTAACATAGCCTGTCGGCCGCTTAGCTCCAGATAGCCGTTTACCAAAATACTTGCTCTTATCTCCCATTCTGTTGATTCTTTTCCATGCAGCGGCAGGACAACCTTCATTGTTTTGACTGTCGCTGACTTCTGGTCCGGTGAGTTCCATGTATGGACATTGACATAATTGTCATTAGAATGACGCCATAATTCTATGCTTTGAAAATGCATTTGCTCGCCCATCGCACATATCGCTTCCCACCACTCATGCAGAGATGTGGATTCGCAAATTCTCACTTGAGAATTCTCAAAATTACGCTTTACTGTCCGTGCCTTGTGTATGATGGTCCAGTTACGTTTTAAAGCCCCCCGGATTTTCTGGTAATGTCCTCTGTATATGAATACGAACATGGAAAACAATAGCAGTAGGCCGAGCACGAGCAGTCCTATCGACCAGCCACCTTCAGCGGTCAACATAAACACACCGATACTGGCACTTATGATTGTTATCGCATAAATAACTATGACTACGGTACCCTGACGTAAACCAAGGTCTAACAGGCGATGATGCAAATGACTCTTGTCGGGGGTGAATATCGAACGTCGCTCAAAAACGGAGCGTCGAACGACAACATAACCCAGATCGAGGATCGGCACACCCAGTACCAGAAACGGCAGCGTCAGCCCGACCAGTGCGGATGTTTTTGTCTGACAGATAAGACTACCTGCTCCGATTAAAAAACCCAGAAACATGGAACCACTGTCGCCCATAAAAATCTTTGCGGGATGGAAATTGAAAAATAGAAAACCGGTAACACTGCCCAACAATGCCAGCATTAGGACAGCCATAGCTTTCTGGTCGCTCCAGATGGCAAACAGGACAATTGAGCTGCATACAATTGCAGCTATCCCTGCGGCAAGACCGTCGAGACCGTCGATTAAGTTTATACAAACCGTGACCATTAATATCCAAAATATCGCGAGCGGCCAGGCCGCCCAGGCAGTCTCAAGTTCGAACCATTTGCCAATGGAGATCGAACGCAATGTTGCTCCTGAAGCGCATATCACCAGTGAGGCTGCAATCAGACATATCAGTTTGATATATCCTCGCAGAGGATGCAGGTCATCGATAAGGCCGACGGCAAAAACGAAACAGGCGGATGCAAGCAATGCGATGAGTTTGGTCTGGTTTTCTCTGAAAGATTGGCCGATCTCATTATCAAGAAAGAAAACGGGCAATACTGTGGCAAGTGTGGAAATTACAAAAACTACTCCCCCTATACGCGGGATGGGTGTCCGATGAACTTTTCTCGGACCCGGAGCATCAACCAAATGATACTTCTTCGCCAGCCGCGAGACAATTGGTATAAAGAACATCACTACCAACGCTGCGCCAAAATAAACTGTCACGTAAGTTTTCATTTGCTAAATTAGTGGTAGTTCACTTCCTGCCAATACTAAGTTTGAAAGCGTTTTTACATACCCAGTTATCGGATAAGCATACTCTAAAGTTAAATAACACCTTCGTACGGGTACGGATTACGCCCTAATTATATAACTGTCAACACCAATCGCAGCGCAGACTCCGTTCTCGTGGGGCGCAGCAATAAAAACTTGCATATTTCCTTGTACCACAAGTACTTATATTTATTATTATATCCCCTGTTTAACCAATGCAGCTCGTATTTTTACGAAGTGCATTGGAGTAATAAAATGTCATACAATATCGTCGCACCGTACAAATCAGTAGTTAATTCCATAATATTACATATACCCGAATCAAATGGTGCAAAGCACCTTGTTTGGCAAACATACTCCATTGGTCCGCACCTGTTACCCATATTATGCCTCTACAGAGAAATGCTCCATAATTACTGTCTCTCCATAAATTATTGCTGTAAGGGATATGTTAACTTCCACACCTTTTAGGCGGCCAATTTCGATGAATTATTATAGTAAACATACCAATCCTCCGATGAAATTCTTAAAGAACACAAGATAAGAAGGTCGGTATAAACACTAATAATATTTCGATACAAACGTATATAATTCAGTATCTTATTCCAGGAATCCGCCCTTGCATGAAAGGCAGACAGCTTACATCTCCAAAAAACCTCGCTGAAATAATTACATGCTGTTAACGGATTCAAACTCTCAAGCGGGGCGAAGAGAAAGACGCTTTCTTCTTTACCACACATTTGAGCCTTAATCTCGCCGATCTGACAAACGGTTTTGCAGATACATTGAGCTTCCTTTGCCGTGTGTTTTGGCAAAATAGAAATAAATTTCTTTTTGGTAAAAAATTCGTACATAACAAAAATATCGAGTTCTTAAAAAAAAGCCGTTAGCTTAGGCAGTTTAAATACTTACAAAATTTTTGAAAGCCAAAAAAACATTATACAAGCCTGTTGTTTGGTAGTCAATTAACGCTTATATATTTTCTACCTCTGCACTCGTATCTAATACTAATACACTTCGGATAGTAAGTCTTTATGGTTAATGAAGATAAAATTTTTTTTTACCCAGCTTCCGATAAACCTGCCTAAAAAGACACAATAGCAGGATTGGTACGTAAACAGATGTTTTCGATCCGGTATTAGATACGATAAAATACTGCTTTTCGAAATCTTTATAGGTCTGTTTTTATATAGACCTGCGCTTTTACACGCATCCGTGTCTGTTTTGTACGGGTGCTCAGGGATTATCGGATCCGGCAGCCACAGGGATATCCTTTTGTTCCAATCGCAATATATGCCTATATTCGGAATATGTTCAGGCAGAAAAGTAAAGCGTCACTTTTGAAACGGAAAAATGGTTGACAGAATGACAATGAAATCATTAAAGTAAAATGACTTAAATCATAAACGCCCGTAGCTCAGCAGGATAGAGCAACGGATTTCTAATCCGTAGGTCGCAGGTTCGAATCCTGCCGGGCGTGTTCTTTTCAGCAGGTATCGATTGGTGATATCTGTTTTTTTGCCCGACGGTTTTATTACTTGTTGAAATTTATTATTGTTTACCAGTTCGGCCAGAACAATTCACCGAGCCACGTGTCGGCCAAAAGAGCAAAGTCTTTGAAGTCGATCACATCGTCCTGTTGCAGCTCGCCGGCGGAAAATGCACACGCCCGGTCGAATGTCACCGTACTCAAATCGCCGTCGGAGTGCGACGTCACCGCCAGGCCGATATAAACCGGATCGGTCATTGTCACCGTCGCTTGACCCTGCTGTTGCCACATACCTTCAAGGAAAACATAACCGGTAAACGTATTTTCCTGCCGGACCAGGCGAATACACACAGGCTCTGTTATCGTGTAGCTGTTTTCAAGGAGGTGTTGTGATGTCGAATCGCCGTTTGCCGCAGAACGCCATTGGAAGGTCGAGCCGCCCGCGGCCGTATCGGTGACGGCCATAAACGCGTTGGCCGAGTCTGCATCCAGTGACTTTCGGACCATAATACCGGCCTTGGTCCATCCGTCATTACCCGGGAATGCTGTTACGTCGATGGCGCGTACCGTCATTTGGAAATTGCCGCTTATTTGCCGATATGCGTAATGGAAGGCATCGGTCGTGCTCCAGATGTCCGCGCCGCTGCCCTGGATGGTATAAATATCGCCGTTAAGATTGAAGCTTCCGGCGGCGGCTGGTGTGCCGATATCCCCGCCAGTGAAAACGCCGCTCCACGCGTCTTCCGGCACGGCAGCAGTCAGCCAGTTGTCCGCCATCAACGAGAGATCGGAATAATCCACGACGCAATCGTCGTTCAAATCACCGGCAGGTTTTTGAACCGAAGGAAGGCATCTGGCACCATACAACCGGATATCATCGATTAATACCGTCCCGGAGCCGCCGGCGCCTGTTGTTCTCTCGAGACCGATGGTCAACTCCGTGACATTGTTCAAATTAATGCCGAAAGATGCAAGGTCGATGTCCCATTGTATCCATTGCGGATCGGCTATGTCCGACGGATCGCCGTTATAGATTATCTTGACGCCGTTTAATTTCACATACATTTGTTCCGTGGTCGCATTGTTCGGGTCGCCGTAGAACCACAGCGATAAAGCTCTTGCTGAACCAATGGTCCAGTTTCTGCCGATATCGAGTTTGGCTGTATCTACCGTTACTTCCGATAAGGTTGCGGTACTGTTGTCATACAGCAGCGGCACCGAATTTTTGCCCTCGTGAACGATGCTGTTCTCGAGAGAATTGCCCATCGGGTAACCTATAGTCGAACCATTTATTGACTGGTCATCGTAACCATCCGTCCATGTTGCATAAACCAGATTGCTGCCGGGTGTGCCAGCTGCGGTATCGTTATAGGATTCGAAATCGTCCACTACAATGTATTCACTCGTTGTGAAGCTCCAGATGTCACTTTGCCATGTTGCAGGCGTCTGCATGTTGTTGACCTCATCGACCCGCCAGTAGTAAGTTTTGCCGATATCGAGTGTCGGAGGTGTATAACTGGTTTCGTTAACAGTTATAACAGGGACAATGCCGCCGGTTACTTCCTGCCGGTCGGCGCTCAGGTACAGATTGTGTTCGGCCGCTTCTCTTCCTGGTTTCCAGCTAAGGATTGTATCGATGGGAACATCCGTGGCCGTATCGTCCGGGCTCGGCTGCCTTGCACTGACTGGTATATAAATGAATTGTACTTCGCTGAGGCCGAATTGTGCAAATGCTCCGTTACTCCAGTTGCTTGTGGCGGTAATCCTGACATGTTTTGCCACAACATCGCCGAAAGCAACGATTGTATTCGCGGCGTAATCAATCGCCCCGGGTGCCTTGTTCAGTTCGGTAACGTCCTCTATTTGTATCCAGTTTGTTCCATCGGTCGAATACTCGATAACAACATCTTTTAAGCCAAAGAAGGTAAGAAGACTGTCCCCGTTATAATTCCAGACCAGCATTTCACGAAGTTTATAGGGTTTGTTGAATTCATACATTATCCAGACCGGCACGGTTTGTCCGGTGGGGGTCAGCCACATCATCGATGTATCTTTCGAATGCAGGCCGTTGGGGTCCAGACCGGAACCGTTTATGGTTTCCTCGGGTTCCTGTCCTGTCAAATAATTGGAGGCAGTAGCCGTGATTTTTTCTCCCGGAATCGGGTAGGTTAGAGATTCCGTGGTAAAATTCCAGACGGGACCTTTGAATACGGTAGTATCCGGAGGAGCGTTAATTTCATCAATCCGCCAGTAGTAAGTCTTTTCGAATTCCAGACGGCCGATATTGAAACTGCTGGCGTCCTGTGCAGGTCCGACCAATAGCGGACTTGTTGTATCGGCTGTATTAACATCATCGAAATTCGTGCCGAAATATACGTTGTGCTTATCTGCGTACTCTCCGGGTGTCCAGCTAAGGATGGCGTCACGAAGTACATTAATCTCACCCTCGGAAGGCTTCGGATCAGTGGCGTTTCCCAACTGGAGACTCAGGCCGAGCATATAATGAACTGCATTAATAAATATCTTTTGACCGTTTTCAGTGAGATTAAGTGTACCGGCTGTCTGTGATCCTCCTCCGCCGGCGGTAAACAACATTCTCTTTTCTGCAGGAACCTGAGTATTTCCACTGTAAAAGGGAACGCCTGCCTGCCATTCGGCGATCCAGACACTGCTGTCGTCCACCCTCTGGGCAATGAGTGTTCCGTTACCGACATCGGAAGCATTAAGAAACGTGTTCTGGCCGGAATCCACTGAGCCGTCGATCATATCAATTTGACCATTGACTGGTGTCACTCCGGTAAATATCTGATGCCCTGCATCTACAACGCGCATCATTGCCTCTGCCTGAAATTCGTTTATAGCAGTGCTGTTAATCCACTGCCATCGACTACTCCTTGTGAGGTAGCCACTCATGAGTATCAGCGGCGTTTCAATGGAATTCCACTGTGTTTCCTCATCATCTTCAACATAATTTCCACTGTTGGTGGAACGACTTACGATGATAAGATCGGCGTTTTCGAGAGTGGCTAATTTACCCGCATCGAGGGTCATATAGTTGGTTGTCATGTCGGCGAGAACCGTATGCCCGTCGGCCTCGAGCAGCTCTATCCAGCCATGATCATACGATAATCCTTGGGGATTTATCATCCACTCCGAGACCCATACAATTGTTGCGGCATGAACAGGTATTGTAACCAGGACAGACAACACAAAGACCGTGATTATTGATTTTTTAAGCATCATTACCTTCCTTCGAATTAGAATTAATCAATAAAAAACGATAGAATTTATAATTGCATATTACAAAGTAATAGACTGTCCGTGATAAAGATATTACTTAATTTTTCAATTTCCCCTGTTGCTTGATGTTTATTAAGATTCAAAGCTATATAAACAGTAAATGCACTCCTCCAATGGGTGGATATTCCTATGTTTACTCTCTTAAACTTATACTTTTATAGCAGATTTAAGGCCTTTTAGTCAAGGATAATTTTTTATCGGAATAAGCATTAATTTAATTTTTTGTACTGTTTTATATCCTTATTTTTAAAAATATACGGTTTTTGCTCAATATCTGCCGGGATTGGGAAAAGCCGGCCGCCAGCTTGTTTGTTCATCCCATGTTGTCGGATGTGCGGTCGGGTCGATAATCTCCAGCGATTGGCCTTCGCCGTCGGTCTCAGGGTACCATTGGTCGCTATAGTGAAACCTCAAAACGGCCGCATCCAGAGGCCGTGCAAGCCGGACAATAATATTATCTCCTTTATTGCTTAACGTTCCTTCGAACTGGCCTGCAATATTTAAATCCGTGCCGTCAAAGGCGGTTAAATCACCAACGACCAGAACACATTCGCCGGATTCGAGCTGCATATCGGGGAAGGTGAACGTGATGCCGCCGTCGAGCCGTACGCCGTTAAGATTAATAGGTATGTCGTTGATATTTTGCAGTTCGATATAATCGAACCTGTCTGCCCCGGGGTCGTGGTACATCAATTCGGTGACGCGCAGCCCGGCCAGAACGTCCAGACTGTCAAAGATAGAAAATTCCTGATCAATCAGCATTGCTGTGACGTCGAGCTGAGCTGAAATGAGCAAATCGGAGCTTGTTGTGTTGACGTTGAGTCCGTGAATCGCCAGGATATTATCACCTGTTCTTAGAAGGTCAATAAAGTCTGAAATATCGATCTCGGCGTCGAAGTTGGCGCCGTCGGCCTCGTGATTGTCACTCGCATTTGAGTCCCAGGCAGGTGTGCCGGTGAAATTGGATCTTGCGACTTCAGTACCGTTGATGTAGGCGACAAATCCGTCGTCGTAGCGCATTTTAAGTGACATTCTTTTGAAATTGTGGATATCAGAGTCAATGGTAAAGGGTATCCGTAGATAAAAAGATGTGTAGTTGTTATACATCGGCTCTTCGAGGTTAAGGCTGATAAGATTCTCATAACCGGAATTTCTTTCATAGCCGATGCCGCCGGGTTCTCCGGTGCTTGTCATCCAGGCGGAATCATCGAAGGTTTCGCCGCCTTTCCAGTTGTCATCGACGGGTTCGGTCGGAACAAGCACTCGCTTTTCAGCATCTTCTGGGACAAGTATAATATTGACCTCCGTTGGGCTGACGGATATGTTGGCAAGACCGGGAGTGGGCAGCACGAAGAATTCATAGCTGCTCGAACCGTCGGGGACACGACCCTGAGAGACATCGGTTGTCTGGGGGCCGTAAAACACCTGGTCAATCAGATCAAGCTGTTCATCGAACAGGCCGATTATTTCACCGTCGGCCGAGAGCTTGAAATTAACATCCGAGCTTTCTGTACCTTCGTTGGCCTTGAAAACTGCATAACCTTTTGCACCGATAAAACTCAAAGATGCAAACCTGTGTTTATCCGGTTGTGTTACCGGATTGTCCGTAAGATACAGGCCGCTTAGCTCCACCGGCAGCAGATTAGGATTGTATAACTCGATGAAATCATAGTCAAACAGGACCTCGCCGTCGGCAAACCACTCGTTGATTTTGAGTTTATCCGGGTTGCCAAGTGAGGCGACGATATTAGGCAGGCCGAAAGTTGGCTTATTTAGTTTCCATGTCCTGTCATAGTTGTCCCGGCCGATGGAGAAATCCTGTATCTGAGGGCCGAACTCTATCACGTCGATAAGATTAATTCCATTAGCAGGTTTGTCGTACAGGTATAATCCTTCACCTTTGGCTTTTAGAGCAAAACCAACATGATTTTTAGTATCGGTCGCTTCATCGCCGTAAAGAATCATATAATCGCCCGGCTGCATCGTAGTGGTTGTCAGAGACAGCGAGTTGAAAATGAATTTACGCGGCTCTGCCGGGTCGTCCGTCAGGCTCATGCCGGTCAAATCGAGCGGCTCCGGTCCGTCATAATACAACTCTATCAGATCGGATTTAGTTTCGATTGTATTAGCCAATATCTCATTTATGACAAATTCGGAATAAGAAGTATTAATTGTCCATCTCTTCGATGCTCTCGGACTGTCCATGCTCTGCCAGAGGCCCGCGAAATTTTTACCGATTGCATAAACCGTATAAGAACTGTTGTTCAGAAGGTCGTTCAATTCGATTGGTACATCCACAGACAGCTCCTCACTCCAGGGGCCTGTCGGATTATTTAAAGAGTATTTATAATTTGTTATCCCGGGTCCGCCGACTGTCAGTACGGCGTTTGTGTGATAGGTTATTGGATTAGGTTCTCCGCTTATTGCAGCTCCGGCAGGGACCAGTGCTCCCATATCAAGTCCCCAGGGACCTGCTCCGATAGCTCTGGAATCGGGTTTCAGGCGGAAATCTCCCTGCTCATCGACAAAAAGAGGGTCGGCGTCGATATTGCCAGGGCCGAGATTGAGCCATTCGGAGGCAATTATAGATTGTGTAACCTCCAGTTGGGTCGAGGGAGTTAAATAATCAAAAATAATTCCGGCATTATTCCAGAATATACTACCGCTGACGAATGCACCGAGACCCGGTCCGCCGGTCTGGCCGGGCAAGTCGAAATAGAGGGCTGATTTATCGACATCTACAACAGTGTTATTAATGAAAGTCACAAAAGAATCTTCCTTGACGAGAATGACGTGGTCAACATCGTAAAAGATGTTTCGGACGACCATTATGTTTTTCTCCCTGCCGAGAGAAAAGACGTTGCTCTCGCCGGGATCTGTGTTATAGATGTCTTCGTGATAGAGCATGAAAATATTGCCTTCGATGTAAGCGTCTGCTTCGAGGTCCAGGGCTTCGTCTCCGCCGCCCGTGAACAGGTTGTTAAGTATCTGCGGAATTGGGCCGGGTAACGTCGCTCTGTCAAAATCAATTGCGTCATTATGTCCCGGTGTTCTGCCGAAGATGTTATTTTCGATAATAAGCTCTCCGTTCGGCATAATCCCGCTGCCCAATATGTGTTCGCTGCGGTTGTTGGTAGGAGTTTGCCCCGGAGCCATAACATCGGTGAAGACCGAGTTGCGAACCACCAGTGACGAGTCCGTGGTGCGGATACGCCACAGAGCGCTGTTGTCGAAAGTCACGGAGTCAACCAATAATCTGGAATTAACCAGGCCTATCATGCCGTTGTTCGTTTGGCCGTATTCGAGCACGGCATAAGTAATCCTGTTGTCACCGGCTGAGTCGGCGAACTGAAGACCGTTCCATGTCCCGAAAAGGCCCGGTGTACGGGTGAAACGGATTAGATTATTCTGTGCGCCCTCTGCGACGAGTGTGCCGTTGATAGTTATCCCGGCATTTTGCTCGAAGAATATGGTAGTTCCAGGCAGTATTGCCAAGGTGACTCCGGATGGAACCGTCAACTCACCGCTAATGCGATAGGGACCTTCCTGCGGTGTCCAGATTGTATCTTCGGTTATCGAATATTCCGAGAATTCCTGTGAGCCGCCTTCGAACCGGTAATATCCCTGCTCGGTTATCGTTTGGTTCGTATCGTGGTTGGCGAAAGGGTCACCTGCATTGATGCACGGGGAAATCGACCGGAGCCGATAGTCATGATTGACACGGTCAACGAACAACGGGTCGGTGTTGATATTACCGTTGCCCGGCCAGGTTTCGCCGAAAGTATCGCAGTAAGTAATATGAATGTCCGATTCGAGGTAGGGAGCCTGGACATCTACGGGATCGGTTGCGTTGATAATAGAATTAGTTACGTTGTAAGTGATAGTGCCGCTCTGAACATCATACTTGTTGTGGGATTGTATGCCGATATCTATAAAACCTGCGATTTTTGAGGTGACAATCGTCGTATGGTCGATGTTCACGATGGCCGTATCCGCCTCGAGTGCTTTAGCAGCTATGCTCGCCACGGTCGGATCTTCGGGGGCCTTGTTGTTTTCCACAACTAAACAACGGTTAATATTTGTTTGCCCACCATATACGCTGATTCCCTTGTCCTTGCAGTCACGGACGATAAAATCCTCGATAGTGACATCGGCTCCTAACAAATCGATGCCGTCGTCGTCCATATATGCTGAGACTCCGCCCCGCATGATACAGGTCTGACCGGCTTCCTGAGAATGGATATAAATTCCGTCACCGTCGTCGTTCGCCCGCATATTTGTAATCCAGCTGTTTTCGAATAGTATCGACGAGCCTGATATCTCCGGCCCCATTACCGACCGCGCGAACAGGCAGTTGTGAAAAGTCAGTTCGCAACCCGAGCCGGTATGCATTAGTTTGCCGGCGTTGTCTGTGAGATTGGAACGGTTGAAAATAAATGTTGAGTTCGAGGCGTGAATGGTGGGGCCGGAATTTGAGTGTCCCATCCGCGGCGAATTCCCGGCGCTGTTAATATTCGTGTACAGGAAAACTGACGGCTCGGCGTTGTTGTAGTACAATTTGCCCCAATTTTGGCCGGTTGTGTATGCTGTAAAAGATATCGGGGAATCCGCCGTTCCGAGAGACTGAATCGAGCCTTCCACGTTGATGTCCGTGCCGTTATCGCCGGACGTGACTCCGTCGATTAAGACAATCGTGCCCGGATTTAATGTCAGTGTCACTCCGTCCGGGATTGAGAAATCGCCGCCGGTAATATGATATATCCCGTTCCATATTGCCGAATTAGTGAGAGTTCCCCAAACGGTGTTGACCGGCCGGCTGCTCCAGTCCACCAGTGTCTTGCTGACCTGCATACCCATGACCTCGGCAGTCAGGGTGAAGTTTCCATTTCCTGTGAAATTCACCAAAGAGCTGCCTAAGCCGTTATACAGGATGATCTGGTCGCTGGACAAATTTACCTCGGGATTATCCACCGAAAGGCTCGCCGTGGCATCCCATATATCTCGCTCGACGTTGCCGTCGTCCGCAAGTATCTCAAGGCGGACCAGAACGGGAACACCCGGCAGATAGCTGTCACGGGTTATGAGATTTAAGGTCAGTTCAGGCTCCGTTCCGGGCGGGTATGTTACATCCGGATTTTCAACCGGCGAACCATTCGAATAGTCATGAGTTGAGCCGGTGTCGTACCAGATATCGACATATCCGTGCTCCAGTTCTTCGCCGGTGCCGTTCGAACCATCGAAAGTCTTTACGATAATGCGATTAATCCCCGGATTGAGTGTGATTTTTCCGCTGTTCGACCATGTGCCTGACTTCTGAGACCAGTTGGCGGGACTGCCGTTCACCGTAACCGACCAGGTTTCGATAGCGTTGGCCGTGCCGTATATACTGCGGCTCTCGACGAGATTACTGTCGGTCCGGTACAAACCGCCGAATGGTGCTAAGTCACAATCTATTGTAAATTGCTGATTGATTTGCGGTGTAATATTGGGATTTTGGGTTCCATCGGAAATTATGTTACTGATGCGTTCGACAATAAATTCTCGGATGCCGTGATTGCCGCTTATTTCGGAAGCCGGCACCCAGTCACCGAATAATTGATCGATTACAGGATATACATTTTCCGGCTTGAAAACCGTCTCTATCAGGTTTTGATACTGGTTGTAGTATCGTTTAATAATTTCCGGGTGTCTTAGAAAGCGATTCAGGCCCGGCATTTCCACGTGGTCGTAGATGAAAATATCATTGTCCGGATCGTATGAACTACCTAATATCGTATCCAGGTCGTGAGGAAGAAGCATAAATCTCGGATCTAAAATTCCGCGATACATCGCATAGTCGTCCCCGTCACCCGTTGATAAACCGCCTTCCTTGTTACCTATCAAAGAATCGGTAGCGATGTATCTGAGCCATTGCTCGATATTAGCGGCCGTTCCAAGTTCTGATACGAATTCATCATCCGGGATGTTGGGATTATTGAGTTTGTCTATCAGGTTGAACAAATCCGAATAATCGTCCGCGGAGACATTCGTGTGCTTGGGGTAAGTGCCATGATAATCATCGGGATTTTCAATACTCCTGTATGAGAGGTCTGCGAAAATTCTACTGCCGTTCGGGAACCTCACGTACGTGCAACGATAAAGATTGCCTTTATCGTCGTCGGGAAGATGATTGGCGGCCCAGTCGCTGTCATAAACTTCCAAATGAACATACGAGCCGTATGTATGACTATAATCACTAAGAGCGAGATTTGCACCGTTCACCCTCACCTGAACGGCGGTGGCGTTTGCCGCGGGTATTCCCGCAAGCTGGAACAACACGCTGCCGGCAAGCTGAAGGTGTGGGTACTTGGTATTGAGATTGATTGCCGTAACGCCTTTCCATGTGCGGTCGCTCCGGAAGTTTACGCGGTAGTTCATCGGTGGTTGTACGCGGGTTTGATTTCCCCTGTTACGGATACCGACGCCGTATCGCACCTTAATGTCAATCCCATCGACGCTGATAAAAGTTGCGTTCATCTGGGCGAAGGTTGCGCCCTCGCCGGTGAAAGCATTCCCGTCGTTCCCGATATCTTCCAGCCTGCCTCGCTCGGCTTCGGTCAGAATAATAAAGTAAATTGGCTGACTGCCGGGCGTCCATGTACTTTCGTCGAATCCGCCGTTGACCTGATAAAGTGCGTTTGTGACCTGGTCCGGTATCCCGTCCATCATGCTCGCGGCGGGCCATGTTCGATAATTGCCGGAAATATCCCCGGTTTCGACGAAAAATTCGACGATTGTGCCGTCCGCCTGTGGGGGAATCTGTGCGCCGTATATACCGTCACCCGGATCGCCGTCGCCGTGAAAACCGTCGTCGAACATCGGCAGTATATTATAATCTGCAGGATTGTACTGCGGATATATATACTGGTCTTCATACACCGACGTGTCGATTCGGTAATATAATGTCACCGAAACGCCGCTGCTCAGCTCGTCGATTATTTTAGCCGTGACAGTCACTTCGTCTTCGGGATCGGGAATAATCGGATAATGCTCCATATCCAAAATCAGCGGAGCAATATCGATGTTGGTTACCGAGTTGACCGTGCCCGGTGTACCGCCGTTGGTTTCACTTGCGGCCCAGTTCTGGCCGTACTCGTTCGGCATGAAAGCATTGATAAGCTCGAGCGACCCGCCGTCGCCGTCGTGGGAGTTCGACCATTGCCAGCCGCGATGCTCATGGTCCATCGGCCCAAGCTCACGTACCGACCAGTCACCCTCGTCGGCGTATTCGACCGAATCGATTATATTGCCGGAATTATCAATTAATAGAATCTCCTCACCCGAATTGCTCAATATTCCGTCCCATCCGCCGATGATGTTATAAACTTGCGGATATTTGGCCATAAAGGTTTCGATATCGGCGGCCACTATCATGTATTCACCCGCACCGATTGTAGTGTTATCCGGGAAGAGGAAATTTATGCCGCTGCCGAACCACCAGCCGGACAGATTGACGGGATAAATCCCGCGGTTATAAAGCTCGATATATTCCTCTGCTGTATTTTCGGGAGTATTGATTTCGTGCCCGGGATGGTACATTATCTCGTTTATTGTCACGTCGGAGGGCATGTCCTGAGCTAAGTCGAAGGAAGCGGCCTTGACAGAAACGGCGTAAAACAGGATTAATATAAGTATTAACAGAATTCTTTTCATATCAACGATTGTCCTGCTCCGGTAACGGCCTATGCCGTGACGAGTCTTCAATCCATCCCCATCATCTCGGGACACCAACCCTTATACCGGCCGATATCAGGCTGGCTGAGGTTGAAACACAGGTTTTTCCTATTTTAGCATAATAACGGCGTTAAAGTCAATTATTTACTACATTAAAACAGTGTTAAATCATTTATATAAATCGACTTAATGATGGAATTCACCGGTAAAATTCACTCCTTCAAATGCTGCTTATTTTGATTGAACCGATAACGAAAATTGTACCAATCATGGAAATTCACCTATTTCGTTTACTTTTTTTCATCTTTTTGATATATTATTGAATAGAGAATAGTGAGAAGGTTTTTTCATTCTTTAAGCGAGCTTTACCGCACCGAAGCTGAATGGTTGAAGTGCATGATGAGCAAGCATGTCGAAGTATTATTTTGCAGCGGTAAAAGAATCACAAAAGGAGAATACAGAATGAGAAAGAGCATATCTTTTTTAATAATATTTATCGCAGTTTTTTCGTCCACTCTACATGCTGACCAGGCTAATTTCGAGCAACTGCATATTATTTATGTAGATGATGATGCAATTGGTGCCAATAACGGCTCATCGTGGGAAAATGCATACAAATATCTTCAGAAAGCCCTGATCAGAGTTGAGATTGCGAAAATATCGGCTGAAATCCGTGTTGCCCAGGGCATATACAAACCCAACCAGTATGAAGGCCAGCCGCTCAGCGACAGAAATTCTACATTCTATCTTACAAACGATGTTACCATCAAAGGCGGCTACGCCGGTGTGAATCAGCCTGATCCAAATGCACGTGATTTTACACTATATCAGACCATTCTATCCGGTGACCTTAACGGCGATGACGCCGAGGTGCCGGATGCTCAAAGCCTGCTGGATCATAGAAGAAGAATAGACAATAGTTTCCATGTCTGTACTGCATATTCTACTGAACCCACCTCAGTTATAGACGGTTTGTATATAACAGGAGGAAATGCCGATGATGAAACAATTATCAATAGTGGTGGCGGAATATTTTGTCCGACTTATCTTGAAATATCAAATTGTACTTTCAAGAATAACACCTGCACCGATCTCGGAGGAGCAATATATAACAGCTGCTGTGGTATGTTGACTATAACGAATTGCAAATTCCTGGATAACGCCTCAATTTCCGGTGGAGCAATTGCAACTTTATCAAGCGATCCTATTATTAAAAACTGTCTCTTTCAAAAAAACTACTGTTTAGGCTCAGGAGGAGCCATCCTTAATTCGACAGGCAATCCTTTACTATTAAATTGTCGATTTATTGAAAATATAGCTGACTCAGGTGGCGGTATTTATTCTTTTTGTCATAGTGATCCGACATTATTAAATTGTACTTTTATTGGCAACTATGCAACATATCACGGTGGAGGAATGACTAATAAAAGTAATAATAATGCACATATGATCGAAGGCTGTATATTCAAAGATAATTTCGCCTCATCTTATGGTGGGAGTCTTTATAACACCCATAATAGTAAGCCAATAATAAAAAACTGTTTATTTGACGGCAACAGAACAAATAAATGGGGAGGAGGATTACACTTTTACGATTGTGATGCGGAAGCAATTAATTGCACTTTAGTTAATAATACTGCTGCTGACGGAGGAGCTATCGGTTGTGGATTCGAGAACGAGGTTTTGCCCAGTACCGTAAGAATCAAAAATTGCATATTATGGAATAATAGTGAAATAATATACAATGACGATAATTCAGAAATCACTATTTCTTACAGTTGTATAGAAGGTATGAATATCGGGAGAGCCGGGCAAACAGACGGCATAATTAACCAAGACCCATGTTTTGTAAACATGGGATGTTGGGCGGATGTTAATGACCCGAACATTGTTGTCGATCCGGCCGATCCGAACGCCGTATGGATAGAGGGAGATTATCATTTAAAATCACAGGCGGGAAGATATGATCCGAACAGCAGAAGCTGGGTGATGGATGATGAGACAAGTCCGTGTATCGACGCAGGAGATCCTAATAGCTCTATCGGCGATGAGCCGTTCCCGAACGGCGGAGTTATTAACATGGGCGCCTATGGCGGAACCGCCGAAGCCAGTAAGTCATATTTGGATGAATCTCTTTAAAAAAATAATACCACTCTCAGGGTGAATAGTCTCTGACATTTTTCACTGAAAAATGGGGAATTCTCCTTACATTCGGCCGGTCGCTGGTATAATAATAAACAGCATACGGCGAGTAACGTATGGCGGATAGGGATTTACAACAAATCCGAAGCGCTAAATCCTAAATTCGAAACAATATCGAATGTTTAAAACTTCAAAATCGTTAAAACAAATCTTTGGAATCAGTATCATCCGTGCAATCTGCGGTTAAAAAATTGAAAACAAACCCAATTTGGATTTACCTCAAATTGGCATAAGCTCTTTGATAACAATATAATACGGCAAATCCGGCTTCGTCTGCGACTTCGCCGGGACGGGAAAACGAAGCCAATTTACTCGTATTGAGTGATGCGTAGTGCGTTCTGCGAAAAAAATGAAAAACGAACCCAATCCTCCGGCCTTTGGCCGGAAACCCGAAGCACTAAGCACGAAATCCGAAGATTATTGATTCAAATGAAAAAATATAAAACGAACCCAATTTGGATTAGCCCAAAAATGGCGTAAGCTCTTTGATAACAATATAATACGGCAAATCCGGCTTCGTCTGCGACTTCGCCGGGACGGGAAAACGAAGCCAATTTACTCGTATTGAGTGATGCGTAGTGCGTTCTGCGAAAAAAATGCAAAATGAACCCAATTTTGTAACAGTTTTTGAACTGGCGGCTTGAATACTGAAAATTTCATGGTATCCTGCTGCGTAATATGAAGCTAAGAGTAGAAAAATCACGATTGAAAGGCACAGTAGCGATTCCCGGCTCGAAATCACATACGATTCGTGCCGTTGCGATTGCCTCATTGGCTGAAGGTCAAAGTCTCATCCAGAGGCCGTTAAGCTCGAGCGATACACTTTCGGCAGTGGCCTGTTACAGGGCTCTGGGGGCTGATATCGATACATCCGAGCCGCAGCTCTGGAAAGTGACCGGAACGGGGGGCGAAACAAAAGTCCCGAATGATATTATCGATGTCGGCAATTCCGGCACAACTTTACGGATAGCAATAGGTTCGGCCGCCTTGGCCCCGCCCGGCCGGGGTACCATGTTTACCGGTGACGAGCAGATTCAGGCCCGCCTTATTGAGCCGCTTATGAATTCTCTAAATGAGCTTGGAGCAAAATGCAGGAGTCTGAAAAATAACGGCAAAGCACCCGTGGAAATCACCGGCAGGCTAAAGGGCGGAAAGACATCCATCGCCGCGGTGACGAGTCAGTATCTCTCAAGCCTGCTTTTATGCACGCCTTTAGCTCCGGCGGATACGGAAATTGACGTTACCTTGCTCAACGAGCCGGGGTACGTACAGATGACCTTAGACTGGCTCGATAAGCAGCAAATCGAATACGAAAATCATCAGATGAAAAAATTCAACGTCAAGGGCAACCAAAAATATAAGGCCTTCGATTTGCCGGTCGCCGCCGATTTTTCCAGCGCGACGTTTTTTCTTTGTGCGGCGGCTTTGTTGGCCGATGAGGTGACCTTGCTCGGTCTGGATTTCTCGGATTCTCAGCCGGACAAAGCCGTAGTTGACTATCTTAAAGCGATGGGGGCGGATATTGAAATTGGGCCTGATTCTGTAAAAATCCGGGCTTCGCAGCTAAAAGGCACAGAAATCGATATGAACGCTACGCCGGACGCCTTGCCGGCGATGTCGGCAACGGCGGCCTTTGCCGAAGGCGAGACGCGACTGGTAAATGTGCCGCAGGCCAGAAATAAAGAGACCGACCGAATCGCGTGCATGGCGACGGAGCTTCAAAAAATGAATGTAGATGTTGAAGAACTTCCCGATGGCATTATAATACGGCACAGTCGGCCCGTACCGGCTGATTTGCACGGCTGGGCCGACCATAGAATTGTAATGGCTTTGTCTTTGGTGGCAATGGCTTTGGATGGTAAATGTGTTATCGATACCGCTGAAGCCATGGACGTGACGTTCCCGAGTTTTGTGGAGCTGATGACAAGTCTCGGTGCCAGGATGAAATGTGAATGATGTTACTCAATAACAGGAGTAAAAAATGTTAGGATGTCATATTGGACGTTGTTTTCAGGTCACTGTTGCCGGCGGCTCTTACCAGGAGGGCCTGACCTCTGTTCTGCACGGAGTTCCGCCGGGACTATTATTAACCGAGCAGGAAATATACGGCGATTTGCTGCTTCGCAAGCCCGGTGCCGATGAGTTATCCAGTCCCCGCAAGGAACCGGACCTGCCGGTTATCTATTCCGGCCTGAATTCAGCCGATACGGTAGAAAACGCCGGGAATAAAAATCATACCAACGGCACACCTCTGGCGATTCTGATTCCGAACCTTGACCGGCATTTCATTCATATCAAGCAGTATCAGGATACCAATCGCACGCCGCGTCCGGGACATGCTTCTTACGCTTCGTTTATGAAGTATGGTCCGGATGATGACGCGATCGGCGCCGGTATTTTCAGCGGGCGCTATACGTCAACCATTGTGGCGGCCGGTTATGTCGCCAAGAAAGTGCTGAAAAAATGCGGTATAAAAGTTTTCTCCTATGCCAAAGAAATCGCCGGTGTTCGTTGTCCGGAAGTTGAGGCCGATAAAGCTTTTAAATCTACCGAAGACTACAAGCAAATGCGACGGGATACGGATCCGTTTTATCAGGAAGTTTACGCCAGGGGCCGTATCAATATGGATATGAGGTTTCTTGAAAAGACGGCGATTCTGGCCGAAATCGAACAGGAAATAGACGCCATCCGGGATAAAGCACCGAAAATTAAACCAAATGAGATCCGGGAAAAATATGGCGTGCACGCGATTGTTAATTGCCCCGATGTCGATGCCGCCCAGGCCATGGTCGATGCGTGTAATAAAATATCGGCTACCGGCGATTCGGTCGGCGGTGTTGTTGAAGTTGTTGTAACCGGTGTCCCGACAGGGCTTGGCGAGCCGGTCTTTTATAAGCTCGACGGTGAATTGGGCAAGATGCTCGGGATCGGTGCCGTTAAGGGTGTCGAGGTCGGTGCCGGATTCGGCGTCAAGGATATGACCGGCTACGAAAATAACGACCAGATGCACGCCGAAAACGGCAAAATCGTATTCGACTCGAATAACGCCGGCGGAATTACAGGCGGTCTTTCTACCGGCCAGCCTATAGTCGTCAGACTCACGGTTAAGCCGACGCCCACAATCGACAGGGAACAGCATACGATTGATAAATACACGCTTGAGAACAAGCAGCTTGCGGCAATTACCCGGCGCGACCCGACGATTGTTGCCCGGATATGGCCGGTCGCCGAGAATTATACGGCGATGGTGATACTCGACCACCTGATTGCACACTACGGCTATCAAACACTCAAGGCCAAATAGGAAAAATTCTTTTTGGATCCGTGGAGTCTTAAAAAACAACGGCGGCGTTTATAATTATCAACGAACGTTTAACTTGGTTAAAATTCAGCCGTTATAAAAAGGCAAAAATAATCACAATATGCGGTGTGTTGATGCTTTTCAACACAAAGTCTCAAACCATATAACAGTTTGTCTCCGAACAGTTATAACAGAACTCAGGAGCGATAAAACAAACTTCATTTTTTGCCGTTTTTTGAGGGTAATCGGCGAAATTTGCATGTAAACGGCATTTTTTTTGTTCAGGTATAGCTTTTGCACATTATAACCGTGTGGCTTTGGGGGAAAATCCACAGATCAGGGTGACGAAAAGATGACGCTAACGTGAGGAGAGTGATTTAATGGATGAGGCAAACCTGGAAGACAAACTTAACGAACTGGTCAAGGAATTCGGTGAAAACGTAGATCCGCAACATAGAAAGCTGGCACAACTCGCCCAACAGGCTAAAGACAATCGAAAGAAGCTTGAGAAGAGCATTAACAGCCTGCAGGAGTCACTGGACTACCTGCGGGTCTGCATCAAATATCAGGTCTTCGATCTTGAAGCGACACGCCGGGAAAATCAGTATCTGAGAAAATTGCTTGAGGACAACAGCCAGCAGTAATCCGGCAAAACCCGCAGGTAAATTAATTTATTCTGAAATGTCTGCGGATTGATTAAAATTTGTTATATGAATCTCAGTTCGATGGGGGGAATTGCTGCTTTGTGTGGCAGCTTAGCCATCCATTACATCGTTTCTTTTTGTTTATCTGCAATTTAGATTATCAATATTACATGCCTTTTTTCTATCTGCTGCTTTTTATGCTGTCTTTATTCTTTTCCCACCATTCGTTCCACTGTTGTTGGATAGACTTAAGATTCTCTAAAGAATCATCATATTTGCGAGGGATATGAGAGCGGGCCGGACAATTGACTTTGCCGTATTAATGTGTACGATAGAGCCGGTGTTTGTAACGATGCTGAAGAAGTACTCTTAACTATACGGATGGAGTTGGGCACATGGCAAACCATGTAAGACGCATCAGTATTGTAATTGTTTTCGTTATTTTGACAGTAAATATGTCATCTGCGGTGAATTTAGTACCGCCCGACTGGGAGAACGAGCAGGTCATAGGGCGAAATCGACAACCTGCACACGCTACGCTTATGCCGTTTCCTGATGTCGCATCTGCTCTGAAGAGTTCACATGAGGCGTCGCCATTTATGCTCTCGCTCAACGGTCCCTGGCGTTTCCACTGGTCGGCCAATCCTCAGGAGCGACCGGCGGATTTCTACAACGAGTCATACGATGTCAGTCAGTGGGACACCATCCCGGTGCCCTCGAACTGGCAGATGCACGGCTACGGCGTACCGATTTATACCAGTGCGGAATATCCGTTCAGGGTCGATCCACCGCGTGTCACCGGCGAGCCGCGGCGTGATTGGACGACAAACAAACTGCGCAATCCTGTCGGTTCCTATAGGCGGACGTTCACTATTCCGGCGGAATGGGCCGGGCGACGAGTTTTCCTGCACTTTGCCGGTGTAAAAAGCGCGTTCTACGTCTGGCTCAACGGCCAAAAGGTCGGATACAGCCAGGGGAGCATGACACCGGCGGAATTCGATATGTCCCCTTACCTGCGGGGCGGAGAGAATGTGCTTGCCGTCGAGGTTTACCGCTTCTCGGACGGCAGCTATCTGGAAGACCAGGACATGTGGCGTTTCAGCGGGATATACCGCGACGTGCTCCTTTATTCTACCTCCGATGTGTGTATTTGCGATTTTGCCGTGCGCACAAATTTAGACGCTGATTACCGTGACGCCGAATTATTAATCAAGCCGGAGCTGGTACGTTATTCAGACCGTGACATTAACGGCTGGACCGTTCATGCACAGCTTTATAATCCTGCGGGTGAGCCGGTCTTTAAAGAACCGTTGGCCGCCGACGCCGAGGCTATTCTAAATCCGGACTTCCGTTCGGACGTTTTGAATTCACGCACGCCTCAGCGGGGGCCTGCACGATTCGATTGGCTGCGTGCAACGGTGAGCAATCCGAAGAAATGGACAGCCGAGACGCCGGTGCTTTATACACTTGTGCTTACATTGAATGATAGCAGTGAGAAATTGATTGAGGCGCTCAGTTGCCGCGTCGGTTTCCGAGAGGTCGAGGTCAGGGACGGCAGACTCTTGGTCAACGGCCGGGCTGTGCGTTTATACGGAGTCAATCGTCACGAACATGACCCCGACCACGGGCGGGCGGTTCCGTTCGAACGAATGGTCGAGGACATTATCCTGATGAAGCGTTTCAACATCAACGCCGTACGAACGTCGCACTATCCCAATAATCCTCGCTGGTACGACCTTTGCGACCGTTATGGAATATACGTGATAGACGAGGCAAACGTTGAGACACACGGTCTGCGCGGATTGCTGGCCAATGACCCTGCATGGCAGTCGGCGTTTCTGGATCGCGGAATTCGTATGGTCGAGCGTGACAAGAACCACCCGTCGATTATCATCTGGTCTATGGGTAATGAGGCAGGTTACGGGCCGAACTTCGCCGCGATGTCCGCGTGGATTCGCGATTTCGATCCCACACGCCCCATCCATTATGAAGGTGCGCAAGCCTCGATTGAAGACCGCAATGACCCGCGCGATCCTTACACAGTGGATTTCATCAGCCGAATGTATCCTAGAGCCGAGGGATTGTATGAATCGCAGCGGGATTCCCGCTGGCCCAAAGGTTTGCTGCTGGCGAAGGACACCCGTGACAATCGGCCGGTGTTGTATTGTGAATATGCCCATGCTATGGGAAATGCCATCGGCAATTTAAAGGAATACTGGGAGGAGATTTATTCCAATCCGAGAATGGTCGGTGGTTTTATCTGGGACTGGGTGGATCAGGGACTGCATTGCAAGACCGACAGCGGCGTCACATATATTGCTTATGGCGGAGATTTCGGAGACAGGCCGAATTCGGATGATTTTTGCCTGAACGGCGTAGTTTTTGCCGACCGTTCACTTCCACCCAAAATCCGGGAAGTCAAAAAAATCTATCAACCGATACACATAGAAATGGCCGATGGGAGCGGTTCAGGGGTGCGGCTGACCAATCGCTATGGTTTTACCAACCTGAACACGCTTCAAGGACGATGGTTGCTTGTCTGCGACGGGCAGATTCTTCAATCCGGCACGCTGGAGCCTGTTGACTTAGCGGCGGGGGAGCAGATGGAAGTGACAATCCCGCTGGCTCCGGTTACCGAATATGAGCCGGGGGCGTCGTATTGGCTGCGTGTAAGTTTCCACCTGTCGGAGGATACACTTTGGGCAAAAGCAGGGCACGAAGTGGCGTGGCAGCAGATGCTTTATCCAGTTAAGACGCTACAAGTACCGCCGATTAAAACATCAAGCCTGCCGGAATTAAAAGTCACCGACACCGACGAAACGATACGAATCGCGGGACAAACGTTTACTGCTGTATTCGGTCGAAAAGCGGGCACACTGATCTCTTTAGTTTATAACGGCAAGGAAATACTTGATCAGAAAGATAAAGATTTCGCCGGTCCGATGTTGCAGGCCTATCGCGCTGTGACCTGTAACGATAAGGCATTCGGCAACGGACGGGCCCGCGACTGGCAGCAAGCCGGTTTAAACCGTTTAACGCGTAAGGTGAAGAATGTCACGATAGAACGGCATAGCACTCGGCTCGTGCGCATCGAAGCTCTGGCCGTAAGCAATACGCCGACCGGGGCCGGATTCAATCACCATGCCGTCTGGACTGTACGCGGCGACGGCTCGATCGATATGGACAACCGATTCGAGCCATTCGGCCAATTGCCGCCGTTGCCGAGAATCGGTGTAGTCATGCGTTTGGTGGCCGGCCTTGAAAACCTTCGCTGGTACGGGCGCGGGCCGCATGAAAATTACATCGACCGAAAAGAATCCGCCGATATGGGCATCTGGTCCGGCACGGTGGATGAGCAATACATACCCTATCCCTTTCCGCAGGAGACCGGTACGAAGGTGGACATCGAATGGCTGAGCCTGACGGACGATGGCGATAACGGCCTTTTGGTAGTAGCAGAGCCTGCCATGGCCGCCTCGGCTCTGCACTATACCGCCGGTGACCTGGACGCGGCGGAGCATACATACGAGCTGAGGAGGCGTGACGAGGTGATTCTCTCACTGGATGCCAGACATAGCGGCTTAGGCAACGGCAGTTGTGGCCCCGGCGTTCTGCCGTGTTATGAAGTTCCGCCTGAACCGTATAACCTGCACCTGAGCCTGCGACCGATTCGGGGGCTGTCGGATCAGGATGTCGCTCGTTTGTCACGCAGAACCTATGCGGACTGAAAGTTAAACCGCCGACATGATTTGTTAAAATTGTTAACATATAAATTTCGGAGCAAAAAATGATAAAACATATGAAGATACTTATCCTTGGAGTAGCTCTGATGATTATATCTTCGATATCGGCTTCGCAGGAATCCGAGACGGCCGAAGACCCCGAGGCGGCCTATACCCGGGTTATCAACCAAAGGGCACAAAAGATTGTTGATACACTCGGAATTACCGATTCGGCCAAGGCCAAACGTGTGCGTGACATCATCGCCGAGCAATATCGCTCTCTCAGGGATATTCACGATGGTCGTGACGCCCAAATAAAAACCGCCAAAGAAAAGGCCGGTGACGACAAATCCGCTGTAGAAGCCGCTGAAAAAGATATCCGGGATAAAGCCAAGGCCAAACAGGATAGGTTCCATAAAGAATATCTCCAAAAACTGTCGGTCGAACTTACGCCGGAGCAGGTGGACAAAGTCAAAGACGGCATGACGTACGGCGTACTTCAGGCCACTTACAATCAATATCTGGCGATGTTGCCGGGCCTTACCGACCAGCAAAAAGCGAAAATCATGGCGTTTCTGGTTGAGGCTCGCGAGAATGCCATGGACGGCGGCTCGTCGGAAGAAAAACACAATTGGTTCCGCAAGTATAAGGGCAAAATCAATAACTATCTTTCCGCCGCCGGTTACGATTTGAAAAAGGCCGAGCAGGATTTGAGAAAGCGGCTCGCATCCGCCCAAACACAACCGAAGCAGCGTTATAAAATCGGCGTCTGCGACTGGATGATAGGCAAGCGACAAAAACTCGGTGCCTTCGAACGGACAAAAGAAGTCGGTGCCGATGGTGTCGAAGTGGATATGGGCAGCCTTGGCGACCGCGAGACGTTCGATAACGCCCTTGCCGATCCGGCGGTACGCAAGCAGTTCCTTGACAAGGCGAAAGACCTCGACCTCGAAATTTGCTCGCTGGCGATGTCCGGATTTTATGCCCAATCATTCGCCGAACGTCCCACAGTCTATCGTATGATGCAGGATTGTATCGACACCATGAAGCTGATGGACGTCAAAGTCGCGTTCCTGCCTCTGGGTGTGAAAAGTGATCCGGCGAAGCATCCCGAACTGCGCTCGGCAGTCGTCGAACGTTTGAGGGCCGCCGGTGTCCAGGCTCAGAAGGCTGGTGTCATTATCGGCGTGGAAACAGAACTTCCGGCGGAGGACCAGGTAAAGTTGCTGGACGATATTGGCTCGCCTGCTATCCGGATATATTTCAACTTCTCCAACGCCCTGCAAAACGGACGCGACCTATATAAAGAGCTGCAAATACTCGGCAAAGGCCGTATCTGCCAGATTCACTGCACGGATCAGGACGGAGTCTGGCTTCAGGACGATCCTAAAATAGACGTGCCTAAGGTCAAGCAGACGCTCGATGAGATGGGCTGGAGCGGCTGGCTCGTCATCGAACGCTCACGCAGCGCCAAGAACTCCCGAGACGTTGTGTGGAATTTCGGTGCCAATACGAAATACCTCAAGTCTATTTTCCAGGCCGATTAGCAAGAATCCGATATGCCGGATTGGCTTTGTTTTTTCGACTGCAAAATACCCTAAAACCGCCATTTTTCTCATAATCTTCTTATATCAAAGAGCTTACGCCAAATTACCCATTTTAACATTGGCTTTGTTTTTTCAAAAAAGGTCGATTTGTAGAGAGCATTCTATATTTGTCGAGTTCCCCGTGGCCATAGGTGCCACGGCTAATTTTTGATTTTTGAAATTTCTTTTTGCTTTTTTCTCATTTTGTTTTGAAAATTCGTGATTTTGAAAATTTGATATTGTTTAGAATTTATTATTTAGTGCTTAGGATCTGTTATAAATACCTTATTCGCCATACGCTACTCGCCGTATGCTGTTTATTATTATACCAGCGACCGGCCGAATGTAAGGAGAATTCCCCATTTTTAGGCGAAAAATGTCCATGACTTACCACTCGTCGTGCGTACAGCGTATGTCGTATGTCGAGAAGTAAAAAACCTCAGTTAAACTGCTGGTTAAATATTAAGTATTCACTTCCTTATTCATTAGCTCAGCAAATCACTAATAAATTAATCCTTCTTTTTTGTACGTAGTTCTACGTATTTTCTTAAAACATAAAGCCTTACTTCACATTGAGCAAAAGGCTCGTTATATAGCGCAAACTAATTACCGATAAATGAATAAATCAAATAGAAACTCTCTCATCAAAATGGAGGAAGAAATAAAATGCTTGATTTTGATGATGACATTATCAGAGAAATGTATCGATACTACAATATTCCTTGTGATACTCTCATCAGCGATCAACAACAATTTCTCCCATTTGCTGAAGATTATAATCACAGAACAGGCCAAGAAGTCGAACTTGCACAATTAGCTCGACATCTGCTTACACTGCGTAAGCGTGGTGAAGCCAAGGGAGGATTACCCAGATTGAGAAGGACATATAATAGTAGAAACTGAAACTGAGAAATGGAGAAGTAAAATGGCAAAATACAAAAGAAAATCAAATAATGATTTTCCCGATGAAGTAGTCAAATTGGCTTTTATTATTGCTGATGAAAAATGTGAAAACTGTGGCCAAGAACTTAGGAAAGAAAATCGCGGCAACGAAGATTCTTATGGATGGGAAGCTCATCACATAAATCCAGATGATCCGGGGACATTAGAGAATTGTAGAATTCTTTGTCAAGACTGTCACAAGGATACAATGAGTTATGGTCGTAAAAAACTAAAACGCCAGAGGAAACTGTAATTTCGATAATAAAATGAAAGATGAAATGATTATGCAGATTGCCCTTTTAATTGTTTGGATTATTTTCTTTTTAATTTTTTTGGGAATGGGATTTTGGCATTTTAACCAAGCAAATCGAAATATACCCAAAGTTAAAATCAAAAAAAGATCGATGCAACAAGATAATTCAAAAGTCAAGGTAGAAATATCATTTGCCGGTAGTGATATCGACCAACCTTTAAGTGATTTTATTAATGATTTCAACAAATATCTTGATATACAAAATGTCAGTTCATATAAAGCACATCTCCTCACAGCATTTGGATACTGGATAGCAGCTGCTACATCAGCTTTCTCCGGTATTATACAGATATGGAGATAAAAAATATAATCAGAGCGATTTTATTGCATCATACCTCCGGATTCCCGCTTTGCTTTAAGGTATGGCCTAGCCATCGTGGGAATGACTTAAAAAAGATTACCACAACTATCTCCAATAGCCCTGCAATGACAGATAGTAGATTTCTGTTTTCACAGGAATGACAATTTTTATAGTGGGGCAGAGCCGCCACCCTACGTTAATCTTGTACAATTTCGATGTTTTCCATGGAGCCGAGGAGGCCGTGGGCGAGGGTGAGATATTCCAATTTTTTGGGATTGTGGCCGAGCAGCTCGCTGCCGATAGTGTCAACGGCGACGGGATCGAAGCTGGCTAATATAAGACCGAGCTTTTTGTGTGTGCCGGACAGGTGCATTCCGGCCAGAGCGACCGAAGCATCGACAACAGAAAGGTCCGGCTTTTTGTACAGGCAGATATCAACAACGGATTTATCGGTGGAGGGACTATGCAATTTCGATTTGTTCCAGCCGCCGGCGTAGAATTTACCCGGTGCAATGCCGAACATATTTTTCATGGCGATTGTTGTTTCGGTAAAGCTGTGGTCCTTGAGCACAGGCAGA
>Ga0315549_1000016_pt1 | contig 161883 bp, 110 predicted proteins | sample SalMarSW160200MG_FD_203101 | JGI IMG/M metagenome (GOLD analysis project Ga0315549, IMG submission 203101) | Salt marsh sediment microbial communities from the Plum Island Ecosystem LTER, Massachusetts, United States - Salt Marsh Sediment SW1601-200 ... | reverse complement strand
TTATCAAGAACAATGACATCGAACGGCTGTTCAACACCCATAACCGAATTATCCATAGCATCGAACTGTGCAAGTGAGCAAACTTCGAGCCGGGCAATGGGGCAGGCCTTTAAGGCGGATTCGAGCATAATATTGCCGCTTGTGACAAGCAAAACCGATAAACTTTCGGGTGCATATAAAATTGACCACGCAGCATCGTCACAGGCCAAGGAATCAGCGTGCAATTGCCTTACCTCGAGGACACCGGCCCTTGTTTCAGAAAGGGAGAAATTTACCGCGATTTTGCCGGGTGAAAGGGATTCTGTTCCATTATCTGTTTTCGCCGGTGGAATTGTGACAGACCTTACAGAACGGACATTATTGTCTAAACTGAGCTGCACATCGCAGGTCACCGGTGTTCGTCCGTAATTGGCAACCGTTGCAAAAACTTCTACCTGATTAGGATTCTCGAATAACCTTCTTGCCTGCATAGCGGTAACAGCTATATTGGAACCGGACTCACCTATACAATGAAAACTCAGGTCGTCGGAACCAACGGTGAGCTGATTGAGGTCCCGGATTCGCCCGTCACTGAATAGTATCAATTTGGCCGATTCCACCGTACTTTGGCTATTAGCTTCCGTGCCGGCTGGTTGTGCAAAGGCGTTGGCAACAACTACAGCCTCGGATAAAGAGGACCGATCATGGCCCGGAGTGACGGCATCTATTGCCGAGATCAATTGACGCTTGTCGGATGTAAAATTGCACATTACTTTCGCATGATTATCAAAGGCTATGACCATTGTCTGGTCGCTTTTATCCTTAAGTGAAAAAAGAGCCTTGCTTCGCATAGATTCGATAAATACTTTCGCCTGTTCCTTGGCGGTATCTAAGCGATTTGTTGATTTGTTGTTCTGTGAATCAGTCTCGGTGGCATTCATACTGGCGGATCGATCAATCAACAAGACATATCGTTGCCCCGGGCCGGTAACTAAAGAAAGAATCGGCCAGGCTAAGGCAAGCAAAATAGCGAGCAGCATTAATAACTGTACGAGCAGCAGGATATTACGTCTCAATTTCTGGAACGGGGCATTGACCTGCAGATCGTGTACTGCCCGTTTCCATAAAAGGGTGCTTGAGACAATATGCTCGCGGCGTTTGAGCTTGAGAAAATATAACAACAGCAATAGCGGCACCGTTATTAAGGCGGCATAAACAGCCGTTAAAGGTGTCAACCATTCCATAATTTCAAATCCCTGTAAAAAATAATTCCATAATTAACGAAGTAATCGAATCCGCCGAAGATAATTCAAGACTAAAGACTCAACTGAATCAGCCGAATTAGCAAGCACATAAACAGCACCGCGACGAGTGCAGAAATCCTTCAGCTCGTTACAATAGGCATTAAGATTGCGCTTATAATATTTCGTCAGGGCGGTGGAAACGGTTATTTCAGCAATATCGGTATCCTCGATATCAACCAGCTTCAACTCTCCCGATATATCTGGGGAAAGCTCCTGAGCGGACAATACCTGGATAACATAAAGGTCATAATATTTACCTATTAACCGTCGTAAGGCGGAATCATAATTTTCCTTGAATAAGAAGTCACTCAATACAATATTTATCCCGGAGCCGATGCGACCTGCGGATAATTGCTTACAGGTTTTTTCAAAATGGGAAAGCCCATCACAATCGGCAGTCAAAAGGAAATCCGCCATTTTATGTAAATAATTCCTGCCCCGCATATTGGAAAGCTGGCCGATTATGCCATCTGAAAAAAGACTGATATTCAGGCGATTATTATTAACAAGGCTGACATAACCCAAAGCGGCAGTGAGTTTCTTGATGAAAAGCTCTTTCGAAGGCTCTCCAAAACTCATCGAAGAACTGATATCGGCGACTATATGGACGGTAAGGTCCTGTTCCTCGACAAAAAGTTTCAGAAATAGCTGCTCCAGTCGCCCGTAAATATTCCAGTCAACGAACCGCAGATCGTCACCCGCGACATAGGGCCTATGGTCTGCGAATTCCACGCTTTGGCCGCGGCGTTTGGAACGACGCTCACCCTGGAGCTTACCCTGCATAATTTTTCGGCTTAGAAAATCGAGCGAATCCAGCCTGTTCATAAATTCCGGATCGAGCAAATCCGTCAACCGTTTCCGTGATGTTGTCATTTTAGGGGACATCGATTTTTTGTTCCAAAGTTTTAGGGGTATTTTCGAGAATTTGGCCGAGGATTTCATCGGTCGTGACTCCTTCGGCCTGACCTTCAAAGTTCAAAAGTATGCGGTGACGCAGTGCCGGCAGTACCGAGGTGGAGATATCACTGAAGCTGACATGATAGCGTTCATCGAGCATTGCCCGGACTTTTGCGGAGAGTACCAGCGCCTGAACACCACGAGGTGAAGAGCCGAAACGAACAAAACGGTTAGTAATCTCTGCCGCAAATTCGCCCTGCGGATGTGTCGTCAGGACAAGACGTATCGCATAATCACGGACATGCTCGGCAATTACTACCCGCTGTGCTAACTTTTGGGCCTCAATTATCCCGTCGGCGCCTATAACAGTCGTAGCCCGAGGCTCGTGACCCGTTGTGGTTCGGTCGATGATCGTGCCAAGCTCCTGACGATTGCTGTACGGCACGAGCAGCTTAAAGAAAAAACGGTCCAACTGTGCTTCCGGTAGAGGATACGTACCTTCCTGCTCGATCGGATTTTGCGTGGCAAGAACCATAAAGGGTTCCGGCAAACTTCTAATCTGCCCGCCGCTTGTCACGGAATGTTCCTGCATCGCTTCGAGCATGGCGGACTGGGTCTTGGGTGTGGCGCGGTTGATTTCATCGGCTAATATAATCTGTCCGAAGATGGGGCCGGCCTGAAACTCGAATTGCCGTCTTCCGGTTTTTTGGTCTTCCATCACAACATTTGTACCGATGATATCTGCAGGCATCAAATCCGGCGTAAACTGTATCCGGCGAAAATCGAGTGAAAAAACGTCACTGAGTGTTCGCACGAGCAGCGTCTTACCGAGGCCGGGCACACCCTCAAGCAGGATATGTCCCCCACAAAACAGGGAAATCAGGACATTGTCAACGATTTGCTCATATCCGACTATGACCTTGCCGATCTCCCTTCGTAAAGTCTCGAACATTCGGCGAAAATCCCGACACCGTTCTTCGACGTCTTTTTGTGTTCCCAAATTCAGTGTTTCATTTTTGGGTTCTTTTTCTTCTTTTGACATTTTTATTTTCTCCTAATCTATATGTCATCGGTCTTTTCTTTATATCTGCTGTCCCCGGCCTTGCGTTTGGCCTTAAGCAATCGTTGAATATGAGAGGCTTCGCCCTCTGAAATATCCTTGACGGTTTCACTTTTTTGAGATATAGTGTTTTCAGTTTCCGCCTTCATTGTCGATGGCTTTACTATCGGTAATTCGCCTTCGAATTTTTCGTCCGCCTCGTATCTTCTTGATACGATGGATTCCCGCGAACGAGCTGAAAGCTGGTCCCGAACCTTCTGTCGTCTCTGCTTGAGCTGCTCAAGGGTTTTATCTTCCTTTCGTTTGTCTCTGCGATAGCGAAGCAGTACGGCAATCCGTCGTCCTATGGCACGGATATCCAAAATGACCCTGCGAACAGCTACATCTAATAAAAATAATGCAAGCCAAATGAGCATTAAAGGTCTGACCAGCGGCAACTGAGTTTCAGGGAATTTCAATCCGCCGCGGTCGAAAAGATTTGCCTGGTTAGGATCGGAGCTTAAAATCCGACCACCTGAAATTTCGCTGATCTGTGTAAGTAAAGGTGCATTATCGGACAGATCGCGAAATTCCGGGGCAACAGGGATGGTTACCGCAGTTGTAGTAAAATGTTGTTTTGTATCGTCGTCGAGTTTTTTATATCGAAGATTGACAATATAACTGCCGGATGTAGCGGCCTGAAACCTGCCCTGGTACTGACCCGGGCCAATCTGTGTCAGCTCGAGTGTCTGGCTTGAAACATCCGGAGCGATTACCTGTCCCTCGATGCCGGCAAAATTTATAAATCTGCCTTCGGAATCGATAGCTTCGACATTAACGATTACCCGACTGCCCTGGACATCGGTCGTAACATCACAATCGATGGATTGTGACGGTTTGCCCGACCAGCGTACAATTTGTTCCCAGAAACTGTCAAAGCCGCCCCACTGCAGCCAGTTCGAGGCCCACCGGCTGTCTATCGAGCTGGTAAAAGCCACACATCTGCCCATACCGGACTGACAGATAGCGAGCACGGGGTCCGCCTGGTCGCTTGCCAGAACAATCTGATTTAATCCCCCCTTCGGACCGGTTAATACATAACCATCCAAAACAGGCAATTGATTAGATAAACTTCCGAGAACTTCACTGTAACCGGAGACTAACTGTGGTGTGAATGTTTGTTCGATTATCATAGAGCGTCTTACAACCTGCGCTTCTTTGACAAATATTTCCGGAATTTTCATCGGATCGTCAACCTGATAGAAACGCCCCTGTGTAACCTGAGCGATATCGTACAGAAGTTTACCGTTGGTCTCAGGACCGACTGCAACGGTAGAGACAGTGATTTCACTGTTTGCCATATCGTTCCCGAGTTTTGCACACAGGTCGCTGTCGGATGTCTGGCCGTCTGTCAACAGGATCACATGTTTAACCGCAACTTCGGCATCGGCAAGGGATTCGAATGCCATTTTCATGGCCGGGCCCATAACCGTCCCGCCGCCGGCGCCGACACTGCGAATTCTCTGGCAAATATCTACCTTGTCCTGTGCCGGTTCGAGCGGTACCAACCAGGTGCTGGTGGCATCGAAAATAACCAGACCCACCAAATCGCGCCGGCTGAGAAGGCGAACGGCAGCAATGGCGGCAAGCTTACAAATTTCCACTTTTTCACCCGTCATAGAACCACTGCGGTCGATTACCAGCACCAGCGCGCCTTTGGGCATCTGCTTTTTCTGGGGAGGATCGAGTTCAACGGGAAGAATGTCGGCCACGGGTGAGCCAATCCAACCCCCGGCACCGAAAGATTCGGGCCCGCCCACCATAACCAGACCTCCTCCAAGATCGGTTATATATCGGCAGAGAATTTCCTGTTGCTGAAAAGTGAACTTACTGCAGTCCGTATTAACAAATATGACGGCATCCGTATCCATTAATCCCGTTAAATTGTCGGGGAAATCGGTTGCTGGTGAGTATCTAACATCGATATTCGAATTATTCAGTGTTTTTTCCAAAGCCCGGCCGCTTGAGCCATCAGTATCTACGACGAGAACTTGGCCGGGGCCTGCAACGTTCGTTATGGCGGTGGCGTTGTTATTTTGAGATATTATGTCCTGATATTGCTCGTCCGGAATAAAAATTGCTTCGAACTCATGGATTCCACGAGTTCCCACAGGTAACGAGATAGTCTTAACATTTGTGCCGGGTTTGAGCTCTATTGGTAAAGTTATTTCCGGTGAGTCTGGATCGAGATCAAGCTCCCTATCGTTGAGATTCAACTGTAACCTGCCGGTGGAATAAGAAGTGCTGCTGAGAATGAATCGCAGCGATATTGTTTGCTCGCTTCTCGCCTTGGCCGGCGCTGCTAATCGTTTGAAAATAACTTCATTATCATATTTATAACGCAGAGGCAGCACATCAATTGGAATTCCGTTAACCGCGGCAATTCGGGCGGCTTCTTTCAAATCACCCGAAGTTTCATTGCCCTCGCTGACAAATAGTATTCTTACGGCCGTATCCGGAGGCGCAATCGCCATCGCCATCTGGATTCCATTCGCTAATTTACTCTGCTGACCGTTGAGTGTAGTGTTTCTTTGGTGGATAGCTATATCTTCGGAAGGCAATTTGGAAATACTTGCGGCCTCTGCAACATCGACAACGGCCAACCGGTCCTCCGGAGCTTTATTTTTCAGTGCAGTATTGAGATAATCCAGGCTCGCCTGTTGAAGACCTGAAGGAATAGATTGACTTTTATCAATTACGGCAATTAACGTAACTCGCCGATTCGTTCTGGTAAGCATAGGCCGGGCAAGTAGTGCAAAGAGAATTATAACGATTAAGCAGCGAAAAATAATCGCAAGTGTTCTTCGTGCAGGTTCCAATGCCGTAAGGTTTCGAAGTCCAAGCCATATTATAGGAACCAGCAGGATGAGTCCAACAAGCCATAAGGATTGGTTAAAATAGAAGCTGTAGGTACCATTCATAATTGCCACATCAGAATCAAGCTGCAAGTCATATTAAAAATGAAAACAAGATTCCGATCGCCCACTGTTATTGTACTTCTTTAATCTTGCCGAGTGTTAATTTCATAATAAAGAAAAAAGTGCCGGTAGAATTAGTGATAAGAATAAAAATGAGATAAAATTGCCTTGTTTCTTTTTTACATTCCTGAGACACTTATTTTGATAAATATACTATTTTGTATCGGGTTGTTCGAGACCTCCAAAATATTTCTTTATTGCATCTTCATATTTACGAGGGATTTCATTTTCGCTGATGGCCTCGGCGGCAGTATCTCTGCCGGCCTGAATTACCTCGGTAAAGTCACGCCTGGCCTCGCCTTTGACTTGTGAGTCGTGGAAATACCAGCTTGCAATAACGGGACCTTGGTCAACTTTACTTTTTGCACGCGTTTTTACCGTGCCACTTTTTTCAAGCTCCTCAATAGTGTAGGAAGATCCGGGTCTGGTACCGATACCATCACCATGTCCACCTCCGGAGCCTATAAAGGTAAACTGTCCATTATGACCCAGTCCCTGCCCCATACCTTCACCGAGACAGCCGATAGCATAAGCTATCTCAGCAAGACTGGCCTCGGTCATCATTAACTGCTGCCGGAGGGCCTCGAACTGGTCTAATTGTTCCATTGCCTGAGCTAATCCATCCATATTCAATCCGCCTGCACCATTCCCGCAGGCCCCAATAGCACCGGCCAGACCTGCACATCCGCTGCCGGCCATTCGTGAGACGGCGGCTTTGCGCAAAAGTTCCTCTATTTTTTCTGAAGAGATGCCCTGTTGCTGTAAGCTCTGGCGTAATTGGTTTTCGCTTAGCTTGGCAAGCTTTTTATCCAGCCCGAGTTTTTCCAGCTCCTCCTCAAGCTCTTCATTTTTCCCGGCCAATTCTGCAAGCTGTTTGGCTAAATTTTGTAATTGTTCTGACAATTCTTTTTTCTGCTGGTCGGTCAGGTTATTTTTTGTCAAATCCTGCTGCAACTGGTTCAGCATGGCGGATGCCTGTGAAAAATTGCCCCGGGTCAGAGCCAATTGCATTTGCTGTACAAGGGCGTTTGGGGAAGTTCGAAGCTGCTTAAACATTTTTTTCATCATATCGAGAGACTCTGCCTGCACGCTGTTTTGCATGTTTTTAATCTGGTCGGAAATATTGCCGAGTTCCCGAATTGCCTGTCGTTTTATATCAGCCGGCTTGGCGTCCGGTGCCGACTGTTGCAGCTTACTTAAAGCCTCATTCAACGCCGGTTCATCCAGTCTTTGTATTACCGACGCAACTGCCTTAGCGGCATCATTGACATCGGTCTTGGCCTGTTGAATCTTTTTTGCAAGCTGTTGCTGCTGATCGCGTTTTTTCAGAAACCCAAGGAGGTCTTTTTGCGGCAGATAGATGGTCAGCACTGTAAACATGAACCATAAAGCAATTGCATACGCCCAGCTCTTTGACAGACGGATGGGAAAAGATTTTTGTGGATTCAGGTTTTGCGTCTTTTGGTATGTTTCCGAGCGGGCGGCATCGGCGAACGGATCCCGGGAATTTTTTAAAGATAATACCGTGCTAAAACGCTCATGCAGCCTGAGTCTTTCATCGAGTATCAGTGATATCTTCATTCGGCTCGGTATTTTCATCAGCCAGAATAAAACAGTTAAAGTTATAACAAAACTCCAGAACCCCAGGGCACTCTGCGGTCTTATCACCTCTAAGGCCAACAGACGCTCTGTTAAAACTGCAAATACCGCGATAATCCCCGTTCCGGCAAGAATCCATCCCGTATATTTAATTAGTAGGTTGATACTACACCTAACTCGAACAATCCGGATGCTTTTTTCAAATGATTTCAACATGGGTATATCCTGATTATATTTACCCGGAGTCTGCTAAATATTAAGACGCAGTTAAATGATAAAAGTTGCATATAATTCGGGCCTTTTTCCTCTATTTCCCGAAAGTTTTTAATTTTTCTCCACTTATAGTTATACCACGCCTTATTATAACTATAAAAAATGGCTGGATAAAGTGATTTTATATATTTATTGCGGGTATTAGCGCTCTAATGCTCTCCGTGAGGAGTCCCGGGGGCGATGATGAAGGTTATGTCCCAATTTCGGATTTTTCGCCTTTCTTTTATAGTTTGAGGCATTCCTATGCCGCCGTCGTCGCTGAGGTTTTCGCCAATACTATAGACAACAAAGCCGGTCTCAAGTTTCTTATATCGCAATTCCTTTCCATCAAATGGATCCGTGGGGACCGAATCAAGATAGTCTGGGACAAGGTCTTTTAATTGATCCGGAAGCTCATCTTTTGCCAAACGGTAACGCTGGACTGCGATTGCTGCCTGGGCAGTTTTAAGCTCAGCAATGTTCCTTAATTCTGTGGAAATATATCTTGATAAATCTAGATTAAAACTTCTTAGCCCTATATGGAAACATGATATATTCTCAAGTTTATGTATAATATTTTTTGTGACATCCATACGTTTGTGCAATGGAAGTTTTTCGGCTTCTATATATTTGTTTATAATATCGAGGCAAGTAATTAGATCTATATCAGCAAACCCCAGGGCTTTATAGACTTCAAGTATGGGCTTGGGAGGAATATTATCACCGAACATATCGTCATTTAAAATAGTGAGATTTTCAAATGCGTCCAGAATAAAACATCTGTGTCCAGCAAAAGCTCTGGTCATTCCTGGTAAGTTTCGAGGGTTATCAAGAGTTTTGCTAATCTCGACTAATTGCTCATCATGAAAATCCAATCTGTTGATAAGACGTTCGAGAATAGAAATAGTATAAGTATATTGGGAAGCATGAGCACGTTGAGAGATGATGATTGGTTCATTCGAAAGGGAATTTGCAATGGCAAGAGCAGAAAGAACTGAGCAAATTGCTAACTGAGGTTCCTCGTTTTCACAATGTAACACTGCCTGAAGACAAAGCAAAAAGTAGCCACGTCTTAAGTCAGAAAAGTGATCTAAATGAATTTCATTCCCAAGTGTAAGATCAATAGGATATCGACTGTGTTCTAAGGTAGCAGCTTCGTGTAACAACTCGAGGGTCTTTTGGTTGTCATTAAGATACCGAGCGATAACACTCTTGGTTTCTTCGGTCAGTGGTATATTACGTGCAGGGAGTTCGGCTTTACCTAAGAGTGGCAGAAGCTTGATATCCTTAGGCTCGACGTAGTACTCGACCGCATCTAAAATAAAATAAGCGGCATTTTCAACACCTTCGGGGATGGAATACCATTTATCCAGCTCTTCGCAGGTCACCGGATAGCCGGCGGCACGGATGGCTTCTATTCTGGAACGCAGTTTCCTTTTTAAGTTCAATCGATAAAGAGTAAAAGTCGCCGCTGCAATAAGAAGCAGAAGGAGAAATATATGTGAAATTTTTAATTTTCGTCTCTTGCCGGAAACGGCTCGACTGGTTTCCCCGAAATTTTTTTGCTTTTCGCCCACTTGTTCAATCTCCCTTAAATATTTATCACTTAAGCTACAATTTTGTAATAAAGATTACAAGAAGTTTTTGAATCATTTATAGGCGTGAGGTTCGATATATTCTCAAAGCAAGTTATCTCGATACCAGTCGATAGCTTTTTGGAGACCTTGTTCGAATGAAATAGCAGGTTTGTAACCGATGAGATTTTTTGCCGCAGTAATATCGGCGAGCGAGTGTTTCACATCGCCGGGGCGAGGATACGTATATATTGGTTTTACGTTTTTGCCGAGAGAGTCGTTAATCATATCGATGATTTCATTGACAGTGACGGCCTGACCACAGGCGATGTTAATTACTTCACCGTCGGTTTTATTTACCCTTGCGGCCAATAAATTAGCCTCTACGACGTTATCGATATAAGTAAAATCCCGACTCTGCTGCCCGTCGCCATAAATGGTTGGTGGCTGGTTTTTCAATATGGCAGTTACAAAGGCGGGAATAGCCGCGGCATACTGGCTCTTGGGATCCTGGTTGGGACCAAAGACGTTGAAATACCGAAGGGATATCGTCTCAAGTCCAAAAACACGGGTAAAGACCGAACAATAATATTCGCCGACAAGCTTACCGACCGCATAGGGAGATAGTGGTGACGGGGGCATTGTTTCTACCTTCGGCAAAGTAGGAGTATCACCATAGGCCGAGGAGCTTGCCGCATAAACAAAACGTTTTACGCCGGCGTCACGAGCCGCCAAAAGAAGCGTGAAAGTTGCATCAACACAATGTTTGTGCGAAGCTACCGGGTCATCGACGCTGCGAGGCACAGACGGCAAGGCACCCTCGTGAAAGACAATATCGATATCTTTCATGGCGTCTCGGGCGATATTTTCGTCACCCATATCGGCCTCTATGAATTCTATCCTGTCTATAATATCCACGAGGTTGCTCTTTTTACCCGTGAGCAGATTATCAACCACCCGTACGAAGCAACCATCCGAGACGAGTCTTTTGCATATATTCGAGCCGATAAAACCGGCTCCGCCGGTGACTAAGAATTTTTCCATAAAGTAAACCTTATCCAAACACAGCTTATATTGAAGCTTAATAATACAACCGCCCGGATTTTAAGGCAAATGCTTTTTAAGGTACTGAGAACTTATTAAGGATTGCCGCGGGCCAATTGTGCTTTTTGATATTTGCGGAAAGATTTGAACTGTTCCTGGAAATATCCGCCCTTGATGGTCCTTGCGGCGAAAAGTACGCAGCCGACAATATTAGCACCAACATCGCCCAGCTCACGAATCGTTCTCTGGGCTGCACCTCTGCTTGTCGCCGCGGCGTTGAACACTACAAGCGTTGCATCCACAAGTCCCGCCAGAACTGCAGCGTCACTTACAAGCAGCACAGGTGGGCCGTCGATGATAATATGATCGTATTTCTTGCGTTGTTCCTGCAGCAGCTCCTCCATTCGCGAACCGCTGAGCAATTCAGCCGGATTGGCGGGAATCGGGCCGCAATCAATTATGTCAAGGTCCTCTATCTCACTCGATCTTATGGCCTCTTTAGAGGCACACTGGTTCATAAGCACACTGCTTAATCCGAGGTCGTATCCCTTTGTCCCCATATTGTTTGATTGCAGTTTCGGGAATAACGTGTGTATATTTGGCTGCCTGAAATTACCGTCTATGAGCAGCACTTTTTTGCCCGCTGCTACAAATGTAGTCGCAAGATTTACCGCCGTCGAAGTCTTGCCGTCTTCGGGCATACCGCTGGTAACAAGTAAAGCTTTAACAGAGTCGGCGGGACCAGATAACTTCAAATTGGTACGGCATCGCCTGTAAGCTTCGGCGATAATAGAATATGGAGCCTTGCGGACGGCGTGACATAACTCGATGCCGCGAACCTGATTATCTTCCGACGAATCGGGGATAACCGCTAAAAGAGGAATACGCAAATACTTGGCGATGTCACTCGGAGTCCGTACCAGATCATTAGCCAGCTCGATTAGAAAGGCAAGGCCGATACCCAGTAAAAGGCCTAACATCCATCCGCTCGGCATCCAAAGCCACCACTGCCGGGAGAAAACCATTTCAAGCGGTCTCGGAGCCAGTCCTACGGCCTGCACTTTGGGTGTTTCCGGGTCGTTGGCTATCATCTTCCATTTCTCGATTTGCTCCTTGATTTTATCGAGCATTTCAACTCTTTCATCCCTGATTTTGAGCCTCTGGGCATACTGTATGCGGGCTTCGTCAAGGTCTCTCTTTTTTGCCTCGGCCGCAAGGCGGAGATTTTCCAATTCTTCGAATCTTTGTTGTAGAACAACCAGGCCGTCCCTTGCATTCTCGAGATTTGCCTTTCGTGTCTGTTCGGCTATTTCTTCTTTTCTAAGCTCTCTTGCTTTCTGAGTCTCAGCTATCGACTCTCTCATCTGGCGTATATCTCTGTGGTTTTCGCCGAATCTCGTAAGCATCCCTGAAAGCTCGGCCTCCTGGAATGCAAGCTGCTGGGCCAGGGTAAGCATTACCGGGTCTCTCTCGATTGCATACTCAATCTGCTCACTAATAGGTTCGGTTGCCAATCTTTGAAGATTGTCGATATCAGCTTTAAGCTGCTTTATTCCCAGCTCAAGGTCGGTTTTCTGCAGTTCCAGGTTATTTAGCGTTAATGTAATCGTGTGCTGGAAGTTACGTCCGACAGGCATTTCGAGATCGATTATTCCTGATTTATTTCGAACATCGGCCAGACTTGCCTCGGCAGCGCTCAATTCCCTTTCCACATTGTCTCTTTGATTCTCAAGTTCTATCAGTCTTTGAGATACTTCGGCTTTTTCCGTAGCCCCCTGTTTTGTAATGAACAGATCCAGCATTTCATTTACTATTTTTGCCGCTTCACCTGCGTCACGGCATGTCATCGATATCTCAACAAATTCACTGTCACGGTGTGCATAAGCAACGAAATATCTGTTCAAATATTTCACTGCTTTTCTAATACTATCCTCTCTTCGATGGAACCAATCCGTCTGCTTGATGGTATTTCGGGCCAGCAGCTCCTGCAAAGTGCTTTGTTGTTTTATAAGATTGGCTATGGATTGACGGTAATTATATAAAATATCCTTTTGTAACTGGGCAGTGCCGATGGTCATAGGATCGGTCGGTACCGGTGACAATACCTGGATATATGTCGTAGCGGTGTATTTCGGGGAATACTTCTGCAGGAATTTCCAGATTCCTCCCCCGGCAACAAGACCCAATATCATAAAAATAATAATCAGCAGAATATGGCGTCGTAAAATCGCAAAAACTTCTTTTGCCGTGAGCGAAGAATGCGCAGAGGATTTGAGCGTGGCCGGCAGGGCCAGCTTGTTCGAAGCTGTTGTTTTTTCTACTGCCATTTTAATCTCCGCTTATAATTAAACAATGAAGTATATTTTTATACTCCATGTTCAATGCAAAAAATGTCAGGGCGAAACACGCTCGATGGCCCTTGTTATACGTTCCCGAACCCTGTTCGAAAATTTATCCGCTCCACTTTCCAGTGCTGTTCTGTAAGCGGCAAGCGCCTCGTCATTCGCTCCAAGTTTTTCCTGTATCATACCCTTGTGTTCGTACACCTCCGGTGGTACGGATATTATATTCTGTTGACTATACTGCTGCAGGGCCGCTTCCACGTATTCGGCGGCCTCCAGATTTTTATCATTTTTATGCAACGCATAAGCATACGTGTCCATAATACCAGGGTCATTCGGCTTTTCATCCAGTGCCTGTCCGGCATATTTAAGAGCTTCCGGATACCTCTGGCTGTACTCGGTCAACAAATACGCAAAATTATTCAGGACATTGATATTCTTCGGCATTTCAGCAAGGAGACTTTCGTAATCTGTGATGGCCGTTTTGATATATTTGTTATCGGAAGTTTGCTCGTAAGCCTGAATCAGGACATCCACTTTTTTAATGATATAATTAACTCTATTAGGATTTTCCGGACCGGTTAACTCAATGCATTTATTTATATAATCAAGGGCTTTAATATACTCGCCTTTGATGCCGACCAGATTAAACATCACAAAATTGGCTGCAATTGAATCCGGATCCGTCCTGAGCTTTTGTTCACAGTACGCCGATACCTCATCCGCACCAAGCATCAGGAACATTCTCATCAGAACTTCGGATGCGAGAACCTCATTTGTCCCGGTTTGGTCAATGGCTTTTCTGCAATATTCGGACGTTTTGGTCTTGTTTCCGAGCTTATAATTAGCTTCGGCCATTCTCAAATAAGCTACCGGCGAAAAGCTCGTATTGATGTACTTTTGACACTCTTCCAGAACTTTTCCCACCTTCGCTGGATTCCAGTTATTCGTGTTCGATTCCCCTGCTGCCATAAGCAGGGTTTTAAGATAGCCGTCGAGTGACGTTGCGTATGTTACGTCCTTTGCAAGCTCTTCAGGATTTAATCCCGGATTTTCCTGAATTTTGATTTGACACGCTTTTTGATATAATTGTTCGGCTTTATCATATTGCCCCGTTCTCAGAGCATAAGCACCGGCTCGATTGAGCCATTGAGTATTATCCGGAAATTTCTCAAGAGTGTCCTGATAAAATCTGTTTAGTGCCTCTTTTCTGTCGAGTTGTGTATAAATATATTCGAGCAGCAATCCTGCCTCCTGAGGGGCACTTGAATCAGCAATCGTACTTATAAGCTCGGTTATTGCATCCTCATACCTTTTCGCATTCATATACGCTCTCGCCAGAGAAACACGGATTACGGGATCATCCGATAACAGCTTGCTATGTCTGAGGTCGCTGATTGCTTTATCATAATTTGCCAGCTTGATATTTATTTCGCCTCTTAACCGCCATGCAACCGCATTATTCTTATCGCTCTGAAGGTTTCTATCCGTCAGCTCAAGAGCTTTCTCCAATTGACCTTGTTTTAACAGCAGCCATGCTTCGAGCAGCATTATTCTGGATTCGTTCGGATATTTCCCTTTAATGCTTTGTAATGCACGTTCGGCCTCGCTTGTCAGACCTGTTTGAAGAAAAGCCTGTACCTGGGTAAGGTGGTTCTCAACCGTATCTTCGAGCGACAACAGTTCTCCGGAATACTTCTTGACAGATTCCTGATCAGCGGTTTTTTCGGCAACCTGTATCAGCCCTCGAAGAATCCCCGTGTCTTTGGGATTCTGCTTATACGCATGCTCTAAAACTTTCATGGCGTTCTCATATCGGCCGAGCTTGAAATAATAGTTCCAAAGCAGTTGATCATCCTGTGATTCCGTCAGGAGTTTTTTGGCCTCATTTTCCATTCCCCTTACCCTGAAATACTCTGCATAATAATAGAGCATTCTCTTGTCTTTCGGACTAATTTTTTGTGCCTGTTCAAAAGCCGAACCGGCAATATCGAGTAATGCTTCTTTACTTTCGGTGTTAATTTGTTTGAGAGCAACTTCCATTGCCAGTTTTCCGAGCAGCGTGGCATTTTCCACAGTTGGAGAGGCCTGGAGCACATCCTGTCGAATCGCTACCGCCCTTAACGGCTCCGTCGGAGCTATAAACTCGGCATACAGGTTGAGTAATTCTAAATCGAACAGATTAAGTCCTATCGCCCTTTCCAAAGCTTTTCTCGTTTCTGCTACTTGATTCGGCAAAACATTATCGCCCAGCTTTTGGTTTCGGTAGTACAATGTTGTTGCCTCTTTTTTTGCAATTGTAATGTCCAGGGGATTTAAAGAGGCCGCTTTGCGGATGTCTTCCAAGGATGCAGCATCATTTCCAAGGGCTGCATTAATATTACTTCTCAGCAAATAAGCCTGGGAAAAAATCGGTTTTTGCTTCAAACATTCGTCGATTTTCGACAGAGCCTTATCGAATTCACCTTTTGCCGCTGCCATTCGTGACTCATAGACAATGCCATGACAACCGTCAAGGTCTTCATCTTTAGCGGTTTTGATAACCTGTTCCGCCGGTTTCCAGTTGTTTTTTGCCAGTGACATATCGAAAAGAAAATCTGCTGCAAGTTTTATCCGCTTAAATACCGAATCCCCGGAAGTGTGGTCCGTTGATGTCCCTTTTTCAATGGCTTTAGTGAATTGCACAATTGCTTTGTCGTACTCGTTATTTCGGTGGTAAAATATTCCAAGTTCCAGTGAACTATAGAATGGATCGGTTAGATTCAGGAGCACCTTCTCTTCTATATCTCTATATCTTTGAATCGAAACCTCCTTTGGCTGAGGCTCGAAAAGAATTTGCTTATAAACAAGTGCGGTAATATTTTCAGGGAAGTAATTTAGATAACGATTAATAAAATCCTTCGCCTGGTTTATATTGCCCTGTGTTATATAATTTCTGCAGGTGCTGATTAATATATTTTGTCCGACGGCATTCGGTTCTGTGGCCAGCAGTTGTTCGGACAGTTTAGTCTCGAGCTGTTTATAACCAATCAATTCCTTTGTCATATATTGTTCTTCACCGACCTGTAAATCGACCGGTTTTGTATCGTTTAACCCGGTTGGTTGTAAGATGGAGGTGTATTGTTTTCGTTTTTGCGCTATTGCCAATTGGGCTTGTCGAATCCTGGCCTGGACAAGCGCCAGACGGAGCTGGATTGTTTCGGATTCACTGCTCGGTTCTTTGGCCAATTCTTTTTCGGCATCATCAAACCGCATCGCCCGTATATAGGTCTTAATTCGAAGATTACGGCTTCTTTTGTTGGGACCGTAATATTTCTCGAAAGCATCTATATGCTGTATAACCTCCGTCCATGGATTTAATTCCATAGCGACCTCAACATAATCCAGTCGAGACTCAGGTTTGATATCCGCAATCCCTGAATGGAGCGCACTAATCAGAAATTCCTTAACCGCTCCAATTTCGGGAGTATCCTTAAATATTTTCGCAAGACGGTACGAGAGATTCGCAAATTCGAGATCTTTCGGCCAGGCAGTCGTTGAAGGTTTTAGCGCTTTAAGCTGTTCGTATGCCGTATTTAGATTTTGGAGGGCACTTTTTTGATTTCCCCCGGCAAGCTCGAGCATACCTCGCCATTTAATAGTCAACGGCTCCTCTTTACTGCCAAGAATCTGTTCGATTTCCTGTACGGCCTGTTCTGTTTCGCTTAACAAGGTTTTAATTTCGGACTCCGTTTTTTGTGACTGAGAATCAAGTATCTGCTCAACATAGCAGTTTGCTAAAAACGCGTACAGTTGGAATCGGTTAACTATCCTTATTTGATGTTGTGGTCCGGGACTGTCCTGTGCTTCCGGCAAAGTCAATGCCTTTTTGGCAATATCCATTGCTTTGTAAATATCCGCCTGCTGCCCGAACACAGAGGACCTGCGATAGTAAAGGTCGGCGGCATTGATTGCATAAACTACATTCGACTCGTCGAGGGACATTGCTTTTTCGATTGCTTCTATAGCGTTGTTAAGATTGTCCAGGCTTGATCCCGGACCGGAGTATTTCGAATAGATTAGATAATATTCGGAAATTGCGGCGAAAACATCCGCACTGGTACTGAATTTATTTGCAAGTGACAGATAGTCCGATTCGAGTGACCTAATTCTCTCATTTTGCTGCCCGGAACTATTGTCTCGCGCGAGTATGAGCTTAAATTGCAACAGGTTTAAGTGTGCCTTTGGATTAGTCGCGGAAATCTTCACCGCCTGTTCCAAAAAATCTCTTGCCTGCTCGATGGATTTATCCTTTTCCTCGAAGTTTCCTCGTGAAGCGAGAATCTCTCCTCTTGCGATAACCGCCCGCGCCAGATGCCAGTAAGTATCGATATTGCCGGGCTCGAGTTCCTGTGCGGCCTTGATATCGTTGATTGCCTGAGCAAGCATTTCATCTCTGTTGGTGGCTGCACCTGAACTTGCCATTTCGAGAGAGCCTATCCCTCTGAGCAGATGCAGATATGGTCCCAGATATTGTTGGCTGTCCCCATCTTGTTCGATTCCGGGAACATTCCACTGAGTGATCTTTTCCATAAGAAGCCCCTGCTCTTCGGCTATCTTTAAGAACTCGGTGGCCTCCTCGCATACTCTTTGCCAAACTCCGCTTGTGCCGCTTTTACCTAATATATGAAGATATCTAATCCTGCCGTATCGGGCCCTGGCGTTATTAGAGTTGATATTAATTATTTCGTCCCAGCAAGCCATGATGAAGGGCCATTCCTGGGTTTCAAGGTACATATCCAGCATGGTGTAAAGTATTTCTTCTCTAAGAATGTTGTCTTTCGCTTTAACGTATGCCGCCCGAAGATTGCGTTCGGCTCTGTCGTAATTCTGCTTTTTTATCTGTGGGTTGTTTGCTTCGTGAGCTGCTTTTAGTGCAGCCTGAGCGTCTGTGATATACTCTTGCGCATCCCGGCTGAACTGCAGAATTACCAGAATAGAAACCAGGGCAACCACTGCAAAAACCGCAGAGCCTATAAGCGCAACTTTTTTATTCAACCTCCTTCTCGCCATGAGCTGTCCTCGTATTACATTTTTCCAACTTATATTTATATCATATACTACACATCTGTTACGTTTTTACACTTAGCTCGATTCACTTATCCATATCGGGCCAATGCTCTTTTTCTAAAACAGGTAAAATTACAGATAATAATTTTTCAGTAGCGGCGAGAGCCTCCTTTTTATTTGGTGGGATTGAAGACTGATTAAAAGCCACCTCAACCTTGCTGAAATACGAAGATTTTCCGAAAAGGTTCTTATTTAAAGCTACCCGAGCCTCTTCCCTGCTTCCTTCATATTCCCCGTTGACCCTAAAAAGGTATAGAACCGGAAATTTTTCTGTGCTTTGCCAAATGCTGGCTCTCGGACTACCGAAGACCAGATATTTCCCGTGTCTTTTCCTTATTATGCCATTGTCATCCATTATTTCCAGCATGACACTATCGGAAGCCAATTTCTGAAAACCACTGCCTGCATAGCATTCTTCCGGCACATGTGGTATTCTGTCCGGACAGTCGTAGTATGTAATAAATAACAGGCAGTTTTTGGTCGTACCGGTTACTTCCGCATCAGTGTCACTAACAATCCACTGAATGTAATCATTAGTTCCTAATGTTTTAAGGACCTCCTCATTCTCAATTTGAAATTTATTATCCGGCTCAACTGTAAAAGGAGCTAAATTATTTTCATCAAGCCGGTTCAGGGATTTTTTCAGTGGTATCGGCTCCTTTTTCAGATATAGGCCCAGCTTATTTATAGTAACCGACATACCCGCTCCGGCAGTTGCGAGAACCGCCGTACATATCAGAAACGCAGGTTGCATGTAAGCTCGGATATTATTTGTTTTACTTTGCATCACTAACCACCGTTACGGACGACTATATCTTCCCTAACAGCCTCATCTTCGTTAATAAACAAACTCGACATAAACCACGCAAGAAAACCATATAAGCCGAAGGCCAGCGGCAACATCGCCATCCCAAGTGCATCATGGTAAATACCCTGTGTATATTTAGGATGTATCAGGACGTAAATAAATCCGGTTATTGTCACTCGTACTATATTGCATACAATTGCAATCGGTATCGTGCTGACTAAAAGAACAATCCGCTGCCATACAGGACGGTAATGCAAATAAGCCATCGCCACACCCAAAGCCAGAAAAGCCATCAACAGGCGCATCCCGCTACAGGCTTCTGCAACATCAAGCGGGGGCTCCAGCTGCCTGCCCTTATATATAACATCGATAACTACCCCTCTGGCCGTCGCTTCCATTCCGGAGACCAGATTCAGAAGACCGGCGGCTGCAGTGGCCGCCCATTGGCGCATTGGTATAGTGATCCCCCTGTAAATTCTGCCCGGCAGCGGCACAGCAAATATCAGATAAGCGACCGGCAGCCAGGTATATTTTAATAAAGACCATCCGCCTAAAAGCAGAACAACAGAACCGAGGGCTGCTATCATGGACAATGCGCGAAAATAAGCCCATCCCGAAGGGCTGACTATATTAAATATATAAAACAGGATAGCGAATACGAGGAAAATTAGACCAAGATAGTTTGGTTTGGCTTTGAGGTTTAGAATTTCTTTTTTATGTCGATTGACGAAATATAAACTAAACAACGGTATCAAAAATCCGTGCGACCAGCTGCTGTCGGTAATCCATCTGTACATGATATCGTCGATTTCTCTGTGAAACAGATACCAGAATAATCCTGCTATTATCAATATCCTGATGTATCCGTGCAGTCCAAGCTCACACCACCGACGTTTGGGCGTAACAGTTTCATTTATTTTAATATCAACATTAATCATGTATTTATTTTTCATCCTGCTGAAAAATAAAGCCCCGGCAAAATTGGATCCCTCCACGATAGAAGATGTGATATTGTCCACAACAGTAAAACTTCATGTACTTCTATGAAAAAAGCAGAACTATCGAATCCCACGGTTCCGCTTTTTAGGTCTTTATCAGAACCAATCGGGTATCGGTCTGCGAGTATAAAAATCTCTGTCGGCGAAATTACGGTCATAAACAAAACCGAATCCATAAGTGGCCCTGAACGCATTTCGTAAAATTGCGCGCCACCTGGCCGTCGCATGTGTGCCGACATTGATGGTGTCATGCGGTTTTATAAAGAAATCCGGCTGCTCACCGTTGAATATCTTATCCAGGTCCACCATCACGATTTCTTCCTTTTTCCTGCCGATTCGCCTTATTACCTCACAACGCTTCGGCCACGCCAAAGGCGCCAGACCACCGGCAGCAACGATAGCCTGTTTCAGAGTCATCGGACGACCCGTAAGGGCTATAGGCCCTGTACGATTAACGTTACCCATGATGTAGAATTCGCCGACAATATCAACAGGGACAAAAATCGTATCGCCGGGTTTTATTACGATATTATACCTCGGATCGCCGGCAAGTAACTTATCGGTCGGGATCTTTATGAGTCTTGTCCTGGCACCCTGTTCGGCCCATCCGAAGTCCGGTGCCTTCACTTCTTCAGGCGGAGCAATAAATGTTTCCCGAGGTTGTCTCTGAATAGCAGGTTCTGTCGGCCTTTCCCTGCCGACCTGAACGGGTACCCATTTGCCATTTTGGAATACCCATTCAATATGCCCGTTTTCCTTTTGTGTTTCCGCCGGTTTTTCAGGCTCTACGGGTACGGGAATCCATTTACCATTCCGGAATACCCATTCGATATGACCCATGTTCCCGTTGTTCGAAGATTCTCGCGGATCACTTACCGTGACAACTCCTCCGGGAGATACGGATATTCCTCCCTGGTTTGCCTGTCTGTTAACCTGTCTGCTCGGGGAAACCGGAGTTTGGTACGGTCTGGATTCGATATCGGTATTAGCTGGTTGTCCCGACCGTTCCGACAATGTTTTCAGTACTTCCTGAACGCTTACCGGTTCGTTCATCGGTGTTGTGGCAGGCATCTCGGATAACTGCCAGACATTTCCCTTATTGGAATAGTTTCTCCTGTTATCTCTGAATTGCTCAAATCCTTTCCTGGTCCCACCGAATTCCTGATTGGTTGTCATTTCAGACGAAGATATTACTACTTTGCTGTCTGGCCATCTGAATTTATCTTGTGCCTGGGAAGATATTAACTGCCGTCTTGTTTTTGCAGTCCCGGGGCCGATGGCTTTAAGCTCAGGACCGCCGGATCCGAGTTTGCTCATTGGCTGTAATTTTCTATTGTCTTCGACAACACGTGAGACATATATATAACTGACGTTAAACTGTCTTGTTCCACTCGCCATTGCAAGTGCGTCGGTCAATTTGAAATTATAGCGGGGAATAACATACCTGCTCGGGGCAAGCACTCCGTCACCTAATATCGAGAAGGCACGCTGTTGAGAGCTTATGAGTGTTACGGTGACCAGGGGATTTTTTAATACGCTCGGAGAAAGGACTTGTTTTATCCTCTCTTCGAGCTGTGTCTCGGTCAAACCAGCAACCTCTATGATACCAACCTCCGGTATACGTATTTTACCAGTTTCGGTTACGGGATAGTCATTAACAAATATTGATTTTGAGCCGAGTAATTCAAATATGTCCACTCTTATTATGTCACCGGCACGAAACGTATAATCACTCATTTCCGAGACAGTATCTGCCGGTTTTGGTTCTTCTCCTTGCTCCCAGGCTATGGGTGTCTCTTCCGCCACACCAAGAGAATCCAGTATCACATTAACAGCGGGAACGGTACGGAATCGACCTACCTGTGTCGGGTCAAAGAATTTATTGCCGCAGCCGGTTGAAATAGCCAATAGAAGAACAGAAACAACAAATAAGAAGTAACTAATCCGTGCATTGCATTTAGTTACATTGTTAAACATGGCAATTTACTTTCTCAATAAACCAGCTACTAAGTGAATCAGGGCTTTCGTATAAAAAGCGTTCTCTCACGAGAAATTTATCGGATTAATATCTGACTCGCTTAACTTTTTTTAACCACCATAAAGTTAATATTACAAAGAGATTAAATACTTCAAACGATGTAAAAATTAATATCCAATTTTGATATTGCGGCTACAAATCCAAGGTCATAAAGCATTTACAAATAAAATCGCTTCAATTATATGAATGAAGATGCACTACTGACGTGTGAATAGAGTTTTGACTTGGTCTGACTATGCTTATATATCTAAAATTCTGCTAAACCGGCTTGCGGCCGATAATTAACCTCTTTCCAGTATTGCTAAATAGAGCTTTTTCTATGATAATATTGCAATTATTGCATATATAAATGTGAATCATAAATCGGCATATTTGTATTCCAGTTGAGGTGAACCTATAAAAATTTAGTTTTTTTAGTTTTTCTTGAAAATTATTTGTTAGAATACGCGTTCTCTATATTTAGAATACCCGGTTAATATTCGAAGGAACTAAAACTAAAGAAATTTAATTTATGGAGGTACTCAAATGTTAAAATTAAGAATGGTAAGAAAATGCGCTGTGGTATTTACGTTGGTTTTATTTGCATCCACCCCGGCATTATGGGCGCAAAATCCGGACACTCTCAAAATGCTTCCGGAAAAAACTCTCTTTTGCATTCAGATAAACAATTTAGATAACACCCTCAACCAGCTCGACCAGTTTCTCGCCGGTGCTTCTCCCATGCCTATGGGACTTTCGATGCTTGTAAGGGGACAATTGATGGGTGTATTGGGCAGCCCCCAGCTTAATGGCGTTAATATGAACGGCAATATCGTCGTCTTCGGTACTGTAATGCCGGGCCAGATGACACAGGAAAATCCGGCGCAAAATATATTCGTCGGAATACTCGCTCCCGTGACGGATTATAAACAGTTCATTGAAGGCAATCCGAATTGCGGCGAAGCTGATGAAAAGGGAGTTTCAAAAATAACGAAAAACGGGGCCGATATAATGTTGGCAGTGAAATCGAATAACTGTGCCCTTTTAAGCTGGCCGAACGATTATGACAAACTTGTTGCGATGGCCAAGGAAGTATCAGCCGCAAATTCAGCCGGGCTTGCAGGCACCCTCGACGATTCGATGAAAAAACAGGCGGCGACAGAACCTATTTGGGCCCATGCTAATATTCAACAGGTCTCAGGCACATTCGGGCCTATGATTTTAGGTAAGATAGAAGAAATAAAAACCATGATGCAAAGTATGCCGGCCAATCAACAGGGAGTTCAACCTGCAGGCATCCAGAATATTATGAGTATGTATGCTTCTGTCATCGATACATTATTGAAAGAAACAAAATCGGTGTCTGTAGCTATTAATCCGAAACCGAATGTATTGAATATCACAAAAACCATCTACGCTGTTCCGGGAACTGATATGGCGAATATGTTTGTTTCAGATGCTTCATCGAAAAAGGAAAACAAGCTTCTGCCCTACCTTGAAGACGGAGCAGTAATGAATTATGGATGTAACATGAGTACGTCCTTAATGAAGCAACTCCAAGTCAAGAGCATTGACTTGCTCGCCGCTATGAGTGGTGACAAAATGGATTCTGAGAGCACAACAAAAATGAAAACTCTTGCATCGAATGTTCTTGATTGTTTGGCAGGACCTGTAGCATATTCGGTTTCGGCGGACACCAACAGCAAACCGCCTTTCGTAGTCAAATATACCCTTGCAGTAAAAGATGAGAAAAAACTCACTCCCTTAATCAAAGAGGCGGTTGAAATGATGACAACCAGCGGCATCATGGATTTCTATAAAAGCATGGGCATGGATACCGGCTTCACCGTTAAAATGGGCACTGATAACTATAAAGGTGTTTCAATAGATTCAGCGAAGCTGACTATGAAATCTACCCAGGAAGGTTCACCTCAGGCACAAATGATAAACAACATGTACGGTGAAGGATTCGACTACAGATGGGGTATAACCAAGGGATTGTTCGTATGCGCCGTCGGCGGCGATGTGGATTCGGAGATTCGCAAATTAATTGACCAGGTCCAGTCCGACAGTGCAAAGCAGATCGGCAGCGAGACTAAGACCGCTATCGCCCTGCTGCCCGGAGCGGACAAAGCAGATTTGCTGGTAACATTCAATTTGCTGCGGGTAATTAAAATGGTCACGGCGATGACGCCTATGCCGATCCCACCAATCAACGCTCCGACCAAGAGTAATATTGTAATTGCCGGTAACGCGGGAGACGGCAAATTGGTGGTAGATATTGCAGTGCCGAAAGAGCATCTGACTGAAATAATGGGTGCCTTTATGATGATGCAGCAACAGCAGATGCAGCAAATGCAGCAGAATTAATTATTTTCACTAATAAAAGGATATATGAAAAAGGCGGCCGGATTAATTTCGGCCGCCTTATTTTTTAACTTGGATATAGTAACCAAACTATTTTATATCGATTTTTACAAGTCGCCTGTGTGAGCTGTTTTGAAAGTCTGTTAGAAAAATCTCAATTCTTTGAGGGATAATAATTTCCCCATCTTTAATCCTGTCATAATCATATCCGCGAACTGTTAAAAACTGATCCACTCCCGGACAATCGATCCATATCATCTCGATTCCGGAATTGTCCCTGTTTTGATAAAAAACAGCTTTTGGAACTCGCAGAATCGACTCGATATCCGCCCCTGTTTGTCTGAGAATCGGATAGTACCATTGTCCCTGAATTTTTAGCGGATTTGCATCTTTGGTGAAATCAACTGATTGATCCATGAAGCGTACGGGGGCAGTTACGATACTCAATATCGCCGTCGCCAAACATTGATTGTCAATTACACTTTTAACATCGGGAATTCGCCCGAAACCCTGTAATACATCGAATTGTCCCTGAGACAGCCGCCACGCAAAATCCCCCTGGGGCTCGCTGCCTGATATCTCGATAGAATTCGACCACGGATAAATAATGTACTTTTGCTTTGTCAGGTAGAAACTGCCGTCTGGCTGATAAAAAGTAACGAGTGAATCAAGCTGCAGTTTTGTTACTTTAGCCCAGGCATTTAATCCCCCGGCTGCTTCAATAGCGCCGGCCTGATAGTCGGATGGAATATATGTCCCTTGAAGGTTAGGTTCACGATCCAGAACATTCACATCTTTGTGCTGACATCCTGCTAAAATGCTAATAGTCGTAAGGACCGTCCAATTCAGGAATATATATCTTTTACTCATTTCCACCACACTTCCGTTTTTCTATTTATCGCATTTCAAATTCGCAAGCTGCTCCATCAGAGCGTATCTTTGCACCGCGTCATTGCTTGCAAGTTTCATTAACTCTGCCGCCACTTCCGGCTTCGATTGCTTAAGTGTGCGGTAACGATTTTCACCGTAAGCATAATCCTCGAATTTCTCGGTAGGACTCTTGGAATCAAGCTGTAGGGGATTCTTGCCCTGCTCGATAAGTCTCGGATCGAATCGATATAATGGCCAGTGACCGCAGGCGACGGCTTTTTTCTGTTCCTGGTAACCCAATGTCATATTTATTCCGTGGGCGATACAGTGCGAATACGCAATTAGCAGCGACGGCCCCAGATAAGATTCGGCTTCAACGAATGCTTTGACGGTCTGATTGGTATTGGCGCCCATTGCAACTTTGGCAACAAAAATATTGCCGTATGTCATAGCCAGAAGTCCGAGATCTTTTTTAGGCGACGGCTTACCACCTGCTGCAAATTTTGCTACAGCGGCTCTCGGAGTTGATTTGGACATCTGGCCTCCCGTATTGGAATATACCTCTGTGTCCAGAACGAGTACGTTCACATCCACTCCGCTTGCAAGTACATGGTCTAATCCTCCGTACCCGATATCATAGGCCCAGCCGTCTCCACCCATTGCCCAGACAGATTTACGAACGAGATAATCAACAATATCCAATAAAGATTTACATTCGTCACAGTTGCTCTTTTTGCACTGCTTTTTGAGCTGGTCCACAAGAGCTCTTTGCTGCTCAATGGCTCCCTGTGACGGGTCATTGGCGATTGTAGCTTCGCGAATCTGGTCGGCGAGCTTTTTATCCACACAACCCTGCTCGGTAACCTTATCCAACAGCCATAAAGCCCTCTCTTTGAATTTGTCAACAGTCAGTCGCATACCCATTGCAAATTCGGCCGCATCCTCGAAGAGACTGTTGCTCCATGTCGGTCCCCTGCCGTCGGAGCGAGTCGTATAAGGTGTCGTAGGTAAATTACCACCGTAAATGGATGAGCATCCGGTTGCATTTCCGATAAAGGCCCTGTCACCGAATAATTGTGTCAGCAGCTTGACATATGGTGTCTCGCCGCAGCCGGCACAGGCTCCTGAGTATTCAAAGAGCGGCTCGACAAGCTGGCTGCCTTTCACACTCGCCGTTTTAAATAACTTCGGATCGGTATTCGGGATCGCAAGGAAGTAGGCATAATTTTCTCGCTCGGTGTCTCTCAATGGTTCCTGCGTTGCCATATTGATGGCTTTTCGTCCCGTCGGTTTTTTATCCTGGTCTTTTTCCTGTGCCGGACAGGCCTGTACACACGCACCACAGCCGGTGCAGTCTTCCGGTGCGACCTGGACGGTGAACTTCATACCTGCAAAATCTTTACCCTTGGCATCGGCGCTCTTAAAGGTTTTCGGGGCGCCTTCTATGTACTTCGGGTCGTATGCCTTGATTCGAATTGCAGCGTGCGGGCAAACAAACGAGCATGTTCCGCATTGAATACAGACATCCGGTTCCCAGACAGGAATATTGACGGCGACGTTTCGCTTCTCGAATTTAGTTGTTCCCAATGGGAATTTACCGTCGTCAGGCATCTTACTGACTGGCAATTTGTCACCATGGAACGCCATAAGCTCCGCCGTCACTTCCTTGACAAAATCGGGGGCGTTGTCGGGAACCATCTGCCGCATTTTTATCTTGCTTGTTATCTTGTTCGGGACTTTTACCTCATAGATTTTATCCAGAGCTGCATCAACGGCGGCGTTATTCATATCGACAACCTTCTGGCCCTTTTTGCCGTAGGTCTTTTTGATAGCGTCTTTGATTGCCCTTATGGAGGTTTCAAGTTCAATTACATTGCTAATTTTGAAAAATGCCGTCTGCATTATAACGTTAATTCTGGCGCCGAGTCCGAGTTCCTGAGCGATATTTATGGCATCGATAACATAGAATTTCAATTTCTTGTCGATTATCTGCTTTTGGACTTCCTGCGGCAGTGTCTCCCAGACTTCTTCGGGGCCGTGAGTGCTTGTTAACAGAAACGTCGCACCTTCGCGTGCCGGTGTGAGCATATCGAACTGTTCAAGGAACGCCGGATTATGACAGGCAACAAAATCGGCCTTACTCACAAGGTAAGGTCTGCGAATCAGTTTTTTCCCGAATCGAAGATGTGATACGGTTACCGCACCGGCTTTCTTCGAGTCGTAAACAAAGTAAGCCTGGGCATAGTTGTCCGTTTGTTCACCGATTATTTTTATCGAGTTTCTGTTGGCACCAACCGTACCGTCGGAGCCGAGACCATAGAACAATCCTGAAAAGAATCCCTCGTCGGAAACGTCGAAAGATTCGTCAACTTCCAGGCTCGTATCAGTTACATCCTCTATAATGCCGACTGTAAATTCATATTTGGGTTTGTCTTTATCGAGATTATCGAAAACAGCTTTAACCATAGCGGGTGTGAAATCCTTTGAGCCGAGTCCGTATCTGCCGCCTACGATGACCGGGTAATCCTTAAAAGGTGCTTCACCTTTTCCCATCGCCTCTCCGACAGCGGTCCGTATATTAAGGTATAAAGGCTCACCTATGGAGCCTGGCTCTTTTGTCCTGTCGAGAGCGGCAATCTTCTTCGTTGTCACAGGTAAAGCGGTAATGAAGTCTTCCGTACTAAACGGATGAAACAGCCGCACTTTCACAACACCGACTTTTTCACCTTCCGCGACTAAATGTTCAATAGTTTCATGTGCCGTATCCGCCGCCGATCCCATTATGACTATGACTTTTTCCGCATCCGGCGCGCCGACATAATCGAATAAATGGTACTTCCTGCCCACTACTTTGGCAAATTTATCCATAGTTTCCTGGACGATGCCGGGCACGGCAAGATAATACTTGTTCACTGTTTCCCTGCCCTGGAAATATACATCGGGATTCTGAGCTGTGCCGCTGATTACCGGCCTGTCCGGTGACAAACCACGAGCCTTGTGCCGGGCGACAAATTTATCGTCGATCACCGCTCGCATATCATCCATTGTCAGCTCTTCAACCTTTTGTACTTCGTGACTGGTTCGAAAACCGTCGAAAAAATGCAAAAATGGTATGCTCGAAGCCAGGGCCGCCTGCTGAGCGATAAGTGCCATATCCATAACTTCCTGAATGTTACAGGAAGCGATTTCCGCGAATCCGGTTTCCCGACAAGTCATTACATCCGAATGGTCACCGAAAATTGATAATGCCTGACATGCTATGGAACGAGCCGAGATATGAAAAACGGTCGGTAACAGCTCTCCGGCGATTTTGTACATACTGGGTATCATCAATAAAAGTCCCTGGGAAGCTGTAAACGTTGTTGTCAAGGCTCCTGTGGCCAGCGCACCATGTACGGCTGCCGCAGCGCCTCCCTCGGACTGCATTTCTGTTACTGAAGGGATGGTTCCCCATATATTTGTTTGGCCATCGGCTGATTTGGCATCGGCGATTTCTCCCATGGATGAGCTTGGAGTAATCGGATATATTGCAATTACCTCGTTCGTAGCATGTGCTACGTATGATGCCGCTGTATTACCGTCAATTGTAACAATTTTACGCTTCATTATTTCTCCATATTTTATAAAATTTGAACAACAAACAACTTAGCTTATAATCAAGCCCCTGTTTACCCCCCTTCCAAACTGCATTATCAGCAGAGATATTCTATAATACGGCCGGACAAGCTCGCTGGTTTTGCATCGCTACCGGTACCACAGAAGGGATATTTATACAACTTTGAGGTGGATTAAGCAATATAAAATCTAATCAAAGTGAATAATGATTGAAAAAACACTCCCGTATTACCCAAAAGGGATAAATACTCGAATCAGCTTAAATGAAAAAAGCTGGAACACCTTCCACACTCTTCTGCCTGCAAAAAGAATATAAGGCTAAAAAAGTAACAAGCCTCAAGCGCATCATCTTAAGCATAGAAGGTTTTTGGATTAATAAGCTCCCCAATCCTGTTTACCCGGTATGTAATAGCTTGGGCAAATAAAGCGGAATATTCTTGTAATGCTGCGGATCCTCTCTGCTTGAGATTCATCCTTGATTTGCTGCTCTGTCAAATCACCCTTAATTGCGTTTGTTAAATATTCCTCTGCCGCCGCCTTTTTTTCTTCTTCCGAACTAAACAAGCTGCGTATTGTCTCAAGTTCTCCGGCATCCAGCCAAAAACCGGCGCAATTCGGACATTCATCTAATTCAACTTCTTTTTTAGTACTAAAGAAGTGTCTCATCATAACTACGTCGCCACATTTTGGGCAATTTCGCTTTTTCGTGTGGTCGATGACTATACTCTCGTCTCTTTCGATGTCCAACAGCTCTTGTCCGGCAGATTCATGAGGCTCATCGAATTTCTTAATCTCAAAATTGTCGAACCAAATACCACCGCAACCACCTTTGCATACGTCAACTGTAACATCCGAGACAGTCATTTCATGTAATTGATTTCCACATGCAGGACATTTCATGATCTGCTATCCTCCCAAAAGGGTTCCATGAATATTTATTTACTTTAGTCTTCGTCAATGATTATCACTGCTTAAAACCAAAATAATCAAGCCATTGTTCAGTTTCACTTTCACTTAATCCGTAACGTTTTTCTCCCGGTTCCTTTTTCGGCCTTTTTATACTTAGTTGTTTACTTAAATTCTTCCAGAATTCCTCAGATTTTAACGAAGTTGCTTTTCTCGTACGTGCAGCTTTTCGTATTCTTCTGTCGCTGCTGACGATTACAAGCCTTTTCGGTGCCGTGCTTGCACTTATCTTATCTTCGATTATCGTATCGGTATCCGTTTTCATACCGGCGAAAGAAATCTCGAGTCTGCTCATGTTTTCGAATCCGGTTTTATCGGGCGGTCCGATACCGTCAAAAATTATCTCGCCTTTATTTCCCGTCCGCTTTAGATAGTTATCTACGATCCGGCACAACTGCAGGTCGCTGATTAAAGCCGTACTTTCATCGACCTTGGGAATCGCATGAAGTAAATTATGACCGTCAATAATAAGCATCGTTAAAGTGACACGCAAGTGTCATCCTGAGGCGAAGCCGAAGGATCTGGCCGGCGAGAAAGGAATTCTTTGATTTGCATAGAACAGTAGCTATGCCGTCACTTTAGTCCATTTATTCCGCCTCGAATCTAATTTCTCCACCGACAATTGTTTTTTCGACTTTGCCCTTGACCTTCCAGCCGTGGTAGGGACAATTTCTGCTCTTCGAGCGGAAAGTATTCGTATCAATCGTATATTCTTTTTCGGGATCGATAATCGTGATATCGGCCTGTCTGCCTTTGCCGAGTGTACCTTTATCGATTCCGATTATCCCTGCTGGTTTTTCCGTCATTAATCTAATTAAATCCGGCCAGTCCAAAATCCCCGGCTCGATAAGTGCCTTGACATATAGTCCCAGAGCACACTCCAGGGACGCAATCCCGAACGGTGCGGTTAAAAATTCCAGCTCCTTCTCACTTTGCAGATGCGGCGCATGGTCTGTGGCCAACGCGTCTATAAGACCTTCGGAAATTGCCTGCTTAAGAGCATCCACATCTTTACTGCTGCGCAGGGGCGGATTAACTTTATAATTCGTGTCATATTCAGCACAGGATTCTTCTGTCAGCAGTAAATGATGAGGCGTGACTTCGCACGTAATCGGCAGAGATTCTTTTTTGGCGGCCCTAATAAGTTCGGCCGCTCCTACAGTTGATATGTGCTGTGCATGGTAACGAATGCGTTCCGGTGGTATTTTTTTAGTAAGCTGAATATCCCGCCACAACATCGCTTCTTCCGCAAGGGGATCAATTCCCGGCAGGCCGAGGATTGTCGAATAATATCCGGAATTCATTACGCCGTTGCCGGCAATACGATTATCCTGACAATGCTGGGCTATCACAACGTTAAACATGCCTGCATACTTCAAAGCCCTGAGCATAACCGCCGGGTCCTGTACGCCGTTGCCGTCGTCGGTAAAACCGACGGCACCGGCTTCGGCCATGAAACCCATCTCCGCAAGCTCGACACCGGCAAGCCCCTTTGTGACGGCTCCCATTGTATAAACATGGGTTTTCCTTGCCTGCCTGGCTTTTCGGTGGATGTATTCCACATCCGTCTCGTTTTCTACCACAGGATTTGTGTTCGGCATACAGACAACCGAGGTATAACCTGCCGATACCGCCGCTGCCGAGCCGCTCGCTATTGTCTCTTCCTCTTCGTCGCCGGGCTCCCGGAAATGTACGTGGATATCAATAAGACCCGGTACAACAAGCTTATCCGTAGCGTCAATAACCTGCAGCGACGTGTCGGCTGCTTGTCTTTCTATTTTATCGACCTGCGCTATTTTGCCCTGAACGACAAGCACGTCACATTTCTTATCGATGCCATTTGCAGGATCAATAACACGCCCGTTTTTTATCAACAATTCGGCATCCATAGTTCCATTTCCTTAGGATCGTTTCCATTTATATTAATTTTTCTCTTCTAATTGTTCGATTTCGGCTTGACGTTTTCTTTTCGCTTCTCGCCTGTCAACCGCTCGCCTGAGACGGATGTATTGAACTGCGGCCATAAAATTCCCGAATGTGGTCTTGCGCCCGCTGGGCAATTCGACTTCTTTTTTCAGATGAGGGCCAAGCTGTGCCATAAATTTCCATATTCCTTCGGCGTAAACTTCTTCTAATCCATAATCCTTGAAAATTTTCATTAGAAAAGTATTATCCGTAGAAGAAAGTTCTTTCAATTCTTCGAAGACGGGTACAAGATGCTCCGGCGGGTCGTGTCGGCTGTTGGACCAGCTATTAACGAAGGGAATGTACTCTAAAACCGTCATCGTATCCGGTATGATTTCTATTTGTCCATCCGTCCAGCCGGGTATACTGTCGGAAGCGAACATGGCCAAATAAATTTTTCCTTTCGGCAAACCGTATATAGTTGTCTGACCTTTTTTCATTCGGTTGCCGCCTATCATATTCTGCATAAATGCCCCGCCCCATCCGGCAAATCCCAGAATGGGATCGGCTCGTGTCGGAGACTTACTGACAACAAGCAGTACCTCATCGTTAGGGACATCCTGATCGATCTGCAAAATCCCGGTGCCTAAAGGACGAAGCAAAACATTGGGCGAGCTATCGGCTGAAACTTTTACATGCTCCGCAACGCCGTGCAATTCTATTTCTTTTCCATTTTTTTCGAAGAGGCCCTTGAATTGTTCGGCATCTTTCCATGATTGAGCAACTAATCTATACTCACCGGCGGGAATATTTTCGAAAGTGAACTGGCCCTTTTCGTCGCTGGTGGCATAAGCAATATCCATCGCCTGATTGCCTTTGAGGAATTCATCCGTGAAAGGACGGTATGTTTTTTTATAAACCGGTACGCCGCTGTTCTGGTCACACAATATCACGACTGCTCCAACGACAGGCTTGCCTTTCAAATCGAGTACCTTACCTTTGAGGGTTTCGGTAAATGCCTTATCAACTGCAGTCGCGTCTTTCTTTTCATCTGTGGAACTTAATCCCTCCGGTTGACTTGCAACAATATTAGTACACGATACTCCAGTAATGTAAAGAGTAGTAAATATCAAATATGTTCGTATGACAAATTTCTTCAAACCTCTTGATTTGAACATTTTATTACATCCGGAATAAATGCCGTAATTTTCGACAATACCCCTGATTATCATTTAGGCTCCTGCTGGGCTGACGCCTGATTAACCAGGAAAAGTACCGCCATTCTTACGGCAAGCCCGTTGGTGACCTGATTAAGTATCACGCTGTTATGTCCGTCCGCCACTTCGCTCTCTATTTCGAGTCCCCTGTTAATAGGTCCGGGGTGCATGACGAGGATATCAGGTTTTGCCCTCTTCATACGTTCCACGGTCAGACCGAAGTAATGTGAGTATTCACGAATCGACGGGAAGGGATTGCCGCCCAGTCTCTCGAACTGAATCCGAAGCATATTTACGACATCCACTTCCTCGATAACCTCGTCAAGTGAATAGCTTACTTTCACAGGAAGCTGGCTTACCTGCGACGGCATAAGTGTCGGTGGGCCGACGAATGTCACCTCGGCTCCGAGCTTTGTCATCGCCCACATATCGCTGCGAGCGACCCGAGAGTGGGCGATATCTCCCACGATAGCAATTTTTAAACCATCGAGGCTGTTTTTAATTCTTCGAATCGTATAGACATCCAAAAGTCCCTGCGTCGGGTGCTCGCAAAATCCGTCTCCCGCATTGACGACGGAGGCTTTAATATTTCTGCTTAAAAATTTTGCCGCTCCGCCGGCATTGTGCCTGATGACGACAATGTCAATTCCCATCGCCTCGAGATTTTTCGCCGTATCGAGCAGCGTCTCGCCCTTGCTGACGGAACTGGATTTCTGTGTAAACTCGACGACATCGGCACTTAACCGGTTCGCCGCTAAGGCAAAGCTGTTACGCGTTCGCGTGCTGTCTTCGAAAAACAAATTTACCACAACCTTGCCGCGTAAAGGCGGGGCTTTTTTCACGGACCGTGTGCTTATCTGCTCGAATCCTTTGGCGGTATCGAGAAGATATATGATCTCCTCGGCACTTAACTCCCGAAGACCGAGTAAATGCTTTCGATGCCACTTTAATTGCCTGCTTTTTCTAATCAAAGCCATATTTTTCTCTTCGCATTACTCCTTTTTATTCAACGACAACCTCGTCTTTCCCATCCGATTCCACGAGATTGACCTGGACCAGATTACCCGGCTCGGCATCGCTTTTGTATCCGCCATAATCCGCCTGTATAGGAAACTCTCTGCCGGCCCTGTCAATAAGGACCGCCAATCGAATCGCGCGGGGTCTTCCCAGGTCTATCAGCGCATCCATGGCCGCACGTGCAGACCTGCCGGTATAGAGGACATCGTCAACCAAAATAATGATTTTATCGTCAACATCGAAGCCGATTTCAGTGGTACGCACCTGTGGTTGGGTAACACCCTGTGGTGAATTCAGGTCGTCACGATAAAGCGTTATATCAAGGGTCCCGCACGGAATATTTTTGCCGAGCTTTTCCGATAAAAGCTCCGACATTCTCTGTGCCAGAATCTCTCCCCTGCTGCGAATTCCAATAACTGCGATATCCAAGTCCGCCGGTGTATCTGAAATAATGCTGCCTGTCAAATCCCTGAGAATTTGCTCGATTTGTTTTGAATCCAAGATTACCTTCATTTTTATAGCAATCCTTTCAAACAGTCCAATCCGTGAATATTGCCCGGAGTATAGCAACTGTGCCCGATAAAGGCAACATTTCTCAGTAAGTTTTATAAAATCCCCGGTATCAACACTAAAAAATGCCATATTCATCGAGGTAGCCGGATTATTTTCTTGAAGAAAACCTGCATTTATAGTATGATAATGTAAATAATTCGGAGACAAGAAAATATCAGCTAAGGAGGCTGGCATGTGGGGTAGCAAATCTGTCTCTTGAGAACGTACGCGAAATCTCTGGAGTTATGGAGTGGCAGGAATATCTAAGAAACCGCCGGAGTTAGGTTTAAAGGCCTTGTCTATAATACTCATGCTATTTGTCTGCGCTTCCGCACAAGCCCAAAGCCCCGACGACGGTAACATTCTCCAGCCAAAGGGATTAGAGTTTACCGGCATATATGCCTTGAGGCAAATCGAGCCAGACCTTATGGGCGAAGGAGTGAAATTTGCGGTTGTATGCCGGAGCTTTACATATATCGACAACGAGCCACAAAACGATTATCGTCCCGCAATTGAACATAACTGTTTTAGTACTAAACAATTCCTTTTTTACGACCAGTCTGAATTACGCCCGGGTATTTCACCACATTCAACGGCCGTTTGTTCGATACTGTTCGGCGAGGATCCTAATGCATATAATTCTTACACGGGGCAATTTTACTACCAGGGAACTTTACCGCAGGCACAGGCCGACATTTACGAGTTCAATCATTTCCTATTCAATAATGTAAACAGCAATACACCTCCGGATGCGGATATAATAACCGCCGATTTCGGTTATCCTTTCGAAGAATGGTGGACAAGGGGAATAGAGGCATTAGTCGAGCATTATGGTATTATTGTAGTAGCCGGTATCGGTAACGGCTCCAATGCTTATGATTCCGTTCTTTATCCCGCCGCCGGGGCAAATGTTATTGGAGTTGGTTTGGTTAATTCCGTAGATAGCAATAATCCTGAAATCAATCTGGCAAATTTCGCATTAGCTTCCCCCTTGCATTCAAGCTACGGCCCTACCGGTGACGGGCGATGTAAACCGGATATTATCGCCCCGGGAAATTGTCTGGCTGCAGATAAAAATTCTCCCGACCAATATGAGCCGACCGGGAACTGGTCGAGTTTTTCTACGCCGATTGTCGCCGGCGCAATCGGAATGCTCGTTCAAAAGGCCAAGCAGGAGCCGGGGCTGAATATAGCCGTATCACCGGACGGTGGAAATTGTGTTATTAAAGCTGTTTTATTGAATTCGGCGATTAAACTACCCTACTGGCACAAAGGTCGATTACAAACCGACGACGACCACATTGTCCCATTGGATTATATTCAGGGGGCCGGTATATTAAACGCTGTAAGCGCTTATGAACATTTGGTAGCAGGAATTCAAACGCCCGGGGAAGTTTCAACAATCGGCTGGGACCTGAACCGATTGGAAAACAACAACTCTTCGGGAAATATATACAAAATTACTGTTCCGGAGCCGGCCGATAAATGTATAACCGCGACACTGGTCTGGAACAGACATTACAGCAAAGCATATCCATTCAGGCCGCTGCACGAGCAGGACAGCAACCTTCGCCTTGAAATCTGGGCCGTAGATCCGAATGAGCCGGCCAATAGCTATTTGCTTGATTATAGTGACAGTACTATCGACAATATCGAGCATATATACTCTCCTTTAGATGCCGCATTTACTAATTATGAAATAATCATGTCTGCGAACGATACTAACGGTGAATCACGAAAACCCGTAGCTCAACAATACAGCCTGGCATGGAACGTTGGCTTAAAACAGGAAAGAGAAAATATATTATGGTATGATCTTAATGCCGACGGAATCGTCAATGATTTGGATTTAACCATCATATTAAATAACTTACGGGATAGCGGCAAATCTTCTGAAAGTTATTTAATCGGTGATATAAATCCCGATGGAGCAATCGATGTAAACGATTTGAAGGCTCTTTGGGATCACAATAACATGCAGGCTGATTGGCAAAACAATTAGCAAAAATATAATCAAATAGTTCATGTTCGAAAATAGTATTTCTATCCAATTCGCTCGGAGGGAATATCCCGGTATAAATGTATGATCAATTAAAAATTTTACGACTCAAGTTGGTGTTTATCCTGCTCTTAGTGGCTTCGATGGAAGCCGGCCGGCCTTTATTCGCCGACAGCCGCCAGGAAAACAGCACTGTCGTCATTAATGAAATCCATTATGACCCTGATGTCAAAACCGAGCTTGTTGAATTTGTTGAGCTATATAATCCAGGCTCAGCTCATATTAGTCTCGCCGGATGGTATATAAACGACGGGATTTCTTACCGGTTTCCTGTAGATACCATACTGCCGGCCAGCGGTTATCTTATCGTGGTCCAGAATCAGGCCCATGTTCGGGATAAATGGCCAAATATACCTTCCGCCTTAGTCTTCGGTCCCTTCGAAGGAAAACTCGATAATGACGGAGAAAAGGTAGAGCTGTTCAACGCCGACGGCGAAAAAATTGACCAGGTTGATTACCAGCTTGGTTTTCCCTGGCCTAATGTCGGTGATGCAATACCGGATTATAATCCCGGGACCGGCCATTCTATCCAGCTAATCAATCCCTCAATCGATAATGATTTAGCTGGAAGCTGGCGTTCGGCCTCCCCCACTCCCGCGGCATACAACCAGTCCGTTTATCTCGATAATACCCCGCCGCATATCCGTCAGGTTGCTCATTCTCCAAAGCAACCAAAATCCGGCGAGACGGTGACAATTACGGCCAAAGTAACCGATTCCGACGGAGTCTCTAAAGTGACACTGCGGTACCAGATTGTCGATCCGGGCAATTACATTAATATTAATGACTGGCAATACAATACTTCCTGGTTCGATATTGCAATGCACGATGACGGATTCGACGGTGATGAAATGGCCGGCGATGATATTTATACTACACAAATACCGGGCGCTTTACAGGTTCACCGCCGGCTCGTCCGATACCGCATCGAAGTCGAAGACAACAATTCAAACAGCCTTGTAGTTCCCTATTCCGACGATCCACAGCCCAATTTTGCGTATTTTGTCTATGATGGAGTTCCTCCCTGGAGCGGTGCCATCAGGCCGAACGATCCGGGTCCGATGGGCGAGGTAATCGAATATGGCACGGATGTAATGTGTTCTCTGCCGGTTTATCATTTGCTCACAAAGGAACAGGATGTAAGCGATTCTCAATATTTACCGGGTGCCCAGACCGGTCGATACGGAGGCAGCGAATATCGATGGTATGGTACGCTAGTATATGATGGGCAAGTTTACGACCATATAAGGTATAGGGCCAGAGGCGGGGTTTGGCGTTATGCCATGGGCAAGAACATGTGGAAATTCGATTTCAACAGGGGGCACTATTTTCAGGCGCGCGACGACTACGGCCGAAAATACGATACTACATGGGACAAACTCAATTTCTCCGCCTGTATTCAACAAGGTGATTATCTGCACCGCGGTGAGCAGGGTATGTTCGAGGCGGCGGCTTTTAAGCTGTTCAATCTGATGGGTGTGGAGGCCCCAAAAACCAACTGGCTCCAATTTCGTGTGATCAATAATGCAGACGAATTCGGACCGACTCAGTACGACGGAGACTTCTGGGGTCTTTATATGACAATCGAGCAGATGGACGGCCGTTTTCTCGATGAGCACAATCTGCCAGACGGCAATCTTTATAAGATCGAAAGTTACAACGGAGAATTGAACAACCAGGGACCCACAGCAGCAACAGACAGATCGGACTTAAATACATTTATGTCTCTATCGAATAATTCCATTCAATGGTGGCGACAAAATGTCAGCCTCGAGCGATATTACTCTTACCGCTGTGTCGTCGAGGGAATACACCACGGAGACATCGGATACGGCAAGAATTATTTCTTTTACCTTAATCCGGATACGAATATCTGGTTTATGCTGCCGTGGGACGTCGATTTAACCTGGGCGGAAAATATGTACGGTAACGGCCGGGATATTTTCATGAATCAGGGAGATATTTTTTCTCATAAGGATCTTGTAATAGAGTATCGGAATCGTATGAGAGAATTTCTCGATCTTTTGTATAACACGGACCAGCTATGTCAGATACTTGACGAACTGGCCAATATTATCGATCCGGCCACCTGGGGCCATACCATTGTCGATGCAGACCGTGCCCTGTGGGATTACAATCCGATAATGACCTCCGGGTATGTTAATGGCAGTAAGGCCGGTCAGGGAAGATTCTATCAGCAGGCCGGGACAAAAGACTTCGGAGGCATGGTCCAATTGATGAAAGACTACGTCGTCTATGCCACGAACAACACACGATACTGGTATGGTCAAAGCGGCCCGAGCATGAATGAAATCGCCGCTGACCTGCAAATCCCGGATACGCCGACAGTTACTGCGACTTGCTCCGCGGATTTTCCCGCAGACGCCCTAACGTTTGAGACCGATCCGTTCAGTGACTCACAGGGTAATGATACTTTTGCTGCAATGAAGTGGCGAATGGCAGAAGTAGCTCCCGGTTCTCAATTCACTCCTGCCGTTAATCCGCAGGGCAACAATCTTGTGCTTATAGGGCAGGAAAGTCCCGAATGGAAGTATTTCAAGGGCACGGAAGAACCCTCGAATCCTGTTGACGCATGGAGAGACCTGAATTTCAACGATGGCTCATGGCCGACAGGCAGAACCAGCATCGGTTATGGTGACAACGATGATAACACGATACTTGGTGATATGCAGAATAATTACACATCCTTATATCTCAGGCATAAATTTGATGTTTCAAACATTGATGAATTTGAAACACTCACGCTTAAAGTCTATGTGGACGATGGATGTATTATCTGGATTAATAGTACAGAGATTTCGCGAATTCATGTTTCCGGTGAATTCAAAAGTTACGACGATATTACAGGAGATGTAGTCGTAGGTAATGCAGTATGGGAAGAATTTGTATTATCAAAACCTCATGATTATCTTGTTGAAGGTGAGAATATCATAGCAATACATGTGCTCAACGGCTCTCTTACCAGCAGTGATGTTTCGATAGATATTGCCTTGACTGCTGAAAAAGTTCAGGAAGACGAGCCGCCGCAGGAACTCCCGTCCGAGACGACAACTTTTCAGGGAATACCGGGTAAGTATGAAATCGATGCATTGTGGGAAAGCGATGAAATTACCTCACAAAACTCCCGTACGATAACTATCCCGGTTGGTATCGCAGAGCCCGGCCATACTTACCGTGTGCGCTGCCGAATGAAAGATAATACCGGCGGATGGAGTCATTGGTCGGCCCCGGTTCAGTTCGAGGCGGGCGAGCCGTTATCTGCGGCAGTAATAAATGATCTCCGTATTACCGAATTGATGTATAATCCACTTATGGCCGATATTCCCGGCGGAGAGGTTGCCGTTGACAACGAGAATTTTGAATTTATCGAGTTGAAAAATATCGGATTTAAGACCATTGACCTTAGCGGAGTTAAATTCACGGACGGTATTGACTTTGCCTTTTCAAATTTCGAGCTCGGAGCGGGCCAATACGCTGTAATCGTCTCGGATCAAATCGCATTCGAGTCACGATATGGCTTATTGATCGATATTGCCGGTCAATGTTCCGGCAGGCTGGATAACGCGGGCGAAAGAATAACATTGGAAAATGCCTTCGGCCAAACCATACTTGACTTTCGCTATGAAGACCAATGGTATGGTGCTACTGACGGCCAGGGTTTTTCCCTGACTATTGTCGATCCGACTAATCCTGATCCGAACAGTTGGAACCTGAAATATTCCTGGCGTGCAAGTACGAATACTGGTGGCTCTCCCGGCCGGGACGATCCATGAAATATTCCTGATAATTGGCTATCGGCTTGCCTCACACCGGATTTTGAACAATAAAATCCTAAAAGACGTACTATAATCAGTTATTATATATTGACTTAAGTGCTTCTTTTGTGCTATGATTAGTATAGAAAGAGAAAATACCGTATTTTCACTGCATTATGTACCACAAATAAGCTATTGGAGTTGAGGTTAAAGAAGGGTTTTCCGACATGAGAATTTCACTTTTGAGTATATTATTGGCTTTTTCCCTGGCTGGTTCTGTCCAAGCTGATGTATCCGTTGTAATTAACGAATTAATGGCGTCCAATGACAGTATAAAAACAGATCCTCAGGGCCAGTATGACGACTGGATCGAACTTTATAATTACGGAACAAGGTCCGTCAATATCGGCCGGATGTACCTGACGGATAATTTGTACGACCCGACAAAGTGGCGGATTCCTGATTCAACAAGCATCCTCGCGGGAAGATATCTATTGATATGGGCCGACGGTGATACCGGCGATTCCGGGCTGCACGCGAATTTTAAGCTCGATGCCGACGGCGAGGAAATCGGCCTGTTCGATACGGACGGGGAAACTCTGATTGACAGTATTTCTTTTTCCGCTCAGACTACCGATATTTCCTACGGCAGGTATCCCGATGCCGCCGATGATTGGAGGCTCTTCGATAATCCCACGCCGGAGGGACAAAATCATGACGGTTACCTGGGCCAGGTCGAAGCACCACAGTTTAGTATTAGCCGCGGATTCTATGAGCAGCCATTTTACCTGACAATTGCAACTGAAACCGAAGGTGCCGAGATATATTATACCACTGATTTTACCCGGCCGCTTGATCTGAATTTGCGCGATGAATTCCAGGGTACGCTCTATACATCTCCGATTTTAATCAGAGATACGACGTGCCTGCGGGTACAGGCGACTAAAACAGGATGGATGCCCTCGGAAATAGTAACACATACATATATCTATCCGGACGATGTAATACGCCAGCCAGCGCATCCGGAAGGTTTTCCGGACCGATGGGGTAGTCGAACTGCCGACTATGCAATGGACCAGCGTGTAGTTAACGATCCGGCCTATAGCGATGAGATTATAGATGACCTCAAGTCAACTCCCTCGGTATGTATCGTCATCCCTAATTCCGATTTCTTCGAAGGTAGTGGAATATATGCCAATCCCACTCAATACGGAGACGAATGGGAACGCGCTGCCTCTATAGAGTGGATAGATCCGAATACCGGCGACAATTTTGGTGTTAATGCCGGCCTCCGAATCCATGGTGGCCCGTATAGCAGAAGCGGAAATAAAAAGAACGCTTTGCGTGTAATATTCAGGAGCGAGTATGGTCCTTCCAGACTTGAATATCCTCTCTTTCCAGACACCAAAGTTGAGACATTTAAGACACTTGCTTTGCGGTCGATCTGGAACTATTCATGGAGCGGCCATAGCGAGCCGACCGCACGTGCCGATTACCTCCGTGACGCCTTTGCCCGTGACACCATAAGAGACATGGGCCGCCTGACTCCGCATGGCAGAGGTGTACAGGTGTACATTAACGGGCTTTATTGGGGTATGTATATAATGACCGAGCGGCCTGATGAGCATTTTGCCGCAGAACATCTGGGTGATGACAAGGATAACTACGATGTGCTTGAGGCTCCCAGTGGATATGGGGCTGGCACTACTATGAGTATAAGATCAGGGGGTCAAGAAGCTCTCAATATGTGGAATGTTCTTTTTACGATTGCTGGCAACACAAACCTAAGCACACCACAGGCGTATGAGGCTATCAAAGCCTATGTTGATATTCCTGTCATGATAGATTACATGATGATGATTTACTATGTGGGTAGCCGCGATGCACCAATGCTTTTAGGCAATGATTATGCGCCTCGTAATTTCTATGCGGTGCGGAAACAGGAACCTGCAGGTCCCTTTATGTTTGTACCCTGGGATACGGAGTGGGCCCTGGAAAATCCCAACATCAACCGTATTAATTACGTTGGGGTTTACAATCCCTGCTATCTTATAGACAAGCTTAAAGCTAATTCCGACTTTAAAATGCTCATGGCTGACCATATTTTCAAACAGTTCTATAACGAGGGAGCTTTGACGCGAGAGCAGACTACTCGACGTTATTTGAACCTCGTAAATCAAGTTTATGGAGCCATCGTCGGTGAATCCGCGCGCTGGGGTGACGTCAAGAGAAGCCAGCCCTACACTCGTGATGTTGAATGGCTCGCCGAAGTGGACCGTTTGACGAATAATTACATGTACGGCCGGACAGAAACCGTCCTCACCCAGCTCAGGCAGGCAGGTTTCTATCCTCAAATCTCACCTCCGAAGTTTTTAATTAACTCTCAGGGCTCGAACGGCGGATATATTTTACCAAACGATTTGTTTGCAATGGTAGCAACTCAGGGCACAATTTTCTACACTATCGACGGGACCGACCCGCGCCTTCCGGGAACTTCGTCCGAACCGAGTAACCAGATAACCTTAGTCACTGAAATTGCAGACAAGCGTGTACTCGTTCCGACAGGAGCGATTAGTAATAACTGGAGGGGCAGCGGGATTTTCAATGACGCCGGCTGGTTATCCGGTTCAGGAGGAGTTGGTTATGAGGTCAGCAGCGGTTATGAACATCTATTCAGCATAGATGTCAGAGACAGGATGTATGGGATAAATACATCATGCTATATCCGGATACCTTTTACCCTTGATACGAGCGAAGACAACATTATCTCATTGATACTTAAAATCCGTTACGATGACGGCTTTGTCGCTTATATCAACAGCGTCGAGGTGGCCAGACGTAATTTCACGGGTACGCCGGTATGGAACTCTATTACCGAAAACCATGATGATTCCGAGGCCGTCAACTTCGAGTATATCGACTTGTCTCCATATATCGACGCACTGCATTCAGGTGACAACATCCTGGCAATTCACGGTATTAACCAGGCTCTTACCAGCACAGATTTTCTTATTTCCACGGAATTGATTGCAATAATAGACGATTCATCCTCGGATTCGGAGCCGGAGGTTCCGACCGGCGTCCAGGAATATACCGAACCGATTGCATTGACCGAGAGCGCTCACGTCAAGGCGAGGGCATTGGACGGCGGCACATGGAGCGCTCTTAACGAGGTAACTTTCTCAGTAGGGCCTGTGGCCCAAAATCTTCGTATCACCGAATTGATGTATCATCCGGACAACGACCCGAACGATGAGTACGTCGAGCTGACGAACACCGGAGACGAAACAATCAATCTGAACTTAGTCAAATTCACAAACGGCATAGATTTCACCTTCGGCGATATCGACCTCGCCCCCGGCGAATATGTCGTAGTCGTACAGGACCAGGCTGCCTTCAATGCTCGATACGGCATCGGCATCAATATCGCCGGTCGATACTCCGGCAGGCTGAATAATGCCGGTGAAAAGGTCCGGCTCGAAGATGCCGTAGGACAGGCGATTCTGGAGTTCAGCTACCGGGACGGCTGGCGCTCAATTACCGACGGAGATGATTTCTCCCTTACGATAATCAATCCGTCAAATCCCGATCCCAATAGCTGGGGCCAAAAAGACTCCTGGCGTCCGAGCGCCTATACTCGCGGCTCCCCCGGCTGGGACGACAGCGGAATTGTACCGGATCCCGGCTCTGTGGTAATCAACGAGATATTGGCCCATTCCCACGAGAATTCCCCGGACTGGATAGAATTATATAACACGACCTCAGCGGCGATAGATATAGGCGGCTGGTATATCAGCGACAGTAATACCAACCTGAAAAAATACAGGATAGCGACAGGGACGACAATTGCTTCTTACGGTTATATAGTTTTCTATGAAGACACTAATTTCAATAATCCCGCCGATCCCGGCTCTTTGACGGGCTTTGCACTGAGCGAGAACGGCGAGAGCCTTTATCTAAGCTCCTCACAAAATAGTAACTTAACAGGATATCGCCAGGTGGAGGATTTCGGCGCTTCAGAGACGGCAGTATCGTTCGGCCGATACTTCAAGGTCAGTACCGGCAATTATAATTTTGTCGCTATGTCGCAAACGACCGAAGGTGTTGCGAATTCTTATCCGAAGGTAGGTCCTTTGGTAATCAGCGAGATTATGTATAATCCCACCTGGCCCGTCGGCGGCTCTTTCACCGACGAGCAGTATGAATATATCAAATTGACGAATATCAGCTCCTCTCCTGTAGTGTTATATGATGGTATGACGAGCCTGTCGTGGAAGCTCACCGGTGGTATCGAATTTACCTTTCCGCAGGATTTGCCTGCTGTAATCGGTGTCGGCGCAAGTTTGTATGTAGTCAAGCATCCTGAGGCTTTTTCCTGGCGGTATTCGGATATTTCTTCGGGGCAGATATACGGTCCTTACGAGGGCAATTTGAGCAATGCCGGTGAGAGTATTGAGCTTTCTATGCCGGGCGAGGTCGATGGTCTGGGCGGCGGTTTCTACATTCGTATCGACCGTGTCAATTACAGTGACGGCTCGCATCCGGAGGACAATCCCGGCGGAGCTGATCTTTGGCCTAACCAGGCGGACGGCAGAGGCTATTCTCTCGCTCGCAGGGAGCTTTCCGATTACGGCAATGATCCCGATAACTGGTTTGCTATAATTCCTTCACCGATACATTAAAATTGCTTATCTAACAGGAAGACTTTCGAAACTGGAATTTTCTCGCCTTAGGGATTTTCCATATTGGAACGTCTTGCATGTTTTCCTGAAAATAGTTATTATCAGAAACCGAAGTTGGGGATGTTTTTATATCTCAAATTAAAGACAAAAGGATTTGTAAAGTGAAAGTATTTCGATCTCCGGAAAATCCGCTTATCGAGCCAAAGGATATTAAACCATCCAGTGATGACTTTGAAGTAATGGGTGTTTTCAATGCCGGTGTTACTCGTTTCGGTAAAGAAATAATTCTGCTGCTGCGTGTAACGGAAAGGCCGATAAATAAACGTCCTGGGATTATATTAACTGCTGTTTATCATACTGTAGCGGACGGGTTTATCGTAAAAGAATTTCCAATCGATAATCCCGAAAACGATTATACGGATCCGAGATTAATAATAACGCCTGAGCAAACCTTTCTGACTTCTATTTCACATTTGAGACTGGCACGCAGCAGAGACGGTATCAATTTCGATATTGAAAAAGCACCGACTATTAAACCGGCGAATAAATATGAAACTTTCGGTATCGAAGATCCACGAATTGCTCTTATCGATGATACATACTATATCAGCTATGCGGGGGTTTGTCCTGTCGGAGTAACTACGTGTTTGATATCCACACGGGATTTCAAATCGTTTCATCGTCACGGCGTTATATTCTATCCGGACAATAAGGATGTTGTGATTTTCCCCGAGAAAATCGAAGGTAAATATTATTCCCTGCATCGACCCGCCTCCAGCTTATTTAAGAAACAACATATTTGGATTGCTGAATCAACGGACCTTATTTATTGGGGAAACCACCGGAACCTTATAGGGCCCAGGGTTGGTTATTGGGACGAAGTTAAAATAGGTGCCGGTGCCGTACCGTTCAGGATCGAGCAAGGATGGTTAGAGATTTATCATGGAGTGAACCTTAACAACGTTTACAGCCTTGGTGCCGTGCTGCTGGACGGCCGGGAACCGTGGAAGGTCACGGCACGAACGGAAAAACCGATCCTCGAACCGCAGGCGGATTACGAATGCACCGGCTTTTTCGGGAACGTGGTTTTTAGCTGCGGCCTGCTATGCGAAGATAATAAACTGAAGATATATTACGGTGCGGCGGATACTTCGATTTGTTATGCGGAACTATCCCTAACAGAGATTATTGAGAACCTTAAGCCCGTAAATTGATTTTTACAAATCTCCCTCAAGTTACATTAAATATCGACAATTTATCGGAACATCTTTTCCGTTAATACAAGCAATTCCGACTAAGTGTTATACCTTCGATATAAAATTTTGAATTTTTATTAAGCTTCGACAGTTAATAGGCTCTTTCTGCCGATAAACAAAAGAAGGTGCTTAGGAGAAAGACCTATGAAACAGAAAAAGAATCTGCTGATAATTACCGCGGCTGTTTTTGCCGGTATCGTGGTCGTATGGTCATTCACATCGATTCAGGGCAGTCAAAGAACATACGAGGTTCATCCTCAAATTACTATGCCCGGTTACAGAACCGACGCCGTCCGTGCTCTTGATGCTTACGAGCGTTTGATGGAACGGTATATGGACCTTGTTGAGAAGAATCTTAAGGATATCGACATAGACATTAAAAAGAACGCGGAACAAATCGATTCTATCGATGCGAAGTTAACGGAGCTTTGTGAAAGAACGGCACGAATCGAAAAAGCACTTGGCATTGAACAACCGAAAGAGACGATACCAAAATCCCTCGGCGGTCGGGAAGCAAGTCGTAGCAAACAAATAAGACAGGAAGGTCGAAATTGATGTTTCAAATAGCTCAAAAAACCGGGCAGGACGTTATTCAGCGTTACAAGTATAATCCTTTGATTTCCATTAACGACCTGCCTCAGGGATGCAGCGATATTTGGAATGCAGGTGTTGTGCATTTCCAGGGGCAATATCTTTTGCTGCTGACCGTCGAGACTCTGGAAGGTCTGGGCTGCATATATCTGGCTCACGGAACGGACGGATATAAGTTTTGTATCGAGCCTGAGCCGTTTATGACCGCATCCCGGAATGAGCCGTTCGCCCGATATGAAACCTTCGGGATTTTCGACCCTCGTATTACCAAAATCGACTCCACATATTACATCACATACCTGGCTGAAAGCGAGTATGGCAGGAGAATCGGACTGGCTCGTACGAACGATTTTCGATGGGTCGATAGGATGCAGTTTATCTCCGAGCCGGATACGAAAAGTGCATGCCTGTTCACGAGAAGATTCGGGGATTGTTATGCTATGCTCGAACGTCCCTCGTCCGGCGACAGTATTTGGCTCAGCTTCTCTTATGACCTGATACATTGGGGCTCATCCACCGTTGTTCTTACGCCGCGTGGCGGTTACTGGGACTCGCACCGAGTCGGAGCCGCCGGTCCGCCGATAGAGACTGAACTGGGCTGGCTGCTGATTTACTATGGTGAAAAAGATACTTCTTCCGGGCCGCTTATTCGTCTGGGTGCGGCGATTCTCGACAAAAGCGATCCTTCCCGTGTTATAGGCCGCTCGAATATCCCGATCCTGGCACCGCGCGAGAAGTACGAGCGAATCGGCGACGTCAGCAACATAGTGTTCTCCTGCGGCTCATTGCTGGATGAGACGGGACAAATCAAACTCTATTACGGTGCTTCCGACAGCTGTATCTGCCTCGGAGTCACCGCCCTTGACGAGATCATAAATATTTGCCTGGACTCTCAGGAGCAATACCAACAATGATACAAAAACGAGGACGAGACCTGTTCAGCCGGTGGGAACGAAATCCCATTATCACACGTGACAACGTGCCACTGCAGAGCAACACGGTTTTTAACGGCACTCCCGTAAAAATCGGCGACACCTATTTACTCCTATTACGTGTCGAGGGCCAACAGGGATATTCCTTTTTCTGTCTGGCGAGAAGCGACGACGGATTGAACTTTACTGTTGACGAGAAGCCCTGCATGCTTCCCGCCGAAGAAGGCCCCTTTGCGCAATGGGAGGAAAACGGCCTCGAAGACCCCCGGCTAACATTAATCGACGACTGGTTCTACATCATGTACACCGCCGTCTCCGGATGCGGCCACAGGATAGCGCTGGCCCGCACCAGAGACTTCGAGACATTCGAAAGGATCGCTATGGTCTCCGGCCCCGGAAATAAGGACGGTGTTCTCTTTCCGGAGAAAATCAACGGTTACTATGCCCGGCTGGACCGCCCCATCGGCAACGGCGTCGGCAGCATCTGGATATCGTACTCGCCGGATTTAATAAACTGGGGACAAAGCGAGATAATCATTTCTCCTCGCCCTCGATATTGGGACGCCTCGCGCGTTGGTGCATCTGTTCCTCCTATCCGGACCGATTCCGGCTGGCTGGAAATATATCACGGCTTCAAAATGACTGCAGCCGGCCCCATCTATCGAATTGGTACGGTCATGCTCGATCTGGACAACCCCTCCAAAGCAATCGGCCGCTGCCTGAATCCGGTTCTGTCACCGAGAGAAGAATACGAACGTATCGGTGACGTAGGTAATGTCGTTTTTGCAAGCGGTGCCATTGTCGAGGACGACGGTGAAGTAAAGTTGTATTACGGTGCGGCCGATACTTCGATTTGCGTGGCATCGGCACACATTGATGAACTGATAGAATCGTGTTTTGAAAGTATCGATTCATCGAGTGAAGAATTTTGCAGGACAAACTACCCCTATCGAAGCAACTAACATAATTTTTGATTCTGACTTTCAGCCGAACGTCCTGCCCGTTTCATCCACGTAAACATCCCCCTTTGCCTGTTTTATTACCGCTTTCGCCTTCGGCATATCATCCAGTTTGGGAACCTTGAACAATCTGCCGCACTTTCGACAGCTAATTCTCCTGTCAACAGCACAGCCGTCAAGCTTCCACGAATAACTACATTGCGGACATCTGGCAATAATCTGCATCTTTATATTCCCTGTTGAAATTCAAAGATATTTTATCCGTAAATACGCCTTCTCTCCATGAAAATATCTTTCCATCCCATAATATACCCCGATTCATACCACGATATCGGTCCGGCAGGAACCTCGATTCTGCACTACTGAATTTCCCTTGATTTATGCCTGTAAATGTAGTAAAATACTTGCATTGGGGTGGTTTAATGACTAAGAAAATTTCGTGCAAGGTTATCAGGTCTTTTTCTCTAAGCGCTGATGGTCCGTCCGTGCCTTCGCCGGATTTTAATTTTTCAAATGATATGCACATCGTAGCTTTTCATTCGACACCCGGTATGTTTACATATAACATGCAGTTACAAAAATCATTCATATCGTACGAGAAAGCCCCTGTCGCCCAAATTCTCGATTATTACGTTTAATCTCCCGAACCTCCAATTAATCTAAATAAGATTTTTAAGATAATGCCTTAAATAGTACCGGCACTGCGAGAGCACTACGGCACTAATCATAATCGTAACGAAAACGTCCCACGATACTTCATTTATTAAAACCGCCAGCGCCGTGCCTGCCGCCGGTGGATGCTCGAAATCTAAGGCAACCATAATAAATATTGCAATTGCAATGACAAGAGGAAATTCGATATAAAAAGCCATGTTTGTGTAATAAAAAATGACTCCTACTATCAGGCCGACCAAATGCCCGCCGATAACATTCCTCGTTTGTGCCGAGGCCGCCGTCGGCATAGCGAAAACGATAAATGCCGTCGCACCCATCGCACTGATTACGACCACTTTTTCTCTGCCGAGAATAAGAGCAACTATAAAAAGAGCGAAACCGGCCAGAGCACTTTGCCAGATGTAGTATTTCCATAGATGTTTGAACTTTTGTCGGATCGAGGTTTCATCCATTACAATTGGCGATACCGAAGCTTGAATGTTTTGTTTTTCACTCAATTTGAATATATTATCCCTGTTAGGTTCCGAAATATAACTTCTTTATCGACCAAATTTAACGCCCTGTTTAGCTCCGACGCCCCCCGGCACTCGTCACGGCGGAGCGTGCCGGAGCAGGACAGGTCCGGGAACTAATCCGAATTATCTTTACCACGTCCCGGCAAAGCCGAAGGATTGGCTTTGTTTTCATCCGAAACCGGATAAGGATTTTTCTCATAATCATCTTTTGCAAAAGAAGTTATGTCATTTTGTGCCGTCAGGAATTGGCTTTGTTTTTCATTATTTACCCCCAAAGCAGGTCTGGGGGCTAATCGTTCGGTGATTGCCTCATCCATTTCGAAATCATCCGCCTCAATTGCCTTATTGGCATTTTCCAATTCCCGCACTAACTTACGTTTATGAAGCTCGTCCATAGTCTTGTGCAGGCTGTTTTCTATCCGCCTTTCGTACATCAACAGCCTCTCCAACACCCGCGAATTCGACATATCTTTAATAGCCGCCCTTCCCAGCACCAAATCCGGACCGGCACCTCTTCGGTCATCCCGCATTTCTTTGGGCTTCATCGAATTGATTTGCTTTTGCATGGGACTTGGCTCGTCCCGCTCGATCATCACGTCGAAGACCTGGTCCTGTATGCGTACAACGCGTTTCAGCCGCCAGCCAAGACTGACAATCCGCTCTGCTAACATTGTCTCCACCGCACCTTGTGGATCGAATTCTTCTAGTAGTTTTTCCCGGAAAATCTCGAAATCTTCCCTGTTTTCGCCTTTTATCAGCGTCTCCAGTGCAAAAAGGCCGTGTTTTACTGCATTTTTCGCCGATACGGCCTTTCCCTCAGCGCTTTTCGGCCCAGTTGATCTTTGCGCATTTTGACGGTTGGCAAGTATTTGTTCTATGCTTGACATGATTTTTCTCCCCATTATTAACGATTGAAGATTGACGATGGACGAAGTTTTTTGAAATTGTAACTTATTTATCTACAAGGAATTAATCTTTGATTTGCTATCCCCTATCCGCTACTTGCTAAACCCTATCTTATCTCCGCTATTCCCTGCCCCATTTTTAACGCTGTCTTCTAACTACTGTATTCTATATTCTATTTTGTATTTATTAAACATTACTGTTTGTTTGCTGTCAAGTGAATTTTATTAAAATTTTTCGTCCTTCCGTCGTCATCCCTTCGGCAAGCTCAGGACGGATCCTGAACGCAGCAAAGCGAAGTCCGCCTTAGGCGTGCCTTAGGTAGAAACATCTTGCCAACGAATTTCAATGATACCCACAAATAAATGACAAGAAATGAAAAGAAATTACCACAAAAGCAATTTTTTTTATCAATATTTACAATCCCGGAAACGCCTATATATAGGTTTACACCGGAAATATCTTCGACTCCCACAGATCTTAATGCTCTTACTTATTCACTTTAGACTATGGTGTTCCAGTTGAAACGAAAGACCATTGCAAAATATCATGAGTCTCGACGTTACCCCTTGTGGCCGCAGTGAAACCGACAAAAGCCCGCCCATTCGTTAATGACATGATGTTCTCCAGGTCAACTGAAACAGTTAGAACCGGTTCACCCATTTGTTCTATTGAGTCGCCCATAAAGATGCAAAGCTGACCAGGGATATAGGAGATTTTGATTGTGTGGACTTCGTTGTCGGAAAGGAATGGAATTGATTCGGTTGATCCTAAAGAATATTCATGGTGGGGATCGTTCGTCTCCAGACCTCGAGTCTGTACGCTAATATGGTTTGCGTTTTCGTAGCCCCAAGTACGCCAAGTGTCGAACTCAACTGCGATAGAATTAGGTATATTGTAACCTAAGAAATAGGCATAAGTGCCAAGGGCCATTGTACTGGTATTCTGAACGACAAAGGCGAAGCCTTCTGCTCCATCTCGGTCGATCCTGAAACTAAATACTGTCTCAAAGCCTCCTTGAACATGAACCGGCAGCACATACCAGACCCCGCCGGACTTGTTCGTCTCGGCTTCGGTTAATCGAATGAATCCATCTTTTAGTGTGGCATTCCCTCGAAGTATTAGATAAGTGAGATCACTAAAGGTATTGAATTCAAATTCTTCATGGAAGGACTCGACGCAATTGTAAGGACCTCCTGTGATGCCCATATCGTTGCGAGTTTCCCCCTGACCCGGCGGGCGACAGGCGTCAGACATATTGGGATCGGGATTGCCTCTATCGATGCAGGCCGAGCCTGCTTCGGGCGTAAGGGTCACCGGATTAAGGGTGCAATTTTCATCACATAAAAGGTTGTTAAAACCGGGGCAAAGCTCCTGAAGGCAGGAATTACTAATACTTAGATTGGGATTATTAGCATCGCATGGAATCCCGTCAGGGCTATTATGGCAAATTATCGAGGAGTCCACTGCGACAGTAGTGCCAGTTTCCAAGCAGGTACCACCGCCACCGTTAGCTCCATTAGCCATGTTCCCAAAAATTGTACAGTTCGCAATAAATCCTGTAGCATCCCCGTTGCTTGTTGATGTGAAGTGAACACCACCGCCTGTATTATTCGCTCTATTATTAAAAAATAAAGTGTTCCGCATGTCTGCTCTGCTCGGGCCAGCTACAGATATGCCACCGCCGTCATCCCTAGCGAAGTTCTCTTTGAATTTACATCGTACAAAAGAACTATATGCGTTTTCTGCAAGCCACGCGCCGCCGCCGTCGGGAGACAAGGTCGGCCCATCTGCAAGATTGTGCGAAAAAACGCACTGTTGATATATACTTCGACTGTCTCCACCAGCATAAATACCGCCACCACACATTGCTTGACACTCACTGATGTTCGCGTCAACGAACAAGGGTGCTGCAGTTTCTAATATGGAAATGCCGCCACCAAAGTCCGTGGCCCTACTATTTGAAATATAGACATTCGAAAATATCGGCCTTGCCGATCCCGCAATATAGAACGCACCCCCATTTCTACCTGCTACGGAGTCAGCGCTGTTGCAGTCCTCAAAAAGCGATGTATCAGAGCCATAAAAAGAGACCACTCCTCCATCATTCGTTGCTTCGCTCTCACTAAACGTGCATTGGTGAAACCGCGTTGCAGTCGACTGTAGGTAAAAGCAGCCTCCGTGGTTAGGAATGGCATTGTTGCCCCTGAAACGACAGTGATCAAACATCGAACGAGTGCTGCCGTAGCATCTTCCTACACCTCCCTGTCTTGCACTGTTCTCTATAAACTCGCAGTCGAGGAAGACTGGAGCAACGCTCGAGCCACCCCAAACTTGAATTACTCCGCCACTTGAATTTGCTACATTATTTTTGAAAATGCACTCCTGACAGAGCAGCATGCCGGGTGGATTAATACAAATGGCACCCCCGTTGTTGGCATTGTTTTCCTCGAACAGCGGCTCGACTTTTATTTTCGATACTTTAGTTTTTCCATAGCACATGAGTCCTCCAGCGGTTTGTGAGGCTTGGTTCAAAACAATGTTAGAGTCGGTTATGTCGGCGTCGGCAGTTTTGTCCACATAGATCGCTCCGCCGATATTTGCGTTGTTTCTCACAAAGTTGGAATCTGTAACCTGAAATTGACCTGAGACATGAATTCCACCACCTGCAGTAGCAGAGTTGTCTGAAAGCCAACTTTTGCTGGTAATAGTTGTCACCGTATTTACATCAGAGTACAATCCACCGCCGTTGCTGCCGGAGGTATTATACGATACAAAGCAGTTATTTAAGACGCAATTACCGTCGGCCACATAAACACCACCTCCATCAGCGAGTGCCGAATTACCCGAGACGTCACAGTCGAGAAAATTGGCGTCCGCCCGAGTCACAATCCCGCCGAAGATTTCCTCCCCGGTGATTTTCACAGCCGTGATGGACACCTCCTCGATGCCGCCAAAGACGGCGTGCTGGAAGACGGACGTTGTGTGACCAAGTCCCTGGACATTGCGAATAAAAATGATATTGCGTCCGCGAATGTCGTAGATGCCATCCATAAGTTGCAGCTTGGCCGTGATATTACCCGTGGAACCGCCAACACCGGTGTCAGCCCCCATGTTGCCACCATCGCTTGCGGCGTTTACGCAGGGCGAATTCTCTGCAAGGCGAAAATTGAAGCTATCCAACGCAATTTGTAGATTGTTATAAGGACTGGCAAATGTTCCAAGTCCTTGTCCCGGCATTGACTCATCTACGTAGATTTCTTCAAGACCACCCCAACCTACATATCCAGGGTTGCAACATAAAACGCCGTTGTTAGGGTCTGCTCCATCTTCGCTTAGCGATGTTCTGATATTAACAGCGGCTCCATTGGTCTCAACCGAGCCGCCTGCGTTGCGCCATAAAATACTATCAGTAATATGCACTACTGTGTTGGGATCCAGATAAAGTCCACTACGCTCATAAGGAGCAAAATTGCCGACGACTGAACAGTGGTTCAAATCAAGCCTTGACTGTGATTTGGCATGGATGCCCCCGGCGTGACTGCGTGCACTATTGTTGTATGTAATACAGCAGTCCATCAATTCGCAAGACGCGTCAGTATCGAGAAATAATCCCCCGCCATCAAGAAGTGCCGAGTTTCCAAGAAAGCGTGTGGACTCGAACCTACCAAACGTATACGGCCCCAGATAAATTCCACCGCCCCGTCCGCCGCATTCGTTGCCTTCCAACAGACACTCGTCAGTAATGTACACCACCCCGCCACCGGTTGGCCCACCGGCAACATAAACAGCACCTCCATCAGCCTTGGCGTGATTCACATCGTTCCTGTATAGCGTGGTCTCAGAGAAATCCAGGGCTGCGCTGCTGGCAATATATACTCCTCCACCTGAGAGGCCCGCATCGTTTTTCTCGATGAGCGAACATGATACAAAGGGAAATTCCCTACTTCCACCACACAGATCTTCCCCGGTGAAAAAGCCACCTTGGGTGAAGATACCGCCACCGAAGTATTTTGCTGTGTTCTGTGAGAATGTGCAGTTTGTAGCCGTGAAGAATCCGTAACTCTCACAAGACAGTCCCCCACCTTTGCCGCCCCAATCTTCCTTATTTGGATCACCAGGACAATTATTCCATATCAAATTCGCGTTATTCATATCGAGCGTAGCAAATACATCCACATATACACCGCCTCCTTTGTCATCAGCGGTATTGCTTTCTATATACGTATCACTTATATTAACATTACTCAAAAGAGCACAAGAAATACCACCGCCTGTACCATGGACGAAATTTCTGCGGATTGTGCAGTTAGAGATTTTTATCTTAAAGCATGTGCAGTATGTCCCACCGCAGTAGATGCCCCCGCCGCAACCATCATAGGTCTCGTCACTGGGGCAGTTATTGTCTTCAATCACACAATCTTGAATCGTTACCGAGTTAGTCTCACTGGACCCCACAAAGACGCAAACTCCCCCTCCGTCCATGCTATTGATGCCTTCCGAGCCTAATCCGTCCGTGATTTTGAAACCCTGTAAGGTAGCTCCTCCACTTTCGATCAGTACCACCGTATGTTTCCCATTGCCTCTCAGATGTGGTTTGTCATTAGGATCGTTAGAAATACCTGCGAGGGTAACTGCCTTTTGTAGCCGAAGCGGAAATATCTCATTGGGTTCTGAGTAAATCTTCGCTGCCACTCGGATGGTATCACCGTCGTTGGCCATTACAAGCGCCTCTGTGATTGTTGTATAATCTTCCGGAATTCTTATTTCTGCAGTGTAGCCAAGATCTGAAAAGGCCAACAGACAGACGAAAACCGTTAAAATAACATTGAGACTATACACTTTTTCTTGTTTTGACATTGGTCTTCCTCCTGAATAAAGAATTTGCTAAAAATCCGTGTTCCGCTTAAGTGCAAAATGAATTTATGGGATATAGAACTGAATGTCAAGTGCATTTTACAAATTTTATAAAAAGATACATAGAAATCTCGCGATAATTCCTCGTGAGCAAATCCGACAGAAAGGTTCGAATCTGATAAAATTGCTCTCTTATAGAATAAATGGAGAATAACAAAGGACGTTTACCAAACAGTCTGATGAAGATTGCCAATTCGCTGCGCCCCTGAGGGGCAAGCTCCTCGCAATAACATTAAAATCTAATTGATGCTAAAACTTTGCACTCTACCACTGCACATTGCTTCCTAATATTTCATATTAAAAATGGCCTAATACGTAAAGCGCGTACGCGCTTTATGTATTGAGATATTGTTAAACTGATGATTTCTATTAAAAAATATAAAAACGTTTACTTAAATAAATGTTTTGAAGATTGTGGCGTAATTCTTATATTGACATTGAATTGGTGAACTTATAATTAGATTCCTCGACTACGCTCGGAATGACAAGGTAGTATGGCAATGACGTGGTGTTATACGCCGAAGTCGTAGAGGTTTTGGGCGGCTTCGAGGAAGTTTTCGGGTGATTCGAGTCTGCCGGACAGCAGCAGATTTTTTGCCTTTTCAAGCTGCAGCGGGTCCGATTCAGGGATTTGCAGGGCCATTTTTATAAGATTGGCGTTATCGACCTGAACGGTTACGTCGGTATTGTTATCGGCATGGGCCGGGTTGGCTTTTATCTGTTTCGACGAAGCCGCTGAATCGAGCAGCGATTGATGAATTTCTATTTTATCTATCATTGCAAAAATGACCTTTCAGTACTATTAATCCATAATTCTTTTCGCTGAAATTCGGCAAAACTTAAAGTTTTTTTTTGAAATTCTTATAAAATTACTTTTTTTCAAACCTGGATTCCCGCTGGAGTTTACGCCACACTACGATGCGGGGCGGGAATGACAGTTGGCGTTGTTTATAACGTATCGGCCACCTCGGAGCATACGAACCGGATAAATTCCATCGGACTTACGGAGACCAAATGCTCGTTCAGCAATGGATAATCCATGTTTTTCCGGGATTTGTAATACCTTCTGATACGATGCTCGGTTTGGTTATCGGTAATGTCCCATATCTGTTCGAGCGCCCATAGCAACTTCCCGCTTCTTAAATCCACTATTTTCAGCCGCAGCCCAACGGCCGTATGCGGGTACGGCCGATATTCCGTAATTGTGCCGATCAATATCCCATCACATTTCAACAACTCGCGAATGGAGGAAGTCTGTTCGAGTGTATATGTCGAATCCGCTTCGAGCTGCAGGCTTCGCCATGCGGGGTCGTTTTGACTAATGATTGTCGGGCCGAAAAGCTGCTTCTTTTGCAGTGCCTGGAACAAAGCTTCGGTTATATTGGAAGAGGCCTGTGGATATTTCGAATTGTTTTTCAATTCGACCACGGCGACCCTGCCGATAGTGGTTATATCCATATTCGGATTCATGTAAGAGTAATTCGTTTTCGGCATGTAAGCCCCGCCGGACTCGCAGCCCGTGATAAGAACAGCGGCCAATACCGGCAGGAAAATTGACCGGCGAAATAATTTATGCGATAGTGAAATTATCCGGTTCCTCATTCGATTCACCTGCAAATTAATTCCCTTATACGCTTATTTGGAATTACCGAGCGAAGCGACGGCGGTATCCGTCGAACCTACCGTGCTGCCGCCCTGGGCCGATTCGGTCTTTAACTCTCCGCCGAGAACGTGAAGTATCTTAAGTAGTGCTTCCAACTGGGCCGTTTCTGCGTCCCTCATTTCCTCGCGGAATCCGAGGACATCGCTTTTCCAGCTATTCAATTCGACCCGCATTTCGATCAGAATTTCGTTCGCCTCGGCCAGCTCTTTTTGTGTCTGCCGCAATTGCTTGTCCATTACGGTGATCTGGTCCCTGAACAATTGGTTCCGGGTGATCAGGTCTTTGTTCTGCTGGCGCAGCAGGGATGCCTCATCGGAAAGATCGGCATATTTTTCCGACAGCTCTATCGCGGACTCGACCGCTGTGGGATTCTTTGCGGAAGATTCCTGGAACCTCCTTGCGACCGAATCGTTCTGTAACATTTCGGACCGGCCGGTCTGGTCGTCATCCCTTTGGGAATTTTGAACGGTCGAGCAGCCCTGCGGGAGAAATATCAGCGCCAATAAAATCAACGAGAGGATTTTTTTGTAACGTTCCATTGCACTTATCTCCTTATGAATTTAATTTGCGGATAAATTTCATGTCTCCGATTGTTCAGGTTTTTGAGCATCTGCGTAGTCGCACCTTATTGAAAATTCCGTGCCGCAGCAGCAGGTAACACCGATGACGGCGTATTCGGGATTGTTTTCCAGAATCCGCACCTGCAGGGCGGCCGAAACCGGATTATTCGGCCGGGTTTTGTTTACCTGAGTTTGTCCCGGATTGAGCTGGAACTTCCCTTCAAGCTCGACCTGGTCGCTCTTTAATACTTGTCCTGTTCTTTTTTGCATTTTCTTGTCCCGATATATTTTCTTATCGATTTTCAGGCACGGTAATCAATCCTGGTGTCATCAGGATTATTTTCGTTTTCCCGGATATCTTCCGGAACCAGCTCCACGACCGGCTCATTCGGCTGCTGTTCCTCTTTTTCCTCGTTGTCCTGATTTAGCTGATGTTTGCGGGATCTTTCCTCGCGGCGTCTGGTCGGAGCCAAGCCGGTGACATTCTTCAAATTATCGACCGGCTTAATAATATTCGAATCATAATCCGCCATCTTTCCAGTTCCTCAATTTTACCGATAAATTAAATAACGCACTTGCGTGCAACTGGCTGACACGCGACTCGGTCAACTCCAGAATTTGTGCAATTTGTTTCATCGTCAGATGCTGCTGATAATAAAGCAGGACAATCTGCCGTTTATTTCCCGGCAATTGCTGTATCGCCTCGGCCAGCTTTTGGACAAGCTCCCGTTGTTCTATCTGCTCATCGGGGGCCTTTGTATCGTCTGCTGCCGGGAGATTTCCCAATATCGGCGAATTTTCCCCGAAGCCGTCGAGCGAAACGAAATGCTGCACGCGGGCATTCTCGAACATTTCCGAAAGCTTATCGATGTCGATGCCGAGCTTCTCGGCTAATTCGGTATCGGGCGGTGTCACGCCGGTCTCTTTGGTAATCTTCCAGCTAAGACGCTGTGCGTCGCGTATCCGTTTATTCAAATTCGAAGGGATGAAGGACCATCCCCTAAGCTCATCGAGAATCGCCCCTTTTATACGGATATAAGCGTAGGTCTTGAATTCGGCACGCTGTGAGGGATCGAAATCGCGGGCGGCCCTAACCAATCCGACGGTACCGGCCGAGACCATATCCTCGAACGACAGCGGAGGTTTCAAATACATTATTACCTTCCTGACTATCTTGTGGACCATCGGCAAGAATTGAATTATCCGCTCATTCTCGATTCCACTATTGTCAAATTCCTTCTGGTCGGAATATGCGCGCAGCGCAACGTTATTGGGACTCTTTTTTTCTTCGGAAATATTTTCAGTTATTACGGCCACCGACGGAATCTCCGGAACTTATTTTTTCATGCCGGCTTTCAATCATTGCATCAATTAACACGGCGTTTACGGCCTTGACGGCGAACGAACCTGCGACGTATGCTATTAACGCCCCGGCAATCGCCCTCTTACAGCAGACATACGGGGAAAGACCGCTCAACCACCCGATTAAACTCAGGCCGAAGAAACTCAAAACTGAGATGCTTACTGCAATTGACCGTACATGTAGCGGCATATTTACCTCGAATCAATTCATTAAATCTGTCAACGTGTCACCATCGCATATTCCTGCGGGGTCTGATCCGCCGATTCGACCTGCTTTATGGATATCGTTTCTATCGGCTCTACCTCTGTTCCGAGTATGATTTCGTCATAGGCGACGACCGGCAGCATCGAGACCGTTCTCGAAAGCATCACCGCCAGAGGCGAGCGTATTCTCGAATCACATAATAAAATGACCTTTTCTTTTCCCTGGTCCATCACGGCCTTCCATGCCTGCGCGGTTCTTCTGCTTATGTCCATCGCCGTATCGGTCGGCAATGCCAGGGATATACCGTCTTTTTCCTGCTGCAGAGTCGAAACCATTTGATGTTCAAGTGTCGGATCGAGAGTTATGGCCAGAATTTTATCATTCTCGTTTTTATACTGCTCGGTAATCGTTCTGCTCAGGCGTTTGCGAACCAGCTCCGTCAATACTGCGGAATTTTTGGTTTTACCGGCATTCTCTCCCAGCGATTCAAGAATAGCGGTCATCTCGCGAATCGGTATGCCGTCCTTTATAAGGTTTTTCAGTACCCGCTGCAGCAGCCCGATAGAGACATCTTTGTCCGGCCCCACGACCTCACCTACCAACGAAGGCTGGGTTTTACGCAGCCTGTCCACCAGAAGCTGGACATCTTCACGAGTCAAGAGATCATCGGCGTTTTTACGCAGTGTTTCGGATAAATGCGTGATGAAAACCGATTCAGGATCGATCACGGTATAACCATTCATCTCGGCTTTTTCCTTTGCGGCCGGTGCAATCCATAAAGCCGGCAGCCCATATACCGGCTCGGTTGTTTTAATACCGTCAACTTTTGTCTGCACTGTGCCCGGATCCATCGCCAGGAACATCTCAGGCTCCAATCGGCCGCTCGCGATGGGAAGCTCCGCGATTCGAATCTCATAAGCAGACGGCTCCAACGTGATGTTGTCACGCAATCTCACCAACGGGATAATAATCCCGAGCTGTTGGGCGAATTTTCGTCGCAACGCTCCGATACGGTCGAAGATAGAACTGCCCTTTCGAGGATCGACCATCCCGATTAATCGAACACCGACATGCACCGAGACGCAATCCACATCCAGGAGATCTTCTATGGGCTGCTTTTCAGTTTTCGATTGCGGAGAGGCACTGGATTTGACCTTGTGGCTTTTTTCATGTTTTGCTATGACCCTGCTGCATAAGAACGTTCCGATACCCAACATTAAAAAGGGAATTTTCGGAAGTCCGGGCACAAAAGCCATCGCCGCAATGATAAAAGATGCTATTATTAACGGCTGGCTGTGTTTCATAAACTGCCTGGACAAATCCTGACCGACGCTGTATCGAGACGATATTTTCGTCACCAAAAATCCGGAGCTTACCGCAATTATCACCGAAGGTATCTGGCTGACAAGACCGTCGCCGATCGAAAGAATGGAATATGTCCTTACGGCCCCGGCAATATTCATGCCGCGTGTGTATCCCATGGCTATCCCGCCGATGACATTAACGGCGGTTATTATCAAACCGGCCTTGGCGTCACCGCGGATGAATTTGCTGGCTCCGTCCATGGCCCCGTAGAATTCGCTTTCCTTGACGATTTTCGACCTGCGTTCGTTCGCCTGTGTTTCGGTAATTGTCCCGGCGTTGAGGTCGGCATCGATAGCCATCTGCTTGCCAGGCATCGCATCGAGCGTAAATCGAGCGGAAACTTCACTGATTCGCTCGGCGCCTTTGGTGATTACTATGAACTGGATTACGACAAGAATAAGAAATATAACCAGGCCGACCACGAAACTTCCACCGGCAACGAAACCGCCGAACGTCTGAATAATTTTACCCGCGTCACCCTGTAAGAGTATCAGTCTGGTCGAGGCAACATTAAGAGAAAGACGAAACAAAGTCACAAAAAGCAGCAACGACGGGAAAGTGGATAATTCCAGTGCCTCTTTCGCTGAGAGTGTTACAATCAGGACCGCGACGGCCAACGATATGCTGCAGGCCAAAAGCATATCCAGAGCCGGCGTAGGCAAAGGAATAATCAAAGTCCCAAGCACCGCCACCAGGCCGAAAGCCAGGATATAATTGCTGTAAACCGACAACGAAGCAATACCGGTATTTGTTCCCTTAGTCGGCTGTTTATTTTTTTGTCCGGCACCTGCCATTACAATCCTGTTCTGAATTTACTCCTCTTCAGTTTTGGAGGAAGAATCATCTATGCCGAGAATCTGTGTTATTTTCACGGCAAAACGTCCGTCAACCACTACAACAGTACCCGTGGCGAACTTGCTGTCACTAAGGTACAAATCTATAGGCTCGTTAACAGGCTTGTTAAGCTTTAAAACCGATCCGGGCCCAAGCTGCAAAAGTCTTTTTACGGGTATCTCCGTCTGTCCGATAGTGATTGTGATCGGGACGTTCATATCCAATAGAATACCTATGCTTCCCCCGGGACCGGAAACTTCGGTCTCATTGGCCTCGGAGAGCTCGACCGATTGTGCCTGTTTCTTCGAGTCATCCTGCTTTTCCGTGGTTTTTTCTTTTACCGCTTCTGCTGCTTTTGCCATATTAATACTTCCTTCTATTGAACAAAGCCTTTTCCGGATTTTTATTTATGCCGAATCTTCAAATGCCGTCTCTGAAATCGCCACGGCATACCTGCCGCCCGATTGCACAGGCCAGCCGTAACAGACCGTCCGTTCATTCACGATTAATTCTACGAAGTCCGTTACTTTTTTATCCAGCAGTAATATGTCATCAACCTGCAGGTTCATCATCTCTTCGAAACTAAGCTCGGTTAGGCCCAACTGAGCCGTAACGCATACCGAGGTCTGCTCGAAATGCTCCTGAATCATCCTGGATATATTTTCCTGCGATAACCCGGTTACAGTTGCTTTTGCCCTTCCGGAGACGGCGTCCAGGCTGCTGCAGGGAATTAAAAAAAACGCCTCTGTACCGTCCTTCGCATCGGATTGCTTAACGTTAAAAGTGATTTGGCTTAACTGTTCCGCACCGTTAAGCTCGAGCGGCCACTGGTTACTTACCAGGTTATTTGCCGGCGAAAGGTTAAAGCTCGAATGGGATTGAGAAAATGCACGAACCACGGCGGAAGCGAGGTCTAATAAAAGAGATTTCTCCAACTGCGATAATTCCTTTTCCGTATTCTCCTTAGACTCCGTATCGCCAAGCAATAATTTTGTCCATTCAATTGCGGTTTTTTCGGTCATACCGAGAATACCGAGTCGATTTCCCTTATCATTATCGAACGGCAGATAGAAAAACTTCTGCTCACCATCCGAGTATTGTTTAATAATATCGTTTGCAAAATACTGTTTGGTTGAAACAATTGTCACCTCGAACTTGCCCCGGCAAAAGTCGGTAAACTTTTTAGCCACTGTCGCAGCCAGACTTTCCGTAAAAGAAGAGATTTTTTCAAGCTGCTCGCTGTTGAAGTAATGAGGCTCAGACCAGTTATGCTCCGTCGCCTCGATTTGGGAGTTTCCCTGTTCCGGGGCCGAGCCGACGGCCGCAAGCAGTTGTTTTATCTTTTCAGAGTTTAAATTTTCGAAAGCTTTATTGCTCATTGTACGGCGAAATTTCTAAATAAAATGTGTTTTATCCTGGGCTTGGAATCGGGAAAAAGTTTTTCGTTAAAAGCCTCGAGAATCTGCGCCTGAACACTTTTAAGGTTCTTATCGCCCCTTATATCTTCGAGACTCAGACCCGCGAGATAAACCGTCAACCAGTCGGTTAGAATGGGAATTTTCTCATCGACAAGATTTCTGCCGTCTTTTTCAGATAAATCAGAACCGATCTGAAGCGTTATTGTTAAACTAACATAACGTGCCACGCTCGGCTCATTCAGATTCGCAACAACGGGTTCAAAATCATAATACCAGACTTTTTTGGAACCATCTTTGGAAACAGCATCCGCCTTAATAACTTCCGTATTGTCCGGCTCAGTCGCTTCTGCTCCGTCCGGCTTCGATGTATCGGGAGCAAGCAATTTGCCAAGACCGAAGCCTGCACCTGAACACAGACCTGCTATGACAATTATTATCACCACAGGAAGAATGCGTTTAATTAAAGACTTCTTTTCGCTTTTTTGGTCTTTTGCGTCTTCTTTAGGATTTTCCTGTTTCGTTTCATCCGTATCTGCCATAATCCGCCTCAATTATTAATTATTTGGGCTATTTTACGCCGGCTGCAGGCAGCCTTCCTTACGATATCGATGTATCCTGTCCCTCAATGTCCGGTCACTTATACCTAAGATTTTTGCGGCTTTGGTCTGGTTACCTCCCATCTGTCGTAAAGTCTCCAGTATCGCCTGCCGCTCTACCTGCTCGAGAGGCAATCCAGCAAGACCGCAATTTTCTTGTCCGTCGCATATATCCTGCTGCGAGTATTCGACCGAAGACATCAAGGACGGACCTTGATTTTGATATTCATGCTGCTGCAGAGGCTGCAGCTCATCGAAGAGCCATGATACGTCGGCCAAGGATAATGTCGGTCCCACTCCCAGCATCAGGGATGTTCTTACGACGTTTCGTAACTGTCTGACATTGCCCGGCCAGTGATACTTGGAGAAAATCTCCATCATTGCGGAATCGAGATCGGTAATACGACGCTGCACTTCACGGGAATAAAGATTGACAAAATGCCAGAGGAGGTCAGGGACATCGTCCAGACGTTCTCTCAATGGAGCCAGGGCCAGTCTGACCGCGCTGAGACGATAGTAAAGGTCTTTACGGAACCGCCCCCGCTGAACTTCACGCAACAGGTCTTTATTCGTTGTGCTTATTATTCTGACATCAACCCGGACGCTTTCATTTCCGCCGACGCGCTCGAAATCCTGCTGCTCGAGCACCCTTAAAAGTTTGGCCTGGAATCTAATCGGCGTTTCGGTAATTTCGTCCAACAGCAGGGTTCCGCCGTGTGCCATTTCGAATCGGCCTTTTCGCTGGGCGTAAGCCCCGGTGAACGCGCCTTTCTCGTGTCCGAACAGCTCGCTTTCGAGAAGCGAATCACTCAAAGCGGCACAGTTGATTCTGATGTACGAGCCATCTGCCCTTTTACTCTTACTATGGACTAAATATGCAATCAGCTCCTTACCCGTGCCGCTTTCGCCGCTGACTAATACGGGGGCCGATGTCGGGGCGATTTTTTTCGCCAATTCAACAGTTCGGCTAAGCTTGACACTCCTGCCCACGATTTTGTAAAGACATCGAGTCCCCTCATACGCCGAATCTATCGTCGAGTGACTGTGAACGGGGACAAATGTATCCAGAATCTCTTCGATTTTTTTACTCTCGAGTGGTTTGATTAAATAATCACAGCAACCACGACGGATGGTCTCTACCGCCCTTTCTATTACCTGCCGCTGTACTTTTGTGTTCTCCGATTCGGCCTCGGCTATCATAATCACCGGAAGCTCCGGACAATTTGCTCTTATTTTTCCCAACAGCTCGTCACAATCCTGATGCTTACCCGTCATGTCCGCTCGCTTGCTTAGCGTGTCATTGACAAAGACAAGGTCACAACTGTCTTTGTTGATAAAGTCCATCACGCTTTCGGGTTTATCGACGATATGTCCCCGGATTCCCTTTCGGGCCAGAATCGCGAGCATAAAACGGGCCGTCTCAGGATCGCTATCCACTATCAATACATTTGCGGTATTTTCTTTATCTGTTCCTGTTTTATTTGTCCTGGTGTTTTTCTCTTGTTGCATAGTGAATTATCTCTGAATACGATTACTATTTAACCTTCACATTTTTGGATTATTATCGTTAATTAATTTTTGCGGCTCGTCCTTCTGATACCATGTTATGAACTGACTCTGCACCATGGCCATCCGGGCCCAAAGGGAATTTGGAAATTCCGTAATGAGCCGGCCGTATATCTTTGCAGCCCCGGGCATATCACTGTTTCGCAAGCAGTTGCCCGTTTGAAATAATATCCAGGCCCTGTCCATAGCAGTATCGGGATTATTCGGCTCCGTACGTATGAGAGCTTCCTGATAAAACAAAACCGCCTCTTTGTAATTACCGTTTTGAAATAACAATTCACCCAGCTCCATAGGATTGTCTATCTGTTTAGGATTTTGTGAGAGGCTTCCGAGCGTTTTGAGGGTTTCGCTGCTTATCGGCGTGTACGGCAGATTCGGCTCTAATTCCGGTTTTTTCCGTACCACCGGCTCCGTGGTTACGTCGGAAACATCAGGCTCGGCGGCCGGGATTATCTTCGGCGCGGCAACCAGCTTGGGGACCTGCTCCTGGGGCTGAACTTCTATAGCGCGAATCTGCTCGATTAATTCTTTTAGCTCATCCTTTTTATTTCGGTCCTTTTCAGATGCGATCGGAGTAATACCGGATTTCCATAATTGACGCTTGAGCGGAACATTCGAGTCGTTCGAGTCCGTGAAATTATCCTGTGTTAATTTATATTCGACCAACTTTTCGGAATTCGCAGAAGCAGTCCCGGTGACAAACGATAAAAGGTCGAAAGGCATAAGCGTAAGGCAAATTATGCACAAACAATAATTAAAAGCCGGACTCGCAAGACCGGAATAAATGTAATATATCAAATTTCCGTTTTTCATATCCGTTACCACTGATTGGAAAGAGCCAGCGCAGCCTTATCATAATCCTTCTGATGGTTGTATGCGGCCGCTAATGTTTTCAATGCTCTCTGTTTTGTTTGTTCCGTCAGCTCCGTATCCAAAAGCTGCAAACAGACGGATATGGATTGAGAGCTTTGTCCGAGTTCCAAACATACCTCAGCCAGTTCGAGTGCGGCATTTTCGGCCATCGGACCCGGCTCGACGGCACGAAGAACATCGCTATAGCTGCTGCGTGCAAGCTCCAGGTCTCCGTTGGCGAAATAGCATTGCGCAAGCTCGTAAGTAATTTTAATCCTTAACTTCGGGTCGGTGACATATTCGGCCCGGTTACGCAGGGAATCTATTGCGTAATCGACCAGTCCCAACATTCGATAGATTGTGCTCTTGAGCAGCAACATATCGATGGATTGCTCCTCGGATAGAGCGACGGAATGGGCGTTTTCAAGTGCATCGAGCGCTTCGAGAAAATTTTCCTGCTCTATCTGGCCATGGACCAGAGCTTTGACGGCCTCGACATACTGCTCTCTCGAAGTTTGCTCGGTAAGGGCGCTTTGGAAAGCATCGGAGGCCTTCTCGAAATTTCCCAGTGCCAGATTGGCTTTACCTAAGAGGAAATAAGCGGAATACAGGTAATTGCTGCGGTCGTCTTTTGCTATATCGAGGTATCGCTCCAGCCACGTCACAGCGTCTCGGAACGCTTCGATCTGAAAGAAACATACTGCCGCCCCGAATGTAGATGCGGCTTTCGAATCGTCGGACAAGCCGAAGTTATATACCCTGCAATAAAGCTGTGCCGCTTCGCCGTACAGTCCAGCTAACTTCGTGACATCGGCCAGCCGCAGATATGCCCGGCCGTGAATTTCCGTATCCGGATATTGCTCGATAAGCTGCTTCAAGTCCTCCCGGGCGCCGCGGTAATCGCGAAGCTCGGTTTTTATCCTGCTCGAGTGTAAAAAGGCATAGGGTGCAAGGGACATCTGGGAAAACCGGTTGGCCACCAGCTTATATTCCGCGATTGCTTCGGCCGCCATGTCTGTCCGAGCCTGCAGCAGTCCCATTGCAAAATGTGCATTCCCCAGACGCTTTTCGCTGTTGAACATAATAATATATTTCCGCCATAATGAAATTGCTTGTTGGCCGATAAAAGAAACATGCTCGTTCAAAGAAGAATAATCCGCCGGATTATATACCGTCACTTTATACCTGCCGGAATCTTCTTCCGCACGCGCTAAAAGTCCCGTGCAGCCGGCCGCTATCAACACGACTTGTTCCGTGGTCAAGCTCGGCAAATGCACCGTGGTCGGACCAAGTCTTAAAAGCTCCGGTTCCGAATTCAGTTCCGCACTCCGCTCGAATGACCAGTTAACGTCGATGGCCGCAACAGAGGCGAATTTTGCCAGCAATTCCTCGATCGGCGCCCCGTAGGACGTCACGGACCAGCGAGGCAAAAAATCCCTGTCTTCGAGTCTTACGATTTTCGGATCAAGCAATCCCGTATTGAGGTGCTCGGAGCCGGATTTCAAGGCCCTGCGTAACTGTTTCTCGCTCATGTCTCCGAACGGCTCCATGGAAATATTCGGTTTGGTCCATAAATCCCCGGGGATGTCACTGTCCGCGTTGTTTAGCGATAGAACATAACGCGTCAGACTTTCGGCAGCAAGAAAATAACAATCACACTCGAACGCCAGAGACCAGTCATCGTCGAAATCGACCGCTTTTACCAGGGCCAATGCCTTATACGCCCTGGTTCTCGCATAAAGGTATCGCTTTCTTTGAATTTCGAGCAGGCTAAGACGATAGTTGGCGATTATTCTCACAACCGGTGAGGAACTTTCAGATATCATCACATAAAGGCGGCTCGCCTGCTCGTAGTCCTTGTTGATCTCCAGAGACCGCGCCATTTGAAGCTGGATGAAATCCCTGAGCATCACCTCACTTATCGGCAGGGCTTCGTAGAGCCTTTCATAAACCAAATAAGCCTTTTGGTAATCCTTTTGTCTGAAAAAGTCCCGTGCGACTTTCAAGGATATGGGTTGTTTTTGCAGAAATTCGTCACCTTGTTTTGCCGTCTGCTTTTTACCCGTAGTTTTATTATCTGTTATCTCCGGCTTTCCATATAAATCCTCCTGCTCAAAGGGAGAAATCTGCCTGGCTGATATCGACCTCGGGTCCGAAGCGGAACCGGTCTTTAGCCCGAAAAAGATATACAGCAGCATTGCGGCAATTAAAATTATCCCTGCGGCAATAATTTTTTGCATTAATGTAAAAGATTTACGCCGGCTTAACTTAAGTTGAGGCTGCTGTTCGCCCGCCTGTTGTTTAGCATCGGTTTGCTGGGACTCGGATAAAAGTTTGTAAAAATCCTTATCGCCGGTGAAAACTTCGTTCTCCGAGATTTCTTTTTTCGATTCTGCGGCGGGCAAATTCTGCTTATCATTTGTTCGCTTTTTGCCGGCTTTTTTAGCATGGGTTTGCTTTTTGACCTTTTGCTTAGCATCACTTTGCTTTTTTGGAACGGAATCCTTAGACAATTCACGTTCCGGCTGTGCCTCGGATACATTTTCCTGATGTTTATCCTTTGGTTTTCTTTTCGCCATATCTTTTAATTTTTATATTTCTACAGACACAAAATGCCCGTTAAAAAGTTTCTATATATAGAAGACAGCAATAATTGTGCCAGGCGGGGCAATATGCAGGGAGTGCCGTCTTAACAGGGCTAAGAGCGTGAAAAATTAGTATGATTTTTTGTAAAAATCCTACATTAGCGAAAAAAATGTCAGGATTCTATACGATGCGACAGATTTTCTGACATGTCGTAATTTCTTGTGGAATTTAGACGGTTTTGCTTCCGCTAAGCAAAAGAGAAAGAATCGACCTTGTTTTGCTCTTTCGAATCGTTATTCGCCGGATTACACGATTCTTTTTCGATATTATATTGTTTTACCTTGGCATAAAGAGTCGCCCTTGTTATTCCGAGCAATGCCGCCGCCCGGGTCTTTTGCCAGCCGGTTTGTTGCAGGGCACGTGAAATCAGCTCGCATTCCGCTTTAGCCAGTGAAAAGTCCGTAATCGTATCGTTTTTCGTAATTTCCTGTCCTTCGTATATTTCATCTTCCTCGAATACGATACCGTTGAGTCCGATCTTGTCGGTTGTCTCGAGCATAATCGCCCTGTCTATTACGTTGCGAAGCTCACGGATATTACCCGGCCAGTCGTGTCTTTCCAGAGCCTCAATGGCTAATTTCGTCAGGGATGTTATTTTTCCGGCCTTTTCCGGGCAGATGTTCGATGTCTCAAGAAAATATTCCGCCAGTAGCGGGATATCGTCTCTTCGCTCCGGCGACCTTAGTGGTGTCAATATTATTGGACTTATATTAAGGCGATAGTAAAGATCCCGCCGGAAATTATTTTCCCTAACTTCCTGTTTCAGGTTGAGATTGCTTGCTGCTATTATCGTGGCATTGCAGTCGATATGCTTCGTTCCTCCAACCTTCCGAAACTTTTTTTCCTCGAGAACTCGCAGCAATTTTGCCTGAAGGTTCGACGGCATTTCACTTATTTCATCGAGCAAAAGCGTACCGGCCCCCGCTAATTCCAGAAGGCCTGTTTTATCACGGTCGGCACCTGTAAACGAGCCTTTGACATGGCCGAAAAGCTCGCTCTCCAGCAGAGTAGCCGTAAGAGCCGCACAATTAACCGCCACGAACTGTTCTTTGGGATTTCTGAGAATATGAATCGCCCTTGATACCAGCTCTTTGCCTGTTCCTGTTTCCCCGAGCACCAGGACAGGATTGCATGTGCTGGAAGCTACGATCTGTGTCATTTTAAGGGCGTTGGTAATCGCTTTACTCTTACCGGCCATAGAGATGGTGACAGCGAGGTCGTTCGCAAAAAATCGATCTTCGTCCCTTTTGTCGCAGCTTTGTTCGGTTTTTTTCTCTTCGTCCCTTTCCTTTATCCTGCCGACAATTTGCCGAAGCCTGTCGTAATCCTGCATCCCCTGTATATAATCGAAAATACCAAGCTCATTACATTCAGCAACGAACCCATTTTCTTCGCAGTTACTTTCACCAACAAGGACAACAGGGATATCGATTGAATTTTTATCGGCCTTATCGATGAAATCACGAATGTAATCATCATTGAATCTGTGATCGAAAAGTATCAGATTTGGACTTACTGTTTTTATTACTTCGAGTGCATCGGCAGGGTCATCCGCACCGAAAACCTCCCGTCCGCACTTATATGCCAAACGCTGAACCTCGGGGTCTCTACTTACAGTTACGATTCTATTTAAATTTACTACTTCAGAATCTGTATGCATAACTTTTATCTACATTTTTACATCATAAGTATTGGCCCCCAGTAATGCGATTAATCGACAGTAAAAGACCTTCAACTTTAATCTTTTTTATGGGACCGGCCAATAATGTCACTGTTTCCGTCAATCGTAAAAATGCGTGATATACAATCGATATTTTTATGGGACATTAATCGTACACGCAGAGAATTTTTTTTACTAAAATTAAAAAAAATTACGAGGATAACTCTTGTTTTTTATGGGACCTCGGGGAGTTGTTAGCTGCTGTTTTTTATATATCGAATGTACGGATTGATGATTTATTACTAAACAAAGTCTTCTTCCCGAACGGCAGTAAATTATCGATTAATTCGAATCGATATCCAATCGTTTCGGACCTATTGTCACTATAGTAAAATCCTTAAAAATATTCTTTCGCAGAAATTCAAGAACAGAATCCACTGTGGTTGATTCTATCCTTCTCCTTATTTCATCGAGGCTGCGAACTCTGCCGAACATATAGTAGTCGCTTGCAATCGCACCGGCCCTGCTGCTTGACGATTCACTTTGCAATATCAGCAGACTTTTCAATCCGACTTTGGCCCTGTTAATTTCCTCTTCGGTGATACCTTCGCGCAGCCGGTTGAACTGCTCTATTACCACATCAAGGGTTTGCTGAGCTTTGTCCGGCGTAGTACCTGCGTAACACATAATTCCTGCGGCATATTTGAGACCGTGATATTTCGCCCCTATCGCATAACACAGCCCCCGTTTTTCCCGCACTTCGGTAAACAATCTCGCGCTCATCCCGCCCGAAAGAACCGAGACAGCAACTCTGGCATTGTAGTAATCGTCATCGGTCGGTTTGACCGTCTCGGTCATCAGTGCTATATGTGCCTGGGCGCCGTCGTTATCTATATGCAAATAAACGCCGGATTTTTTTTGTAGTGAAAAGTCAGTTTGACATTCTCTTTTTTCGGCACCGGAAAATAAATCTTCAATCTGCCGACAAATCCCGTCGAAGTTATATTTACCTGCAATCGAGAAAATGGTCTGTGAGAAATTGAATTTATCCCTGATAATTTGCCTTGTTTTATCAGCGGTTAAAGCTTCCAATTCCGAGATATCCCCCACCGTACTTCGTCCTAAAGGGCTCGGATAAAATTGCTCTCTCAATTTGAGCATCACTTTATGACGAGGGTCATCGTCCAGCGACAAAACATTGTCCATTGCCAGTTGTCTTGCCAATTCGAACCGCTCATCGGTTAAACATGGTTTTTGTACAATATCCGAATACAATTCCAGTGCCTGTGCTATATTATTGGCTTCGAGTGCAGCTCCCATGCTTAGAAAAGAACTTCCTATCGAGCTTGCTCTCTGCAGCCCAAGACCATCAAGCTCGTCGCCGAGCTGCCTGCTGTCTCTGTCGCCGGCGCCTCTGAAAATCCAGTCGGCAATAACATTCGCCGCTCCACTGCAGCCTTCCGGCATTAAGGACGCCCCCGCCGGGAGCATAAAACCATAAGCAACCGAGGCAACGCCCTCCATCGGCTCACCGAGAATTGCCATACCGTTATCCAAGATGTGTTGATCGTATTCTTCCGACATTACAATCTCTCAAAAATATAAACTAATTCAGGAATTGGGAAATACACATAAACAAGTAAAACCGAATTTTAACAATAAACAAAAATACTGCAACTGTGAAGTTCAGATATGTTTTTAAGATTAATAAAAAAAGCTGTCGGAGCAGATTCTCGCGACAGCTTGATGGATTATTATCCGGTTGAAATAGCGAATTAGTCAATCTCACGCGGCAGGCCGTACGGGCCGTGAACTACACAGGTAGATTTGCCTCCTAACCGGCGGAACTGGATAACCATCTTTTCCTCGACCTTTTTGCCGTTTTGTAATTTTAATACGGTTGGAACGGCCGCAATCAGACCGAGCTTGGAGTGACCGGTTTTTAATATCTTACCGATTTTTACAATTTCTGTAATGCGGTCGTCTTTGTCCGGCTTAAAAACAATATCCTGCAGAAATTCATCGTTCCAGTTCCGGCACAGGGGGGCAATATTTTTAAGCTGATCAAGGTCCTGGTCAATGATCGCCTGATACATTATACGTGCGGTTTTTTCCGCGGCCTCCTGCTGTGAGAGCCCTTCGATTGAAGCCCCATCCCGCGGATTACTCAACGCACTGATATTTTCATCAGGAATAGTCAGAGGCTTCTCTGTGTATGTCGGATTGCCCGGAATGTTGACTTCGAAGAAACTATCAGGCAGCTTCTCATAATAAGTTATCTTAAAAGCCTCGAATGCAGGTTGGCCGCTGCGGTCCAGGTTTTGCCAATGCTTAAAGGCCACCGGCAGCTTACTTACAAGGTCAAATTCAATTATCCAGGATTGCGGGCCGTTAGAATCTATCATACTGCATATCAGCATGACACGTTCCCGGCCGGTAGCGGGATCTTTACCGTGAACTATCTCGGTATTGTCGGCTTTGCTGAACATTTCAAGCAATTCAGGTCCGAACCACTGAGATAAGCCGATAGTGATAGCGTTTTCGAAATATACCGTATTCTGACTGGGTTCGTAGTGGTAAGTAGAGCCGTCTTTTGTCCATGTAATCGCACCTTGACTGCCGCGTACTACTGAGTCTGTCGAATATGAACCGGAGTCATTAGAACGCATCCATATTTCCGCTGTACCGCCCGGATACGCACCGACGACATATACGGCCTTCAAGTCCTTAAGAGCTTCGATAGTATCGGAAAGTGCCCATGCCGGTGTGTTAAGTTTGTCGGTAACAAGGAATGATAACACAACAGCGATTATGATAAACGTTGCGGCTAATTTGCTGATGTTGTTTTTCATAATAATTCTCCAAATATTCGACCATGTAAAAGCCGATTGTTGATTTTGCGTTTCTTCCATCGCATTTAAGATATCTTCGAGAACTTCTTTATCTTTTTGTGCGTTGGTATTAAAAGGAATATTTTGAATTTCCTTTTCTATGTTTTCTGTCGGTCTCATTTTTTTACCTCGCCATTTAACAATGACCGCAGTTTATCGAGTCCGTAACGATATCGACTCTGAGCAGTATTAATTGATATATCCTGCGACTTTGCTATGGCTGCGAATTTCATCCCGCCGTGCATGTGCAGGAGAATAATCTCTCGCTGAGAATAAGGAAGCTCCGCCAAGGCGTTATTTAATTTGTTCAACTGTTCATTGTGTACTATCCATTGTTCCGGCTTGTCCTGATTTCGTATTCCTGTCTCGGACTGTTCGGGTCTGGCTTTCTGTTTTATTTGTATTTTTTTGTTAATGTTACGTGCATGATTTGCCACGCTTACAGCGAGATACCCTTTGAGATTGCCGCTGAGCTTTAATTTATCGCAAGATTGTGCCAGGGACACAAAGACATCGTGCACAATATCTTCGGCGGCACTGCCCTGGTTTAACAGCCCAATCGCAATTTTAAGCAGGCAATTTTTATATTTTTCATATACGCTTGCCAGAGCGGAGCTATCACCTGATTTTAATCGCCAGATAAGCAGTTTATCTTCTATCATTGGAATCTCAAAATTATTTGAAAATACGATCGTTCTTCACTCATAATACAATCAGGTGCTTGATTTTAGTCTAAAATAATTCTTTTTTAGTAACGAAAAAAGGCCGGGCTGAATCGACCCGGCCTTGCGATTTCTCGATTTTAGCTGGATTAACGGCGTTATTTAATTAATTCCTCGAAATGATTTTGATCTGTAACAACCTCACAATGGCCGTCTGCAAAGCACGCTATGATACCGTCATCCGGCCATTCGTCATATATTTCAAAAAATACTACTGCAGTTGAGGTGTCTGTATCCGCACGAGGTGGAATATATTGAATTGCCGCAGGTCCATCCGGTTGTCCTGGCGCAGCCTGTAAAAGTTTAATTGTATCTTCTGAGAATTCCCCCCCGGCAAGATCTGCTAATTCCATAGGGTATTCACCATCGTGTTCCTTTGAGAAATGAACACATCCCCAGTGTAAATATGACATCTTAAAGACAAGCTTCTTTTTATAGTCTGGCCATGGCTTTAAGATTTGTTCTAAAACCTTAACAGGAATTAATTCACTATGTCCGTCCAAAAATCCAACTACGACCTGGTCATCAATTGATGACTCTTCATAAACTTCATTTAACATAACTTCTATTGACGGATCTCCACTTATGTCTGCTTGTTGACATTGAAATATAGGTGGTCCATTCGGCTCATCAGGTGAAGCCAACACTTTATTCAATACATCACCTGCTATAATACCTGATGTTACAAGATCCTCAAATTTACTGGGGAATTGGTTATTGTTTTCATGTGCATACAACAAACACCTTACCCCTAAATGCTTTATTTTAGCGACTAACTTTTTTCGATAATCCGTCCAGCCATCTGCATCTATAATCTTCAAATCATAACCTTCGGGCGGCTCAAGGCTAAAGAGCTCATCATCCAGTTCAGTGTCTATTTGAATAGAGGTATATAATATTAGTGATGGATTATTATCTGGCCATTTTTGTTCAAACTGAACTGGCAAATTAGTCGCCGGATCAATCCATACCGTGGTGATCCGACCGTTCTTCTCCGACTGAAACATCAGAACCGATTGACCATCAAGTTCTACATGGCCCATGTCATCAAATATCCCCAAAGACATTTCAATCAGCTGGTCACGAATACTTGTATCAAGCTCTGTTAGTTTTAGCTCACCTGTCTTGGCATCGATTGAGTAACTAAAATTCATATCACGAAGTGTGGCAGTTTTTTCAGCCGACCTAATAATCAATTCCTGGCGATTGCTGTAATCTGTAATGGTTATTTCCTCAATATTTTCTTTAGGCCATTTGGAAGGAAGTGTTACGACACGCTCAAGATCTGGCTCCTTGAACATCAACTGTTGTTTAAATAGATATTTCCCTTCTATTATCTCGCTGTCAGGGTAAGTCATCTCTAAAATCGTTGTGCATGAAAAAGTTCGTGCATGAATTATTCTGTCTATCGCTGCTGCGAATGCGGTACTTGCACCGTCTATAGATGTATCGGGATAATTAATTAAAAACATAACAGCGATGAATATTACTGCCGCTACGGCTAATTTTGCTATTTTACTTTTCATAATTATTTTCCCTACATTCTGTTTGGAATAAGTTGACCCTGTTTCTTTTAATTCCTTTAATGCTGCTTGTGCACCTGCAAGGATGCTGTCTTTGCTGACGGTGTTTTTTTTGATTCGTATATTTTTAGCTAACCGCTCTATATCTTTTGAGGATTTCATAATAATTCTCCTTTTTTCAAAAGAGACCGGAGTTTTTCGATTGCGTAACGATATCTGCTGCGTACGGTATTTACCGATACATCAAGAAGCCTGGCGATTCGCGGGAAATTCAATCCACCCTGCACGTGCAGGACAAAAACTTCCCGCTGCTGGTAAGGCAGTTGCGCCAGAGCATCGAAAAGTGCAGCCGCTTGTTCGTCTTCGATTAAGCGGGCGACTGGATTATCCTTTTTTGCAGGATTCCCGGATGTAGCCGGCTGACAATCCGGTTTTCTTGCCTGTTGACGCAGGTAATCTCTGGCTCGATTCGCCACGCAGCAAATCAGATAGCCCTTTAGATTGTAGCGAATCTTAAGGCTCCCGGCATCGCCGACAAGTCTGACAAAGACATCGCCAAGACAATCTTCGGCCGCATGGATGTCGGATAGAAGAGATGCCGCTACGGCGAGTAAATCATCAGCGTACTTTTCGTATATAAGCTGCAGAGCGTCGGAATCTGCGGCACGCAGGCGTTTCAGCAGCACTCTATCTTCCAGCATCGATATCGTTCCTAAATGACAAATAAAATTGAACGTTCAACTACTAATATGACGGTTTAGCTACCCAAACCAGTCTAAAGAAAATATGATTTTTCGCCAGATTTTAATCGTTTTCGATAGAATATTTGGATTGACGGTTTTTGCCAGGTTGGGTACATAATAAACAACAATCTTCCCGAAATAAGCAACAGAAAGGACTAAAATGAAACGAAATGCATTTAAGATGAAGCTTTCGAGCGGTGATGTGACCGAATATAAGAAAAGGCACGACCAAATCTGGCCGGAGTTGGTTGAGACGCTCAGAAAAGCCGGCATAAGCGATTATTCCATCTACTACGATGAGGAAACCCGGATACTTTTTGCCTTCCAGAAACTCACCGATAATAACACCGCCGACGACCTGCCGAAAAATCCCATCGTGCGTAAATGGTGGGACTATATGAATGACGGCATAATGGAATACGATGAAAAAGACGAACCCGTTTCCATCCCGTTACAGGAAGTTTTTCACATGGATTAAAAAATTAAATCAAGAATAAAGAACGCTGCCGAACCTATCAGCTCGACAGCGTTCTTTTTGTTGTAAAATTACATTTCGTTTTAGTCCACGACGCCCTTTTCCTTGGAGCCGATGATAAAGCAGAAGGTTTTGCCTTCCATCTCGTAGAACTTAATCATGGCATTCTGGACTTCATTCTGCCCCGTCTGGCCTCGTACCTCTAAGGGGACATACCATAACTCGCCTTCCTGATAAGGCTCACCGGTGATTACGACTTCTTTGACCCATTGGCCGTTTTCTTTCATCTTTATGATTTGTTCCCATATTTGAGGCGGATATAGCCGGAAAAAAAGGTTCAGCTTGCACAGAGTCTCTATATCCAGATCAACCAGCGCCCGGCCGGTCCGCTTCGCAATTTCCAGGCATGCCTCCGGCCGTGTCATACCGTCGGCTATAAGACCGGAATCGGGATCAACCATGCAGTCAACCTCCTCTTCGACTACAACTGCATCGGCGGGCATCTCAAAAATTCCTTCCGGCGGTTGTTCGTTATATCGAATTTCGGTGAGATTCTTAACTGCGAGTGTTTTTCTCATCATTTCCATTGGATCATCGTCTCTTACTGTCGAGAAACTGATCGGCAGTTTCGTTTCCGGATCCACAACAAACCTCTGTCCTCTCTTCAAAGTTTCTATACTAACAACAATAATTTCCTTTCCGGTCTCAGGATCCGTTTCAGTAGAGATATTAATCGAGCTTGTTCTGCCGGCTTTCTTGACGGCGTCCCTGAAGAAACTTTCGAACTTTAGAATCCAGGCCTTGTTTCGCTCGTCCCGCAAGGCAAAATGAACCCTGTTGGTACGCTTGTTCAGACCGAATACTCCATCCGGCGAACATATCTTGCAGAGGTTCTGCCCGGTCCTTCCGAGCCAGACATGGGTAGGTTTGTCGGGATCGCCGTCATATTTCATCCAGCATTCGAACTGGCCCTGCAAATAAAATTCTCCAGTCATGTAAACGGTCTGAACTTCCTGTATTGCATCGATTGTCTGCTGAAAGGCATAAGCCGATGTCGTTGACTTATCTAAAATTGAAATCGACAATATCACCGCCATTATTATCACCGCTGCAGCGACAAATTTCGTTATCCTTTTATGCATTATAATTCTCCAAATTGAATTTTCTTTTTTATAATCTTTTAGTGTCGAGAGGGCTTTTATCGCCCTTTCGCTTCGAGTGTCCATACCGGCACTGATTTCTTGACTTAATTGCACAAGCAAGCTCTTTTCTTTTTCAAGTGACTTTAAATATTCCCTGCAATTTTTACACTCGCCGATATGCCGTTTAATAATATCCGACTGTTCCCGGTCCAAAATTCCAATGATATAGTCCGCCATCTGGTTTCGTATTTTCTCGCATTGACTATCCATTTTCATCTCCTTGTACAACTAATAACCGGTGCAATTCTGTAATTGCGTCTCGCAGCTTCGAATACACCGCCGACGTGGACATATCCAGGTTGTCAGCCACCTTTTGTACGCTCTGGCCGTCGAAGTAGTACATCACCAACGGCAGCCTGATTTCCATCGGCAATTTCTCAATCGCCTGCTGCAGGTTATAATTCAGACCGGATTGTCCATTAGTTCGTGCCGCTTTCTTTTCCAATATTCGCCTGCCACGTTGTTTCCGGCGGACAAAATTTATACATAAGCTCCTGGCTATTTTTATAATCCAGGGACCAAACCGGGAACTGTCTCGAAGCGTGGACATTTCCAGGAATCCTTTTAATATCGATTCCTGCGCGACATCTTCCGCATCGTGGACATTGCCGACGATTCCAAGACAGATTAAAAAAATCCGCTTGTAATATCTTTCCACAAGAAGTGCATACGCACTTTTGTCACCTTTGCAAGAAGCAGCAACAAGATTTTCATCGGAACGGTCGTTCAATAGAAGCTCCTATATCCGGTACTACTATAAAGACAAACATCCTTAGCCAAATTTACAGAAAAATTCGATTTTATTCAATTTTAGAATTTTAGGGCATGAAAAAGATGCAAAAAAGGCCGAGTTTCAACGCTCGGCCTGTGAACTGTCCAAAAAGACCTTACTATTATCAAGGCTCAACCGAACCTGGCACATATTCTTGTGCAGGTATCAAGCTATCGATTAAATCGTGCAGCTCCTGCTCGCTGACCGGCCCATTGACAGCAAGGACAATAAATGCACTTTCAGGCGACATGATAATATATCCGACGCGATTGTCGTGAGGCTCAAATCCCGAACTTTTTAGCGCCAGCTCGGTCCACCACATCTCAGTTTGCTTATCGTTCTGATGCAGCACCTTAAATCCATTATCTGACTCGTACATCCAGGGTATTGTTTCTCCAAGCTCCTGGATTTTGCCGAATGTGGCAGAAAAATATCTGGTAAAAGATCCTCCCTGTGTCAGAACAATGTCACGGCTGTCTTTCGAACGATATGTCACGCAAAACATACGGGCCGGAGCGCTTGCATCGTCAGGTAAATCGTAGATTATACACTTGTTCGTCCATAAAGGATCTTTCGCAAAAATATAGACAGGGAACGTAGCTCGCTGAATCATTTGTTTTATAGTCGTAGTATCAGCTCCTTCGCCGGCATCAATGTTTACATCGGTTTGCTTCGCGGCACTCGTTTCAAGCTCGGACAAATTCCATGAAAGCTCCGTGTTATCGACGGTTTCAGCAACAGTGCGGCGGTGTGAACGAGTTGTCGTACCTTCAAAGACACATTCGATCTCATTAATAATCTCGGTATCGGCATCGACCTTGAATAAGAAATAAGAATCTGTTTTTCCCCATGCATCGGTAAATCCAAGCTTATAAACACGGGCCGGAGTTCCGTCATAGAGGGTCTCCGAAGTGACATCCTTTACCGGGGGATAATGTTTATCCGGCACGGTTCCTTTGATACCTGCGGCGATTCCCAGAAAATCCGCAGGATTCTCCGGTATCCTAAATTCCTGAGTAATAGCCTCCTTTTTAATTTTAAGTATGCCGCCCGGCCCTTTGCCGGCTAAGTAAACTGATTGGCCGTCGTAAGAGTTGGCAAACAGCACATCGTCACCAGTCTTTAATACACGTGCAAAACACCCTGTGACTGGATCGTACCAGGAAAGATCCGATACGGTCATTGTTTTATCTGTATGCCTGGCAATCTCAAGCTTGTGCTCCCGTAGTAGTCCGTCCGAATCGAGAGAATAAACAGGCAGCCATTGATAAGCCAGCCAGCTTTTAATAAATGCCACGTTCCTGTCCTGTGTGGTATCGGCCTCCAGTTCATCGAGAAGAGCGCTCGTATCGGATTCCGACGGGTACATGATTATCTCGTTTACAATATGAACAATACCCTTCTGATCAATAAAAAGTGTTTTCTCGGCGGCAGAGGCACGGGCCAATAAGGTAAACGAAGATATTTGCCGGGCCGAATCCGGATTCGAATACAACCAGCCGAACAGGACTACGAGAATCAGCACGGCAGCCGCCGCGGTGAACTTTGTTATTTTCGAACTCATAATTTTTCTCCAGATACTTAAAGAGGTTGTTTTCTGCCGGGCTAAAAAGGCATGAAGATTATGTTCGAGCTTGTCGCGATGAGCATAGTCAGGGACATCATCGAACTCGATGCCGCGAATGAAATTTTCAAATTCTTTTTCTTCGGGTCTCATTTCTTCATACCTCCTGCTTGGTAGGCACCCTTTTCGATATTTAATTTTTTTCGCAGTTTGGCCAATGCCCTTGCCAACTGGCTGCGAACCGTACCGGGGCTGCTTCCAAGCACTTCGGCAATTTCTGTCAGTTTCAAGTTTTCAAAAAAACGCAGTGTTATGATAGTTTGATACCTGGGTTTCAATGTTAACATTGCCTGCTTTAATACCGCCAGCTTCGCAGAAGAATCTTCACGATTACTGTTTGTGATATTTGACTTTTCCTGGAAAATGCTCAGTGCCGTTTTCTGCCTGGCGGATTTTCTCATCTGATCGTTAACAAAGTTGGTCGCTATTTTATAAAGCCAGTTGCGGAACTGCCTTTCATCACCCTTAAAATCGTGGAACTTCTCAACGACCTTAAGGAAAACCTGCGAGGTAACATCCTCGGCTAAGTGTCTGTCAAAGAGCCTGTGAACGCAGTACTTGAAAACGGCGTCGTAATGTCGGCGATACAGCAAAGCAAACGCGTTATAACTCGTTTGTGCCTGATTAATTAAATCGTTGTATTCAAGCTCCCGACCGACACTATCCACAATAATACGGCTCCCAATTTTCCAGGTATCAGATATCATCACTATTATAAATGCGCCGGATGCGAAAAACGCTGCAAAAAAATTAAAAAATAACCGCAAATTACACGGATTTAACTGATACGCTGATGGAATTTGTAAAATCTGTGAAATCCGTGATTGAAAAATTTTAAACCAAATGCTATACGCTAAACGCTATGAATAATCTATACGGCCTGATATTCGATGTTGACGGCGTAATCGCCGATACCGAAGCCGTGAATAGAAGAGTCTCGATCCAGGTATTTAAAGACATGTTCGGTCTCGATGGAGTTCAGGCGGAGGATTTCACTGCCGGCCTTGGGCGCGGTGCAGAAGAGTATATGAAGGCCGCTGCACGAGCGCATAATTTCAATTTGAACGATGAGCAGCTTAAAAAAGCCATCGAGATGCGTCAGGATTTGTTTCTTGAGGTATTGAAAAATGAGCCGCTGCCTGCTTATCCCGGCGTGCTGGAGCTTATTGAAGCGGCTCTTGCTGATGATAGTTTTAGATTAGCCATTGCAACCTCCGGAACTTTGGAAAAGTCACAGGCGACCCTCGAAGCGGCGAAAATTCCATATCGGAAAATGGTTTATATAAACGGCAACGATGTAACACGCAAAAAGCCCGACCCTGAACTTTTCCTGCTTGCCGCCGAACGAATGAGAATCGAACCGGCGGAATGCGTGGTAATAGAAGATGCTCCGAACGGCGTGGAGGCCGCCAAAGCCGCCGGAGCCAAATGTATCGCCGTAACAAACACAACCTCCGCCGACAAACTCCAACAGGCGGACTTAATCTGCGATTCCCTCGAACATATCGATCTTGATACAATTCGAAATCTAATTAACTAATCTACACTTATCATTGTCAGGAATCCAGAATTCTCTGTTGCGTAAATAGCTATAACATTTTCTACCTAATCAATTGACTTTCTACTTCGAACGTGTTATCTTATATTTAGCAGGGATCAGTAATTCGTGAAGGATTATAAGATGTTTACGGTGACTTATGCGAGAAATTGAAGAATCATACGGCCGGATCGGTGATGATCAAGGACGTTTCGATATTGAGTTCTGGCAACGGCAGGGAGACCAGGCCATTTTCGAAGCAGCACTCGATATGATAATGGATTATTTGTTGATTAGGTACGGACATGCTGTCAAGCCCAGACTTCAAAGAACTGTTGAGTCTTTTGGAAAAGCATAAAGTTCGTTATCTCGTGGTCGGTGGGTATGCAGTAATGAAGTACACCGAGCCGCGTTTCACGAAAGACTTGGATCTATGGGTCTCCACCGATGCGGAGAATTCAAAGGCAGTATATGAAGCGCTGCGAGAATTTGGCGCTCCCCTTAAGGGCCTGGTTCCGGCCGATTTCACCCAAGAGGGTTATTTCTACCAAATGGGAAATCCCCCGTTCCGTCTGGATGTCATGATGGCAATACCAGGTGTTAACTTTGAAACGGCATGGGCTAACCGTGAAAGAGTAGAAATGGAGGGGATGGCCGTTTCCTTTATATCGAAAGCCGATTTGATAAAAACAAAAGAAGCAAGCGGCAGGGATCAGGATTTACTCGATGCCAAAAAGCTTAAAAACGCCGAGGATTAACTACTCCGGGCGGACGAATTTCTTATCCGATTACTCTACGGGGCTGCTAAAAGATAGATCGATAATGATGGCCGAGGGAAGTTTGCGGGTGATAATTTCTGCTGCGAGGTTTATCCAGTTTTTGCAGTTGTCGAGAATAACGCTGTCACTTGTTGCAACGATTGAATCGGTTTTTATCAGTTCGGCATCGGGGCTAAGCAGAAGTTCGATATCCCAGCCTGCGGTGAGCTTGTCGAATCCGTGCCAGTTATTTTTTTCGGCCAGTTTGCCAATCAGCGTTTTTAGTCGGCCGCTGTTGGAAACGGGGCTGTCTAAAAGCCACAGGGCATTTTTAATTCCGGATTTTTCCAAAAAATCCCCGATAAGCTGGACCGCAGGAATGGTCTCGGTGACTTTGCGATACGTGCCGTGAATGCTCGCCAGGTCCCGGAAGCAGCCGTCCCGCCCCTTGAAAATAATCCCGCCACTCATCGCCGCCTCAATGGTTATCAATAAATTATAACCGTCGATTGCCAGGGATTGACCTTCTATTTCATCCAGCTCGATACGGCTTTGGTCACGCAAGGCAAGCTGCCGGTCGGAACAGGCACTTCGCATAATAGCTAATCTCTGTCTTTGTGTCAGTGAGAATTTATCCCCGACCAGCTTTAAGGCACTCTTATCGGCATATCCTTTCGTCAATAAAAGTGAAAAATCCTCGACCGCATTGCGTAAACCGGGAATTTTGTCAGAAGCGAACAATTTCGCATCATCCGGATGTGGACCTCTGTGTGAGCGTTTGTCAGGCATAATTCGTATCTCGTATATCGTATTTCGTAATATGATAATTCCGAGGCCGACAATAAGCAAGCAATGTAAGAATTAAATTGACATAAACGATAGCTATCACTACCATTTCGTCAACGTGAATACTCGCTTGTATTTAGCCGGTGGTTTTACCGCCGGTTAACGTAATACGCAATACGATATACGCACAACGAATAAAATGCCCAGTCACGATTTAGCAAGTGTAAATATAGATGATCTGGAAGTTATCGGCTATTCCGTCGCCGGAGAAGAGACCGTCGTTGCAATACCGAAGCTGGACGTATGCTTCGATATCGGCAAAGCTCCCGACCAGTTTATTTCCATAAATCACGTCCTGCTCACACACGGACACATGGACCACGCCGCCGGTTTCGCATATTATCTTTCCCAGAGGAATTTTTGCGGCCAGTCGGCGGGGACAATATTAGCTCCGAAAAATCTTCTTAAACCAATGAGGGAAATCATCGACTCATGGGCGAGGCTTGACGGCAATAAAATACCCGCCAAATTGGTCGGAGTAAAGCCCGGTGACGAGTACCAGATAAAACCTAATCTTTTCGCAAAGGTGTTCCCGACAAAGCATAGTAAAGGCTCGGTCGGTTACAGTGTTATCGAGAGGCGAAAGAAGCTCAAATCGGAATACACAGGCTTGAAAAGCCGGCAAATCGTCGAATTAAAGAAGCAGGGAACAGAAATCGATTATATACTCGATATTCCGATTGCCACCTATATCGGTGATACGCAGTACGTGGATTTCTCACAACTGAATTACATCGCCGAGAGTAAGATTCTAATCGCCGAGTGCACTTTTTACGAGGACGAGCACTCCGACAGGGCCGAAGCAGGCAAACACATGCACATCGATGAATTTACGACGCTGCTTAATAAGCTGCAGAACGAGCATATAATTATCACACACACAACGCAGCGAACACCTATGTATGAAATCCAAAAAATATTGAAAAAAGCCCTGCCGAATGATAAATACGAAAGAATTACCCTGCTTATGGCCAATAAATGAAGAAAGCAGATACTATCTTAAAAAAGCTAAAATAGAAATAATACTATTTTTGAAGGTGATATTTATGAATATTACGTGTATTCATCCTCAACATACTAATTGTAAAGTTGACAGAAGCGGTTGAAATTTTAATGGTTATCTGGTTAAAAAAAGTCGTAAGGCAGTTGCGGAAAATTATCCAGAAACTGGTTATTTTGATATCCAAGATATCGCTCGTTTTCCTATATAAGATTATTGGTCCGCCAAGAATGCTGAGGTACGGCAACAAAATAAACGTACCTCTTTTAAGAGCTTTCGGTGCACAGATCGGTGAACGGGTAACAGTATGTTCACCGGTCGTTCTGCATAATGCCAGAAATGGATTTAAGAACCTGACAATAAAAGACGGTTGTTTTCTTAACGGCTATAACTTTCTGGACCTATCCGGAAAAATAACATTGGAAAAGGGAGTAAGTCTGGGGCCGGGCGTGATAATAATGACCCATAACAGATACAATCATAATCCTTTTCTCGAAGAGCGTCTCGCTCATACCTGCGGCATCAAGGATGTCTTGATAAAGGAAGGTGCGGGAATAAAGGCAAACGCCCTGATAATCCATGGCATTACAATCGGCAGGAACGCCGTCGTGGCCGGTCACGCCGTTGTCAATCGGGATGTCGGAGACAATTGTTTCGTAGCCGGCGTGCCCGCACGCCTCGTCAAGGAAATAAAATAGTGCTCTGTTAATTATGAAATAATGATTGTTATTCTGAGCGCAACGAAGAATTGTGTATCGTTAGCCAGATGCTTCACCTATCGGCTCAGCATGACAAATTATGAGGGTTAAGCCTGATGGATTTAATAGTTAATTTCACACCTACCGGGATGATACCGACTAAGGAAATGACTCACCATGTCCCGATTACCATAGAAGAAATCGTTGAGGATGTCCACAAAGCACACGAGATCGGCATAACCATGGTTCATCTTCACGCACGTGATGCAACCACCGGGCAATCTACATACAGGGCCGAAGTCTATGGAAAAATTATCGAAGGGATAAGGACATTCTCCGAAGAGTTGATTATTTGCGTCTCTTTGAGCGGGCGTGATATCACAGAGTTCGAAAAACGCTCCGAAGTCTTACAATTAGAGGGTGACTTGAAACCGGATATGGGCAGCTTGACTTTAAGCTCCCTGAATTTTAACCGGGTCGCCAGTATGAATTCGCCGGAAATAATTCAAAAACTGGCCTTAGAGATGAAATCCCGCGGGATTCTTGCCGAACTCGAAGCCTTCGATGCCGGGATGATAAATTACGCAAAGTATCTGGAACTCAAGGGCATTCTGGAACCTCCCCATTATTTTAATCTGCTGCTCGGTAATATCGCCTGTGCACAGGCGGATTTGCTGCACGCGGGAATTATGATCCGCGATTTGCCCGGGAATTCTTACTGGTCTTTGGCCGGTATCGGCGATTTCCAGTTTACGATGAATTCGATAGCTATCGTATCGGGCGGCGGCGTCAGAATCGGGCTGGAAGACAATATCTGGTACGATAAGGCAAGAACCAGACTTGCGACCAATTCCGACCTTTTACTCCGCATCCACAGGCTGGCCGAGGCGAGCGAGCGGAAAATAATGTCACCGGGTAAACTCAGGCAACTGCTCAATCTCCAGAGCGGCCATGGAAAATACGGCCGAATATTCCAATAAATTTCAACCGAATTATAAGATGGGCGGCCGAGAGTCGGTCAGGCACAGGTCAACAAGCTCATCGATTATTGCTGTTCCGGCACACATAACTTTATCGGCGCCTCCCCAGTAGAGTTTCAATGTCCCGTCATCTTCCGGAACGGCCCCGCAGGCAAAGACCACATTATGCACATAGCCAACCACCTCCCAGGGATCTTCCGGCTGTAAAATCCACCGGTCGCCGACGCCGAGAATTTCCGCCGGGTCATCGAGCTTGTGTAAAGCGACACCGAGACGATATACGTGGCCGTCCATCGTCGGGAAAACGCCGTGATAGATATTCAGCCACCCCTTTTCGGTGCGAATCGGCGGAGCTCCGGGGCCGATTTTCATCTGGTCCCAATGATAAGGAACCGGCTTCATTATTAATCTCGAATCGCCCCAGTGACGCAAATCCGGCGAGTAGCTTATCCAGATCGACCACGGGCTGATATCCGAATGAGGCCGGTCAAGCTTCACATATCGACCGTTGATTTTCTCGGGGAAAAGGACTGTATTTCGATAATCCGCCTGTGTGATAAGTGCGACTCGCTCAATAGATTTAAAATCATTTGTTTTCGCCAAGCCGATCCGGACACCATGCGCCGAATAGGCACTATACGTGATATAATAAGTTCCTTCGAGGTATGTAATACGGGTATCTTCAATGCCGAAAGCCTCATATTCGGCAAATGGAGGCTCTTTGCTCGGTGTCATAAAAGGTTGCGGCCGGGCTTTGAAATCGAAGCCATCATCGCTTTCCGCAATCCCGATAATGGACCTGCCCGTATCGAGGTTCGAGCGAAACAGCATTATGTATTTGCCATTATGCTTAACTACCCCCGCGTTATGCACAGTCTCAACTTTATAAGGTATGTCTGCCTTTGTCAGGATTGGATTGCCTTGATACCTTGTTACAAAATTTTTTTGCATTTCTATACCCATTAACCTTAACGTTGTCTTTAATGAAGCCGTCAATCTTGCGGACGTTTAATCATTATCCTTTACCTATTGCTCTGCGTCCTCAGGCGTGCTCTTTTTCTCAGGTTCATCTTTGTCTTGCTCGGGTTTATCCTTCTCGAATTTTTTTACTTTAGCTTTGTCAATCAGAACGAAGTAGTCCTCATCGGCGTTTAGTTTGAGAAGAATACTTAATTCAAATGGTTTTGGTGTCTGGCCCTCTTTCAACGGCCCAGACCCGTCAAACGCAGAAGACACATTCACCGACGCGCTTGTGTGTTTCCGCTCTTTTGCCTGCAGTCCTTCCTGAAATCGCACGAAATCAATAACAGCCTGGGGAGATAATCTAAGAGTTGACATCATAACAGTTTTCTTCCGAAACAGGCCCTGAGTAATCTCTTCACGCTCGATGACTTCGAGGGGAAATTTATATGAGTCGCTATGACCTTTATCATCCTTAAGCCCAATTACAATGTTGCTGCTACCGGGTTTCAGGGGCATATCAACGGGAAGAATAATCCTTGCCCTTAGTTCGTTCGGATCTATGGAGGCAACGTTCTGAGCTGAAAAGTTTCTCAGCCGCCACATGGTTCGAAGTGGAACTGCAGAACAACCGACGAAAATCAAACCCGCCACTAACAAAATGACTATTCGTTTCATTTTTTTACTCCTTATATTTCATCGGTTCACGTATCTACAAAACTACATTCGAACTATGTCTTTTTTTTATTTGCTTCCCGTCGAAAAACTTGCTCATATACCTTTTCGTATCCCGAGACCATTTTATCTATCGTAAAGTTTTCTTCAACGTGTTGTCTGCACTTTTTGCGGTCTATTTTCTCGATTTTACCAACGGCCTCGACGGCTTCATCGACCGAATTAACCAGATAGCCGGTTTGCTTGTCGGCAATAACTTCACGGCAGGAGCCTAAATCCATCGCAATAACCGGCACGCCGGCCGCCATTGATTCGGCCATTACCAGTCCGAACCGTTCGGGTATGGTATTAAGATGAAGGACTGCGTAAGCCTCTTTAAGAAGTGCATCCCGCTGGACGGGATTAATCGGGCCGATGAACTGAATCGAGGATTCGTTTATGTGCGGTTTGATAAGATTATCGAAATATTCCTGGTCCTGGATTATCCCCGCAATAATCAGGTCCATTCCTGATTTTTTAGCCGCTTCTATCGCAAGATGTGTCCCCTTGTCGTTGTGTATTCGGCCGTAGTGAACGAGCTTGTCACCGGATTTTTCCCGGAATGTCAGGTTCGAAATATCAATCCCATTATAAACGGTCGCGAGATACGGCAGGCCTGGATCTCTGTCGGAATCGCTGATGGAGACAAAGTAGCTGTCTTTATGGTCATGGTAAACCCGAAGAATATCCGGTTCAGAGAAACCATGTATTGTAGTCAGCATGGGCGTCCCGATAAACGGTATATACGTCAGCGGCAGGTAATCGAAATTATTGTGGATCAAATCGAATTCATCCGCTCTCTGCAGGGCTTTCGAAATGTGCAGGCATGTGGAGACAAGCGGGATTTGTGATTTGTCCTCTTCGTAGCCCTTTTCTATCCAGCCTGCGAGCCTTGCTTTGGTTATAGAATCCTTTGTGGCAAAAAGCGTGACATTCTTCCATCCCCGGGTGACCAGTCCCTCTGTTATGTTACTGGCTACGGTCTCCCAGGCACCATACGCCCTCGGCGGCGTTCGCCATGCCACCGGCGCAAGAATGGCGATTCGTTTATTTTTTATATCATCCATGATAAGTACTTAAAGTTTAGAGTGCCTAAAATGCCTAAAGTTACACTACGTGTCATCCTGAGTCCCGATGTTGTTTATCGGGGCGAAGGATCTGGCCAACGCAGGAGAGATTCTTCGCTTTGCTCAGAATGACAGCTCACCCCTAAAGGGCAAGCTGTCACTTTAGCTCTCTGCCTTCTGTCCTCTGATTTCCTTTTTTATCCGCTGGATATGTCCCCGCCCCAAGGCCTTTACTTCGCAACCAAGCTTGAAATATCGGCGGATATTATCGTCATCCAAAATTCCGAAGCAATCGATAACCGCCAACGGCCCGTTAGCCCATTCGACGATTTGTTCAGGCTCAAGCTCCAGATAAGGCTCGTGCGGCACAGCCAATATCATCGCTTTAGCACCGGCAAGAGCGCTCGAAAGCTCACTTTGGACCCGTATATTTACAAGGTCGTCCTGGTTTCGGAAAAACCTCGCCAGAGAGTGACCCGGGGCCGGATATTCATCCTGTTTTTCCAATTCGTACCAATGTTCGAGATATGGGTCGTGCACACGCATCTCGGCCCCCATCTCCGTCAATTTCCGGACAATCAATTCCGAACCGCTATATCGGGTGTCACCGACATCCTGCCGGTAGCTGGCTCCGCACAGAAGTATCGCCGCACCGGCCAACTGCCGGCCCATATTTCGAAGCGCATCCCTTGTCAGAGTTGCGACATGCAGACCGCGGGTATCGTTAATATCGATTGCCATCGGCGTGATTTTGAATATATCGTCTGAAAAACCGAGAATATGCTTATACGCCCAGTATCCGAGGCCGCCGTCCTTCGGAAGGCAGTACCCTCCGATACCGGGGCCGGGGAATATAATATTATTGTGTGTGGGCCGGACCTTAATCGCTCTGATTACTTTTATTAAATCGACGCCATTTCGCTCTGCGAAAAAGCTCCACTCATCGAGAAATGCAAGTGTTGCGGCACGAAATGAATTCTCGATAATCTTGGTTGTCTCGGATTCAATGGGACGATCCATAACTGTCAGCGGAAATTCTTCGGTGTTCAACACTTCTTTCAGGAATTTTTCAACACGTTCTTTTGCCTGTTTATTACAACCTGAGCAGACCCGCCAGAAATCCCTTATAGACGATACGTATTGCCTGCCGGGCATGACACGCTCGAAGCTGTGTGCCAGGAGCGGCTCAGATTTCATACTACGGGCGGCAAATGCCTTTTTCATAATGGGCCAGGCCACAAATTCCGTCGTTCCGGGCGCTACCGTCGTTTCGATTAATGTCAGACAGTCCGCCGGTATTTTTTCGGCAATGGTTTTTATAGTCGCTTCCAAAGCTCCCATTTCGGCCCTGCCGGTTCGCATATTACCGAGGTCGTTTTTCGTGTAGTCACACTGAACATCCACGACCACACAATCCGCTAATTTAAGACAATCGCTGTTGTAGGTAGCTATCAGGGTTTTCTTTTCAAGAACGCACCGTGCAATCATGGGATCGACTTCCGGGTCCTCGGCTTTGACCGGTGAAATACCCCGATTCAACAAAGGAATTTTCCAATAGCTGCGAGTGCTGGGTCTCTGACAGCCTATAACGAACTTGCCGGACTTGCCGCTTTTCTTATCGACGGTATCGGCAATAATAGCCGCCATTACCGCGCCGACGAATCCGACACCCATTACGACAACTATTTCCTTACCTTCATTACGTGCAGCTTCGGCCAATGACTCAACGCGTTTGAATTCTGCAACGTACTGATCCTCTTCCGGAATGGCAAATTTTTCTCCTGCGGGGCTTAGTGAATAATATGTCATTATCTGCACCTCTTCTATTGTAATAACAGCTACTGTTTATTTTTGGTGAATTGTCTCCGGAAGTTTATCAATAATCTCTCAAATATCAAGCTTTTTCTCCATATCATTGAATCGGCTAAAATACAGGGCGGCCGATATATCTTTAATCTTGCATATTTGGGGCAAAGATGTTAAAATTTCTAATAATTGTTGACTATTCTATATTATTTTCCAGAGCCTGGTATAAAACCGGCCGGAGGGTCAGAATGCAAAAGAATTGCCTCCTAATCGCCATTCTTATTATTTGGTTCTTTACGATATGTGAAACCCTCCCGGCCCAGGAAAGTGATTTCAAATATCCTCATTATCTGCTTGATTCATACAATCCAGACGGAATCTCTTGGAAAGGCATAGACCCGAATGGAGACTGGCCCGTTCCGGTTAATCCGGGGGAATTGCTTGTCGGTGAACCCCCCGCTATAAACGTCTCCGGTGTGACTATACCTATAGACCATTGGTTGGAATTTCTTTTTAGCGGCGAAATTGTTGACGGCCCCGGGGACGATGTTTTCATTGTAGAGCTTGATTCGGTCGGGGAGCAGGCTTTGGTATTTCTTACGGACGGCGCCGGCAGAGAATATCTGCTTGGCTACGGCGCAGTTCCGAATACTGGTCTAGGCGGACCTGTAACAATCGGTTTCGACATTGCGGGAATATCCCTGCCGTTCACCCCCCGTGCCGTACGTATTCTCGGAATCGACCTCAGAGGAGGTTCGCCGGGATTCGATCTGGCCTATGTGCGAGCACGAGTCCGGTCGGATTGCCGCAATAACTCCTGTAATCCGAGTCCGCCCGACGGCGCCACGAATGTCCCTGTAGATGCAATACTAAACTGGTCACCGGGTTATTCCGCACAAGAACATAAGGTTTTCTTCGGAATTTCTCCCGATGATGTCGGTCCGAATGCGGCTCCCGTCGATAGTCCCAAACAGCCGCAAGATTCCAATACGTATGATCCCGGTGGACTCGAATTAGGCGAAACATATTACTGGCGAATCGATGAGGTCAACGACACTCATACATGGACGGGAGAGATATGGAAATTTACCGTAACCGACCACGCGGTTGTGGATGATTTCGAGTCATATAACAGGAATGATATATACAATAACTGGATAAAAATACCGAGGGCTGATATATATCTCGCCAAGCCGCCGGAGCCGGTTCATAATTCGCAACAATCACTTGCCTTCAGTTATTATTATGACGAGCGTTCTTTCTCCGAAATTGCGTATTACTTCGATCCACCTGAAAACTGGGCCTCTATCGGCGCCAAGTCGCTGGAATTATATTTTTATGGTTTGCTCAACAACGATTCGGACTGTCAAATGTATTTTGTTCTGGACGACGGGGATGAGAAAAAAATTATTCCCTATGAAGGTGACGCGAACGATATTACGAAAGAGTTCTGGCAACTCTGGAGAATCGACCTGCAAAATATTAACGACATTAACCTCAGCAACATCGAATCTATAACAATCGGTTTCGACAACAACGCGGACCAGCCGACGGCATCGGGATTCGGGTTTGTTTACTACGATGATATTCGACTCTATTGCTCAAGGTGTCTCGAAGAGAACAGGCCAAAAGCGGATTTTAATAATGACTGCATAGTCGATTTTAAGGACCTCGAAGAAATGACGGACGAATGGCTCGCTTCGGGACAAGGAAATGTCACTGTTTACGCTCCCGGGACACCTGCGGTCTGGTATAAGTTCGACGGCAACGCCAATGACAGTGCCGGCAGAGCCGACGGTCAAATACGGGGCAATCCAAACTTTGTCCCGGGCGTTGACGGTCAGGCGCTGCAATTCGACGGCCAGGAAGATAGCGTATCGGTATCGGATGCAACCGGCATTTTCTCAACGATAAATACCGGCATTACTATCGCCTTCTGGGCAAACGGGACAAATTCCACACATCATACTGACACTCTGTTTTGCACTAACTATGAGTATAATGTGTATAATCCCACGATAGCGATAAATCTCGGCTGCTGGAAACAACCCGGCAGATATAACTGGGACTGCGGATATCCCTGGTCCTTCGATAATCGGCTGACCGACGAACACAGATATAAAGCCGAATGGGAAGGTCGCTGGAACCACTGGACTTTCACGAAAGATGTGATAACAGGAAAAATGCAGATTTATCTTAACGGCACCCTCTTCGACAGCCGAAGCAGAGCGAACTCATCTATTTCAGGAGTCACGTCGTTCCAAATCGGCTCAGGCTGGTATGGAGGTTACGACGGCCTGATAGATGATTTCCGAATATACAATTATGCCCTCTCGCAGCCGGAAATCGCCTATATAGTGACAAACGGCACTGGGACTCTCGATTTTCCGCTTATTACACCGGCCGATTTATTCCCGGATAATAACATCGACTTTAAAGACTTCGTTATATTTGCCGAAAGCTGGCTTGAAAAACAGTTTTATCCGTAAGATTCATTGTTTACCGGATATGTGATTTCAGAAAAGACTTTGCATTATTATTTTAAAATAATTATTAGGGATGCAAATATGATTTTATGAAGATGGATTAAAGATATTCTTTCTACAAAAAAAACAGGCCGAGACTATAACATCATCCCACAAACTACTTATGTCTAAAAAAGCACTTTGTCCGGGTTTTTATTTTTCTTTAATTGCTCGAACGATTGCGGCTCGGCAACTTTTCGATATCCCAGAGCTTTAATAACTTCAAGCACTTCCGTCCAGGTTGGAAACGGTCTCGAATTTTTTTTCTTGTACTCGTCAATTGCCATAAGGAAGGCAAACTGCTCTTCGGACATTTGCCCTTCTTCTGCGGATTTTCTCTCATCCGTAAGCCGTCTGCCGGGACCTCGCCTTCTGTCCAGACCAAGACGCCTGTCAACAACACTCATTCTGCGATCCCGCTCGACACGACGCTCTATTTTATTTTTTTCCGACATTTTAAAATTCTTCCTCGAAAAGATCCCCGTCGAAATCACTGTCTTCTTCCTCATCCAATGCGAAATCATAGAAATCATCGTAAGCCTGCTGAGACTCGATTACAACGTGTGCCTCGTCAAGGAATTCTTCCGGAACCATTACTGCAATTTCCTTTGAACCAATAGACTGTTCCTTATGTTCGCTTATTACCGCAGGGATATCGTTAGACTCCAGCAAAGTCGTGTATTCTCTGGCCTGCTCAATATCCTCGGCAAATGCAACGACGACATACCCTTCTAATTTTGCTTGAGATTTATGATTTTTTTTGGAACGCTTTGTCATTTTTTCCTCCACAACAATCTGCAATCCTCATAACATCTGCCCTGCATGAGTATAATATTTAATTACCCAATATCCTGTGATTAAGTGCTAAATTCACTTTCACGTACTTTCGACAAAATCCAACTGATAAATTATTAAAATCTACGCATATTGAGGAAAAACTGTAAAATCTCATATCATGTTATCAATCTCCCGACAAACAGCCCTATAGGACCTATATTGATTTGTTGTAAAAATTTAATAATTACCGCCATTTTTTTGTTGCAAACTTGGTTACAGCAATATAATAAGAACTAAAGAAGGTGTTCCGGGCTTATGGATGTGGTGCCGGACTATTACAATAATTTTACTTTTCAATAAGGAGGTTTTTCGAATGGCAAAGAAAAAAGAGTCTTTGATTGTAGCGAGCAAAGTCAAGGCTTACATTAAAAGTAAGAAGATGATGACCTCGTCTGAGTCCCTTGAGGCAATTAGTGATAAGGTCTATTCCATGCTCGATGCTGCCATTGCGCGAACAAAGGCCAACCGTCGCAGCACGGTTAAAGCACAGGATTTGTAGGAGTCAATAAAGACTTTTTGGTTCTTACTTCCAAGCAAGGATGCAAGATGTGTGCTAATATCTTTTGTTTAAGCTACTTACGTTTGCAAAATTGTCGATTAGAACAAGCCATTCTGTCTGTCTAAGAGGTGGAATGGCTTGTTTTGATTAAATCGGACCCATAAAAAGCGTGTATCAACACCGAAATTTAGGTTTTTTAAAAAATTTCTTGAACTTATACTCGTTAAAAACCGATTTATATTACAGGCAAAGGAGCAAATACTTTATTTTCCTGTAACTTAAGTTAAGATTAGCGAATTTCTTGCCGATAGAGAACTTTATTTATCATTCGTAGTTTCGTTATTTTGACATATTATTTCTTAAAATGAGCATTTTTCGGGTTCTCAAATATGAGAATCGTTAGGAATTTATATTATATTTGCCTTTATAGGACTTAATTGACAGGTGAATAATATGAGAATTTTCATGTTAGGCTGGGAGTTTCCTCCATACATTAGTGGTGGTTTGGGAACTGCCTGCTATGGCCTTACAAGAGCCATGAATCAGCTTGGCATGAAAATTACGTTTGTTCTGCCCAAGATGGTCGAGGACAAATATACAACTCACGTAAAGTTGTTATATCCGGGTTCCCAAAAAACCATTTACTCTTCCATTTTCGGTGAACTTAAAAATGTTAAATTCCACACAATAAACTCTCCCCTGCAGCCTTATACGACATCCGATATCTATAAAAAACAAATCGAAGAGACGTTAAGAAAAAAACACGAGATTCATTCGGCCAATATCACTTCGGCGAGTCAATTCGTCTCATCTATAGACTATAGCTGTGATATGTACACTGAAGTCCATCGCTATGCTGCTATCGCCGCAGAATTGGCAGAATTCGAGAATTATGACTTCGATATCGTCCACGCTCACGACTGGATGACCTATCCGGCCGGAATCACGGTATCTTCGATAAGTGGGAAACCACTGGTTATTCACGTTCACTCGACAGAGTTCGATCGCAGCGGTGAACATGTCAATCAGATGATTTACGACATAGAACGACAGGGTATGGAACGAGCCAATAAGATCATTGCAGTGAGCCATTTCACTCGTAATATCATCATAAGCAGGTATGGCATACCGGGCGACAAAGTCGAAGTAGTATATAACGGAGTCGAACGAAACGGGAACTGGTCGTCCCTGATGGAAACTGGGATTTCAAAAGATGAAAAAATCGTTCTATTCCTGGGCCGGATCACAATGCAGAAAGGACCGGAGTATTTCCTGCACGCAGCCAAAAAAGTCCTGGAGGTAATGAGCAACGTTAAGTTTGTTATGGCCGGCTCCGGGGACCTTATGCACAGATCGATAGAGCTGGCGGCGGAGCTTGGTATTGGCCAAAAGGTTTTATTTACGGGCTTTTTGCGAGGAGAGGACGTACGAAAAATCTATAAAATGGCCGATCTTTATGTAATGCCCTCCGTTTCGGAACCTTTCGGCATCGCACCACTGGAAGCGCTGGATAACGATGTTCCTGTCATAATAAGCAAACAAAGCGGTGTATCCGAAGTGCTGATGCATGCGCTTAAAGTCGATTTCTGGGATATCAATGAAATCGCCAACAAGATCATTGCAGTTCTGAAATATCCTCCATTGCAGATGACTCTAAAAAGCCATGGAAACTTTGAGGTAAGGAAATTGCGTTGGATAGACTCGGCGGCAAAATGTGCGAAAATCTATGAAGATACGTTGCTTCCGGTTTGAGTATCCTTCCAAAGAATCAATAAAACACCCGAGCCGGATTTCTTTCATTCCGGCTAAAAAAAGTGAGACACAAGATTATGCCTTCTGTATGCTTTTATTTTCAAGTGCACCAACCTGTGAGACTGAGACATTATACGGTATTCGACAACAACCAGCATTATTTCGACGACCACAAGAACAGTACTATATGCAGGAAAGTGGCAAACAAATGCTACCTGCCTGCGAACCGTCTGCTTCTGGACATAATTCGCCGTTCCGAGGGCAGATTCAGAATCGCTTACAGTATTACCGGTATTCTGCTGGAGCAGTTGCTGGAGTATTCACCTGAAGTAATGAGCACTTTCGATGCCCTGGCCAGGACCGGTTGTGTCGAGTTTTTAGCGGAGACATATTATCACAGTCTGAGTTTTTTATATTCCCGGAACGAATTCATAGAACAAATCAACAAGCACATCGAGACGATAAATTATTACTTCGGACAAACTCCGCGGATTTTTAGAAATACGGAACTGATATATAACAATGATTTGGCCTGTCTGATAGAATCGATGGACAAATTCGACGCCATTATAACAGAAGGAGCCGATCATGTCCTGGGCTTCAGAAGTCCCAATTTTTTATATCGACCGAAAGGCTGCAAGAAACTAAAACTGCTGCTTAAAAATTACTCGCTCAGCGACGACATCGCATTCAGATTTTCCAATCGCGGCTGGCCTCAATGGCCTTTAACCGCCGAAAAATTCGCAAACTGGATACACAACGTTAACGGCAACGGCAATGTAGTTAACCTGTTCATGGACTATGAGACATTCGGAGAACACCAGTGGGAAGACACCGGCATTTTCGATTTTATGCGGCACCTTCCCGAAGAGATATTAAAACACCCCGACAATAATTTTAAGACTCCGACGGAAGTCGCTCAATGTTACGATGTTTTCGACACCGTTGACGTCCCGCACATAATAAGCTGGGCGGATACCGAAAGAGACCTCTCGGCCTGGCTCGGAAACGCTATGCAGTCCAATGCTATCCATGAGCTTTATCGTCTCGAAAAGAAAATTAAACAGACAAACAACGAAAAAATCATTACCGATTGGCGAAGATTACAGGTCTCGGACCATTTTTATTATATGTGCACCAAGTACTTCGCTGACGGTGATGTTCATAAATACTTTAACCCCTATGACTCACCGTATGATTCTTATATTAACTTTATGAATGTGCTCGATAGTCTCCACAGCCGTTGTTCCGAACAAATAGATGGGGGCAAATTGCGTTCTGCAAATAGACAGGACGCAAAAAATTGTATTCGGGACGTGAAATCGCAGGATAAAAATCCGCCCGATTTACAGCCGGCGGATCGTGTAGTTTAATCTTTATAACTTACGGCGATTTCCGATACATAACCATTTTCAGAGGCCGTATAACCATATAATAATATACGAGAAAAACTCAGGGGCTTAAGCTGTACCGATAATAGAGGTTTTTGGAGTAAGATTGTGTTAACATTGCAGAAAGCCGACGATGCATCAATAATATCCGTATCCACCGCCGAGGAATCCATCGAGAGTTTGCTTAAAAAACAATGGCTGCTGACAAATGGTCGCGGAAGTTACTCTTCGTCCACAATTATAGGCTGTAACACCAGCGGTTATCACGGATTGCTCATCGGCTCGCTTACCCCGCCGCTTAACAGAATAATGGCTCTGGCAAGCTGCCTCGAAATGATAATATCTGCAGGCAAGGTTTATAATCTTTCAACCATGGAATTCGCCGATAAGTTTTCACCGGCGGGTTTTTGCTATCAAAAAGGATTCAGTCAGGACGTCGGAGCACATTTTTATTACGAGCTAAATAAATTCGAGCTTACAAAATCAGTGTATCTGCTTCGGGATGCGGACACAATCGCTCTGGTTTATGAATTCCTGAATGTTCACAAACCTATAGATTTCGTCGTAAGGCCGTTCGTAGGTTTGAGAGATTTTCACTCCCTCCAGAAATCTTATGCCCCCTTATGTTCGAAGCTGCATGGAGACTACCTGCTGGTCCGCCATAATTCACCGAACAGTTGCCAGCTGCTTTTAAGCTGCCCGTCCTCGAAGTTCATTAAAGACAAACAATGGTGGTTCAATTTCGTTTATCGGGACAACAAAGAAAGAGGTCAAAATTACGCCGAGGATCTGTGGACTCCCGGCTTTTTTAAATGTCGGATAAATTCACCGAAAAAAGTTGTGCTCTGGGCAAATCTGCATATTCCCACAGCAGGCTTCAAGCCGGATAAACAAATTAATACCGATATAGATGCAGTATGCGAAGATTTGCTAAAGTACAGGAAAGATATCAAACATAAAGGGCATAATTCGAGATATCTATCCGCGCCCGCCGACAGGCATGAAAAAAATCCGGCATTACATGAAAAATTTAGCCTTGCAGCCGACCAGTTTATTGTAAAACGCAAAATCAACAAAAACTGCAGTACCACAATTTTAGCCGGCTATCCATGGTTTGCCGACTGGGGCAGAGATGCCTTTATTTCCCTGCCCGGCTTATTGCTTTGTACCGGCAGATACGAAGAAGCGTTTTCGGTACTGACAACTTTCGCAGCAGAAGCGGACGAGGGCATGATACCATCACGTTTCGACGACACCAGCAACACGGCATGTTTTAACAGTATCGATGCCTCTCTCTGGTTCATCGTAGCAGCCTTTCAATATCTGCAGGCAAGCGACAATTCCAGCGGCTTTACGAAAGAGCTGCTGCCGGCAATCCACAACATAATTGATTCATATTACAAGGGAACACGATTCGATATTCATGCCGAGGCCGACGGACTTATTACGGGAGGAAACGAGCAAACACAGCTAACTTGGATGGATGCGAAATATGACGGAATTGCTTTTACTCCCAGATACGGCAAGGCGGTTGAAGTGAACGCTCTATGGTATAACTGCCTGCGGCTTTTGGCTAAATTTTATGCCGGCAAAGATTCCGAGAAGGAAAATAAATATAAATCACTGGCCGATATTGTTCAAAAAAGCTTTTGCGAACTTTTCTGGAACGGGATAAAAGTTTACTTAAACGATTGCGTTTTTTCCGACGGCTCGTTCGACGATACCCTTCGACCGAACCAGATATTTGCCGTTTCCCTGGATTATTCACCGCTGTCGGCAGAGCAACAAAAATCCGTTTTGGATGCCGTACAAAATAAATTGCTGACGCCTTACGGCTTACGAACCCTTGACCCGTCATCGGAACAATATAAACCTAAATATACCGGTCCACAGCGAGACCGCGACGAGGCATATCATCAGGGCACGGTTTGGCCGTACTTAATCGGGCCGTTTATCGAAGCATATCTTAAAGTCAACCAATTCAGCAGGGAAAGTAAAAAGCAGGCGTCCGATTTCATTCAACCGTTACTCTGTCATCTTGAAGAGGATAGTTGTCTCGGAAGCGTCTCGGAAATATTCGATGCAGAACCTCCTCACGAGCCTAAAGGATGTTTTGCCCAGGCATGGAGCGTTGCCGAACTGATAAGAGCATATCAACTGATAAACAGTTAAACCTTCTTATTTACTGCTTTATTTATCTTTTCAACCAAAGAAAGAAAGGATTTTTTTACCTGCTCAAAGGTAGGTTGAATTTTCGTTTCTTTTTTATGTGAAATAAGAAGCAGATAATCGAAACCCGCCGGTATCCGGTCCTGGCTTTGCCTGAAAACCTCCCGCAGCAGTCTTTTCAACCGATTACGCACAACCGCATTACCGTGAATTTTGCCGACAGTGACACCCAGTCTCGGATATCCGCAATCATTCCTGCTCATATACAGAATAAGCAATCCATCGCGAGCGCTATAACCATCGACCAAAACAGCTTTAAACTGATTATTGTTTGAGAGTCTTTTTTTCTTTGATAGAGCATATTTTTTCAAAATACTACCAATCCATCCTGCGTTCCATATATATTGATATTTTTTAGCCGGGCATTATCGCCAGACCATCCGCCTTTTGGCGTCTGTGCAGCACCTCGGCACTTATTTTACGCAGAACTTTTCGATGATCCAGGACACCGACAAGTTTGTTACTGTCATCTCCGGCAACAACCGGCATATTTTCCAGTTGATAGCGTTCCATCCACTCCACTACCTCCTCAAGCGGCTGGTTCGGCCTGGCAATATCCTGTACCGGCTCGGCCACATCACAGGCTAAAAGCCAGCCGGCCACGTCCTGATTCGCGAACATCTCTTTGATACCGGCAATAGTTATTATTCCGACAATATTTGACTTCTCGTCGATTACCGGATAATACACACTGTCGGAGGTGCTAAATACCTCGAGAATCTTATGAAGCGGCAGGTTTTGCTCGATGCTTATCGGCTTATCATCCATTACGTCGGCAACCTTATAAGTCCTGATAAGGTCTTCTTCGGTAATGTTCAGCCCTACTTCGCCCGCCCGTTTTACACCCACTTTTACAAGCATAGGCCCGAAAATTTCCATCAGAAACGTACCCGTCATCACCACGATAACAATAGTATGACCAAGCTCGCCTCCAAACTGCTGGCTGGCCAAAATTGCCAATCCTATTGCCACGCCGGCCTGGGGCAGCAGGCAAAGACCGAGGTATTTTTGAACCACCACCGGTGCCTTTGACCATTTACCCCCGATCCATGCGCCCGCCATTTTTCCTATGGCCCGAGATAACACATAAATAAATATCATCAATAACATCCAGGATGTTATTCTGCCAAATTCCATGTGAGCACCGGCAAGAACGAAAAACGATATATATATCGGCGGTGCAAATTTCTCGACAAGGGCAAAAGTAGCTTTGCTTCGGCGAGGCATCAAATTCGCCACCGTAATTCCTAATGTCATAGCGGGTAAAATCGGATCGATGCCGGGTATCATCGACAGACCGACAACAAGTAAAAGCGATGCCAATGCAAAATCGAGAATCTTGTCGTCCGATTTTACGAACTTGAGAAGAAAAAACAACAGCACTCCCGCCAAAATACCTAAAACCACCGCGCCGGCAATCTCACCCAACAATATGAGCATCGTTCCCAAAATGGAACCCTGGCTCACGCCGGTTAAGGCTTTGGCGCCCGTTGCAGCGCCGCGATAAAGCAACAGCGCCAGAGCATCATCGAGAGCCACTATTGCCAGCACGGCAGTCGTCAGAGGTCCCCTTGTTTTATATTCCCATAAAACATTAACCGTCGCCGCAGGCGCCGTCGCCGAAGCAATCGCACCAAGAACCAATCCTACCGCAATCGATTCTGTTATACTGCCGGTTATAAACCAAGCTGCTACAGAGCCTCCGATTGTTGCCAGGAAAAACGCACCCATTCCCTGTGAAAAAAGAATGATGAAAAATTGCCTTCCATATTTTTTGAATACCTCACCTCGCAGCTCCGCTCCAATCATAAAACCGATGACCCCCAGAGCAAACATAGTAAACGGTTCGAGCTGGTCGATTATATCTGTCGTTATAACACCGAGCACTTCACCGAGGATTATCCCCACAACAATACATCCGACGACCTGGGGGATATGCAGCCTTTGAAAAAGCCTGGCGCCGAAGGCACCTCCTAAAACAATCAATCCGAACAATAGAACAACATTCAAATCAAATTGCCCGGAACCTTCAGCGCTTGCAATCAAAACCGAATCAATCATTTGTTATAACCACCTGTAAAAACCGTTCCAAGCTTCCGTAAAATCACGTAGCCATTGTATAGGATATACAAAAAGTTGAAAACAAGTTTAATTTAGTTATACATCGGTTATTTCGCCGGCCTTTTTCAACGCGACTTTGGTCAGAATCGGCCCGATGATTTCGAAAAAGATACACGTGGCGGTAATAGTCGCGAGAACCGAAGAGCCGATTGAAAGAGCATGAGGCAAACTATATTCAGCATCAAGCTGAGTAAACTCATGTTTAACGATAAGAGACAGCCCGATCGCAACGCCGGCCTGTGAGAGAATACCGAGTCCGACATATTTTTTAACTTTACCCTCCACGTTACCGAATGCGGCCCCCAAACGAGCACCGCCTATCAGGCCGGCCGACCTGCCAAGGATATACACAATACCTATAATCCCAAGCGACGGTAAAGCCGATAGTTCCAGGTGAGCGCCGGCCATGCAGAAAAACAGCACGAACAATAGCGGCATAACATCCGAAAGCGGACTTGTCACGCGATGCAGAAGTGATTCATGTCGAGTATTAGCCAGAACGAAACCGACTACCATATTGGTTAAAATCAGGGATAAATGCCACCTGATTGACAAACCCGTACAAAGCAGAACGAAGCCAAACACTATAATCAAAATATCTCTGGCACTCTGCAACTTGCGAACCAATCGATAAAAAATCAATCCGGCGATTCCACCGACTATAAAACTCAGGATTATTTCTCTCACCGGATCTAAAAGAGCTATAAAAATACTTTCAGATGCTCCGGAAGCCTCAGAAATTAAAAGATTTTTCGCCAATGCCGCCGCAAAACCGAAAATAATGATTGCCAGTCCGTCGTCAAAACCGACAACCGCATAAAGCGCCTTGGTCAGACTGCCTTTAGCCTTATACTCATGTATAACGGCGACAGTACCGGCAGGCGCACTGGCCGGCGCCATCGAGCCGAAAATCAGCGACAGCGGTAAATCCCGGGTCAGCAGGTACAATCCAACAGTAACTACGATGAAAGCCCCGAAAGATTCCGCGAAAATAATAGAGATAATCCCCACACCAAGCCGCCTTAAAGAGGACAAATTCAACTCGGAACCTATACTAAATGCAACAAATCCCAAAGCTATTTCCGTGATGAAAGAAAGACGTTCCATAGAGGTCTCGTCAAAAAGATGAAGGACCGACGGACCGAGAATGACTCCAACAACCATATAGCCGATAAGTGACGGCAATTTAGCGAACCGCGCAATTCGACCTATATAAAATGCAACTATTGTTGCCATCCCTAAAAGAGTCAGGCCGGAAATATTTAAAAAAGACAAATCGGTTATAATAGCCAATACTTCCATACCAGTGCTCTCATAATTACGTACTTAACGAACCGGCTGCATAAGAAAGTTCCTGAACGGTTACCATAACATTGACACTTTTATTTAAGTCGCCGGAAATACTCTCGATACGCCTGATAGTTTCATTCGTAAGATTTTTATCGACAACAGCGATTATGATTCTGCTGAAATCGGAGGGCTCATCGGACCAAAAACTTGCAAAAAGAGGCATCTTCGATAAATATACTCCTGCGTTTTCGACTCCGGCAACAACAAGGGAACTTGATTCTACTCCGGCTAAAATCTGTAATATGTCCCTGAAAAGGTCCTCGTTTTGAATAAACACATGTATAAGACTTTTAACTGCTTTCTGTTCGCCGTTTATTTCTTCATCTTTACCGATTAGGAGACTGTTATATACTCCCTCGGGTGTCTGCTCGGCAAGAATTGTCTCCACCGCTTTCGGGGCCAAAAGTTTCTGAGAGATGACCGAGAGAAGTCTTACATGTTTGCCGGATACAACTTCAGGGGCTATGATGAAAACAATAATTCTGACCTTATCATCGTCAACGGACTCATAATCGATACCCGATGGTATAGTAACAATACCCACCACGAAATCCGTAACCGATTCGAGGCGACAATGAGGAATGGCTACACCTTTGCCGACACCGGTCGATCCCAGTGACTCACGTGCTTCGAGTCCTGCAAATATATCCTGTTCGTCGATGCCCTCAAGCACTTTACTTTTTCCGGCAAGCCGGGCAATCTCACGAAGCACCTCGGTTTTATTGTTAAAAGCAGCATTGACAGTAATGCATTCTCTACGCAAAACATCCGCCAGTTTCATTTCATATATTCCTTAAACATGTGATTTAGTCATTATTTGTCATTATTAATACTAAACTTGTTGAACGCTGTGGATACTGTCGGCTTTTTGTTGTCGCGATAACACCTCAGCGCTGAGTGAGCGGTGGACGGCCCGACAATTCAAAATACCAGCATATTTATCACTTTCATTTGAACTAACAACAGAAAGATGTTCCAAGTCGAGACGTTTTGTTATCTCGAAAGCCTCGGATAGTGGCATATCCGGCGTAACTTTAGTGATAATCGGTTCGGCTATATCAAGAGCCACAAGCCAGTCATTCAACTCCTGAGTCGAAAACGTATTACGAATACCATCGAGTGTCACCGCTCCAATTAATTTGCCGTCATTGTCAACAACGGGATAATAGAAATTAACTGTATTGCTGACTATTTTTATGACTTCACTTAACGACATACCGGCTTTTATAACAGGGACTTTCGAATCCATTACATCGCCGACACTGTGAGTTTTAATAAGGTCTTCCTCGGTAATATTCATCCCTTCTTCTCCCGCTTTTCTGATACCAATCTTTGTAAAAAGCGGTCCGGCAAGCTGAAGTATAAATACTCCAAGTATGATAACAGAGAGCATCATATCCCGGATATCTCCTTCGAAACGATGACTTGCCATTATCAACAGGGCTATTGCGATCGTGCCCTGCTGGTATAAACAAAAACCCAGATATTTTCGCACTGTCGGGACGGCTTTGGAATAAACGGCACCACAATAAGACCCGGAAGTTTTCCCCAGAATGCTGCCGAAAACATAAACCGCTGCAATCAACCATACCTGAGCGGACATTTGTATATTCATTCTGGCACCGATTATGACAAAGAACAAAACATAAACCGGAGGTGAAAAACTGCGAATAAGCTCAAAGCTCTTCAGACTTTGCCTCGGTGCGATATTAATCAAAACCGCTCCACAGGCCATAGATGATAGAATTACATCGAATCCCCATGTTATGGCCAAACCGATAACCAGTACAACAATACCAATAGTGAAAATTAAAACCTTTTCATCATCTTCGATTCGCCGAATAATCCATCTCAATATTAATCCCGCTACAAGTCCTAATCCAAGTGAACCAGCCAGTTCGATGATGGAATGGAAAATCAGCTCCAGGAAATGTGATTCTCCATGGCCCGTAAGGAAACTTGCCAGAGACACACTGGTGATATAAAGTATTAACGCCAAAGCATCGTCAAGGGCCACAATAGCTGTAAGCATCGTTGTCAGCGGCCCTCGCGCCTTATATTCCCACAATACGTTTACCGTCGAGGCAGGGTCAGTTGCCGAACAGATAGCTCCAAATACGACGCCGATCGCTAATGCTATTTGCCAGCTATAAAAAAAGTTGAGAGTCAGAAAGGCGGCTATTCCTACCAACAAAAATGCAAAGCCCCCTTCTAAAAGCAATATCGTAAAAACCTGCTTACCGAATTTTACAAAGATATCCCGCTTAAGCTCACCTCCAATCAGGAAACCAATAATTCCCAACGCAAAGAAATTAAAAGATTCCAGGTGTGCAATAGCATCCGGCGAAATAATATCCAATAAAGGACCTAATATTACACCTATTGTGATATAACCGATTATTTGCGGGATATGTAGTTTTTGGATGATTTTCGCCCCTACCGTCCCGGCTAAAACGGCAATACCTATCAGAAGGATAAGATTAAGCCCTTCCGTCTGAGCCAAAATATCTTTCAATGATTCGATTATCATATTATTTCTGGATAACTGAAAGAAACGCAGCCGGGCATGAAAACATCCCTTACTTAGGATGCTCTGTCGCTGCTGCAAAAAACAGGAATATTAATCGGATAACTTATTTTTCACAAGTTATTTTTCAACAATAATATGTGAAAAAAGAATAAAAGAACGAATCCCGAGCCCAAAAGGCAAAATTCTCGGTATTAAGACAAAGAAAGTTGATAAAATCCATAATAAACATTATGGTGTTTATTGAATAATAACACCGGACAGATGTAAAACTGTTTTGGAATAGAGGCCATGAAATCAAAAGCTTTTACCCTAATAGAATTGTTAGTCGTAATTGCTATCATTGCGATTTTGATGTCTATTCTCATGCCGGCTCTGAGCAGAGTCAGAGAACACGGCAAACGCACAGTATGCATGAATAATATAAAGCAGATGTCCCTGGCCTGGAATTTATATGCTGATGATTATAACGGCAAAATCGTCAGCGGGGACACACATGCAGGCATAAGTGGTGCCTGGGTGCATTGGGAATCGGCTATGGACATGGAAGAAAAGACAAGAAACGTTAAAGAGGGTGCTCTCTTTCCTTATGTACCGAACATTAAACTCTACAAGTGTCCTGCCGGAATAAGAGGCGAAGTTTGTACGTACTCAATTCCCGATTATATGAACGGCCATCTGGCCATCGAAGCTGCTACACTGGATCCTTTGACAAACCGAAATAAAATTCGCCATCCCTCTCGACAGATTGTTTTCCTCGACGAAGGCCGTTTGACCGTTTCAAGCTTTACTATTTACCACTACCAGGAGCTATGGTGGGACCAGGTTACTTCCAGACACGGTAACGGGACAACATTCGCCTTTTCGGATAATCACAGTGAATACTGGAAATGGAGCGACCCTCGCACCGTAGAGATTGGCAGTGTTGATTTGACCGCCGCAACAACAACACTCGATCCTGACCTGCAGGACCCGTACTGGAGCAGAGGTAACCTGGATATGCATAGAGTCTCAAGGAGTTGTTTCGATGACAAATTAGGTTTTACACCCTCGCCGTCACCATATTAATTTACATGGTTTCACATAAAGCCCGTATGTCTGAATATATCAAATAGCGGATATTTCCATAGGTAATTCCTCGTTATAATTTCCATCCTGCCCTGCGTTCATAGGCCTGATATAATAGGTCCAGCTCGGCGGTTTTTTTATCGTATGTTTGTTGAAGCTCTGCAAACTGCTCGGGATTTTTGTATATTGTCGCATCACCGAAACGCTCTCTTATTTCTGCTAATTCCTGTTCAAGAGAAGTTATCATTTCCTCGATTTGTTCTGCAGAATATTTATTGAAGCGCTTAAGTTCATCTGGAGCTTGTGTACGACGCCTGTCTTTGGCGCCGGAGGATCGCCGTTTTCGTCCCTTAGTTGCGTCCGATTTTAGCTCCTGCTGTCGGACCTTTTCGCGTTCCCGAATCAAAGATACAAAATACGAATATACAGGTTTAATATTTACGAATTCCGTCCGACCGAGACAGCGATTCCCGAACTCATCCACACCTATTACTATCAATCTGTCCACAATCCGGTCCAAAAAATAACGGTCATGGCTGACTACAATCATAGTACCGGTGAAATCGCTCAAAGCAGCCTCTAATGTTTCCCGACCGGCGATATCCAGATGGTTCGTAGGCTCATCCATAACCAATACGTCCGGCTCTGCCAAAACCAGCTTGCAAAGCATCAGACGGTTGCGCTGGCCCCCGCTCAACTGGCCGCACAGCTTGAAAACATCGTCACCGATAAACAAAAACGCACCCAGACGACTTCGCACCTGCTCCGAAGTCAGTGACTGATTAACGCCCGATGCCTCGTCCAAAACAGTTCTTGTCGAATCCAGAACGTCACCATGCTGGTCAAGATAGCCGACCCGAAGGTTTTTCCCCATGCGAATACTTCCGGCCGACGGCTCAAGCTCGCCAAGGGCCAGACGTAAAAAAGTGCTCTTACCCGTACCGTTGGGACCGTTAATACCAAGTCGTTCGCCGCTGAGAACATCGAAAGTTAAACCATCGAACAATTTCAGCTCGCCGAACGATTTGCCAAGGCCCTCGCATCGCAGGATCAAATCACTGCTCCGCTCGTTTTTACCGAACGAAAAATTTATCGTTTTCTGTTGGAAGGGCTTTTCTAAAAAATCGGGATTCTCTTTGAGCAGGCGTTTCAACTGCGTCTTTCTGCCGCGAGCCGTTTTGCGCATCCCCTCCTGGTCTTTGTTGCGGGCGATAAAGTCCAGTGTACGTTCGACCATCTCCGCCCGCCTGACATGTTCCCGCTGCTGCTGCAACTGCAATTTATCTTTTGTTTGAACGTAGTTGCTGTAATTACCCTTCCATACCTTTGCCCGCCTGCTCTCGATTTCGATAATCTTGCACGCAACATTATCCAGCAGGCAACGGTCGTGACTTATGATGACAGCGGCCCCGTTATAATTGATAAGAAATTTCTCCAGCCATTCGGTCGCCTGCATATCCAGATGATTGGTCGGCTCATCCAAAAGAAGAAGGTCCGTTTCGGGCATCAGGACCTGTGCCAGACCCAGCCGGGATAATTGCCCGCCGCTCAGCGCCGAAGTTTTCACCTGATATAATTCGGATTCGAACCCCAGGCCGGCCAATGTAATCTGTATTTTGGTTTCGTACGCATAACCGCCGGAAATCTCGAATTCGTGACAGAGCCGGTCGTACTGTTTCATTTTTGCCTTTAAGGCCGGGCCGGTCAGTTTTTCCATCTGGTGAGATACATCGTGTATAGCCTGCTGAAGTTTGAGCAAATCCTCCACGCCCACATGCATCTCTTCGAGAACCGTACGCTCGTCACTGAATGTCGCTTCCTGGGGCAGATATCCGATTCGCAGGTCTTTCCGGGTGATTACCCTGCCGATATCCGGCTCGATTTGACCGGTGATGATCCTGAGAATTGTGCTCTTGCCTGAGCCGTTGACTCCCACCATGCCGACCTTTTCTTTCGGATGAAGCTGGAGATTCAGCTTGTCCAGGACAACTTCCGGCCCGAATGAAACATGAATGTCATGTAATGTTACAATTGCCATACTATCTATTTCAACCTGTGCTGCCGCATCTGTTTTCTCAGCCCCTTCGCATCTCCCACCAGCTTATCCAACTCGTTCCAGAACTTTTTGCTGTGGTTTTTTTCCCTGGTATGAACCAGCTCATGCAAAATAACATAATCCTGCAACTCTACCGGCAGAAAAACCAGCTTCATATTCAGACTGATATTGTCCCTGGAGCTGCACGAGCCCCATCTTGTTTTCTGATTCCGGATAAATAATTTGTTGAACTCGAATCCGTATTTATTCGCAAGGTGATTTATTCGCAAAGTCAGGTAAGCCTTTGCTTTTCCCCGGTCGATGTTGCGTATGTCGTACTGCGGCTGTTTTAGCTTTTGTTTTTGCAACCTTTGAATTTTTGTAAGGCTTTTCTTTACCCAGGGGATTTTTGTCCGGAGGAATTTTTCCGCCGCTGCCTGAGTAACTCCTTTTGGGATAGCGATCCTGATACTCTGATCTTGCCTGACTGTTATCGAAAGGTGTTTAGCCCTTGCAGAATTAGCAAAGTGAACAATGCCAACCGCCTCAATAGCTACAGCGGCACAATTCACATGATTTTCACAAATGCCGGTTATTTTCTTTATTTCAGTCATACTCAAATATTATCCAGACCCATACAAAAATCCGCATTATACACAATACATATATATTACCGTAACTTTTTAACTCATTTTTCGGCGAAAATCGCCCTTGATTCGTGACCTGTAACCGAAAAGGCGATAAAATATCCTAAAAAAGATTGGAAAATACATGTTCGAAGAGATGGAAAAAATTAATACACGTCCGAAGCCATTTGAGTTCTACACGGCAGATGACTTATGGACAGACGAACATACGTCGAAGATGATGCTTTCATACCACCTCAATGCCGATATCGACATTTCATCCAGAAATGAGAAATTTATCAGTCATTCAGTTGACTGGATCGCCGCACAATTCAAAATCGGGAGCGACACAAAGATCGCAGACTTCGGGTGCGGCCCGGGACTATATACGACAAAACTCGCCCGAAAACAGGCGAATGTTACCGGTATAGATTTTTCGAAAAGGTCGATTCAATATGCAAGGCAGACCACACAAAAAGAGGAACTGTCTATTCGTTATGAATGCAGGAACTACCTGGATTATAAAACCGACGAACGTTTTAATCTTATCCTGATGATTATGTGTGATTTCTGTGCCCTGAGCCCATCCCAAAGAAAAAAGCTGCTAAATATCTTTTATGAAATTCTGGAACCCGGCGGTTATGTCCTGCTCGACGTATATTCACTAAAGGCATTTGATCGGCGAGAAGAGAAAGCAATTTATGAAAAGAACCTGCTCGATGGTTTCTGGTCGCCGAACAAATACTACGGATTTCTCAATACGTTCAGGTATGAAAAAGAAAAGGTGGTGCTTGATAAATATACGATCGTCGAGGCGTCCCGCATACGTACCGTATATAACTGGCTACAGTATTTCAGTCCCGATATGTTAGAGAGGGAATTTGCCGAATGCGGATTTACTATTGAGAAGCTCTATTTAAATGTTGCAGGTGATACTTTCAATTCACAGGCCGATGAATTTGCAGTCATTGCCCGTAAACCATAAAAAAACGTTAGTATATTATCAAACTCAACACCGGATTCAGGATGCTCGTCATTCCGAGTGTAGCCCTCGTTGTTGCTTTCGCAAGAAAGCACGAGGGCAAAGTCGAGGAATCTAATAAAATGTCATCTCTGCATAGCTCGGCATTAGCCGAGTGAACGAAGAATGGAGCCGAAGGGGATCGAACCCTCAACCTCTGCATTGCGAACGCAGCGCTCTCCCAATTGAGCCACGGCCCCGAAAAATCCTATTTGCTATTTCAAGTTACGATATCAAATAAAACATAACAAGAATATAACCGACTCTATATATCTGGATTCCCGCCTTCGCGGGAATGACAGATGATATAACTTAGAACTGCCACTTATTATAGCAGATAATCTCTTCTTTTGACAGTCGATTCGGCTGTTTTGCACTATCGACCGGATAACCGAGAGCCATCAGCTCGATTATATTTATATCGGCAGGGATGCCCAGAATTGTCCGGACTAATTCCGCTTCGAACGAGCCAATCCAGCAAGAAGCCAATCCTAACTCCGTTGCCTGCAGGCAGATATGCTCGAGTGCGATAGAGACGTCAATCGGCGCAATCGCCTGGCCGCACGTCATAACATAATCGCTATTACTGCAGCCGACTACGATAGCGCCGGCCTTTTCAAAAACCTGTGGACGATTTGTAGCCGCGGCAACCCGCCCTTTTATTTCTTTGTCGGTAACAATTACAAAACGCCAGTCCTGTGTATTTTTCGCCGACGGAGCCAGACGAGCGGCCTCGGTGAGCTTATCGAGCTTTTCCCGTTCGATTTCTTTTTCCCTGTACGCCCGGCAGGAATATCTTTTTTGAATCACTTCAAATACTGTCATATTAACACCTTTGTTCTCTACTAATCTTTTATCCGGCTATAAATTACTGCCGGAAATATAAAACAAAAACTACTTATTTGCAATAGGCTTTTTATTCTATTGTTTCAGTTTCCATCCCACCTGAAAACCTGGCCTTTATCCATTTCCTGCTCGTGCGTATTATCTCCATAACGCAGACGACAGGTATTCCCCATAAGCGAACGCACTGTTGCGGTAACAAGCTTGCCGTCTTTCCATTCGATATCCACTTCGAAACCGCCCCGTGCGCGGAGGCCCGTTACCGAGCCGCCGGGCCATGCACTCGGCAGCGCCGGAAGCAGGACAATTTCACCGGTATGGCTTTGCAGTAACATCTCTGCAATACCCGCCGTTCCGCCAAAGTTGCCGTCAATCTGGAAAGGAGGATGCGCATCGAACATATTCGGATACGTATTTCCGGACAAAGCCTCAACGAGCAATTCATGAGCATGGTCGCCGTCGAGAAAACGCGCCCAGCAATTAATCTTCCACGCCTTGCTCCAGCCGGTGCCGCCGTCGCCTCTTAGGATCAGGGATTTTTTTGCAGCCTCGAAAAGCTCCGGCGTATCCGGTGTGATTTCCCAGCCCGGATACAGGCCCCACAGGTGAGAGATGTGTCTGTGCCGGTCGTTGGGATTGTCTATGTCCTCGAGCCATTCCTGAAGCTGGCCGAGCCGGCCGATTTGATTCAGCGCAATCAGATTTCTCATCTGTGCAAGGTGTTCGGCGAAATCTTCGTCAATTCCAAGAATTCCCGCGGCCCTGGCTGTATAATCGAAGAGACTCCGGATAATCTGGTGATCCATCGTCGGGCCTGCGACCAGACCGCCGTGCTCCGGCGAATTGGAGGGCGTACTGATTAACCGGCCGGTCTTCGGGTCTTTTACCAAAAAATCCAGGAAAAAAAGTGAGGCTTCTTTCAGGACCGGATAGGCCCGTTCGGAGAGAAATTCCTTATCGCCGGTGAATAAGTAATGTTCCCACAAATGATGGCATAGCCACGCTCCGCCGGTGACCCAAATGCCGTGGTCCGAGGCGTTAATCGGCGCAGTGCCGCGCCAGAGGTCGGTGTTATGATGCAGCACCCATCCGCGAGCACCGTAATGGGCCTGGGCGGTTTTACGGCCGGAGATGACGCAATCCTCAATAAGGTCGAAAAGAGGCTCGTGACATTCGGACAGGTTGCACAATTCCGCCTGCCAGTAATTCATCTCGGCGTTGATATTCACGGTGTATTTACTTTCCCACGGCGGCTTTAGCGAATCGTTCCAGATTCCCTGCAGGTTGGCGGGCTGCGCGCCTTGACGGGAGCTTGCGATAAGCAGATACCGCCCGAACTGGAAATATAGCACTTCCAGTGCCGGGTCGGAAGTTCCCTCCGCATTTTTTAGCCGTTGGTCTGTGGGAAAATTAGCGGCATCTGTTGTTCCGATGTCGAGTTTTACCCGATGAAAAAGTTCCTGGTAATCCCGAATGTGAGTTTCGAGGAGAGTCTCGTAAGATTTTCCCAAGACCGCCTTCATTGTAGCCTCACAGCGTGCCGACGGGTCGCCGCCGACGTCCTGGAAATTATTGAAGCTGCTGTGACCGGCTAAAACCAGCATGGCCGAATCGGCATTTTCTACGGTGATTGCTTCGTCGGTAACGGTGACATTTCCACCCTGGGCGACTACTCTTAGCCGGGCTTCGAATGTAATGACACCATCTTTAACTTTGCCGGTCATTATCAAAGTATCTTCGCCGTGAGCTGCAGTTTGAATCGAATCGTGCGGACTGTCCAATCGTGCGGCAAAACTTACCTGCCCTGATTTGTCGGCCGATATCCGCCAGACAACAACCTGGTTCGGATAGCTGCTGAACACCTTACGCTCGTACACCACATCGCCAACCTTGTATTTCACGGAAGTTATTGCCGTATCCAAATCGAGCTGGCGCCTGTATTCGGATACATTATCATAATTCGGGAATGATATGCGGAGGTCCCCGAACGGCTGATAGGCCTTTTGCCGCAGGGGCACGCTCATAAATTCCCTCATAGCGAGGCTTTCAGCTTCATCCTGTCTGCCGTCGGCGATTAATTGACGAATCTCCGGCAGAAATTTCACGGCGCCTTCGTGTTGATACTCATGCGGTTCGCCGTTCCATATTGTGTCCTCGTTGAACTGCAGGTACTCTTCGGAGACGCTGCCGAAAACCATTGCTCCCAATCGGCCGTTGCCTATTGCCAGAGCTTCGGTCCATTCCGATGCAGGCTGTTGATACCATAACACTAAATCATTCGCTGAAACCATCGAGCCGAATAATAGACTGCCCAGAAAAAATCCAAACAATTTTTTCATTCGTTTCTCTCTTCAACTTTTCTGGATTTACAAAGGTTAGCGTACCAGACCGAGAAGCTCATCCGACGAAAGCCGAATCTGCGGATTGAATTTCTCCGATGACATATACGACAGCAGGCTATATCGGAACTGTCGAGCCACAGGGCGAGTTTCGAGGTCGTTTTGAATATCGATGGCACATAGCATGAGTTTCCCCTTGTCAACCTGCGATTCGAAAAGCAGTCCCAGCTTCCGGGCATTATTCCAGTCGTCAATCGGCCGAACAATCGGAATTAAATCATCCGGCAAATCGGTCATAATAATCGGCTTGCATTTATCGAGCACATCCTGCCATTGCCAGTTGCTGTGAAAATCCGTGGGGAAGTGATTGAACACAGGATGCTCCGGATCGCATAGAATTCCCATTGTGTGTACTCTATTTCGCGGGAAGGTGATAAGGTTCCAGAAAATCGGCCGAAATGTCCCCAAAGTATTGCCGCTTATCTGCGACTTATCCGGAACCAGCAGCACACAACCCGCCTCCCGGAGTTTTTCCAAAGCCTGCTGCGTATCCTGAGTTACGAAGACATTCGCCGGTTCCTGTGGTGGAAGTTGTGCCGGATAAACCCAGATGTCCCAGTCATTGACGTAATCGATTCCCTGGAGTTTTATTTCCAGGTTGAGCTTCGCGGCTTTCTCAAAAGTATTCAGCGGCACTGTAATTTCACCGGCACGTGACAATCCTTCGTTTGCAATAGTGCCGACAGCCAGTTCGCCATGTGCAATAGTTTGCCCGCTTGATTTTCGCAATATCCACTGGATAGCGACATCATTTAAATCCCGATAACTGTAATTAGCAACATCAACAATCGCATTGAAAGATTCGTTGGAAGTAAATATGCGTTTTTTCATTCTCGCGAGCGGCACAATATCATTACAGAATCTTCGATATTGTTCCGGCGTAATATAGCCTTTGCTTTGCCACAGGGCATTGAGCACACCGACGGGAGCCGTGCCCTGGCCGGGAAAATCATGCAAGTCGAGCAATTGAAAACCGGCAAAGCCCGGCGTACGCAGAGCTGCTTCAATTTCCTGTTTATACAACAGGCTCTGGAATTTCCCCGAAGCCATCAGAAAGTCGTGCGCGAGATTCTCCATCCCGGCCTTTTTCAGCTTGTCACGGAAGATTGCCATATTCTTCGCTTTAAGAACTCCGGTGTACTGGTTTTGTTCGGAAATATCCGGATATGCACACCACTGGCCGATTTCATGGCCGATAACGGGAACGGGACGAGATTCGATATGCTCACGATAGTCATCGAAAGTTTGCGGCGGCTGGTCGAATTTCAGCGTCTTCCACCGTTGAAGGCGAACGGCGTGCTCGATGGAATATTGATTCTCCTTTATCTGCGGCCAACCGGCACCGGCCACGTAAAATCTGCGGTTATCTTTGGTTTTAAGATTCTCCAAAAGTCTGCCGAGAAACTGCTCTCTGTTGCGGCCGCTGGGCTCATTGCTCGGCGAGAAGAAGCAAAATGACGGATGATTGCCGTAGGCCTTTATCATGCCGTCGATTTCCCTGTATATCCAATCATCGAGGGCGCCGCCGTCACCAAAAGCCGCCCAACAGGACCCCTCGACCTGCAGGTAGAAACCTTCCATATCCGCCGCTGTAAATGCCTCCTCCGGGGGGCACCAAGAGTGAAACCGGAAGTGATTCAGTCCGTGTGCTTTGGCGATGCCGATAATCCGCCTCCACTCGGTGACATCCGTCGGCGGATAACCATGAAGCGGAAAGATGCAGCATTCCAGTGTGCCACGAAGGAAAATCTTCCGGCCGTTTATTGTGAACTGCTTGTCACGAATACCCAGCTCGCGCATACCGAATGTCACTACCTGTTCGACATTGATATCCTCGCCCGTCAGTTTTAGCTCCAGTTGATACAAGGCAGGAGAATATTCATCCCAGAGCAGGCAGTCCTGCCCCATCGGATGATCAAAACTTACCTGTCCCCCCTGCCCGGTCCAGCTTACTGGAATTGTTTGCAACTCTGTTATATGCTTTGTTCTGGAGTTGTCACTGACCGCTCTGATGTTTATTTCGCCGGAGCTGTTTTTTTGTGTCCTGTTTCCCAAATCGATAACGACCTTTATCTGCTTTTTATTAACATCGGGAAATATCTGAACATTATCGAACCAGACTTTCGGAGTCGCATAAAGTTTTATTCGGCCTGCGATACCGTTCCAGTTGGATTGCGTCTGGTCGGAGATGCTGTGGGCATCCATACCGACTGGAACAACCACGCTGTTATAAACGCGAATCGTCAGCCGATGGTTTTGTCCGGGCTTACAAAAGTTAGTCAGGTCGTATTCGTGTGCCGAGCCGAGAGTTTCCCGGACGCCCACCTGCTCATCGCCAATCCAGACGGTTGTCTGCCAGTGCGGGCGCTCGAGAAAAAGTGCAATCCGTTTATTTGCCCAATCGGCGGGAATTTTTACCTGCCGTTGATACCATGCCTGTCCCACATAGTAACGATCCGGCGTCAGCCAAAACGGACATTTGAAATCTTCCGATTGAATGTATTCGGTAAATCGCGGATCATTCAAAAGCTGCATTCCAATCCGGGTGGTCCATTGAGTTTTTGCCGAAGGTTTTTCACCGTAGCCCTGCTCCTGCAGCGAACCGGGCAATTTTATCAATTGAGACATCTGTCTGTTAAACCACCGCCCGGAAATGCCCTCATTATTCGGGTCCTGCTCGAATGACCATTGACCGGATAAATCTATTTCCTGCGCATGTGCGAAAACAGTAAAATAGAAGAGAAAAGTTAATAAAGCGATATATTTTTTCATGGGCCACCTCTCACTTTATTTCAAGCGTAAAAGAACGTTCTGCAGATGTTTTTACCGACAATAATGTTGACGTCAAATCTTCCGTGACATCCGGGCGCTTTTGCACAAAAACTTTCTGGTCCTTCTTCCATGGCGAAATCACCAGAACCAGCTCCGAGTCCGGTTCGGACAGCTCTTTTTGCCAACGCTTCAAGCCCACTTCCCAATCGGTCTTGGACCAGAAATTATCCGCCACAAGCCGGCCGTTGAGATACAACCGGGCCATGTCACCTATATACTCGAAATTTACCATAACATCGCTTACCGCATTCCAGTCAATTTGGCCGATTCGAATACGCCATGCCTTAGGTGGAGCATCCTTTTTTACAAAAGGATAATCTTTATCCACCGGCGGCACTTCTGCATTTTCCTGAGAAGTCACTGAAATCTGCGGCAATTTTTGTTCAGGTAAGGAATAAAGAGAAAAATCACCGTCTTTTTGTGAATGGATGTCTTTGCCTTCATATATCAAAACATGTTCCGTCGCCGGATACAAACGAAGTTGAATTGAATCCGATCGGCGAGTCCTGAATTTAAGAGAATCGCCACTTTGCCATAGCTCAATCGGGCAAATTGCCAAATAGCGCCTGCCTGCGATATTAATCTTCCATGCGTCAAGGCTCTCTTGTTCGGTAAGTAATAAAATTTCAATCTTTGCCCCGCTTTGTGTTGTCATACGGCATATCTGGGAAGTTTCATCAGCAGGTTCATTGATCCCCGTAATATTAAGCTGTTGCTCAATCCCGGGCAAATTTGTCAAAACTAATCGAGTAATGTCACCATCCTGCCATCGCATCAGCGGTTGGGCGGTTGCATAAGCCAACGTCACATCTGCTATGGGTATATTGACAGGAAAAATGCCTATGCTATTTGATGGAATTGTTACGGGCTTTTCGGGGAAAATCAGCTCTTTATCTTCAAGTGTCACGGCGAATTGTATATTCTCACGAGCAGGCATATTCAGATAACGCTGGTGGTTGTTAAAAAATAAAAATCCCTGGTTGCCTTTCGAGCGCAGGGCATATCGAAGCTTGCTCGGGTCCGCGGCTTCGGGTCTGTCTTCGGGCAGGGTCGGCGTCATTGGAGCCAGGTCCCCGCCAAAATCCTTGATGAACTGATGCAATCTTTTGAGTGCATAATAAGAAGTGTTGGTTTTTCCGAATTCCTGTAGTGGAGCCTGGAAATCGTAGGAAACAAGCGGCATGTCCCCTTCGACGAGCCTCCCCGTTTTGCCCAACGGCTGCGAACCGCCGTGATACATATAATAACCTATCATATTGGCCCCTTCACCCAACCGACACAGTGTCATTGCCTCGGTATCTATCGAATCCAGGGTCGGCCGCCGGAGGATTTTATGGTGCATACCACCACCCAATTCCGCTGTGGCATAAGGATATCGAGATGGATCATATCGCCACCGCTGCCGCCTGATGCGGTCGGTCATCATGTCACTGGCCAAATTAGTATTTATGACCAAACTGATCAAATCCGAAAAAAGCAATTCCTCAAACGGAGGCAATTGTTCCGTCCCGGCTGCCCAGAACGGATCGACATACGAACCCTGGACGGGAAGCACCTCGTCCTGCGGGACCCAGGCATCGCCCCAGCCTGTCACCGAGTAATAAGGGACATCCATTCCCAGTTCGAGGGCGATTTGCTTGCACTTGAGAATATACGGCTCATCACCCCTGCCGCCGACATGACCGTACTCGTTGTCGAACTGAATACCGATGATGGGGCCGCCGTCTTTATGATATAATCCTTCGACCTGACCAGCGACAGCAGTGTACCAGCGCCTGACCTGCTCGAAATACGCCGGGTCCATACTCCTCGGTGTGCAGACTTTTCCGAGCCAGTCCGGGAAACCGCCGTTGCGGGCCTCACCGTGACACCACGGTCCAATTCGCAACCAGACGGGCATATCGTGTTTGCGGCAAAGCTTTATAAAACGACGTAAATTGCAATCCCCATCCCAATTGTATTGGTCCCGAATCTCCTCGTGGAAAATCCAGAATACATACGTGGAAATGATATCAATACCGCCCGCCTTCACGGCCAGTATCGAATCTTCCCAATATTGATTAGGCACACGGGCGTAATGGATTTCACCCATTACCGGCAGCCAGGGCCGGCCGTTGCGAGTGAAGTACAGAGAATTAACACCATAACTTGTGCCGTCTGGGCCAGCCGACGTTCCCATTTTCAAATGGCCTTCAAGAATCTTGGAAGGTCCTGCCGCTGCTTTTATTCTTAAAATATGCGAATCCGAAACTTCCGAAGCGGTTACTTCCTGTGCAAAGGAAACGCCGGTTAAAAACAGTATTATAAAGGCGAAAATCAGCGGCATTTTATTTAATACTCTCATTTCTCTTTTACCTACCAGAAAATCAAATAAAAAACGGCAACCGCGACCAGGACCAAACCGCCGGTGATTTTGACCGAGGGCATTGTCTTTACTTCGATATCCTCCCGCACCGGCAGTTTTCTCGGCTCCTCTAAAGGCTTCCAAAGTGTTATAAGTCCCATGAGCATCAGAACAAGCTGGAATGTCGCAGCAACCTGGATGAGAAAATGCAAGTCCGGTGCAAACTTCTGGAACAAACCATATATAATCGGCCCGGCGAGAAGTGCCACAACACCGGCAAGACCCGGAGCACTGGTAACCAGCATTCCGAATGCGAAAGCGGCCACGACACCCGGCCAGATATATCCCTGAAACTGCTGGATGTACTGGAAGACTCCGCCGAATTTCGGATTATCCAGTATCGGCGCCAGCAGACAACCAATCACCAAAAAGACCATCGTCATAATACGTCCCAGGAGCAGCAGCCGTTTCTGGGATGCGTTCCTATCAAACATTCGGTTGTAAATATCTATCGTAAATATCGTGGAAGCTGAGTTGAGCATCGAAGCCAAAGAGCTGATGACGGCCCCGGCAATAGCAGCAAACATAAATCCACGCAGACCCTGTGGAATCAAATTTCGAATCAACATGGGAAATGCCTCATCGGCTAATTCCATTTGTTCGCCATAGAGCTGATGTGACATAATTCCCGGTATTACAATGGCAAACGGAACCAACAGCCAAAGAGCACCAGCTAAAATAACACCCAATTGACCGTCACGAAGAGTTTTTGCCGCAAGGTTACGCTGGACAATAAACTGGTTTAAGCCGCAGTAATACAATATAACAATCCACATCCCGGAAAATACTCCCGTCCAGGGCAGACCTTCGTGGCCGGCGGGAAGTATCATGTGAAGTTTGTCTGTATTGGTCGAAGAGAATTGTTCCCACCCTCCGCAGGCTTTTAGGCCTAAAAAGAATATAATTATTCCGCCGAGAAGCAAGCCGCAACCCTGGAACAAATCGGCCCATGCGACGGCTTTTAGTCCGCCCCAGACGGTATATGCTGCGGCGATTAACCCGATGAGCCAGACCCCCTGACGCATGGAAAGTCCGAAGATGGTGCGAAGTGTCACCCCGCCGGAATAAAGGACCGCAGTCAGCAGGACCGCCACGTAAATCACGACCGTCATCAACGCCATAATAGCACGTGCCGTTGAATTGTAGCGATATTCGAGATATTCCGGCATGGTATAAATACCGGCTTTAAGAAACCGCGGCAATAAAGTGAATGCGATTATAACAATACCGATACTTCCGACAAGCTGCCAGTTGCTGACCGCCAGGCCGACACTTCCGGCCCCCTGGCCGGCCATACCCACGAATTGCTCGGTGGAAATATTCGCAGCGACAATGGAAATCCCAATCAGCCACCAGCGCAGATCCCGCCCGGCCAAAAAATAATCCGTGCTGTCTTTTTCCTTTCTGCTTTTAAGCAGACTCGTCCCGACGACAATCACAAAAAAAGTTAAAAATACGATGATATCAAAAACATTCAATTCCATTTTTCAATTCCTTCGAAGGCCCTTCAATTAGTAACCAAACCTTTATTTCCTCGCATCATTAATAGCCTCGAACATTGCCAGGATATTTTCCGTGGGGACGTTGCTCTGAATGTTATGAATACTGTTGAAAACAAAACCGCTGTTCTGATTGAAAACTTCGATCCTGCTTTTGACTTCGTTATAAACTTCCTTCGGAGTCCCAAACGGCAGTGTTTTTTGCGTATCGACGCCACCGCCCCAGAAAACCAATTGTTCGCCGAATTCGTCTTTAAGCCGTTTCGGCTCCATTTCCGCCGCCGAGCACTGAACGGGATTGAGCACATCGAATCCGGCATCGATAAAATCCGGAATTAACTGATAGACCGACCCGCAGCTATGAATAAATACTTTCCAGTTTGTCAGCTCATGGATTTTATCGTTAATCGCCTTCTGGAACGGCTTATAGAGGTCGCGATATGCCTTCGGCGAGATAAACAGGCCCCGCTGCGTGCCGAAATCCGTTCCGCTTACGAAGACAACCTGCACCTTATCACCTAAAGCTTTTGCGAGCTTTTCAATGTTCTTTAATCCGATTTCGCACTGATGCTCGAATACCTTGCACACATAATCCACCCGCAAAATGGACGAGATGTACCATTCCTCGACATCCCGAATTCCTTTCGGATGTTTCATCCAGGGAGCCGGAACAAGAGCGATATCACCGAAAGCAACGCCGGGAATCGTCAAATAAATTCCGTAATCGGTGTTATGGTAATAATCATCCACCTGATGCGTAAAATGGCAAATATCCTCGTCGGACAATACTCCGAAGTCCTCACAGTTATCACGCGGATTCAATTGTTCTTCGACAATAGGTTCCTGACGTCGAATCGAATCGAAAAAATATCCCGAAGCCGGCATTTTGGCACAGGGAGCTACCGATGTGTCACCTTCGGGATACATCAGAATGTCACCATTGTCCGAGACGGTATAATTGAACTGTCCCGGGACAAGAACTTCCGTGCCGTCAACCGGCATGATAAAGCTTTTCCAGCCTTCGTTCGCATAGCCGAACATATTATTGGGGGGATGGACGCCGACAACGTCGAGACCAAGTATCCGGCGCATCGTTTCGTCTATTTCCCCCAACATCTGGTAAGGCTCGTTTACTTTGACACGCCATTGTTTGTCGCCAGTCAAAGTCTGACGAAGCCGATGTACGGCACAAACACCGATACCGGTTTGCCCCCCCGCCCCGAAATCAGCACATAAACGATCCACCGGCTGATGATTTAAGGCTGCGTTCAATCTTTCTCGCGGCGTCATATTTACTCCAAAACGTCTCAACAACTATTATACAATTTATTGAACATTGCGGCGAATAATCGCCTCGCCCTGTTCGACTTCGATTGTAAGGCCGGAAAGGTCGATATCTTCTACATTTTCGAGTATAAAACCCTGCCGGGCCTTAATGTTACAATTCTCAAAAATAACATTCCGTATCGGGCTGTCTTTCAGGCCGTACATGTCACCGACATTACGAGTTGTGCCGGAGACATTTATAATCTTCACATTTCGAACGACCGGCAGCGGGTCCGAAGGCGGCTTTGGATCAACCATTCTCCATGCCATATTAAATTCGAACGCTTTGCGTGTATCTTTCAGTTGAATGTCCCTGTATGTGATGTTCTCGACAACGCCGCCCCTGCTTGGCTGGGATTTGAAGCGAATCGGTGCCCAGTTATCCGCTTCCATCACACAGTTTCGAATTATCACGTTGCGGATTCCGCCTGACATTTCGCTGCCCATCGATACACCGCCGTGCCCGTAACGAAATATACATTTTTCAATCAGGATATCCTCGGCCGGTCGATTCACACGACGTCCATCTTCGTCTTTGCCGGACTTGATTGCAATACAATCGTCATTCACATCGATATCACATCCTATGATGTGAACTTTACGGCTGGAATCCACATCTATACCATCCGAACTTATGATGTTATGCTCGGCGCGAATTGTAAGGTCCTCCACCAAGACGCCTTCCGAGTAAAGTATAAAAAGTCCCCAACATGCATGATTCTTAAATGAAAATCCCGAAATTCTCACACTTCCACAGTTTTGAATTGCAATCAAACGCGGCCGTCCGACACGAAGTTCCCTGCTGTTTCTCGGATACTTTTCCATCCATTTATCACCTGAGCCGTCAATCATTCCTTCACCAAAAATGTCCACACCAATCATGCCAAAAAAGTTAAGTAATGCGGCCGTCCAGACCTTTTCCTCCCCTTCCCACCTTGTATCTATCTGGGGATAATCGTTCGGTTCGACCGTGCCTTTGAGAACACTTTCCTTTTCCAGATACAATTTAACACCCTGCTTTAAAAAGACCGCCCCACTAAGAAAAGTTCCTGCCGGTATGACTACCGTGCCACCGCCATCCGCGGCACATTTATCGATAGCGGCCTGAATTGCTTCAGTATTGACAGTTTTCCCATCGGCAAGAGCACCATAATCTGTAATCACATAACGCTTGTCCGGTTTTTCATCGCCTTGTGCTGCGCAACCAACGGCGGCACTAAAAATAAAAAACAACACAGCCGGGATGATGCACTTACTATATTTCATAACATGACCCTTTCATGGTATATGGTCGTATTATATAGGTTCGAGAGGCCAATTTTCAGATTCTTTGCGGGCAGTCTTGAGATACTGCTCAATTTGCTCAATTACCTCCGGATGTTCGGTCGCAATATCATGCTCTTCCGCCAAATCTTTCGACAGGTCAAACAAAACCAGCGGCTCGCCTCGTTTTAGCCGGATTGCCTTCCATTGCTTCCAGCGAACCGCCTGCTGGAATCCGCTCTCAAAATACTCCCAATAGAGGAACCTATCTCCTAAATCATTCTGTTTACCGAGTAAAACCGGCACAACACTCCTGCCATCGATATTCTTCGGTGGTTTAGCTCCCGCCAGGTTTGCTATGGTCGGAAGGACATCCGCAAAATACCAGGGCAGGTCACTCGTCGTGCCTGCAGAAATTTTACCGGGCCAGCGAACTATCATCGGCACGCGAATGCCACCTTCATATAAATCCCTCTTGTAACCGCGAAGAGGCCCGTTGGAATCGAAAAAATCCGAAACTTCCGTCTGCTGTTGTGTAGGCTCCGAACGAGGGCCGTTGTCGGAACAGAAAAAGACAACCGTCTTTTCATTAATTTGAAGCTCTTTGAGTGTTTGCATCAGTTTGCCGATATTTTGATCCAGCCTGTGAATCATACCGGCATAAATTTTAACATGTTCGGGCCAATCCTTGTCCTTATACGGACCGAGGTCGGGGACCTGAAACGGACTGTGCGGATTGTTATAGGAAAGGTACAAAAAGAAATTCCGCTGCTTGTTGTTCTTTAGAAAATCAATCGCCTCATTCGTACAAATACCCGTACTGTATTGATTCTGCCGGCCGTTTTGATTGCCTGTCATATCGTACAATTCCCGGTTGCGATACCGCTGAGCCGGGTAGTAACCCCCGGTGCCTGCTGCGTTGATAGTCCAGCCGTAGAACTCGTCGAAGCCCCTGTCCAGCGGTCCTGCATCGGGATTGTATGCACCAAGGTGCCACTTTCCGACAAGGCAGGTCCTGTAACCGGCTTTTTGGAGCACGCGACCTACGGTGATATCATCATCGGTCAGGCACATTCGTCGGACCTGGCGATTGCCTTTGTATCCGATTGTGCCGCCGACGGTGCACATATTACCTCGAACGCGGGTATGGCCTGTGTGTTGTCCCGTCATTAAAACGCTGCGGGATGGCGCGCAGATTGTCGAACCGGAGTAGCAATCCGTAAAACGAATCCCTTCGCCTGCAATTTTGTCTATGTTGGGCGTTTGGATTTTCTTTTGTCCGTAACAGCCCAGGTCTGCGTAACCCATATCATCAACTAAAATAAAAATAATGTTGGGTTTGTTACCGGAAATCTCAGCCGCTCTAAGATACTGCGACATTGATACTGTTGCGGCCCCAATAGCCATTCTATGTAAAAATTCGCGCCTGCTTATATAATGTGACATTTTTTCTCCGTGCTGGTTTCCCAAACTATTCAATTCTCAACCAATCGTAATCGGCATAACCTGCGGATTCCCTTTTCTGATTTGCCAAACAGAACAATCCGACCTTGGCACCAATCCATCTTCCCGGTTGTGTGGTAAAAGGTTTTCCGATTGATGTGAATTGTTCTCCGTCGATGCTGTAACTGAAATTACATACGGCACCACTGCCTATTTTGACACAGAGTACTACCGAATCACCCTGACAATCTGCTTTTTGTTCCTCAATTTCTTCGCCGTCTCTCATGGCATTGATACAGGTTTTATTGACCAGATAACAACCTGAAGATGTTTTTTCGAGAGCCAGATACGAATATGACTGACCCATAATTAACAATCCCGTTTTTTCTCCGACGGCAAGATTGTTAAAGTCGAGTTTCGTAGTGACTGTAAATTCCGGGGCGGGGAATTTCTGGAGAATCAAATTGGGAACCGTCCATAAATTCTTAGAATCTTTTGGATTCGGAACTGCATATAATCTCATCCAGCCGGGGCGACTCTTTAGTGACATCCAATCATCTTTTGGATTCGTATGCCATTGCCACTGCAAACCGAGTTTTTCCGAATCGAACTCATCCGATGTCTGGGGCACTTCCACAGGATATTTTTTACCGACGTCCGGCTTTTTATATTGCGTGACAGGCTCGCCGATGCCGTTTCCGTCCAAATCCACACCCATCAGCGGCCAATCATCCTCCCAACGCACCGGATTTAAGTGGACGATTCTGCCATAGGCGCCGTTATCCTGGAAGTGGACGAACCAGTTTTCGCCGTTTTCCAATTCCACCCATCCGCCCTGATGTGGCCCGTTGATTTTTGTACTGCCCTGCTCAAGAACTCTTTTTGCCTCGTAAGGCCCGAAAACATTCCTCGACCGCAAAGCCAACTGCCAGCCTTCTCTAACTCCGCCGGCCGGTGCCAGGATATAATACCAGCCATTTCGCTTGTAGAATTTCGGCCCTTCGATAGTCGGGGCCACTCTGTTGCGGCCGTCAAAAACCAATGTCCCTTCATCCAGGAATTTCGTGCCGTCCGGACTCATCCGTCTGACTGTTAAAATGCTGTTTATACCGGCACGGCTGTTCGCCCACGCATGGACGAGGTAGGCGTTACCGTCGTCGTCCCAGAGCGGGCAGGTATCGATCAGCCCCTTGCCTTCCTGCACTAAATGAAGCGGCTCCCACGGCCCGGCGGGATTTTTCGACTTAGTCATTAAAACACCGGCATCGGGGTCGCCGACGAAAATCCAGAACCAGCCGTCATAATAGCGAATCGCCGGTGCCCAGATTCCGTTGCCGTGTTGCGGTACATCGAAACGCTTGTCTTCAAAACGTTGGATAGCATGGCCGATAATCTTCCAGTTGACCAAATCCTTCGAGTGGAGAATCGGCAGACCGGGGACACAGTTGAAGCTGGAGGCGGTCATATAAAAATCATCCCCGACTTTAATAATGTCCGGATCTGAATAGTCTGCATAAATGATAGGATTTTTATAAGTTCCGTCTTCGTTGTCCGGCTTCCATACAGGAAAGGCGTTATTCATACTTTTGCCCTTCAAACCGGCACAAGAGACCATCGCCTGGCAAATCAATAAACATCCAATCAATATAAATACAGTTTTCGTTTTTTTCATTTTTTCTCCACTGATAAAACATTATTTCCATAAGTTCTTATGGACTGTCTTTCTCCGTTTTAAGGCATCGGCCTCAATCCTTCCCATCGTATGTTCCATTTACCGTTGTCGGGAAAACCCGGCGCAGGACTCTTGGGACATCCATCCCAGCCTGCCGCCATCATTGCGACCGCAGTAAGCAATCCGCCGTTACCCGGTAGATATAGCGGCAGCCGGGACGATTGATAATTATGGCCGTTGGCTAAGTACCGGTTCTTCTGTGCCTCCACAAACAAAGCATCTATCGCTTTTTCCGGCTCACCCAGACGTGCCGCCGTCATTGCCATAACCGGATAATCCCAGCCCCATGTGCTCGGCCAGTTCCATTTCTGCAAGACAAAATCCAAGGTTCGCTTCATAACCTCCGGCTCAATAAGAGGTGTCTGCGGCAAAAATCCGAGTGCACAAAGCATCGAAGGATGATCTTCGGTAATTGTATATGGTGACGTTTCGATCCCCGTATAAACGCCTTCGCGAACAGTCGGACGTGATAAATTCTTCATAACGCGATCCCATTTCGGCTCGCGCTCCATGCCGAGCCGCTGCCGCCACTTTTGTGCAGTATCGAGCGCCCAATACCAATAGGCCAATTCGAAGGTCGGATTTATCGTGGTCCTTCGGAAACGACCGTAACTTTCCTGGGCCGGAATCAATGCAGGCCCCAAAACATAGCGCCCGCCCGATTCATCCCAGAGTGGATACGAAGCCATAAATTCGGCGGTCTCGAAAACAATATCTTTATATTTTTCCAGAGTCTCTTTATCCGGATTCGCTCGGTAGCACAACTCCGCATAATAAATTGGATGCGGCTGCTGCCAGATTAAAAATACACCGACGGTGCTCGGGCTGTCCCGACCGTCGGGTGAGACCATCTTGGGCCATCGAACACCCTCATAGCCCTGTAAATCGGCGGTGGCCTTTGCCATAGGCATAATCGCCTTATACCACGGCAGGCTGCGCTCCAATAGTGGCAAACGGTTCCAAAGAGCGAAATGCACAGCATGCCACCAGTGCATCTCCAAATGAAATTTTCCGAACCAGCTATTACAAACCAGTCCCGTCTCCTGTGGGGGACGAGAGCCAGAACACTGGATAGCAGTCAGATATTGCGAGAGCACGACTCTTCTTTCGAGTTCGGCGGCACGCGGATCGGTACATTGTGAGAAATCAATCGCCCCACCGCTCGACCAGAACTTCTGCCAATAAGCAGATGCTTCATTGCGCACGGTTTGAAAATCAGGTAAGGACTCGGATATTCGCTTCGGAGAAAATGCAAATACAATTTCCAAAAAGTCACTGTCACACCGGGAGATTTCATATTCATGCTGTGATTTAACATTGATTTGGCCCCCTTGTGAACAAGCAATCCGGACATAATATCGTTCATCGTCGAGTATCCGGTTGAATGCAGCCTCATTGCCGCTAATTTCCTGTATTGTTGTGTGACTATCCGGATGATTCCAGTCCGCCGCATTTCTCCATACATCACTTCCATAAGGGAATGCAAGAGAAACGAGCAACTTATTCTGCCGCCACAACTGAGAGTCGATTCGCACCGCCAGAATATCACGATGAGGATGGCAAAACGTTAGCACTTTAACATGCTCACCTTCTATTTCAAACCGGCTGCTTAAAGAGCTGTTCCATAAATCCAGTGTCTGAGATGTATTTGTCAAATCCTCAATTTTCGCCGGAGAGCCATCGGACTTTGTCATACGCAAACCGATTTGCCCGAGATGCAAACGATGAGGATTGGAACGCAGCCAGGTAGCAGCGGGTGAATATCCCCTCGACGAATTTTCACCCGATGCATACGGAATTTTGCGTCCGTCAACTTCATATCCTTCAAAAGCATCAGATAATTTGTAGCCGTTCGTATTCGGCATGGAATGCCAGCCCCATTGAGATTGTGTTCCGAGAGGCATTCCCTCTTCGTGAAATCCAGGAAAGCTCTGCAGGCCGGTGATATCTGCCGTGAAAGCAAATTCGCCGTTACCGACACTCAGAGGCGTCAGCGGATCAGGTTTATCGAGTACAACATTGTGACGATTTACCAATGCGTAGCGGTCAATCTTGCCGTTCGTAGAGTTAGAGGAAGCATATAAAAATTCAGATGATGACAGCAGCAACAGTATTGTCGGCATACAAATAAACTTGGCGATTCTTTTCATATTTGACGATATCCTTTCAAAAAAGCAGATTCATCTTACTATCTATCAGTGAATTTTGAAAGTGGGATTTTTACTCGGTCGAGTTCCGTTGCCCTCTGCGGGCTCCTTCCAGGGGAGGTCTCCGTGAGAAATCCCCGGGACCACCTCTAAAGTCACGGCCTCTTTGGTCCTGTTGAGGCATGTCTTCCGGAAGATTGTCACCGACCATACCAAGCACCGCAATCGTGGTAAGACCATCTTGTGCGGCAGTGTTGGTATTCATTGACGGTCCTTCTTCGAGGGGATTCAGGACATCCGGCCCTTCTACACGTCGGGTATCCAAATCTCTTTGTCCTCGTCCACGGCGCGGCACCAGCGAATTTATTGCCCGGTTGAGAAATGCAACATTTCCGGTTTTAATATAGATATAAGCCGCTAATCGTCCGTCTCGGACATAAGATGCATCGGTTCCTTCGCTGCCGGTAGTCATGTCCGTTATTAATACGTCCTTGGGGGCATTATACAACTGGCAGTATTGCAGCCATGCCTTTTGCCACCGGTCGTGATCAACCATCATATTAAGCTCGAAAATTACCTCGGCCCCGCCCATTATCGTCGCCAGATTATAAACACCGGCATCATCGGATAATTGAAAAAGCTCCCCGGTCTTTGGGTCAAATCCCATGACAAGATTTATGCCGGTGCGCAATCCGAGAGGCATTTTGCACAGGCAATCCATGCCGGCATAAATTTTATCACGCCACACAGTGTCACCCGTTCGCTCCCACTCGGTCATCCAGTTCCCCGCTAAGGCAAACCAATCCGGGCCAAGTCTTAACCGTGCCGGATATTTTTTCTCCGCCTCGGTAATCGGTTGTGCCAGACGCATCGGATCGTACTCGGCTATTCTTTCATCGGCCTGCAGCATTTCGCGCATAATATCACCGGTACGCTCGTCGGTTGTCAGGTAATAATAGAATCGTCGATACGGCGCCTGGCTGACGCGGACCTCTTTAGCACCGCAACCCCAGTGGCGGACATTATGACGTGAACCAAGCCCGGCAAAACGTCCCTGGTGATAACAATCCACCTCGCCGGTATGCCGGGTCATCGCTTCGGCCATGCGGAATATATCGGCTCGGCCGGTCCTCAGGAAACTATACCAAAGCCACATGTCAGTCCCTAATTCGGAATTATCCCAGGCCATGCCACCGAGGTCATAACGCCAGAGGTGCCTGAGGTCGTCGTAAGAATGCATCACATCGCCGTAATCCCAGAAACCGTACCAGTTGTATTGATCTACCGCCTTCAAATAAGTAGTCAAAGTCGCATCGAGCTTCTCTTCAATCTCTCGCTTGGCCGGAGTCGAGCGATCCTCCAGGCCCCAATATCCGAAGGCACGGACAGAATTCAAATACTGCGGCGTACAAACCAACAGCGGAGGTACCGCGGTGGTTTTCGCATAAGCAACAGTTTCTTCCTTGGTTGGTACACCTGCTGTCGGGAAAAGCGTCAATTCGCTCGTGCGCGCGATACCATTGGGTGTACTGAAACCTTCCTGGACGTCTTCATAAACTTCTTCCAGTCCATGGGCCACGGTGTCATAATGACGAAGATCCATCGCAGGAGCATCGGGCGACCACATCCATACTCGCAGTTCGGCCGCTTCACTGCTCGCCCGTCGCACTTCAAGAGCGGACGGATAGGATTGCCAGAAATCTTTCAATCCAACAGCCAATCCGCCTGAAACATCTCCGGTAAAAACCAGGCCCGAAGCCCGTTTTCCGGCCCCGGCAGGCAGCCAGCACCTTTCCGGATTGGTGCGTTTTTCAATTGTAAAACCGGCGGCGTTCGGCTGGAGCAATCTGAAATCATCCCATACGGCCCACTTCTCCAACAAGTTCTGTCCGCGACGATCAAGCTGTTCTTTATTCGGCACACGTTTACCTGCAATCTGATCCGGATAAACATCCGGTCTCCAGCGGAATTGCATACCTCTCATTCGGTTTGATTGAGGTTCATTTGTAGTACTATTATCAGGTTGTGCGATATAACGTCCCCCCCGACCTACCAAAGGCTGGATAGGTTCGGCCCATAAGCCGTTTCCTTCGCCGGAGAAACGCACGTGACGATTCTGAATTTCCTCACGCATCGGAACAGAAAACACCACTCCAAGCCCGCGGATAAAATCCCGATGCTCGTCACCGTCAAAAACTATCGAATGTACCATTCTGATTGGCACTTGACCGACATAAAAATACAAACGGACGTAGAAAGGCAGCCACCGACGGTCCGAGCTTTCGGATTTATGCATACCTTCGAATTTAACAACGGCACGAACCGGCCCGGTTTGCTCGACGGTAACTTTGTTTATTTCACTGACGAACTTTTCAAGCTGAGGTGATTCATATACATCGCTGCCTGGACCATGCTGCAGAACACATACTAAATGTCCCTTGGCGGCAACAATCCGCCCGTCAACGGTAATCGAATCTATGAAAAATTCCCCCTGACGTGAAAGACGGCACTGAAATTTCCCCGTATCGATTTCTATAGTTTCATTATTTTGTGTGACTTTTACTTCGGAAACACTTTCTGAAACTACCGGAACGTCTGCTTTCAGACTAAACGGCCCGGCCATATTAGAATCTGCGACAGTTGCAAAACCGCTCCATTTCAATGAGCCGTCGGGCCAATAAGCCAATGGCCAGCTCTGAACAGGCACACTTTTACCATCCGATGTAATTAACGTGAAAGTCTGCTCTTTATGAACCGTATTCTTCGGCCATGGTACACCCCAGCTAATCCCACTGCGGACAAGAGGCGTTTCGTCACCCAGCCAGCCGACAGGGACAGATTCCATCTGAGCACCAAAAACCAGATTCGAAGTAATCGAGCAAATAACAAATACATTAACATAAAAAAACAAAAATCTTTTTCTCATTGTATTTATGCTCCCGATTTTTCATGTACAGGTCATTTTCCTATCTTCTCAACAATAGGCAAAAAATAATCACATAAGCTACAATCATTCAGCCCACGAAGTCCCTCAATAACACAATACGCATTCAAGGTAGCGCCGGCGCCATTCGTATGAGTATATTCATTAGGTCCGAAATACATCGCCGTCACTTTTTTCAGCCCCTCCTTTTCATAGTGCTCTGCAATTATTTCATTGAGATCGACGAAAGCTGTACTTTTAGCTTTCGCCGCTTCGGCCGCCCATCTGGCGTAGTCGTTTGTTGACCTGTAAACCCTATTATTGACCCAATTGTTCCTTGGAATAAGTGAGCAGACAATAGGCGTGGCACCTTTGGCTTCAGCATCGTTAATATATTTTCGTATATACCAGCCGTAAGTATGAACAACTTCGTGCTCGCCGGTTAAAAGATTGTCGATTTCCTCCGTTTCCTCTCCGTTGCCTTTAAGTGTGCCGCGAGCCCTCCTATCGTCATTCAACGGACCGCCGTCATTATGTCCGAACTGCATAATGACAAAATCGCCGGACTTCATATCGGCCAAAACTTTTTCCCACAATCCCAGAGTCTGATATGTTCGACTGCTGGTTCCCCCCATTGCGCGGTTTTCAACATTGATTCGAGTCCTGTCGAAAAAGTCCGCAATCGGAGCACCCCAGCCCCATTGACCGTTCTCGCCGTCACCGAGCCGCCCGGTTCTGACCGTCGAATCACCTATCAAAAACAGGGTCGGCAAATCAGGCTTTGAAACAGGCTGAGCACTCGGATGCCATGTATCTGTCATTATCTCCTCGGTTTGCTTCAGGAAAATATCCGGCTCATAAATAGTGACATCACTCCCTTTGGCAGAAAGATAGTTCGTTAAGGAACAATCCTTAAGAGTTTTAAGACCGGAGACCACAAGTGCAGCATTGAAATTTGCCGCTTCGGCGTTCGTATGCGTATGATCTTTCGGAAAAAACGTCGCTACTCTGACCTGCCCCAACAACTCATACTGATCGGCAATAATTTTCATTAAATCGACAAAATCAACATCCTGTGACTCGGCTATTTCAGCGGACCATTGGCTGTAATTGCCGGAACCACGTTTGACCCGGCCGTTCTTCCATTCATTTCTGACAGTTAATGATAGGATAATTGGTGTCGCACCTTTGGCCTTTGTATCAGCGATGAATTTCCGCATATACCAGCCAAAGGTATGAACGACTTCGTTTGTGCCGGTTTGCAGGTTGTCGATTTCCTTAGTCTCTTCGCCAAGCCCTTTTAGCGAGCCTCGCGCCCGGTATCTATCATTAATCATGCCGCCATCATTATGTCCAAACTGGATTAGCACAAAGTCACCGGGGGTAAGTTCTTCCAATACTTTATCCCAGTATCCCTCGGTTTGAAACGTCCGGCTGCTTTTGCCTGCAACAGCGCGGTTAAGAACATTGATATTGGATGAATCGAAATAATAGGCAAGATGGCTGCCCCATCCGAGATCGGGACCGTTACTGGCCGTGGAATCTCCCACGATAAATAAATCCGGCAATCCGTCTCCGGACACGGATTTAACTGTCGTTCTCTGTATTTCCTCGGCAGCCTCCAGTTGGACCTGTGTAAGTGCTCCCACAATGAAAGTGAGTACTAATAATATATTGAACAAATTTCTTTTAGCCATAGATGTTTGCCTCCTTCACTTAAGGTCCTTCAATAACATCATTTCCACCAACCTGGGGCGGATAAAAACAGCCCACCATTTGCATCTCCACTTACGGATATCAAACTTACAACCCGATTAATCAGATTAGATTCTTATCGATAAATGATCCACTATTTAATTAGCCATTGAATTATAGAAGGACATCATCCTTCCCATTACCTGATTCCATCGCCTGCCTGAGAGCTTTTTTGTCCTGCTCGGAAGCTATGAAAAGATCTTCAGGAAATATTCGATACGATACAATCTCATCAAAAATCTGTTCGCTTTGAAAGGAATTTAATCCCATTCCCGCTAAGTATTGTAACCTCATATTGCGATCACGATTAATTTGAGCGTCCTTGAGCCATTCTGTTAAATCTCTTTCCCGTCCGGCATAAGTCGTAAGTAAAGATATCGCCGAGCTAAATTCAATTTCTCTTAGAGATTGCCTGACCTGCGAATAATCCCTGCTATCCAGACGTTCTCGAAGTTTTTCGACATCTATTTTATTTGATTCAGCCTGCCCAAGGATGACGATGTCATAACCTTCACCTTCGGAATCGTTGCTCCAAATCGTCCCGGAGGGAAAAACTTCAAAAAAGGTCGCAATCTCACTTTTGACCGCATCCGAATTGCTCTCGTACAAAGGAACCCATTGCGTCACTATGCCGCCCGGATTCAGTCTTTGTTTGCAAAGCTCGAAGTATTCCTGCGTATAAAGTGAGGCGGCACCTTTTACCCAGGGATGAATCGGGTCCGATGTAATGATATCGAATTTTTCTCTCGTTGTCAGAATAAAATGTCTGGCGTCATCCAGAACCATCTCCACACGTGGGTCATCCAGGACATTATTATTTTCCTTGCCGAAGTATTCTTTGACTACCTGTGGTATAAGCGGCTCGATTTCACAAATGACGATTCTTTCGATATCAGGATGATTCACAAACGAACCTGCCGTCACCGCCGCCCCACATCCCACAACCAGTACGGAGCGGGGCTTAGGGTGAAACAACGCCGGTACATGACCCAGCATTAATTGAAGACGCATATCGAGCGGATCGGTCGAAGCAACCACTTTACCACTGACATGAAAACACCTGACACCATCGTACATTTCCGTAACGGCTATTGAGGCATTCATACCCTCATCCATATACAGGGTTACCGAATCTTCCAGCATAGTAGGTAAATTGCGGCCGTAGGCAACCAATCCCCACGGCACTCCAGACACCGTCCATACCAGTATAATTGCAAATCCTAAATAAACGGCAAGGGATATTACTGCTGTCAATCTCATAGCATAGAGTTTAACCATACCTCGCGTCGAGACGATTTCGAGTTTTTTCCACAGTAAAGGCATTAACATCAAAATTCCTGCTACCGTTGATAATCCGATAATCAACCGCTGGGAATTTTGTGTCCCCACCAGAGGAATAGCTATCATACTAAAACCAATCGCCCCGACGATGGCTCCGACCGTATTAGCGGCATAAATACCTCCGACCAATCGTCCCGGGTCACGTCCCTGCACCGCAACCGACGCCAGTGCAAGAGGAAAACTCGCTCCCCACAGGCACGCCGCCGGAAGGACCGCCCAAATACAACGCAATAAATCGAGCTGGAAGTTATACCACGGATTATAGGAAAGTGACGGGTCAATCGGCCAGTATGGCAGAGATCTGCTCAACATATATGCGGTCCATGATATGGCCGCCACAAGGAGCATCTGACAACAACCCAATGCTAATCGCGGGCGAAGAGTATATCGGGAGATAACCGAGCCTATACTGCTTCCGATTCCAAGCCCGATTAGAAACACCGCCAAAATGATTGAAAAAGTATAAACCGTTGCGCCTAACATCAACGATAAAAGGCGTGTCCAGATTACCTCGGCTCCCAAAGCACAAAGTCCCGATAAACCGATTGTCACATACACCGGCCATGAGCCGGATACTTTTTTAACGTCACATTGCGCCTGCTGATCGTCCAACAAACGATACTTTGCCAGGCTTGACACACCTATTCCCAATAAAGCCACTGTTAAATTTATAGATGCCGCTACATAAGTTGCCGTCGTAATGTCATAAACTCGTAACAAGTAAAATCCTGCTAAAAGGCACCCGAACACAGCCCCGGCAATATTGCCTCCGTAGAAGAAACCCAGCCATGAAACACCCTTAGGCGTCATTTCAATCCAGCGGGATATCGCCGGTAACGTCGCACCCATCAATAAAGTCGGAGGCAACAGGCACATCGCACAAACCGCCCCGCGAAGTAAAATACCGGAAAAACCGTATGCGGCATGTGCAGTGTAAATCCGATTGATATACGGGATGCCGAACAATACGGCTACCCCGATAATTCCAATTCCAAGCTCCAACAAAGCATATACCCGTAAAGGGTGCCGGTAACGAGAAATAACCCGGGGCAAAATAATACTTCCAAGACACATCCCGCCCATGTATGTCCCCAATAATACCCCGAGTGAGACGGCGGACGAACCGATAACAAGCTGTAAAAGCTGGAACCAGATAATTTCGTAAATCAACGCCGAACAACCGCTGCCGATAAACAGCAGCAACACCAAGGGCAGAAACCGAAAAGATTTTGTTAATAAATTCGGCTCATCCGGATTTTGTTCAATCATATAAACACTTTCAATAAAACGTAATTTACTATAGTTATTTTCATATATCACAGCTTAATCAAGTTCTTTACTCTGAACTGTAATTTTCGCAGGATTTAATCCTTCACTCGTGGCTGTTACGGCGATATCGCCGCTTTGCCCCTCTTTCGCTCGAAGAATCAGCATCGCCTTGCCGTAAAACAATTTCCGGTAATCCGCCTGAAATGGTTCGAGCGAAAGTGGATTGCCGTTACCGACACCCGCAATTTCCGCCGGTCCTTGTATGCCGAAGCGAATAAGCCGGTCGGTCAAAGGACAAGGATTACCCTCTTGATCCAAAGCTTCGACCAGGATATAGCAGAGGTCCTGTCCAGTAGCTTCCAGTTCCCTTCGATCCGGTGTCAGGCGGATTTTCTCCGGTTCGCCGGCGGTTCGCATAACAGCTTCACCGATTTTTTTGCCATCTTTGTAAGCAACGGCTTTCAGCTCACCCGGCTCGTAAATAACTTCATTCCAGCGCAGGCGATATTTGTAGGTCGGCTCGTAGTAATCGGACTCCACTTTCTCCGGATACACACCGAATTCCTTAATACTGGCCCATACTCCCTGTTGAAGCCGGGTAAATTCAATCCGAACATATCTGCCTTGAGCATCGACGTCGTGGAATATTCTGGTCGGGCCACCCCACCTGGGGATTCTGCTCGTATTCTTGGTGACAATGGTCTGCCATGTCGAACCATCGGGAGAAATTTTAATTTCATACCCGTAGTTTTTCGATTCGCTCTCGAAATCGATAGCTAAATAACGAACGGACCGAACTTCACCCAAATCAACCTGCCACCATTGATTCGGCTCGGCAGTACTTGCACCCCAGCGTGTTTGTCTGTTGTTATCGTTTGCATGAGATACGATTAGACCTTTCTCATCCTGAACGGAACTTGCCATGGCGGTTTTGCCCTGTGCGAAATTAACCGCCTTTTCCGGCAAAACTCCCTTGTGACGTATCCCAAGTGATTTTCCATTTAAGAACAGTTCGGCGGAATTGCCGTTTGTATAAACGAAAACCGGGACATTCCTGTCTATGCGCTCAGGCCAGTTCCAGTGCGGCAGGATATGAATCGTTGTTGTCTCCGGCCTCCAATAGCTGCGATAAAGATAAAATCTGTCTTTCGGAATTCCGCAAAGGTCCACAATGCCGAAGTAGGAACTCCTCGCTTCCCGTGAGAAAGGTGTAGGTTCTCCTAAATAATCAAATCCTGTCCAAACAAATTCACCGGCGACAAAACCGTCGTCCTCCATCAATTTAAATTCCGCATCCAGAATATCCGACCAGCTTGCGGCGTTTAAATCGTAGGAATCTACCTGATTCCGACTGGAATAATCGGTTTTGACATTCGGAAGCGGTAATTCGTAGAATCCGCGCGTACTCAACGTCGAGGCCGATTCGCTGTAGATAATCGGTTTATCCGGATATTTTTCCCTGTATCGTGCATACCTTCTGGCATAATTCCAACCTGTAAAATCCAATGCATCCAGAATCGGCTCATCGACCGTATTGGGAATATGACAGGCCATACCTACTAGACGGCTCGGGTCATACTTGCGTACGAAGTCACTCATAAATTTTATTCTTTCAGGTGACTTTCCCTCCCTGTCGGACGGCTGATTTCCGATTTCATTGCCGATTGACCATACCACCACACACGGATGATTGCGGTCACGCATCACGAAGTTGCGAATCTGTTTCTGGCCATATTCTTCCAAAGGAGGCTGGCCCTGGACGCGCCCGGCTTTGTCGTCCCATTTATCGAAGCATTCGTCCCAGACCACGAATCCCATCCGGTCACACAAATCCAGAAGCTCCGGGGCCGATGGATTGTGACTGGTCCGAATTGCATTACAGCCCATATCACGCATGATTTCCAGTTGCCGTTCCATGGCACGGGTATAAAAAGCAGCCCCGAGCGGACCGTGGTCGTGGTGCAGATTAACGCCGTAAAGCTGTACCCGCCGTCCGTTAAGATGAAAACCGTCATCGGCAGTCAATTTAAAGGTCCTGATTCCAAAAGTCGTTTCTTCCGTATCCACAATCTTATTGCTTAATCGTACAATAGTTTTCGCCGTATATAACTTCGGAGTGGTTATATCCCATCGCTGTGGATTCGATATCATAAAAGACTGTTCCATATCGCTGGAACCACCGGCGGAAACAACCCCCTCTTTTGTACCTTCGGCCACCCGGCGGCCATCAGGATCGAACAAGGCCACTTCAACGGTAACTTTCGATTCGGTATCGAGGTGATTTTCTATCTCCGTACGGACACGAACCGTTGCAGATGTGTCACCAACCTCAGGCGTTGTGATATATGTTCCCCAATGTGCAATATGCACCGGATTACAGACAGTCATCGTCACTTTGCGATAAATCCCCGCCCCGGGATACCATCTCGTTCCCTGCTGCCGTGTATCGACATGTACGGCAATAACATTAGTCTCATCATATTTCACAAACGGCGTGACATCCACGCGAAATGATACATAGCCGTAATCCCATTGTCCGGCTAATTTGCCGTTTATATAGACCTTCGGAAATGCCATCACGCCGTCAAAATCCAGATAAACTCGCCGACCACTATCAGCCTTTTCGATCTCGAATGTTTTCCTATACCAGCCCTCGCCTCTCCAGGGTAGCTTCCCGGCATAACCGTTTTCGTTCGGATTAAAGGGTCCTGAAATAGCCCAATCGTGCGGCAGACGTACCTCCTGCCATGATGTGTCATCGAAGTCCGGCTTCTCGACGGCCTGTTGATTTCCCTTGGCAAATTTCCAGTTGCCATTGAAGTCCACAACTTTTCGTACAGCGTGATTGGCGGCCTTTCTACTAACAACGCCGGACATCTCCGAACAGCCAACTGTAATAAATAAAATCGACATCGATAATATCAAGATTGTAGGGTGGGGCTTGCCCCACCACGATGAAACCGGTGGGCTATAAGCCCACCCTACAGGCCGGCTTTTTCTTCTTAGAACTTTCATAAAACTCCCTTTCGGAATAATCAATCACTTTTATTAATCAGCCGAATATTAGGTCTTGGCGGTGACTTCATGCCTTCGCCCAGATAAAAGCCGGTATGCGCGGGCTGATTATATGCTACATTCTGCCATGCTACGCCCAGTCTGTAAACGGGGTCGTGCATCAGGGTGTATATACGGTGCTCGGTGGGTATAGTTGTTGTGAAGATTCGCAACTCTTTCCCATCCGAAGTTCTCCAGATAACTTCCTCCCTCCAGTCGCCCAGAATGTCGGCACAAAGACAGGGATTCGCTTTTGAGCCGTTATTCGTAACACAATTGTAATCTCCGCCGTTTAATAATCGTCTCACTCCGCCATTGACATAATCCCACTTATCAATATAAGCACCTCCACGTCCGAATCTTCTGCCGCCACCTCTACCATCCAGGATTTCACGAAGTAAATCACCGTCCCACCATATCCCCATATTGTATGAGTTGGGTTTTACATCAGAAATTTTTTCGCCTTTGCAGTTGTATAGGCCGTCGGAATTATTCGCCCAGCATTCATAACCCTTATAGCGCGGATCAATATCCATCGCCAATCCCCTGCCCGGGTTTCTCAATTCCAGCCCGAAAATAACTTCACCGGTTCGAGCGTCTCGAAGATTCGCACCGTCCGGGTGTCGCGGATTTTCATGGATCGCCCAGACTTCCAATCCATCTCTGTTCGGGTCGATATCGGACAGGTGCATGGCGTCACCGTGCCCCATGCCGGTCGAATAAAGTCCCGTGCCGTCATCGTCAATCGCACAGGCCCCAAAGATGATTTCATCCTTTCCGTCGTTATCGACGTCACCGACACTGAGATTATGATTGCCCTGGCCCCTGTATGCCTGGTTGCCTTCGGTGCCGTCGTCGCTGTCAAAAGTCCATACATTGGTCAGCTTTCCGTCTCTGTAGTTCCATGCCGCCAGGACCGCACGTGTATAATATCCCCGGCACATAATCAGGCTCGGTCTTTCGCCGTCCAGATAGGCAACGCAGGCCAAGAATCGGTCAACTCTGTTGCCGTTGCTGTCCCCCCAGCCGGAGCCGTCACCTCCTCGGGGCGGTATATAATCGGTTGTAACTATTTCCGCACCCGTTTTGCCGTCAAAAATTGTCAGAAATTCCGGCCCATCTAAAATCATTCCTCTGTTATTTACGTAATTGGCGTTAGGATCGCCGATTACCCTACTTTTTCCGTCAACCGTTCCGTCCGCCGTCTTACAGGCGACCTCCGCCCTGCCATCGCCATCTAAGTCATAGACCATAAACTGGGTATAGTGAGCGCCCTCACGAATATTGACACCTAAATTAATCCGCCACATGAAAGTGCCGTTAATTTTATAGGCTTCGAGCCTCGTTTGTCCCGTTGCCCCTCTTTGAGAATTATCACGGGGCCGCATCTCCTGTTTGAGAACGATCTCGTATTCACCGTCACCATCCAGGTCGCTCACGGAGGCGTCACCCGGTGTGCAGCCTTCGGGAGTTTGGAGCGGGATTGTAATGTAATTCTGATTCCAAACCTTTACCGGGGCGGTGGGTTTTCCCTCTCGACCATTGATAATTGCACGGACTGTATAAACGGAATCGACACTGCCGTTATTATCAACAAAATTGGTGGAATTGGTCACAGGCTGGGAATTAATTTTGGTCTTGTCTCTGTAAACGTTAAAGGATATTTCCTCGGGATCCGTCCCAAACATACGCCAGCCGATATAGACCTTATTATCATCTAACTTCACAGCAACACCTCCCCGGTTGAGATATTCCATCTGCCGCTGTGCCTGTAGGGTATTTGTTAATACAAACAATATTCCGAGTGTAAAAGCTATTTTCATCATGGGCTTTGATTTCGTCATGCCGTTGTTCCTTTTGCTTATGAACTTATTGGGTACCGAGATAGTAACTTGTCATAGCGTAATGCCGGTTTGTGTAACCCATTGTGCGGTGACATACATCATTGCGATACAGCGGATCCTGCTTCAGCCCGACATGCATCCCTCGCCGGCCGGATTGTTCGGTTTGATCCTGTGCCAAAACAAAACAACCGAAGATACAAATCAACAAAAGACACAGTAAAACAGTACGAATCATTATTTTCTACCGATATATTTCGAGTCCAATTTCAAAGTTTACATATTGAGATTGCCGCCTAAAGCTGCTTGTACTCAACGCTATCAAACTGCATGTCGGGGACAGGATTACACTGAGATGTGCTGAAATCCTTAACGTTCTTAAGGATAAAAGTCGGCACTTTCTCAGTAATCTGCGCCTCAACGTTGCGAAATTCCGCCTTTTTGACATCCTCAAGAATAAAAGGCGGCCGGAAATCCTCATTTTCAAAAGCAACATCGACGTTATTCAACTCGATACCTTTGACATGGCGGATAAAAAAGCCGTACGCGGGAATGGGAGCAAAATTTCTCGGATCGGGATAACCGTCTTCGAGTTCGGGAACTTCGACAGCAGCCTGCTCTTTCGAAGCACCGCCTTTAACTAATATCCGGATATTGCTAAGTTTCACCTCTTCGATATCGTGCCCGGGAATACCTATAATCAGCGAGCCATAACGCGGGTCGGCATTATAAACCACCACATTATTGATATTGATTCGGCGAAGTTTCCCCACGGGAACTCCTTCCGGGCTTCTCATGCGCCTGCCGAGACGCAGAAAGAACGGCGAATTCGTAATATCCCGCATGGCGATATTGGAGATAGTGACATCTTCGAGCAATCCGCCGTCCACAGTCTCCAGTGCAATTCCACGGCAGCGGTCGAAGACGCAGTTGGATATCGTTATATTCTTGAATCCTCCGTTGGATTCCGTCCCGAACTTGATGCGCCCGGTGACACCGCCCTTATCGGGAGCCTGTTTCTGAGTTCGTTTGAATGTTCCATCCAGCAACGTGCCCTCGTCGTAGCCGCTCACCTGGCAATTGGTTATCGTCACATTCTCGGTCACCCGTGCATAGCCCAGTGCAAAGGAGCTTTTAAGAACAATCGCATCGTCGTTAGGGGAATTGATCGTGCAATTCGAGATGCGAACATTTTTGCAGCAATCGACATTTATGCCGTCGCGATTGGTATCGATCCTGACGTTATCGATGGTAAAATTATCCACAGCAGTCGGCAGGATGCAGAAATGCCCGCCCATCAAAAAGGTCACATCTTTAATTACAACATTCCGGCAAAGTTTCAACGCGATTGCCTTATTCCCCGCTCCTTTATCCTTGGGTCTATCCCATTTACCCAGGCCCTTGCCGTAAATCATGCCCGGACCGAGGATGGAGATATTCTCAAGATTCTCACCCCAGATAAGACTGTCATGCCAGTGGCTGTGACCGAAGTCCTGATACCTGTGCTCATCACCCCACGGATTCGGTTCGGCAGGGTCATAGCCGGCTTCGGCAGTATGTGCGGCGGCCAGAATCGTCGCACCATGATCGATATATAATGCAATATTGCTTTTTAATCGAATCGAATAACATGCATACGTACCGGCAGGGAAATAAACCGTCCCACCACCGACAGCGGCGGCCGCTTCTATGGCTTTATTAACAGCAGGCGTATCAATTGTGTTGCCGTCACCGGTTGCACCATATTGTTTTACATCGAATACGTCGGCATTAACCTGGACTGCTACGAAAACTATACAAAAAGACAATGTTAATAAACGTTTCAACATAAAAAAAGCTCCTTTCTATTCCAGGGGATTATTTTAGCTCGACATCCCAAACTTTGGATCTTCGGGATTTACCTTCCGGACCTTCAATATATAACGTGACAACATAATCACCGGATCTTTTGTACTGGTGGATCGGATGCTGCTCGGTCGAGGTCGTTTCGTCACCGAAATCCCATTTCCACGATGTTATCTTCCCGTAAGATAAATCCTTAAAAGCCACCAATCTGCGTTCCATATCTATCACTTTGAATGACCACTGGGCCTCGATAGGCTTGCGGAATTTTTCATCGAGCGTCATTAATTTAAAAGCGCACAAATGCCAGGCGTTGCCGTACATCCGATGCTGCCTGGAAAGATTCCAGAAACCGTTATTGCTCCTGCTGTTGACGTCATCGTAATCGATTATAGCCCAGGACAAACCGATGATTTTATTATCCCATAAGACAGACTCCACGGCTCGTTGCGGTCCTTCCGGGCCGGCATAATCAAAAGGCGTAATCCAGAATTCAAGCACGAGTTTACCGGATTCACCCGGTTTGAAATCATAATTATATGCGGCATTCGCATAGGGAAGCTTTTTTATCCAGGGCTGAACACCCCAAGCTAATGTCCAGTCCTTACCCTCGGCGGGTGTAAAGATATGATAATTTTGAGCGTGGACGCCGTGAATAGCCCAGTTAGCCTCCTCGTCGCTTATCCTGTCATCGGCGGCCGCGTTTACACCTGCTGGTCCAACCTGTTCGGGAACCCACATTTCACGATGTCCCTTATCGATTAACGGCCCCCCTGATGCATCGGCATCCACGACTATCTCGAACGTATCGTTATGCAATCCGGTCTGGGAAAAATCCCAGTAATCGTCATAAGCCTCGTACAGGAAATAAAGCTTATTCAATCCTTTGACCCATCCTACCCTGACGCGGACGTCCAGATTGTTCGGGTCGGCTTTGGTATGTTTACCGGAATCCTCCCAAAGCTGGTCGGTCCCGATGATGTATTCATCCGGCACCATAGACCAGTCATCGGTGTCACCATCAATACGCGGTATCATATTCGCCGGAAACTGGAATATTTTGAATGTCACGTCCTTGCGGTCCAGCGCCGTCAAAGGAGAACATGCCGACACTGTCAAGATGATAATAATTGTTATCCGTAATTTACCCATTTCGACCTCCATTCAAAATGCGATGTTTTAATCAATCCGTCATACGCCTTAAGTTAAGGAACAGCCATAGCCGTTATCGAGGCACTCGGAATATCGCCGATAACGACCAGTCTCGTTCCGTAAGCTTCCATTTCCAAAGGTAGATTAACGACACCATTTTCGGCAGAAACTCCGGCCATAGCTTTAATACTTCCCGTGGTCGGTTCCCAGTTTTGTGCCTGCCCTTTCGCAGCCCGAAGTTTCGCAGTGAGTGACTGTTTTTGATCGCTTTCATTAAAGAAGAAATAAACATCCGCGTCACTCAGGCGACGATGAAGATACTTAATTGCCGGATAGTTCCGGTCGAGAGTAACGTCGGGTTCCGGCAAGGCTTTCAGGACACTTTCGGTAAGCTGTCCGGAAGATTCCAGAGTTGCCCAGCTAATATCGGCCGACCCTTTTGCTTCGAGAAACGTCCTTTCAACCACTAACGAAGGTGCATCTCCGAGAAAAATCACCTTGCCGCCGTTTTGAGCAAAACTTTTCAGCCGATCCAGAGACGCTCTCGAAATTGCAGTTATAGAAGGGATGATAATCGCCTGATAACTCTGACCGCTAAGATTTGTAAAGTTATTTCCCTCAAGTTTCATCACGGATGATATCGCCTGCTCATCGACGAAATCGAAATCTCTCTGATTTTCCAGAAGCTGTTGAGTGACGTCCAATACATTTTTATCCGCATCTTCATTGCCGAGCCACAAACTCATTGTCGGATAATACAGCCCTATCTGAGCCGCGGGACGTCCCTGTGAAAGGACATAACAAACTCTATTCAAATACATGGCAGCTATAAAGAACCGCTCGTCGGCAAGCCAGCCCCCCATTCCGCTTCTACCTTCAGTCGAGGCCGGAATCCACATGACCTCAACCATATTAATTCCGCGAACAATCTGATGGTTGAGAATCCACATAGCCTGATCGAGATTCGGGCTCGGTTTATATGCAGCAAAACTTTCGGTAAACGCCCGCGGCCGACCGAAAAGATGTGCCGCCGATGAAGCATACTTTGGGTAATCCGCAACTTTGTCCATCCAAATCTGGCTCCAGATAGCATCGACACCCGGCATCTGAACATCTCGCATACATCTGAAAAAATCCCCTTCTGAGCGAGTCAGGCCCGTCATCTGATCTTCATGATTGAGATGGACTAAGTACTCTACATTATTTTGAGCACACCACTTAGACTGCTTACCGAAGAAATTCTCGCTAAATATCTCCGACCACACGTCCCAGTAATCGGCCTTTGCCCGCTGCTGCTGTTCTGTCAGACCGCGACGTTGGGTGAAAGAAGCAAGGTATGGCCGAATATCATAGCCCTTTCGCTTCTGGAATCGATCAATAATCATATCCGTCCAGGGAATGATGCCGTAATCAGGCTCATCGCCCCTGAAACCCAGAACGGTTTTGCCGAATTCATCGCCCACAACTTTTTTGTATTCCTCATGCGTCCATTCGATAAATTTCTCCACTGCCTCGGGCTTGAGATAATCACATAAAGCATGAGTCCCGTCCTTGGCTCCGATTTTCGGATTATTCACCGAGCGTGTGGCCGAAGTGCGAAACTGCTGCTCAATCACGTGTATCCGCCATTGACCATCGGGAGCAGTCCAATTCAAACGGCCGTTCACAGATTCGAGAACCTTGGAATTGCCGTCCGTTTCATTTACTGCAACGGCACAGATTGTATTATCCTTAACCTGACGATCCACAATCTCACCGCCTTTTGCAGTAAACCGGTCTGTTACCCTGAACGTCTGCATAGTCAGGTCCGGGCAAAGCTCGCTGAACTTTCCTCCGGCAAAACCGCTTGGATACTTGCCTTCATCTACCAACCATACGCGCATACCATTCTCGCGGGCCTGCTCCACCGTATATTTGACTAAGGCAAACCATTCGGGCGAGAGATATTTCGCCTTCATATGATATCCTGCTTCCAGGGTAACCGCCCTGACGTTTTTGGAGCTGTATTCTTTCAAATCGCGGGCGATTACTTTTTCATCCACCGGACCATCCCAGCCCCAGTAAAATGTCATGCTATATACGGAAGATGGTGTCTTAAAATTGGAAGCCACTTCGGCAATACTCGGATTGGAAAGCTCCTGCCAGGGTCTTTCGGAGGCAATTGATCTATTCGACAAACTCACGGCGGGTATATACAAAAGAAAAATCGCAGGAACTATATGTAAATAAGTTTTCATTTTTCCCCTTTCTCTTATTTTGAACTAAAATATCCGGCACAAACAGGCACAATATAAAATTTACACATGCCGATCGGTTTTTAGTTATCGCTTCTGATATCGGATATGATTCACGATTATATTCCTTCATGTAATATTTTTCAGACTGTGCAGTTAGAACTCCCATCCGCAATGGAATCATTCACAAAGTATATTTCTGCCCAGTATATTACTTTGGAATTATCATGTTGAGGTATATATATCGACGAGGGATGAGGCTTTTGGTTAGAACCCCGCCCAACCGCCGGATATGTCAAAAAATTAAATAACACAATTACAGCACTATTGTCAACCAATGTTCAACAACTCCACAGAGATTGCTGGTACGACCTGCAACCAACATTTTTGGTTTAAGATTGTACTAAAACAGCCAAAAATTACAAGTAAAAATGCCGGGTCGATTGTGTAAATCCAAATAAAGACTCCTACAGACGCTCTATCACATGTTTATGGCGCAGCTTCAATTTCAACAGAAGTCTGCTTTAGTCCATCGGCGAGAGCTGTTACCTTAATTTTGCCGGGATTTCGTCTCGCTTGCAGGATGGCCAGACCCCGGCCGTTAAAAGCTTTGTGTTTGTTGTCTTTGTAACCGTCAAGATTATTGAGGTTTCCGTTACCTATGCCGATGATATTGCCCGGCCCGTCGATCTCGAACGCCACCTCATGCTCCGCGTCGGGAATAATCACTCCTTTATCATCCACAATCCGAAACTCGATGTGTGAAATATCTTTGCCGTCGGCGCGAATTTGATTTAAATCCGGCAGTAACTCAATCCGGCTCGCCGACCCTGCCGTCTGCAGGACATACTGGCAAACGTTTTGGCCGTCGTTGAGTCCCACTGCTTTTAATACTCCCGGCTCATAAGGGACTCTCCAGTTTAACACTCCGTTCCTGGCCTGTGAATACGGTCTGGTTCCGATTTGTTTGTCATTAAGTATTAGTGACACTTCGGAACAATTCGTATAACAAAGCACATTAACCGATGTATTTTCCGGCCAGTTCCAGTGTCCGGCACCCCTGAATCCCCGCCCTCTCCCGCGGCCTCTTACGGAGACAAAAATATAGACCATAGGCTCATCGCTCCACAGGCTTTGTCGGAACCATGCAAGTGGCTTTTTGAAACCACACAAATCGAGCAGCCCCGTCCCGTTTGCCGTATTCGGCCATTGACTTGCTTCACCGAGATAATCTATTCCGGTCCACAGGAACTGACCGGCGACATAATCATTGTCCCTGACTATGGCCCAGGCACTATATTGGTCACCGTTTTCACTGCCGAAGATAAACCGCTCCGGATATTTCTTGTGGTCGGCCTCATAGAATTTTTCCTGATAGTTATATCCTACCACATCCAGCATCTGCGCCAGTCCGATCGCATTTGACATTTCGATAGTCGCCAGTGCCGCCGTTACAGGACGCGTTTGGTCCAATTGTTTCACCGCCGCAATCAGTGGTTCGGCATATTTGACCATATTTTCGGCAGGCGGTTGTTCGGGACGATATTGGCCGCCAAGCACCGGATGGGAAAACGGATCATTGCGATAATCAACCTCGTTGCCGATACTCCACATAATGATGCATGGATGGTTGCGGTCTCTGCGAATCATGTCCCGTATATCGACAAGGGACCATTGAATAAAATCTTCACCATACCCGAATCGGCTGGGTACGCCGTTATTCCAGCCGGTGATCCATTTGTTTTTTGGCGGCGTAAATTCGTCGAAAGCCTCGTCCTTGACAAGCAAACCGAGCCGGTCGCAAATATCCAGTAATTCCGGCGCCGGAGGATTGTGAGAAGTCCGGATAGCATTGGCCCCCAACTCTTTCATCAGACGCAAACGCCGCTCCAATACTTTATCCGGAACGGCAGCCCCAAGACATCCGGCATCATGGTGAAGGCAAACACCTTTAAGTTTGACCGGTTCGCCGTTGAGAAAAAAACCTATTTTCGGATCAAATTCGATCTTACGAATTCCAAAAGGCGTGGAAACTTCATCAATCACAGTATCATCCTGTTTTATGCTGCTTTGAAGCGCATACAAAACAGGATTCTCAATCGACCAAAGTTGAGGCTTTTCTACTTCAATCTGCTGAACGAGGACCTGCTGTGAATTTGCATTAAGCTTTCCCCGGACAGTCTTTCCGGCAATAATCTTTCCATCGGCCCCGACAATATCCGATTGAAGAAAGAATTCTTTTGCCTGATTCGAATTGTTCTTTATCGTAGTCTCGATGCGTACTAATGCCGAATTTTCCTTAATCTCCGGCGTGGTGACATACGTCCCCCAATGCGCGATTCTGACCTTATCGGTAATTCGCAACCGCACATGGCGATAAATGCCGGAGCCGGTGTACCAGCGGGAATCGGAAAATTTCGTATGATCCACACGAACGGCGATTATATTTTCCTCGGAGCCGAATTTCAGATGCGGCGTCATATCATATTGGAAGCTGATATATCCGTACGGGCGTTTGCCAAGAAAATGCCCGTTTATCCAGACTTCCGAATTGTTGTAAACTCCGTCGAATTCTATCGCTACCAGTTTATCTTTATCAGCAGCGTCCAGCCTGAAATGTTTACGATACCACCCTATACCACCGGAGGCATATCCGTTACCGCTTCCGTATTCGGCGCCGAACGGCCCCTCGATACTCCAGTCATGCGGCAGATTTACAATTCTCCAAGCAGAATCGTCAAACTCGGGCATCATTGCCGTAGCAAAATTTCCCTTGCTGAAACGCCAGTCGAAATCGAAATCCATGCACGTCCGAGCTGAAGTTACTGCAGCTATAACTAAGACAATTAACACCACCAAAAAGCTAATCCCGTTCTTTCTGTTCATTGTAAAGTTCCCCGACAATTCAGAGTTCATCTCAATTCGTCTTATATTTACAGGATTTTATTCAAATCTCCGTCAAGGGAAATTGATTGACCGTCGGCCAGATTGACATCTACGACTTTGTCTCCATATCGGACTTTACAACTCTGCACGCCCTTGCTACGAACAACGGCACCGGTTAACTTGCCTTTCTCCCACCGGATATCTATTTCAAAACCGCCGCGAGCACATAATCCTTTAACCGAACCGTTCGGCCAGGCCGACGGAAGTGCCGGAAGTAATTCAATTTCACCAGTATGACTTTGAAGCAACATTTCGCAAATAGCAGCCGTGGCGCCGAAGTTGCCATCCATCTGCATCGGCGGATGATTCGCAAACATGTTAGGCAGAAGATTGTAGGTGAAAAGCCCCCGGACCATACGATACGCATCTTCAGGTCTGTCTAATCGGGCCCATAAGGCGCAACGCCAGGGCCAGGTCCAGCTCCGCCGGCTGTCGCCTGTTTCGCCGCGAGCGGCAAGCGAGACTGCCGCCGCCTTAGCCAAATCCGGCGTTACGGTCGTGCTAATCTGTTGGCCGGGGTAAACACCCCACAGGTGAGAAGTGTGCCGATGCTGGTCGTTGGGATCATCAATGTCCTCTATCCACTCCTGGAGCTGGCCCCATTTCCCGATTTTCGGCCCGAGAAGTTTATCCCGCATCGTCACGAGTTTATCGCGGAAACGCGTATCAATTCCCAGACTATCTATAGCCTCGATTGTATTATTAAACAAATCCCAAACGATCATCTGGTCGTAGGTCACTCCATCGACGCCGCGTGGTCCGTGCTCCGGTGACCAGCCGTTCGGCACAACAAGCCTGTCGTCCGGCAATTCTTTAAGGTGATCCGCCCAGAATTCACAGATTTCCTTCATCATAGGATAGGCGGTTTCTAAAAATTCCTTATCAAGTGTAAACGCATAATGCTCCCAGAAGTGCTGGGCGTACCATGCGCTGCCGCCCATATTCCAGACGTAGCTCATGTTGCCGAAAGGATTCGATTCCGTGCGCACGGTCCATCCGTGAATAAGCTTTCCCTCGGGCTGCGGGAATTGTTCGGCGGTGGCCTTCCGATATGGAACGCGCAACGCCATGACCATCTCGAATAAACGCAGGTGACACTCACTTAAGTTTGCCGGCTCGGCGGGCCAGTAATTCATCTGGATATTTATGTTGGTATGATAATCGGCGTTCCACGGTGGATTATTCCGGTCGTTCCAGAGTCCCTGAAGATTTGCCGGCAAAGAATCCCGCGAACAGGACATTAATAAATATCTGCCGTACTGAAACAGCATCGCTTCCAGGCCGGGATCGTTTCCCTCGGCGGTATAAGCTTCGATACGCTTATCCGTGGTCAGGTTCCTGCGTTCGGCGGAACTTTCTCCGAGGTTCAAATCCACTCTGTCGAATAGCGAGAGATAATCTTTAATATGCTCATCACACAACTGCTTGAATGACTTTGTTGAGGCGGATTTCATCTGTGCCGTCAATTTATCGTGTGGATGGTCACCCATGAATTTCTTTTCATAATCCAAAATATAACTTGTGCCGGTTCCCAGAATTATCGTAAGGGCATCACATCCCTTGAAGGCGATTTTACTGCCGTTAGCACTAATGGCACCGCCATCATTGAGCACAATAACCTGACTTTCATAATACATCGTTATTTCCGAGTCTCTGCTTGCCTGAGATTGGGATCTTTCGGTCTCACTGCGTCGGTCACGGCGTTTGCGCCCGGCCATTCGCAGAGTTAAAGCTCCGGAGGATTTCATTTGGTTACCTTCAACAACAGTCGGAGCATCGTGCATGTCCGCCAGCTCAATTTCACCGGTATAGGACCCCGGCTTATCGGCACTGAGATGAATCACAATAACCTGGGCCGGATGGCTGGCAAAATAAACGCGTTTATATGTGACGCCATCGGTTTTATAACTTACCCTTGCCTCGCCCCGGCTCAAATCAAGCTCTCGAAGATAATCAGTGACATTACTGTCGTGGCCGGGAAGATAAATATTCAAATTGCCGAAAGCCTGATAGGCGCCCATAACATCTTCGTTGCCGGTCCAGAGACTTATTTCATTGAACTGAATCCTATCCGTCTCCAGGCCACCGAAGAGCATCGCTCCCATGCGGCCGTTACCGATGGGCAATGCTTCGGTTTCCCAATTCCGGGCCGGTTTGTCATAACGCAATGTGAGGTCTTCGGCAGTTGCCGATCCGAACAGTGACAATAAGATTAATACGATTGAAAAACAGTTGTATTTACAATTCATCTTCTTCTTTTTCGAATGAATCTACCATTCTATTTTGATTGACCGCCGGTAAATCCGGCAAGGGCGTAAACAAGTCCAGCCTGCCAGTTTATGGCGATTTCATTTGTTCTGTAATCGTCCTGAATATCCTGCCAGTTTGTTGCGCCGGGATGACCGCCACCGACCAGATAACCGGGCCAGGGATCTTTGATATTATCCGCACCCGAACGCCTGTCGTGCGGGAACATCGGCGGATTGATTCCGAGACCGGTGACATAAGAACGGCCGTAATAATTTCTGCCGAACAAATGCCCTATCGCATCCAGAGCAGCATCTATATATTCCCGCTTGGGAGATAATTTATTCGCCACCTGCAGATTCAATACCTGCCGGCCGATTGTCCCGTTGCAGCCCCAATAGTACCGGCGAAACGGTCTGCCATATACGTCCTGTTTCGTATTGTCCACAACGCCATCGGCAACGGTAATAATATCCCGGCGGACAGTCTCGAGTAATTCTGTATTTCTCCCCGCCCGCCTGGAAAGGACATATGTAAACATCCCGAGATTTCTGACGTTTCCCCAGTCCCAATCTTCATCCACCTTTCTGTCGGAATCTCCGCCCCCTCTTCTTCTGCCGCCGGCGGTGGACGCAGCGATTCCGGTCTCCAAATCTTTGAGACATTCCATATCCCCGGTCGTTTCCCACATCTCGGCAGCGGCCCAGAGCCGGTCGTCAGTGTCATTAGTCTGGTAACCACCGGTATTGAAATCTCCCAGTCGGAACCTTTTAGGCTCCGGATTTTTTCGCAGGAACTCGTAACTGAGTTTCGCCGCACCAAGACATTTTTGTGCATATTCGGTATCGTATGGCTTGAAATACCTTGCCGCCATAGCCATCACGGCAACAAAATCCGCAGTAGCGGCTGTGCTCCAGTCTGTAAAATATCTTTTCTCCGTATCTGTGTCCGGCATAACAAATCCGGAGAAATTCAGGCGTGTTAATTTATGAGAAACTCTTCCCGAACCGTCCGGGTATTGCATCTTCAAAAGCCAGTCCGTCTCCCATTTGAGTTCTTTCAGGAAATCCGGAAAGCCCGGCGCGGTATCGGGAATATCGAGCGATATTTTTTCCAGCCTGTCCTGAAAATGGTCCCATGCCAGAAACAGGCACCCCATCGTGATACCTGCATTGACGGTGTATTTGCCGTAATCGCCGGCGTCATGCCAGCCTCCCGTGCCGTCCCTTTCGGAAGTGTCGTCTATACCCATATAATCCTGGTAGGCATCGTTAAGGTGACATGCTTTTTGAGAATATTTATTGCCGTTATGTTCGCCTTCGACTGCAGTGCCGCAGCGCCAGAGATAAAAGCCCCGCATTGCGGTATAATAAGCAAAATCAAAAACATTATCACCAATTTCAAATTCAACAGATTTTCCAACTCCCGGAATATCAAGATAGAATTTGCCTTTTTCGCCGATCCTGGAAAAATCAGCAGTCCATACATCCTGATCCACATCTTCCTGATGCACAGGCCCTGTTGTTTTGCCGGAATAAACAACGGAATCATCCGATACTTTTTTAACTGTATATTCGGAGCATTCTTTTACGATGGAAGCTTTCTTCGGCATATCCGGCAGATATCCAAGGGAATTCAGTCGAATGTCCGAACCCGATGCCAACGAGATCGAAAACAATAATGTCAGGAAACTGATTAATATGACTTGTTTATTCACGTCGATTCCCTTTCCAATAATTTCATGCTTTTATTACATTTTCCCCAATGATATTAACTTCTCAAAACTCGAATCATAACTGCATCAGGGCATTTTGGCCAATAGGAAATTAATACAAGATTTTTCAATCCTTTGACTCTAAGGTGTCTTTTCCGGAAAAAGTTAATATCCTTGTCACAGGCAGGAATTTGCATTTGCTAAATATACGGCAGCGATTACAATAAATTTGTTAAAGATTTAATGCCAAATGTATATCAGTTCCTTAACGAAGAAAGGAAAGGCAGCTCCATGAAAATCTCAAGGCGCGATGCAGTCAAACTTATAGCCGGTTCCATTCCTGCGTATTTTGTGATTTGTGCATTGTCATTGGCGGCTAATGCCTCGGCCGGTGTCGATGCGGCGGCCGGGACGCAGGAAAATGTAGCAAAAATTTCCCTGACCCTTGAAAAAGCGGCGTCAATCCCCGTACCGCGCGATTATCTCGGTTTCAGTTGTGAAACAGCTCAATTGGCCGACCCAACCTTCTTTGACCCGGAAAACAGTGAGCTGGTCTCGCTTTTTAAGACGCTCACTCCCGAGGGCATTTTGCGCCTTGGCGGCAATTCCAGTGAATTTTGCTGGTGGAAGACAGCAGCTAACGATCGTCCGCCGGAGCTGCCCGAGTCCGCTCACCGAGAGGATAACTGGATGCCGCGTTCGTTTACAGCGATCGAGCCGATTGCCGTTGATAACCTGGCGGGCTTTTTGGAGGCGACGGGCTGGAAGGTGATATATAACTTAAATCTCGGGACGGGCACGCCCGAGCGGGACGCCGAGGAGGCGGCCTATGTCGCAAAGAAGCTGGGCAAGCGGCTGCTCTATTTTCAGATCGGAAACGAACCGGAGTATTACCGCAACGACAACAACCGGTTGCGTTCCCGGGACTGGAACTTCGATAAATACCTCGACCAATGGATGGCCATTGCCCTAGCGGTAATTGCTCGCGTGCCGGAAGCGGTTTTCGGCGGGCCGGACGTCGGTTCGAGTGGGCAGTGGGTTATCCGTTTCGCGCGTCAAGCTCCACAACAACTGCCCGGCAGGATTGTGGCCTGTAGCGGGCATTATTACGTTATGGGGCCGCCGGACGACCCTCGCTCTACCGTCGAACGGTTGCTCGCTCCGGATCCCAGGGTGGACCGGGATGTGCCGCGTGTAATCAATATAGCCAGAGAGAACAACCTCGTTTACCGAATGACCGAGGGTAACTCCTGTTACCGTGGCGGCAAGCCGGGCGTTAGCGACGCCTTCTGCTCGGCCCTCTGGGGGGCGGATTACCTCCTAAAATTGGCGAGTTTTGGCTGTGCCGGTGTGAACCTCCACGGCGGCGGTGCTAAAGTTATTCGCAGCGCACTCGGCGGGCATCTGCCGGGAGAACATCTTACCCCCGATGCAGCGGCTATCGCAGCCGAAGGCAGCTTTTACACTCCCATCGCCGGCAGTCGCGAAATGGGCTTCAAAGCCCGGCCCATCTTTTACGGCATGAAGTTAGCGGGTGTTCTGGCCGGAGGCCGGATGCGTCCGGCACACTTCGATAAATCTCCGGCAAATGCATCGGCCTTTGCGGCGGACATGCCGGATGGGAGCACTCGCATGGTCCTGATCAATAAGGATGCAAAGCAAAAGTTAGAGATTTCCATTCCCTCTGCTCATGATGCACAGGTCTGGCGCTTGCAGGCTCCCGCGTTGACTGCCATTTCGGGAGTGACTCTTGCGGGCACGGAGATCAAGCCCGGGGAAACATGGCAGCCTTCGCACGAAGAGAATCTTGTCAGTAAGGACAGCCGGGTGCAGATCGACGTCGAACCCGCCTCCGGGGCCGCACTATTTTTTAACGGAAACCTCTAACCTGCAAGGCATGTCGCGAAAAAATCTCTCAGAGAGAATTCGACACGAATCCTCTTCCAAAAAGCCCCGGAATCACAATAACCACTGGTAGTTTCTTTTGGATTCTCCCGGAACAGAACCTGACAGCTTTAATTGTCACTGTCTTTTATAAACCTTTTATCGTTCATCATCCTTTTGTGCAATAGATGTCCGCCCTCGGAGACGCCTTTCGACATAAACATGAAAATAACAAAGTTTGTCACGAGTTTTTTCATGAAGAATATATGTCATAGTTTCTGTTTTACGAAGATTAATAAGTGTTCCATTATGTCATTAAAAATATCGTCTTCGCTAATTGTAGAAATATCTATATAATGGCCATCCTTAATAAAAGTAACTCCGAATTGATCATAGATCATATCAATATTGTATTCGAATTTCTGATTTTCTTTTACAATTTCTCCTTGTTTATGAGCCTCTATATATATGGAGGTCTCGTTATCTGACCGTTTATAATGTGCAAACATATCACGTTTTTGCAATAGTTCTTCTGCTCTTACAAATGCTGGTACAAGTTTTTCAGAAACGAAAGAAATTGCCTTTATGCGATTGGCTTCTTTAGCAGCTATGTGTTCTCTTTCTTTTTTTTCGTTCTCCTCTTTTTCTTTCTGTTTCTGCTGCAAAGCATCATCTAACTTCTTTCCCCAATCTTCCATTTTTCACCTCATCTTCTTTTCTTATTGTCATATCAACCATTAATATGTACCTGTCCGTAGTTTTCTACTTTTATATACTCGTATTATTTCCTACTAATGAAAGAATAGGTCCCTTTTCCTGAAAATCTCGCGATTTCTGCAACCCCAGGCGTCCCTAACCAAGACAAGAAGTCTTTTGGTGTTAGCAATCCTGCATGAACCCGGAGTATTGCTTCCATAAATACAGAATGCTCCACCAGGGTAATATTTGGTGAGGCTTGTGCCTTAATTTTTGAATGCTCGTTAAATGCCGGCTTGCCTAGAGTCACTCGACGCATCTTCTCATCGAAGTCTGCCGCCTTTTGTAAAATTGCGAATGCTTCTTCTTTACTGATTAATGATTTTTTGGTGCAAGTCTTACATTCAATGAGTACATTTAAATCACCATACTCAACCAATATATCCGGAACATTTTGTCGCTTACCATCATCAATTACCTTGACACTCCAACTTGATTCCTCTTCCAAAAACTTCTTAACTGCAATTTCGTAATCAACACCTAGTTTAGTATTACAATCATTGACGAGGTTTTCGAGACCAAGCTGTTTTGCTACACGTAAGTGGGTTCCTACAAGTCTGTCAGTTCTATATCCAATAACAGATGCAACAGCATCCATGAGTGCTGTGACTCTACGCTCATTACGCAGGATTCCAAGCAATTTCTCTTTTCCTGCGCGAAGGACATCTTCGAATGTTTCCATGCCATTTTGTATAATTGCCATGGCCCGTTGTCGCCCGAATCCAGGGACGCCATGACGCTCTGCTACTCTGATAAGATCAAGCGCTTCTGCCGGCGAGCCCCAACGAATCCTCCTAGAGAGCATTGCAAAACGATTAGCGACTTGCTGTGACAATCCTAAATCAGGGATACAACTAATTCGATGAATACCATCTAAAACCCATCCAACGTCAATAGATAACCGATGTAAACTTCCAGCAGATATTTTCGTTAAATGGGCTATCTTGCGCTCAGCAAAGCCATCAACATAGAGAATTAGAGCATGAACAGACTGGTTTAGCTTGTTGTTCGTCCGGTCAAGCGGTTGAAGCAGTTTCTTTCCGGCTAAGAAAGCAGATGACTCTGGAGAAGGTTTAGTTGGATAAGGAAGAAATCTTGTTGGATTCCTACCTAAAAATTCATCACTGTTACATACCCAGTGTAGAATTCCGGCAATAAGATTGTCAAAATGCTGCTCAAAAGCTGAGTGATGAGTCTTTGTTGTCTCCACAAAATCCGCTGCTGTGCTTGGTAATAATCCCGACAACGAAGTTGACCGTCCTACAGGTGTTGGTAATAGTGTGTTATCATGTTGTTCAAGCATTTGGGCGTCAATCAACCAGTCAACAGCTTCGTCTGCCATTGATACAATTCGGTCTAATCCATTTGGATCTCTCTCGCTAATCTGATACCAAAACAAAGTGTTTTCGAAAAAATCACGTATCGAATCTCGTTCGGTAACTAATCCTGATGTTACAAGCATCAACACAGACTTCCGCATACTTAATCTAACAAGTTGTGATTCGATTATGTCATTCTCTGGAAGAACAAGTTCATTTGCATGAGATAATTCAACGCGATTTCTAGGCAGAAGGATTGCAAAACCTTCTTGGTGTAAGCCAAGTCGGCCTGCACGTCCAGACATATTGCGATATTCTCCTCGTGGAATCATATTGCCCGCTCTATCGCCATAATTATATGTAAGCTTCTGAAATACAACCGTCTTGAAGGGAAAATTAACACCTGCTGCCAATGTTGAAGTCGCAAAACAAACTTGAAAAGCTGAATCGCCGAAACCGTGTTCGATTACCTGACGTTCCTGTGGTGACAGATCTGCTGTGTGAAAAGTTACTTGTCTCTCAGCATTCGCTTTAAGTCTCTCAGAAGCCTCTGTTGGCTCAGAAAAAAGTTCGAGTTGCTCAGCAAGAGCAATACCTGACGCTACACGAGTACATCTCTGGCTATACTTATCTGCTAATTCTGTTGCTTCACGTCGAGTCTCAGTAAACACTAAGACCGGCGCAAATCCTGATTTTACAAGCCAATCAACGATTTCCAAATTACTGGTAGCAAAGCAAGACGTTTCATCAATCTCTATGCCTTCATTCTGGCCAAACGTAACCCTATAGCGTCTGGCTTTGTGCCATATCTCTTGATGCAGAGGGATATCACGCTTGTTGCTTATGATCAATTCGCTATTAAGCCAATTAGCCAGATCTTTTGGATTTTGAACAGTTGCGGTCAGTGCGACAAATTGAAACCAACCTCGCTGTTTCAGAATGGCGCACAGAGCTTCGATATCTGGCCCACGGTTTGGATCGCCGAGAATTTGAAGTTCATCTGCAACTAAAACTGAATGAGACGGATCTAGTTGGCCTGAAAGAATTAGGCCTAGTGCCTTTTCATACGTGGCAACCATTAACATAGCGTCGGCGTCACCCTCTTCTCTATCCCCAGTACTTAAACCGACTGAACCAATAGGCGACATCGCATCCTCACCAAACCGTCTCCGAAAATCATCAAATTTTTGATCCGCCAAAGCTTTATGCGAAACAAGATAGATTCCTCTGTGTTCTGTATGTAGGCCACACAACACGGCTACTTCACCAACCATCGTTTTGCCTGTTGATGTTGGGGCGCAGACAATCATACTATGCCCATCAGCGACACCAGCAGATAAAGCAAACTGTTGAATCTCAGTTAGAGACTTAATACCCCAAGATCTGATTTGCCTAATCAACCAGGCATCAATTCCTGGACCTTGTATTTCATCTAGTTTCATAGTTTAATCCTTGATATTCGGAATTTCTACAAATCCAACTGTTTCATTCTGTTGAGATCATATTTAATTTCGGTCGATTCACTCTCGAAAGAAAATATAGACGTTTACTATCTTACTAAAAAATTAATTCCAAAATACTTGCTCGCTCAAAGCTGCTGGTTGAAATTATATCTTTATACGGCGAAACGGCAAACCTTTTTCAGCTTTCAGCGTTCAGTTCTCAGCTATCAGCGGTCAGCGGGCTAAAAGCTAACGACTAAAATCAGTGGTCAGCGTTTGGCTAACAGCTTACGCCTGACGACTGAAAACTTGGTGGGGCTTGAGCCGCCACCCTACCCGACATACGCAATACGCACGACGCAATACGCGATACCCTACTTATAAAGGCGTATCTCACCGGGTGAATATTGATTGTAAAACCAAAAAAACACACAAATTTTAACCACGGATTACACAGATTTACGGAAGATTGCCCCCGCAGTTTTGCCAAGCAAAACTATGCAGCGGGTGAAAAGTCATGGACATTTTCCCGGAAAAAACCCTGTTTTTGATTGCTTTAAGGGAGAAATTCTATAATATAGTTTTTAGTGTTGAATTGTGAGTTTTAAGTTATAAATGGGGGAAAGCAAAAAAATAACATGTAAATTCCACATTTAGCCCTCAAGCCAGCTTGAGGGGATTGGCCATGGCCGTTCCGGCCACGGCTAAACAATTTATCCATGAGGGATTCGACAAATGTCGTGAGTGTTCTACAAATTGACCCTTTTTGAAAAAACAAACCCAATGTTAAAATAGGCAAAACAGCCTAAGCTCTTTGAAATACAAAGATTACGTGGAATCCGGTGACAATCTGCGAAATCTGCGGTTGAAAAACAAAGCCAATCCTTCGGCAAGCTCAGGACAGGTTTTGATTATCCCCAGGTTTTACCTGGGGTCAACCGTGGTCGTATCGACCACGGCTAAACGGTATTGAAAACATCCACCTTCGCCGGCGTATTAAAATGTATGTACCTATGATATTTATTTGAGAACATGTATTATAATATGGCCGTAATAACAATTAAGCCAAAAAGGCTGTTATGGATAACTTGATCTTTGCAGGTTTGCCCTACGAAAAGTCGGACAAATGCTTTTTATGAAGGAACATAGTCATGCTAAAACAAAAGATGCAACACAACTTAGAATGCAAAAGTGAATCCCACGACCAACATCTATGCTATCTTATTTCTCAGGGATTTCACCTGAGCGACGAGCAGGAATTCAGGGCTTTAACCGAAAATCCGAGATTCGAATGCCACCGCTGCAACCGGATCGCTAAAAGTGATAAAAATTTGTGTGTGCCGTTTGACTTATAAATTTACATTCTGCTGTTAATACCCGGTTCTCATTGTGCCGTTCATCCGGGCAAAATAATTTAAATTCAATTCTCTTGCAATATATGTCTAAACTATGTAAATTTACCGGAAATTTGGATCCGGGGCGGTTAGCTCAGTTGGCTAGAGCGCCTGCTTTACACGCAGGAGGCCACAGGTTCAAGTCCTGTACCGCCCATTGCCATAACCTCCTGTCAGAACTCATGTTATATTCATGTCGATCCGTCTCTTCTAGTTCATTTTTTGATTTTGTGGCAGTTGAAGCCTTGTTTGTGGCAGTAACCTTGTCGTACAATTCCTCTGGGACCTGCAGATAGTGTCTTGCTGAGACCTCGATACCATGTCCAATCCAAGCTGATACTGCATATTGAGGATATCGTTGAGCCCAGTCTGTTTCACAGTTTCGCCGCATGACCTTAAAAGCATCCTTCCACTGCAACAACCCTGCTCGACTCCTGATCGCCTGGAAATTTCGCCATAGGCCATTCTTGGAAATAGGGCAAATCCGCTTCTGGCCTTTTTCTGCTATAGCAAATGCATCAAGCAGCAATTCATAGAGCTTTGGTTCTAATGGGACTGTTCTCTGTCTGCTTGTCTTTTCTGCTATAACTTTTAGCCGATGGTTTTGCCAGTCTATGTCTACCCAAGTTAGACTGAATGCTTCACCGCGGCGAAGACCTGCCAACCGGCACAGGGCTATCTGTAATTTCCACCCCCAGTTTGGACAGGCATCAAGCAGCTTATCTAGTTCTTCAAGTGTAATGTATTTCCAATTCTTATCTGGTTGAGGAGGATTACCCTTTAGCCGATCAAAGGGATTTATCGTAATTAGGTCTTCGTTTACTGCATAGTTAAATGCTGTTTTGGCATTTCTAACGTGGATGCAAACAGAAGCCTCTTTGTTTTTCTTCCCTTTTACATTTAGGACTAATTTTCCACTCGCCATTGCTGCACGCCAATCGGCTGCCATCGCTCTGGTAATTCGATCAATCCGAGTGTTCCCATCGAAGAAGTTCAGTAAATATTCCTTGGTCAGCTTGTACAAATCACGTGTTGCCGGTTTGATATCTGTTCTGTTCTTAATATACCGCTCCAGAAAATTCTCAAGAGCAGGTGATTTACGACTGTCAGCACTGGCTGGATTCAGACAAAGTTTGGCAGCCAGACGGTCACACTTAACTTTTGCTTGTCGTTTTGATAATTTCTTTTTTGGTCCAAGGCTTATTGCTTTTCGTTTTCCAACGGTATCGTAGTAAAATGCTTGCCAATATTGCCCATTGCTACTTAGCGTTACTGTTGTATTTATTGTCATTTTATAGCTCCTAATCTAAATCAAAATCATATCTTTTTTAATACCATGTTTTATGTTTAGAGTTGATTAAAGCGCATCTTAAATTAAAGCGCAAGCACTTTTTTAGATTTTTTTTCATACCTGTATAAAAAGAAAGTATAGAATAAACCTATCGTGGATTTGCTTCAGTCAATCTCTCTAATAATTTTTCAAGTTCAACACGACGATAGCGAATGCATTTGCCAACCTGCGTAGCTTGTAACAGTCCCTTTTTTCGGTAGTATCTCAAGGTATTTGCCGGATTTTCTGTATTGATTCCATCGAGTCGAAGAAATCTGATAGCCTCTTCTTCAGTCAGAAGCTCTGGGCAAGCCGTAAAACCCCCGTTGCCGTCAGGCAAGACCGTTGGTGTTATCAACTGCGGACATTCCACATGTCTTTGTGGCGATTTGTGAGAACTATTCTGAGGAATCTGTCTATTCATTGGGATTTTTTATTTCTTGATTATATTACAATATGTTTTTCTTCTTATTTGCTTTCGAATAGTATGAGCCAATCGGCAGTTTTTACACTTAAGCTGTTTTCGTAATGCAGAACATTTAATTCCATTAAAAGCTCCATTTTCATCAAAGACGATATGCCATTTTCTGCAATCGGTTGGAACATAATTGATGTATATAACCTGATCGTTAGCTTTTCTTATTTTGAAATACATTCTTGTGCTCCTTTAAGAACGTCACTGTAGATTCAGCAATAGTTCCCATTTTTGTCTGCCTTTCTACCTAAATAGATTTGGTTGTTCATATTCTTTG